>WBZP01006537.1_pt1 | contig 11515 bp, 9 predicted proteins | sample 5204301 | NCBI WGS metagenome assembly WBZP01 (sample SAMN12412401, study PRJNA552823) | activated sludge metagenome | isolation source: activated sludge from nitrification reactor of wastewater treatment plant... | place: USA: Pennsylvania | collected 2017
CGGCCTGACGACGATCCTCGAGAAGTCGCTGGGCGCCGTCGCCAAGGCGGGCACGACCAACCTGGTCGACGTCTACGAGTACGCCGAGCCCGTCACCGCGAAGGGCCTGGTGTTCATGGATACGCCGGGCTACGACCCGGTGTCGGCCACCGGCCAGGTCGCCGGCGGGGCGAACATGATCGTGTTCACCACCGGCCGCGGCTCGGCGTACGGCTGCGCGCCGTCGCCGTCGCTCAAGCTCGCGACCAACAGCACGCTCTGGCAGCGGCAGGAGGAGGACATCGACCTCAACTGCGGCGAGATCGCCGACGGCGGCGCGACCATACCCGGCACCGGCGAGCGCCTGTTCGAGCTGATGCTCGCGACGGCGTCGGGCACGAAGTCGAAGAGCGAGCTGCACGGCTACGGCCAGAGCGAGTTCGTGCCCTGGGCGCTCGGCGCGGTGATGTAGCAGCAACCCCAAATTCTCCCGGATTCGACGACGCCATGAGCAAGAAGACCTCCCACCGCAAGCTGCGCTCGACGGCGTGGTTCGACAGCCACGACCGGGACGCCTTCGTCCACCGTTCGTGGATGAAGAACCAGGGTTTTCCGCACGATCTGTTCGACGGCCGGCCGGTGATCGGCATCTGCAACACCTGGTCGGAGGTCACGCCGTGCAACGCGCACTTCCGCGAGCTCGCCGAGCACGTCAAGGCGGGCGTGCTCGAGGCGGGCGGGTTCCCGCTCGAGTTCCCGGTGATGAGCCTGGGCGAGCCGGTGATGCGGCCGACGACGATGCTGTTCCGCAACCAGGTGGCGATGGACGTCGAGGAGTCGATCCGCGCCAACCCGTTCGACGGCGTCGTGCTGATGATGGGCTGCGACAAGACCACGCCGGCGCTGCTGATGGGCGCCGCCTCCTGCGACCTGCCGACGATCGGCCTGTCCGGCGGGCCGATGCTGAACGGCAAGTACCGCGGCGAGGACATCGGCTCGGGCACGCACACCTGGAAGTTCACCGAGGCGCTGAAGCTCGGCACGATGACCATGGCCGACCTGCCGGAGGCCGAGGCCTGCAACTCGCGCTCGGCCGGCCACTGCAACACGATGGGGACGGCGTCGACGATGGCCTCGATGGTCGAGGCGCTCGGGATGTCGCTGCCGTCCAACGCCGCGATCCCCGCCGTCGACTCGCGGCGCAAGGTGATCGCCCGCTACACCGGGCGGCGGATCGTCGAGATGGTCCGCGACGACCTGCGGATGTCGAAGATCCTCGTCAAGAAGGCGTTCGAGAACGCGATCATGGTCAACGGCGCGATCGGCGGCTCGACCAACGCCGTCGTCCACCTGCTGGCGATCGCCGGCCGCCTCGGCGTGAAGCTCACGCTCGACGACTGGGACCGGCTGGGCCGCGACATGCCCTGCCTCGTCAACCTGATGCCGTCGGGCAAGCACCTGATGGAGGACTTCTACTACGCCGGCGGCCTGCCGGTGGTGATGAAGGAGATCGGCGAGTCGCTGCACAGGAAGGCGCTGACCGTCAACGGCCGGACGATCTGGCAGAACGTCAAGGACGCCGTCAACTACAACCCCGCGGTGATCACGCCCCGCGCGAAGCCGTTCAAGCCGCTGGGCGGCATCGCCGTGCTGCGCGGCAACCTGGCGCCCGACGGCGCGGTGCTGAAGCCCTCGGCGGCGACGCCGAAGCTGATGAAGCACAAGGGTCGGGCGGTCGTGTTCGAGGACATCGTCGACCTGCACGCGCGGATCGACGACCCGAAGCTCGACGTCAAGGCCGACGACGTGCTGGTGCTGAAGAACTGCGGGCCCAAGGGCTATCCGGGCTTCCCCGAGGTCGGCAACTTCGCGCTGCCCACGAAGCTGCTCAAGCAGGGCGTCACCGACATGGTGCGCATCTCCGACGCGCGGATGTCCGGCACGGCGTACGGCACCGTGGTGCTGCACACGGCGCCCGAGGCGGCGGCCGGCGGCCCGCTGGCGCTGGTGAAGAACGGCGACATCGTCGAGCTCGACGTCGCCCGCCGGCTCCTCCACCTGCACGTCGGCGACGACGAGCTTGCCCGCCGGCGCGCCGCGTGGACGCCACCGCCCCCGCACGCCGACCGCGGCTGGGTGCGGCTGTATTGCGCCACCGTGTTGCAGGCCGACCGCGGCGTCGACCTCGACTTCCTCGTCGGTGGCTCGGGTTCGCCGGTGGGCAAGCCCAGCCACTGACCGGCAGCGACGGCGCAGGGGTCATGTCCGTCCGCCCCGGCGCGGCCGCGGGCCCGGCGATGACGCGCCGGCGCGCCGGCGCGCTCGCCGCCTTCGTGCTGGCCATCGGCGTGCCGGTCGCCCCGGCGCAGCTGCCGGTACCGCCCGGCAAGGCGTCGACCGCGGCGCCGGCCCAGAAGCCGGTCGCGGCCGCGGCGGCGGAGACGCCGGAGGCGACCCGGGCACGGATCGAGCGGCAGCTGGCCGAGATCCGCGCCGCCCGCGACGCGGCGCCGCCGGCTCCCGCCGGCGTCGACGCGCCGGAAGCGGCACGCTGGCGCGACGCCTACGACGCGATCGTCTACGGGCTGGAGAGCGAGCTCGCCACCTCCGGGCAGCTCGAGCGCGCCCGCGCCGCACTGGCGGTCGCCCGCGCCGCCGAACGCGACTGGAAGGGATTGACCGACCCGCCGCCGTATTCGATCCACAAGCTCGACGCGCTGCGTGCCGCCGCCGACACGCTGAAGACGCGGATCGCCGGGCAGGAGGCGGGCGTCAACCACCTGGGGCCCGAGGCGAAGCGCTTCCAGGACGAGGTGCAGCGCGCCGACGAGGCGAGGCGGCGGGCCGACGAGGCCTACGAGACGGCGGACGCCGCCGGCCGCGAGGTCGCCCGCTGGCGCCGCAGCCTGGCTGCGCTCGAGTTGCGGGCGGCGCAGGTTCGCGCGGGCGTCCTGCGGACGACCGGCGAGGTGCAGCAGGCGAACCTCGACACGCGCAAGGCCGAGCTCGCGCTGCTCGAGCGGCAGATCGCTGCCGTGCGTCCGCACGTCCAGTTCACCGCGGCCGACCTCGACGTCGCCCGCCGGCAGGTCGCCGCGCAGGTTGCCGGCTTCGCCGGCGAACGCTCGGCGCTGCGGACCGAGATCGAGGCGAGGCAGCGGCAGCGAGCCGACGCGCTGCGCGAGCAGGAGCGGTTGCAGGCGCGGGCCGACGTGGCGACGCCCGGCGAGATCGCGCTGGCCGCGGCCCGGCTGCAGGCTGCCGATGCGTGGATCGAGGCGTTGCGCGCGGCCGACGAGTCGCTCGCCGCCCGGTCGACGCTGGCCGCCGAGGCGGCGAAGCTGTGGGACGATCGCTACGCCGCGTTCCTCGGCACCGACGCGCTGGCACGCCGTTCCGCCGTGGAGAAGCTGCGCGCCAGTGCACTGACGCTGGACCGCTGGCACCGCTACGCCGAGGACCTGCTGCGCGTTGCCCGCGGGCGCCTCTACGACGTCGAGTCCCGGCTCGCGACGACCGATCCGGCAGCGGCGGTGCGGCCGTTCGTCGAGCAGTCGGTCGCCGCGACGCGGCGGCTGGTCGCCGGCGGCGAGCGGGTCGAGGCCGCGATCGCCGAGGCGGGGCGAACCCTGAACCGCTGGGTCGCCGACATCGAGGCCGCGGATGCCGGCCGCGGCTGGAGCGAGCGTCTCGCCGACCTGTGGATCTCCGCCAGGGAGTCGGCGCGGGCGGCGTGGAACTTCGAGCTGTTCGCCGTCGAGGACAGCGCCGTCATCGACGGGCAGACGGTGACCACGTCGCGCGGCGTCACCGTCGGCAAGAGCGTCGGCGCGCTGCTGCTGTTCCTGCTGGGCTACGCGATCGTCGGGCGGATCGCCCGCGTGATCGCGGCGCGGCTGATCGCCAAGGGCCACGACGCGGCGCGGGTGCGCACGGTGAAGCGCTGGGTATTGGCGTCGACGGCGCTGGTGCTGGCGCTGGTCACGCTCAACGTCGCGCGGATTCCGCTGACGGTGTTCGCGTTCCTCGGCGGTGCACTGGCGATCGGCGTGGGCTTCGGCACGCAGACGATCATCAAGAACCTGATCAGCGGGATGATCCTGCTCGCCGAGCGGCGCATCCAGATCGGCGACATCGTCGACGTCGACGGGGTCACCGGCACGGTGACGACGGTGGACCTGCGCTCGACGACGGTGAAGAGCTTCGACGGGCTGGAGACGATCGTTCCCAACTCGGTGCTGCTCGAGAGCAAGGTCACCGACTGGACGATGTCGGACCGCAAGGTGCGCCGGGCGATCAGGGTCGGCGTCGCCTACGGGACGCCGATGCGCGCCGCGGCCGACCTGCTCGAGGCCTGCGCCAGGCGGCACGGCAACGTGCTGCACGACCCGGCGCCGACGGTGCTGTTCGAGGACTTCGGCGACAACGCGCAGGTGCTGGCGCTCTATTTCTGGGTCGAGTTGGGGCCCAAGGTCGGCGCGGCGCAGGTGGCGAGCGACCTCCGCTTCATGATCGAGAAGCAGTTCGCGGAGAGCGGGATCGTCATCGCGTTCCCGCAGCGCGACATCCGCATCGACGCCGCGCGTCCGCTCAGGATCGAGTGGGGCCGCCGGCCGCCGGGTCCAGCCGATACCGCCGCCTGAGCGGCCGGGCGCGGAACACCGCGGCCGCCAGCGCGGTGAAGAGCGCGACGGCGCCGAGGATCAGCGCCAGCCGCAGGAACGGCTGGCCCATCGCCTGGCGGGCGGCGACGAGGGCCGCCGCCGTGCGCAGCCACTCGAGCGCGCCTGCCAGCAGGCCGACCTGGACCAGCCGTGCCGCCCACCGCCGCGGCACGCACAGCAGGAGGGCGAGCGCGCCGGCGGCGAGCGTCAGCAGGAGGTCGCCGGCACGGTGGAAGTGGGCGGCCAGCACCAGCGCGGCGAGCGCGGGCGGCAACATCAACAGCAGTGCGGGCATCGGGACGACGCGGTCGGTGGCGGGACCGGCGCATTCTCGGCCACCGCCTGCCGGCCGGCCTTGATCCAGATTGGCCGGCGCGCGAAATCAGCGGCGCTCGCCGTATCCCGTCGCGTCGTCCCCGACGTAAGGGTTGTTCCTGCGCTCGTCGCCGAAGGTCGACATCGGGCCGTGGCCGGGAACGAACCGCATGTCGTCGCCGTAGGGCCAGAGCTGCCGCGTGATCGAGTCGATCAGCGTGTCGTGGTCCCCGCGCGGGAAGTCGGTGCGCCCGATCGAGCCCTGGAACAGCACGTCGCCGACGAAGGCGATCCGCAGTTCCGGCTGGATGAACGCGACGTGGCCCGGCGTGTGCCCGGGGCAATGGCGGACGTCGAACGCGATCTCGCCGACGGTCACTGTGTCGCCGTCGACGAGCCACCGGTCGGGCACGAAGCGGCGCGCGCCGGGCAGGCCGAAGGCGGGACCGTGGCCGCCCAGCTGGTCGATCCAGTACGCGTCCTCCGCCTGCGGCCCCTCGATCGGGACGCCGGTCCGCTCGGCGATGTCGGCAACGGCGCCGCAGTGGTCGACGTGGCCGTGCGTCACCAGCAGCTTCGCGAGCTTCGCGCCGCTCTTCTCGACCGCGGCGAGCAGCCGCTCGGCGTCGCCGCCGGCGTCGATCAGCGCGGCGCTGCCGGTGCGGTCGCAGACGACGAGCGAGCAGTTCTGCTGGTAGCTGGTGACGGGGAGGATGGCGAGTTTCATCGGGCGGTCCGGGATGCGCCGAAGGGGCGGCGCCGCCGCGATCATACCCCTGCCGCGGACGCGGCACGGGCCGGGCCTGCCGATGGCGAATAGGCCGCGCCGGCATATGGACCGAACCGATCGGCATTTCCGGGGCCACCGACGATTACGGCACAATGTCGCCCTTTGCGCACTTCCGCCTCGAGGCCCGCCATGATTCGCCTGCTCTGCCTGATCGCACTCTGGACCCTGTCGCTCGTCGCCGCGGCCGCGCAGCCGCTGCTCGCACCCGACGAACTCAAGGCGCTGCTCGACAACCCGCGCGTGCGCGTCATCGACATCCGTGACGGCGCGTCCTACGCCAGGGAGCACATTCCGGGCGCGCTGTCGGCGCCGTACGGGACCTGGCGGGGCCCGGCCACCAACCCGGGCGAACTGCCCGCGCTGCCGAAGCTCGAGGCGCAGCTGCAGAAGCTCGGACTCGGTCCCGACACGCACGCCGTCGTCGTGTCCAGCGGCGCCGATGCGACCGACTTCGGCGCGTCGGCGCGCGTCTACTGGACGCTCAAGTACCTCGGGCTCACCGAGCTGTCGGTGCTGAACGGCGGGATGAAGGCCTGGTCCGGTGCCGGGCTGCCGCAGAACAACGCCGCGGTCACCGTCGCGCCGAGCAGCTACGTGCCGAAGGTCGACGCGCGGCTGCTCGCGTCCCGCGACGAGATCGCCGCGCTGGTCGGCAGCGGCAAGGCGACGCTGGTCGACGCGCGGCCCGCGGCGTTCTACCGGGGCGAGGTGCGGCACCCGGCGGCCACGGTCCCCGGCACCGTCAAGGGCGCGGTCAACGTCGAGCACGCGACGTGGTTCAAGCCCGGCAGCTCGGCGATGATCTCCCCCGACGAAGCGAAGAAGGCCGCCGCCGGCAAGCCGCTCGACGCGGCGAAGGAGACGGTGTCGTTCTGCAACACCGGGCACTGGGCGGCGACGAACTGGTTCGCGCTGTCCGAAGTGCTCGGGCAGAAGGACGTCAAGCTGTACGCCGGCTCGATGGTCGACTGGACGCAGGCGCCCGAGGCACTGCCGATGGACAACGTCCCGAACCGGTTCGACCAGCTGATGATCGACTGGCGGATGTGGGCCGAGCGGACGTTCAACTGACGGCGCCGGCTCGCTCGACCGGCACGGACTGACGGCGATGGACCTCGGTGCCGCGTCCGCCGCGGCGTTGCCGCCGCGCCGCGCCGAGCGGCCGCTGCACCGGCTGCCGCTCGCCGCCGCCGTCGTCGCGATCTTCGTCGCGCTGCTGTGGTTCGTCGCGGTCCGGCAGGCGGCGCTGTTCGCCATCGGCGTCGGCATGGGCGCGGTGCTCGCCGGCGCCCGGTTCGGCTTCACCACCGGCTGGCGGACGCTGGTCGACGAGCGCGACCCGCGCGGCGTGGCCGGGCAGCTGCTGCTGCTCGCAGTCGCCGCCGGGTTGTCGATGCCGCTCCTGGCGGCGTTCCCGGAACTCAAGGCCGCGCTCGGTCCGCTGTCGGTCAGCCTCGTCGTCGGCGCGTTCGCGTTCGGGCTGTCGATGCAGATCGCCGACGGCTGCGGCTCGGGGACGCTGTACAAGGCCGGGATGGGCGTCCCGCTCAACACCGCGATCCTGCCGCTGTTCGCCGTCGGCAGTTTCCTCGGTGCCGCGCACCTCGACGGCTGGCTGGCGCTGGGTGCCGCCGAGCCGGTGGGGCTGGTCGCGCGGCTCGGGCCGTGGCCGGCGTGGGGCCTGACCGTCGGCGCGCTCGCCGTCGCGGCAGTGGGGGTGCGCTGGTGGGTCGGCCCGCGGGCGCGCTGGGTCGACGGGCGCTGGCTCGCCGGGGCGCTCGCGCTCGCGCTGCTGGCGGTGCTGAACCTCGTCGTTGCCGGCCAGCCCTGGGGGGTGGTCTACGGCTTCGGCCTGTGGGTGGCGAAGATCGCCGTCGCCGCCGGGGCGTTCGACCCGGCCGCCAACGCGTTCTGGGGCCAGCCGGGCAACCTGCGCATCCTGTCGCAGTCGATCCTGCAGGACGTCACGTCGATCACCAACATCGGCATCCTCGCCGGTGCGATGCTGGTCGCTGCCGGCAAGCCGATGGCGGCGCGACCCCTCACCGCCGCGCAGTGGGCGATCGGGCTCGTGGCCGGGCTGGTGATGGGCTACAGCTCGCGGCTCGCATTCGGCTGCAACGTCGGCGCGATGGTCAGCGGTATCTCGACCGGCAGCCTCCACGGCTGGGTCTGGGTGCCGATGGCGTTCCTCGGCACGCTGGTCGGCGTCCGCGTCCGCCGCCGGTTCCGGATGTGATGCCGATGACACCGGGCTGGCTGCGTGCCGCGTTCTGGATCGCCCTCGTCGTGCTGGTCGGCTGGGACTGGCGGCACTCGGCGCCGGTCAACGTCCGCCTCGAGCCGCCGCTGCTGGCGGCGGGGTCGGGCCAGGCGGCGACCGGCGGCCACTGCGCGCTGGTCAAGTAGTCCGCGTCAGAACAGCGGCAGTTGCGTCGATCCGGGCGCCGGCGTCGCGGTGGCGGCGGTCGGAGGCCGAAAGCACGACCGGTCGAGCGGCGGCAGTTCGCCCGCGAGCCCGAGTCGGCGGCTGGCGACGGCGAAGCGACGGCGGATCAACTCGGCGTAGGGTCCCTCGCCGCGCATCCGGTCGCCGAAGCGCGGGTCGTTGTCGCGACCGCCGCGGACGTCGCGGACGAGGCTCATCACGTGCGCGGCGCGCGCCGGGTGGTGGACGTCCAGCCAGGCGCGGAACAGCGGCGCCACCTCGCGCGGCAGCCGCAGCATCGTCCAGCCGGCGTGGCGTGCCCCCGCGGCCGCCGCGGCTTCCAGGATCCGTTCCAGATCCGCATCGGTCAGCTGCGGGATCACCGGCGCGACGTTGACGCCGACCGGCACGCCGGCGGCGGCCAGCAGCGCGACGAGCTCCAACCGCCGCGGCGGTGCCGGGGCGCGCGGGTCGAGCCGGCGCGCGAGCTCGCGGTCGAGCGTTCCGATGGAGACGAACACCCGGACCAGGTTCTTCGCCGCCAGCGGCGCCAGGAGGTCGAGGTCGCGCTCGATGAGCGCGCCCTTGGTGGTGATGGTGAACGGGTGCTCGCAGGCGGCGAGCGTCTCGATCACCTGCCGCGTGATCCGCCACTGCCGTTCGATCGGCTGGTAGGGATCCGTGTTGGCGCCGAGCGCGATGGGCTCGCAGCGATAGCCGGGGGCGGCGAGCTCGCGCCGCAGCAGCGCGGCGGCGTCCGGCTTGGCGAACAGCCGCGTCTCGAAATCGATGCCGGGCGACAGGCCGAGGTAGGCGTGCGAGGGCCGGGCGTAGCAGTAGATGCAGCCGTGCTCGCAGCCCTGGTACGGATTGACCGACTGCGTGAACGGGATGTCCGGCGAGTCGTTGCGGCTGATGATCGACCGCGCCTGCTGGACGCGGACGACGGTCTTCGGCGCGGGCGCGCCGCCGGGCGCCGACGGGTCGCCGACCGGCGTGTCCCAGCCGTCGTCGAAGGCCTCGCGGACCGTCGATTCGAAGCGGTTCGCCGGGTTGAACGTCGCGCCCCGGCCGCGGGGCGCGACGCCGGGGGGCGGCGGGCCGGGGATCGCGGGCGGCGGGCGCGGCGGGGCCATCCGGCGATTGTAGGCCGGCGCGGGAACGGCGCCGACCCCGCTGCCGGCGGGGCCGCATTGGCCCTGCCGGCCAAACCGCATAGAATCGCGCCCACCCCCGGCGCGCACCGCCTCGTCCCCCGGCCCTGCCATGACGCAGCCCAAAACGACGCATTTCGACACGCTGGCCGTCCACGCCGGCGCGCGCCCCGATCCGGCCACCGGCGCCCGGGCGACGCCGATCCACCAGAGCGCGTCGTTCGTCTTCCGCGACACCGATCACGCTGCCGCGCTGTTCAACATGGAGCGCGCGGGCCACGTCTACTCGCGGCTGTCGAACCCGACCAACGCGGTGCTGGAGGAGCGGATCGCGGCTCTCGAAGGCGGCGTCGGCGCGATCGCCACGGCGAGCGGGCAGGCGGCGCTGCACCTCGCGGTCGTCACGCTGATGGGGGCGGGCGGGCACGTCGTCGCGTCGAGCGCGCTGTACGGCGGGTCGCACAATCTGTTCGCCTACACGCTGCCCCGCTTCGGTATCACGACGACGTTCGTGCCGCCGGGCGACGTCGACGGCTGGCGCGCGGCGATCCGGCCGGACACCCGGCTGCTGTTCGGCGAGACGCTCGGCAACCCGGGCCTCGACGTACTCGACATCCCGACGCTCGCCGCGCTGGCGCACGACCACGGGCTGCCGCTCGCCGTCGACGCGACGTTGACCACGCCCTGGCTGTTGCGGCCGTTCGACCACGGCGCCGATCTCGTCGTCCATTCGGCGACCAAGTTCCTGTCCGGTCACGGAACGGTGATCGGCGGACTGGTCGTCGATTCCGGCCGGTTCGCGTGGGACCGCGGTGCCGCCGCCGGCCGGTTTCCCACGCTGACCGAGCCCTACGCCGGCTTCCACGGCATGGTGTTCGCCGAGGAGTCGACGACGGCGGCATTCCTGCTGCGCGCCCGGCGCGAGGGGTTGCGCGACTTCGGCGCGTGCATGGCCCCGGCGGTGGCCTTCGAGATCCTGCAGGGCATCGAGACGCTGCCGCTGCGGATGGCTCGTCACGTCGACAACGCCCGCCGGGTCGTCGCCTTCCTCGCGGCGCATCCGCTGGTGCAGCGCGTCGCCTATCCGGAACTGCCGGGCCACCGCGATCACGCGCTGGCGCAGCGGTTGCTGCCGCGCGGTTGCGGCGGCGTGCTCGCGTTCGACCTCGCCGGCGGGCGTGCGCAGGGCCGCCGGTTCATCGAGTCGCTGCGCCTGTTCTCGCACCTCGCCAACGTCGGCGATGCGAAGTCGCTGGTGATCCACCCGGCCAGTACGACGCACTACCGGATGTCCGCCGCCGACCTCGCCCGGGCAGGGATCGGCGAGGGCACGATCCGGCTTTCGGTCGGCCTCGAGGGAGCCGACGACCTCATCGACGACCTCGGCCGTGCGCTGCACGCCGCCGGCAAGGGCTGATGGAGCTCGTCGTCGCCGGCCAGCCCGTCTACGCCTACACCGGCGGGCGGCCGCCCGACCCGCGGCAGCCGACGCTCTTGTTCCTGCACGGCGCGGCGAACGACCACTCGGTGTGGGCACTGCAGGCGCGCTACCTCGCGTGGCACGGCAACAACGTGCTCGCCGTCGACCTGCCGGGGCACGGCCGGTCCTCCGGCAGGGCGCTGCCGACGGTCGACGCGCTGGCCGACTGGACGGTGGCGCTGCTCGACGCCGCGGCGGTACCGGTCGCGGCGCTGGTCGGCCACTCGCTGGGATCGCTCATCGCGCTGCACGCCGCGGCCGAGCATCCGGACCGCGTCCGGGCGGCCGCGCTGCTCGGCGCCGCGGTCCCGATGACGGTGAGCGACACGCTGCTGGCGCTGGCGGCGGCAGACGACCATCGCGCGCTGGAACTCATCAACGGCTGGTCGTACGGCCCGGCCCGGCAACTGGGCGGCGCGGCGATGCCGGGGATGTGGCTCGCCGGCAACTCGCTGCGGCTGATGGAGCGGACGGCGCCGGGGGTGCTGCACGCCTCCCTCGCCGCCTGCCAGAACTACACGGCCGGGCTCGCCGCCGCGGCGCGGGTGCGCTGCCCGACGCTGCTGATCGTGGGCGGGCGCGACCTGATGGCACCGCCGGCGAATGCCCGTGCGCTCGCCGCGGCGCTGGCGGCACCGCGCGTGGTGATGCTGGCGGACGCGGGCCACACGCTGATGACCGAGGAGCCCGACGCCGTGCTCGACG
>WBZP01006541.1_pt1 | contig 11512 bp, 9 predicted proteins | sample 5204301 | NCBI WGS metagenome assembly WBZP01 (sample SAMN12412401, study PRJNA552823) | activated sludge metagenome | isolation source: activated sludge from nitrification reactor of wastewater treatment plant... | place: USA: Pennsylvania | collected 2017
ATCTTCGCTCGCAGATTGCCGGCATGCGGCTGGACGAGGACGAGCGCGCAGCGCTGGAGGTGCTGATCGAGTCGCTGGACGGTGACGGCTACCTGGCCGACCCGCTGCCGGAGATCGCCGGGCGCCTGGCCGAAATCCTGGGCATGACCACGGCCGAGGCGCAGGAAGATCTGCTGCAACGCCTGACCGTCGCGCTGAACTGGCTGCAGAGCCTGGAGCCCACCGGCGTGGGCGCACGCAACCTGCCCGAGTGCCTGATGCTGCAGCTGCGCACCACGCCGCGTTGCACGGCGCGCCTGCTGGCCGAGCGCATCTGCGAACACCACCTGGAGCTGCTGGCCAAGCGCGACCTCAAGCGCCTGGTGGCCCTCACCGGCTCCGATGAAGCCCTGGTGCGCGAGGCCCAGGGCCTGATCGTGGCCTGCGAACCCAAGCCAGGGCGCCCGTTCGCGCAAGCCGAAGGCAACATCGTGGTGCCCGACGTGATCGTGCGCAAGACCGGCCGCGGCATCAGCGTCACGCTCAACCCGGATGTGATGCCCAAGCTGCGCATCAACGACCTCTACGCCCGCGCCGCGCGCAACCAGCGCGGCAGTGCCGCCAACCCCGGCATGAGTTCCAGGCTGCAGGAAGCACGCTGGTTCGTGAAGAACATCCAGCAGCGCTTCGACACCATCCTGCGCGTCAGCAAGGCCATCGTCGAACGGCAGAAGGGCTTCTTCACGCACGGTGCGATCGCGATGAAGCCGCTGGTGCTGCGCGAGATCGCCGACGAACTGGGCCTGCATGAAAGCACGATCTCGCGTGTCACCACCGCCAAGTACATGGCCACGCCGCAGGGCACCTTCGAGCTCAAGTACTTCTTCGGCAGCAGCCTGAACACCGAAGCCGGCGGCAATGCCAGCAGCACCGCGGTGCGCGCCCTGATCCAGCAGTTCGTGGGCGCCGAAGACCCGGGCAAGGCCCTGTCGGACAGCCAGCTCAGCGACATGCTGGCCGAGCAGGGCATCCAGGTGGCGCGTCGCACGGTGGCCAAGTACCGCGAGTCGCTCAAGATCGCTCCGGCCAGCCTGCGCAGGCACTTGTGATGGGCTCCGCCAGACCCGGCGCACTCCGGCCCGCGCTGACCCGCCTGTTCCTGCCCTGCACAGGAGGCGTCGAAACGCTGCTGGCCGACGAAGTGCGGCGCATCACCGGCACGCCGGTCGAAGCCACGCGCGGCGGCGTGTGGGCCAGCGGCGACGAGCGCACGGCGATGCTGCTCAACCTGGAGAGCCGGCTCGCCACCCGCGTATTGTGGCCGCTGATCGACGGACCCTACCGCGACGAGCAGGACCTCTATGCGATGGCCCGGCACGTGCCCTGGGAGCGCTGGATGACGCCCGAGCAGACGCTGCGGGTGGACGTGGCGGCGATGCGCTCGCCGCTGCACAGCCTGAATTTCGCTGCGCTGCGCGTCAAGGATGCGGTGTGCGACACGCTGCGCGAAGTGGCCGGTGCGCGGCCCAGCGTGGACACGCGAGCGCCCGACCTGCCCATTGCGCTGTTCGTCGGCCCCGAGCACGCCACCTTGTATGCCGATACTTCAGGCGAGCCGCTGTTCAAGCGCGGCTGGCGCGAAGACAAGGGCGAGGCGCCGCTGAAGGAGACCCTGGCCGCCGCGATGCTGGCCGCTGCCGGCTGGCAAGGGCGCGCCGAGGACGGCCCCTTGCTGGACCCCTGCTGCGGCGCCGGCACGATCGCCATCGAGGCCGCGCAGATGGCCTGCGGCATCGCGCCCGGGTCGATGCGTCGCTTTGCCTTCGAACGCATGCTGCCCTTCCGGCCTCTTGCCGCTGCCTGGCGCGATCTGCAGCGCGCCGCCAAGGCCTGTGTGCATGCCCCGGCAGTGCCGGTGTTCGCCAGCGACGTCAGCTTTCGCATGACCGACTTCGCCCAGCGCAACGCCGCGCGCGCCGGGGTGCAGCACGCGATCGAGCTCAAGACCGTTGACGCGCTGCAGCGACTGCCTCCCACCGCACAGGGCACGCTGATGCTCAATCCGCCGTATGGGGAACGCATCGCCCCCAAGGGCCAGGGCACTGGGGGCCAAGCGACAGCGCCACCGCGCGCCGCCGGGGCGCGCGAAGGCTTCGAAGGCGGCGGCGGCTCGGCCGAGTTCTTCGGCGCGCTGGCTGGCCACTGGAAGCGGCACTATGCGGGCTGGACGGCCTGGCTGCTGAGCCCCGATGCCAAACTGCCCGGCCTGATGCGGCTCAAGGAGAGCCGCCGCGTGCCGCTGTGGAACGGCCCCATCGAATGCCGCCTGCTGCGCTTCGAGATGACAGCCGGCGCCGGGCCGGGTGGGCGCTAGCGCAACAGCGCCAGGGCCGCCAGGCGGCGATCGATCTCGGCCAGTTGGGACTCATAGGCGGGCGCGCCCACGCCGCCGAAGCGGCGCACGAATTCGGCTTCGGGCATGAAGTCGGGCAGGTCGTCCAGCGCCGGCAGTAGATCGCTGTCCTGCAGGTCCAGGCCCAGCAGTACCTGCATGTGCGCCGCGTCGCTCACCAGGTTCTGGCCGAAGCGCGTGCCGGCCCGGTTGGCCGCCACGTCGCTGAAGCTGAACCCGCTGCCGCCGCGCGAATCGGTCACCTCCTTGTACAGACCGATGGCCTGGGACAAGGGGCTGCTACCCTCGGCAGCCAAGGCGGCCGACACCAGGAAGTGCAGCGGCAGGTCTTCGCGGCCACCCAGCAGCACGCGCAGGTGGCGGGGCCGGGGCCACTGGACAGCGGCCGCGACGATGCTGTCCATGCTGCGCCCGTTGGCAAACAGCGTCAGCACCAGCAAGGCGGCACGGTTCTCGGCGGCGGCATCGCCACCGGCGGCCGTGCGTTCCCGGGCGAGCTGGAACATCGGCTGCAGCAGGCGTGGCAGCGGCACGTCCCAGGCCGGCTTTTCGCGTTCGGTCAGCTGGGTCAGTCGCTGGCTGTAGTCACGCAACCGTTGCTGGCCGTCTGCCGGCACCAATGCGGCCAGCACGCGGCCGGTGCTGTCGCTGCGCCAGGCGTAGCGCACCAGCACCTGCTTGGGCTGGAAACGCACCTGGTGCACCACCTCACCGGCCATGCGCAGCTGGTCAGCGAGGCCGGCGCGCTGGGCCAGCCAGGCCAGCAGCCCCTCGGCCAGGCCGGCAGGCAGCGGCAGCCGGCCGACGCGGCAGTGGTCGATGGTCGGCAGGCTCCCAGTTTCAGCCCAGTGCAGCTCCACGTTCAGCCAGCGTCCGAAGGGGTTCGCAGGCAGGTGCGCGCTGAGCTGCACGGTAGCGCCACCGCGCAGCACGCTCACGTGGGTGGCAGCGTTGAGCCAGCGCTGGGCGGCATGACCCAGCAACACCTCCAGGTCGCGCTCGTCCAAACGGGCCAGCGCGGGGCGCCCCGGCCGATTGCGGCGCGGGTCATGCCAGCGCAGGAGGTTGAGCGCACGCGCCACGTCCTGATGGGTGATGGCCTCGCGCATGCTGACCGAGGGTTCGTTCTGGAGCGCCGCGACGAGGACCAGCACCGCCGTGGCAAGGCCCATCGCCACCAGCACAAGCAGTGCGCGCAACAGGCCCCGCAGCAGGCCCGGCTGGTGCGGCGCCGTCGAATCGGCGCCCTGTGCTTCCCGCACGTCTTGCTGTTCGTTCATGGCTGTGCCGGTGTCATTGGGAGGATTCTGTCGAATCCTGCGGCCGGATACCGGCCTCGAGTTCAAGTGCAACAGGCTGCTGCCCAACTGCATAATCCGGGGCCTCGCCCTTTCGGAGACGCATCTTGGACCCGGCTCACCCTCGGTGACCGTCCATTCCGGGACCCTGCCGGGATGAGACGGCGCCCAACACCCGCCTTCCCGCTGTCCCCTTTGCCGCCATCGTTGCGGGCGCAGAACGCCCGACACCGAATGCGCAGGTGCCCCGAGAGAACCGCATGCTCAATGTCTTCACGCTGGCCAACGGTCGGCTGGTCCAGCAAGAGATCGACAGCCTCGAAGCACTCGGGCACCTTCAGCCGGTGTGGGTCGACCTGGAGGACCCGGGCGAGGACGAAACGCGCTGGGTCGAGGCGCGCTTCGGGTTGAGCATCCCCAGCGACGCGGTGGACGACGACCTGGAGGAATCGGCACGCTTCTACGAAGAGGACAACGGCGAACTGCATATCCGCTCGGACTTCCTGATCGATGCCGAAGACACCGTCAAAGGCCCGGACGCCAAGCCCGCACGCAATGTGCGCGTGGCCTTCATCCTGCGTGACAAGGTGCTGTTCTCCATTCATGGCGAGGATCTGCCCGTGTTCCGCCTGCTGCGGCTGCGCGCGCGACGCATTCCGGCGCTGATCGAAGATGCCAAGGACGTGCTGCTCAAGCTCTACGACGCCGACGCCGAATACTCGGCCGACGCCTTGGAGGGCATCTACGACAACCTGGAGCAGGTCAGCGCCCGCGTCCTGACGCAGGACGTCGACGACCAGGCCGCGGGCGACGCGCTGACCGCCATCGCGCGCGAGGAGGACCTCAACGGCCGCATCCGCCGCAACGTGATGGACACCCGCCGCGCCTTGAGCTTCATGATGCGCAGCCGCATGCTCAGCGCCGAGCAGTTCGAGGAGGCGCGACAGATCCTGCGTGACATCGACAGCCTGGACAGCCACACGGCTTTCCTGTTCGAGAAGATCAACTTCCTGATGGACGCTACCGTCGGTTTCATCAACATCAACCAGAACAAGATCATCAAGATCTTCTCGGTGGCCAGCGTGGCGCTGCTGCCGCCCACGCTGATTGCCAGCATCTATGGCATGAATTTCAAGTACATGCCGGAGCTGGACTGGGCCGCCGGCTACCCCTTTGCCCTGACCCTGATGGCCGCCTCGGTTGCCGCACCGTTCATCTACTTCCGCCGCAAAGGCTGGCTGCGCTGAGGCAGGACCGAGTGGCCACCTGCGTGGCCGCGAGTGCCTGCCGAAGGCCATGGCGCATGCTTGCGACATGGCTGAGGCAGGACCGAGTGGCCACCCCGAGCCGGGACTGAGCGGCCACCCTAGGCAGCCGCCACCCCGTCATTGAGCGGCATCAATCTGCACCTCACGTCCCAAGCCTACGATGTCCGTGCGGGCGGGCAGTCGCTCGCCTGAGGCCTGCCGCCGCTTCTATGCGGTTGGCGACGTCGCATCATGGCTTCCACGGGCAGCACATCATCCGGCAGGATCTGGGCGTCCTCTCTGAAGTTCAAGTTCGCCGTCCATCTGTCGGCCTTCCTGCTTGTTGCCTTTGGCGTCTTCACCTGGAGCCTGACCCACCAGCAGCGGCAGGAACTGCAGGAAACTGCCGTCGCCCACATGCTGCAGTTGTCCGATGCCGTGGTGCGCAGCACGCGCTTCATGATGATGCAGGACAAGCCGGACTACGTGCACCAGCTGATCCTCGACGTCGCGCGCGAGAAGGACATCGACCGCATCCGCATCTTCAGCAAGAAGGGCAAGGTGATCGACTCCACGAACTACGGGGAGATCGGTTTGGTGCTGGACTCCAAGGCCCAGGGATGCGTGTCCTGCCATGGCGGGGATCTGCCGCCCGAGACCCTGAACGACCGCGACCGCGTGCGCTACTTCCAGGACGACAAGGGCCGGCACCTGATGGGTACGATGCAGGTGCTGCGCAACGAAGCCTCCTGCCAGTACGCCGGCTGCCACACGCACCAGCAGGCGCCGGCCGTGCTGGGCGTGGTCGACATCGTCTACTCCATCGACGCCGTCGAACAGCGGCTGCATCGGGCCGCATTCAACACCGTGCTGCTTGCCCTCGGCTTCGTGAGCCTGGCCGCCTTGTGCATCGTGGTGCTGGTTCACCAGCTGGTCTACCGGCCGCTGCGCGACTTGCAGCACGGCGCCGGGCGGTTGGCCGGCGGCCAGCTCGACGCACCGGTCCCGGTGCGCAGCTCCGATGAGTTCGGCCAGGTGGCCCGGTCATTCAACACGATGATGGCGGGGCTGCACGAATCTCAGCGCAAACTCAGTGACGCCGCGCACGAACTCGAGCGCAAGGTCGAGGAGCGTACGCAGCAATTGCGCGCCGCGGAAGCCCAGGCGGTGCAACAGCAGAAGCTCGCCGCGACGGGCCTGCTGGCCGCGGGCATCGCCCACGAACTGAACAACCCGCTGACCGGCGTGCTGACCTTCACCTGCCTGGTGCGGCAGAAGATGAAGGACGGCACGCAGGAGGCAGAGGACATGGATCTGGTGATTCGCGAGACACGGCGCTGCGCCGGCATCATCCGTCGCCTCCTCGACTTCGCGCGGCAAAGCCCGCCCGAACGGGCTCAGGCCGATCTGAATGCCCTGATCGCCGAAACGGCTAGCCTGGTCGAACGCTCGGCCCAGTTGCACGGCACGGCGATCAGGCTCGAACCGGACCCGAACCTGCCCGCGGTGTGGATCGACAGGAACCACATCAAACAAGTGCTGATGAACATGTTCGTGAATGCGCAGCAGGCCACCGAAGCCGGCGGAAGCATCCACGTGAGCACGCGCCGCATGGCCGAACCGATGGCTGCGGGGCCGGGTGGCGAGCCGGTCGACATGGTCGAGATCGCAATCGAGGACACGGGCTGCGGCATCTCCGAGCAGGACCTGGGCCGCATCTTCGACCCCTTCTTCACCTCCAAGGAGGTGGGCAAGGGCACGGGCCTGGGTCTTTCGGTGAGCCACGGCATCGTCAAGGCCCATGGCGGCGCGATCCATGTGCACAGCGAGCTTGGCCGCGGGACCTGCTTCCGCATCCATCTGCCGCTGTCCGACAGCGCAGCGGCTTCGCCCCCACGGCCCCAGGAAGTGGCGCATGGCTGATCGGATCGACCCGCCCACACTCGCTGCCCAGGCCCCGCAGCGCATCCTGATCGTCGACGACGAGGACATCGTGGTGCGCAGCACCGTGCGCATCCTCGAAGGTGCGGGCCATCTGCTGAGGACGGCGCACGATGCCACCGAGGCCCTGCGCGAACTGGCGCACGCGTCGTTCGACCTGGCGATCCTGGACATCATGATGCCCGGCATCGACGGCATCGAACTGTTGCGGCGCATCAAGGAATCGTATCCGGACACCGAGGTGATCATGTTCACCGGGCTGGCCCAGGTGGCCACCGCTGTCGGCTGCATGAAGCTCGGCGCCATCGACTACCTCTCCAAGCCCTTCGATCCCGATCAGCTGCGTGTGGCCGTCTCGCGTGCACTGGAGCACCGCGCGCTGCGGCGGCGCAACGAATCGCCCGGGCAGACCCCGGACGCCAGGTTCCGGCTCGACTGCATGGTCGGGCAGAGCCCGGCGATGCAGCAGCTGTTCCGGCTGATCGCCCAGTGCGCGGCGACCAACTCGACGGTGCTGCTCAGCGGCGAGAGCGGCACCGGCAAGGAGCTGGTGGCGCGCGCCATCCATCACAACAGCCTGCGCAGTGGCGGGCCGTTCGTGGCCGTGGACTGCAGTTCGCTGTCCGAGCAGCTGCTGGAAAGTGAGCTCTTCGGCCATGCCCGCGGGGCCTTCAGTGGCGCAGTCGGCCGCAAGAAGGGTCTGGTCGAAATCGCCGAGGGCGGCACGCTTTTCCTCGACGAGATCGGCAACATCCCGCTGGCCATCCAGGCCAAGCTGCTGCGCCTGATCCAGACACATGAATTCAGGGCCGTTGGCGACACCCAGGCGCAGACGGCCAACTTCCGCCTGGTGGCGGCGACGAACAAGGACCTTGCCGCAATGGCTGCCGACGGCAGCTTTGCGAACGACCTGTACTACCGCCTGGCCGTGTTTCCCATCCACCTGCCGCCGCTGCGCGAACGGCGCGACGACATTCCCGCGCTGGCCCGGCACTTCCTGCGCGGCTTTGCCCGCGAGCTGAATAGGGACATCGAGACCATCTCCGAGAGCGCCATGAGCGCGCTGGTGGCCCACGACTGGCCCGGCAACGTCCGGCAGCTGGAAAACGCTGTGCACCGTGCGGTGATCCTGTGTTCCGACAAGGTCCTGCGCACGGCCCACCTCGAAGGCGTTGTTGACAGCAAGGCCATGCCCGACGCGCCACGCACCGCCGAGGAGCTCAAGCAGCTGAAGAAGTCATTGCGCGAGAGATCGGTCGAAGTTCTCGAGCGGCAGTTCGTGCTGGAAGCACTCAAGCGCAACGACTGGAACGTGACACGCAGTGCGCAGGACACGGCCATGCTGCGCGCCAACTTCCAGGCCCTGATGCGCAAGCACGGCGTGCGCGTGCGTGGCGCGGCAGGCTGTGCTGACGATCCGGGCAGCGGCCACGGCGCGCCGACCGAAGAAGGCTGATGTTCAGGCCGCAGCGCCGCCACGATCAGGACAGGCTCGCCGCAGGCGTCTGTGCTGGCGGTGCCTGCGCGGCTGCGTCTTCGACCTCCTCGTAGCCGGTCAGCATGGCCTTGACGTGCTCAAGAGCCGTGTGGCCCAGCGTGGTCAGGTAGACATGCACGAACAGGAAGACAACGAAGACACCGCACAGTGCCACGTGCAGGCTGCTCACCACCCGTGGGCCGCCCAGCAGGTCCACCGTGCCGGCAAAGCGCTGCAGATCCCACAACACGACGCCGGTGTAGAGCTCCAGCGGCACGAGCAGGATCATGACGATCTGGTAGGTCATGCTCTGCAAGGGATTGAACTTGCGGTAGATGCCCACCTGGTGTGGATTGGGCCGACCCTTGAACAGGCCGTAGCCGTAGTAGATCAGCTGACGAAGCATGGCGCGGTACTGCGCGCGAGGCGAGAGTTCGGGGTGGTAGACGCAGATGCGGTCCGAGAACAGGTAGTACACCAGCCAGATGCCGTAGTTGGCGATGAGCAGGAAGCCGATCTTGTTGTGCACATCGATGACGGCCTTCAGCGGCAGGGCATCGAAGACCCGGTAGCGGATCTGCAGGCCGGTGAGGATCAGCGCAACAAAGCCGAAGGCGTTCACCCAGTGCCACACACGCACGGGCAGCGGATGGACATACAGGCGGGTCATGGTCTTCACTCCTCGGGAGGGCGCGGTCGCACGAGAACGCGCCTGATCAGCAGGTGCAGGGCCGGCACCGAGATGCCGAGGAACAGGCCCAGCGCCAGTACCAGGTCCAGCGCGGCCAGCCGCGTGCCGCCCAGGGCGTAGAAGCCCTTCAGGGCGTCGACGGTGATGGCCGAGGTCAGGATCTCACGCTGTGCGTCGTGGCGCACCGGGCCGCCCTGGGCGTCCAGCGTCGAGACGGTGACGCTCTTGTAGGGTGGTGCGCCCTCGTCGTGGCAACCAAAGCAGTCGCGCAGCGCGCGCGATCTTTCGGGCAGCCAGTGGGCCTGGATGCCGTTGCGCAGCTCGATGCGCCCCCGCACCGCGACCTTTAAGCCCTGCTGTTCGAAGGCCTCGATCAGGGCGCGGAACTCGTGCGCGTCCAGCCCGTCGCGGTTGGCGTCGATCTTCGTCGCCAGCGTCTCAAAGCGCTCGGCGATGCTGGCAACACCCGGGCCTGCCTGCACGGTCAGTCGCAAGTCGGTGCGCAGCAGCGCTTCCGGCGCATGGCAGGCGGCGCACGCTACCGTCTGCAGATGGCGGGCCGCGTTGGGCAGCCAGCTGCGGTGGGTCTGGGCCGGGTCGTCGTGGCAGCCCAGGCAGGCGTTCTTCGGGCCCTCCTGAACCGACGCGGTGGTCACCGCATGCGGCACGTGGCAGCCATTGCAGTCGGGGGCCGACCTGGAACGCGCACGCACGGCTGCGGCGTGAATGCTGCGATCGAAGGCTTTCACCACCTTGGCGTGGCAACTGCGGCACATCGGGATCACCGCACCGGGTGCCTTGCGCGGCCGCTCGTCGGACGCTCGTGCCTTGCCGGGGTGCGCCGGCAGCTTGACTTCATCGTGGCAGCTGATGCAGCCGGCGTCGCCGTGGACCGAGCTCAGATAGGCCGCGACCTCGATGCGTGGGACCTTGCGGCCTTCCTGGACCTTGTTGGCCACGGCCGCCCCGACCGCGCCCGGCTCCTGCGGGCCATGGCAATCCAGACAGGCGCGGTCATCCGCAGACGGTTCGGGCTGCGCGACAGCGGCCTGACCGGACGCCGCCTGCCACAGCGCGCAGGCGATGACCAACGAGGCCAGGGCCTCGCGCCAGTGCTTCTTGTGGGTGTACATGCTGGGACCCGTCGCCCTGAGAGGCGCCCGGTGGGTCAGCCGGGTCGCCTTGCTGTCGGGAGTTTCGTCTCTTGTTCGGTCAGCGCCTGTCGAAGTCCAGCCACTCAGGTACCGCGGTGGTGCGCGGCCAGCGCCTTCACCCCGTACCAGACGATGGCACCCAGCCCGACGAAGGGCAGCGCGATGATGTAGGCCAGACCGATGAAGGGAGCGGCGAAGAACAACGCCACGTCGCGGCCCCAACGGCCGAACTGCGTGGTCGGCCTGGCAGCGAGCCACTTCACGAAGTGCCAGGTCGGGATGGCCAGCATCGCCAGGATGCCGATCAAGGGCGCGAACATGATGTAGGCCAGCGTGATGACCGGCACGGCAGCCGCCGGAACGCCGGCGGTCTCCTGCCGGTCCTCCTGGGTTGGCGGCGCTTCGACGGCCGGCGGCGCCACCGATGCCGCGGCTTCCGGCGCACCCAGCGCGTCCTGCGCGCACTGCTCGATCATCTCGGGCGACAGCGGCTTGTGCAGCACGGCGCGCACACCGGCCGCCTGGGCCCGTGCCTCGTTTTCGTCCGTGGCGTAGCCACTGACGATCACCACCGGCAGCCAGGGCCTCTGGGCCCGGATCTGTTCGGCCACCGCGATGCCGTCCATGCCGGGCATCTTGATGTCCGTGAAGACCGCGTCATAGGCCTCGGCGGCGATCTTGCGCAGCGCTTCCTCGCCGTTGCCGGCCGTGACGACCGCGTAGCCCTTGCCGGAAAGCACCCGGTCGAAGCTCTTGCAGACGACCGGGTCGTCGTCCACCACCAGGACTCTGGTCAGTGCTTGTGCGTTCATGGTCTTGCCTTTCTGTCAGCTTGCTTGGATGGCTTGCGGGACACCACGCCCTGTGACGGCCCACCCCGACGGGTGGTCGCTGCGCAGCGTCCATTGCTTGTGTTCGATGGCACTGGCCGCGGCGCGGATCACCGTGGCCGGCTCCAGTGGCTTGGCCAGGTAGTCGTGGGCGCCCAGGCGGATGGCCTCCTTGGCGGTGTCCAGCGACGGATAGCCGGTGATGACGATGACCTCGCAGTCGGGCCAGCGATCGCGGATCTGCCGCAGCACCGCCATGCCGTCCATGCCGGGCATGCGCAGATCCAGCAGCACGATGTCGAAGGGTTCGGCCTGCATCGTGGCCAGCGCTTGCGCCCCGTCCGGCACCGCCTTGACTTCGCAGTGATCGCCGGCCAGCACCCGCAGGTGGCAGCGACGCACGACTTCTTCATCGTCGACGATCAGGACCCGGGGGTTGGCGTTCATGGTTCGATGCTCGCGGTGTGTCTGGGCAGGGCCAT
>WBZP01004816.1_pt2 | contig 11511 bp, 9 predicted proteins | sample 5204301 | NCBI WGS metagenome assembly WBZP01 (sample SAMN12412401, study PRJNA552823) | activated sludge metagenome | isolation source: activated sludge from nitrification reactor of wastewater treatment plant... | place: USA: Pennsylvania | collected 2017
CCGGCAACTTGGCAGAGCCGCGCCCTCCTCCGCAAGTCCCTTACTTGTCGAGCTGCTTGACGCCTTCATCGATCTTTTTGGCCGACAGCGACATCAGCTTGGCCGCCCCGCTCGCCAGCGCCGACCCGAGCTGCTTGCCACTCTCTTTGAGCTTGCGCGCCGAAATCCGCCGCTTGGCTTGCTCGCGCAGGGCTTCCGGATTGGGAAACAGCGCCCCGCGCAGCTGCAAAAGAAACAGCGTCGCCCACAGGATCATGATCAGCGCCAGCGGCGTTCCCGCAGCAGCCCACGCCCCCAGCACCGTCAGCGTTCCCAGCACCGCCGTCAAAAAGATCGCGTGGGTCGACAAGCGCCGATAGGAAAGCTGTCGCAGCTCCTGCTCGGCCAAGGTGATCTCGCGGTTCTGCTCATACTCGACCAGCGCCGTCTGCACATCTTGGGGTGAAAACCCGAGATCTTTGGCATTGTCGAGAAGCTCTGCCGCCGACAGCCCAGTCGAGTCCCCCGCTGCCACAGTCGGCTTGTCCTTCTGCTCGGCCCGCCGCAGGATGTCCCGTACCTCAGCCGCCGCGTACCGCTTCTGTTCAGTCGCCATGATGGTCGTAGTGTGACCCTGGGGCAGCGAAAGTCGCAAGCAGCGATGTCGGGCGGACTTTCCCAGCTTTCCCAACTTTCCGAATCCCCGGGGAGCGCGCTACCATGCCGGCCATGACCACCACCGCATCGACTCCGACTGAAGCTGACGACGGCAAAGACAAGACCCTGCCCGGCACGATTGGCTTTCTCGGCACCGGCAACATGGCCGAAGCGCTGATCAAGGGCATGCTGACCGCCGGACTCGTCAAGCCCGAGCAGATCTGGGGCTCGGACCCGCGCCAGAGCCGCTGCCAGCAGCTCAAGCAGCAGTACGGGATCAACATGACCACTCACAACATCGATGTGGTGCGCCGGGCGAGCATCATCATGCTGTCGGTCAAGCCGCAGGTGCTGCTCGGGGTGATGGATGAAGTGGCGGCGTATCTGAAGCCGAAGAGCTTGTGCGTCAGCGTCGCCGCCGGAGTGCCGCTGCAGGTGCTGGAGTCTCATCTGCCCAAAGGGACGCGGGTGGTGCGGGTGATGCCGAACACGCCGGCGCTGGTCGGGGCGGGGGCGACGGCGATTGCTGCGGGTAGCACCGCGACCGAGGACGACCTCAAGCTGACGCAGCAGATCTTTGGCGCGGTCGGCTTCACGGTGGTGCTGGAGGAAGATCAGCTCGACGCGGTGACCGGGCTGTCAGGCAGTGGTCCGGCCTACATGTTCCTGGTCATCGAGGCGCTGTCCGACGCGGGCGTCAAGGTCGGGCTGTCGCGCTACAACGCGCTGGCGCTGGCGGCGCACACGGTGCTCGGGTCGGCCAAGCTGCTGTTAGAGACGGGGCAGCATCCGGGGCATCTGAAGGACATGGTCACCTCGCCGGGCGGGACGGCGATTGCCGGACTGCACACCCTGGAAGCGGGCGGCCTGCGCACCACCTTGATCAACGCCGTCGAAGCTGCCACCCGGCGCAGTCGCGAGCTGGGAGAGCTGGCAATCGCCAACGCCGAGAAGCGCCGCCTCGCCAGTCAGGACAAGTAAGCCATGCCCGCCTTCCGCGCGACCGCCGCCGGCATCGTCGTCGAGGTCTGGGTGATGCCGCGTGCCTCGCGCGACCAGATCGGCGGGCTGCACGGCGAGCGGCTCAAGGTCGCGGTCAGTGCGCCTCCGGTCGACGGGGCTGCCAATGATGCGGTCCGGGCCGCGCTCGCCAAAGCACTCGGCGTTTCCCGAAGCCAGGTCGAGGTCATCCACGGTCAAAAAGGCCGCCAAAAAACCCTGGCTGTTTGCGGCGACCCGGGGCTACTCTCCGCGAAAGCCAAGGCGCTCGTCGGAACCGACGGGTCGCGGTGACGAGGGATGGAGATGCCGAGACTTCAGCGTAAGGTGTGTGCGGTGGCAGCGTCGCTGCTGCTTCTGGCGTGCAGCAAGAACCACAGCCTGACCATCAAGATCCTGACTCCGCCGGGGATGAGCGATCCGTTCTTGCTGGCCAGTCAGGTGCGGATGGTGCTGGGCGACAAGGAATCGACGGCGCCGGTCGATGCGGGGCACTTCTCTGCGACGCTTGAGATTGAGTCGCCCGCGACCGATCAGCTGACGCAGCTGCTGGTCGAGGCGCTGGATGGCGCGGGGCAGGTGGTCGGGCGGGGACGGACGCCGCCGTTTGCGCTGTCGCTGTCAGATGCTGAGGTCGCGGTCTACGTCGGCAAGCCGGGACAGGTGACGGGATCGAGCCTGAACCTTCCCGACGACTCGATGCAGAGCGCGCAAGGTCGCAAGGGGCTGGCGGCGTGTGCGCTGCGCGGTCGCTCGACGACGCCACCGGAAGCGGGGCTGGGGGCGCTGATCGTCGGCGGCGAGAGCGAAGGCGGGCAGCTGTCGCAGCGGGCGTGGGTGTTTAAGCCGGCGTCGTTTCAGCTGCTCGATGGCGGGACGATCAGCCGGGGGCGGCGGGGCGCGCTGGTGCTGCCGAGCGCGGACGGGACGCTGGGTCAGCAGGCGCTGCTGGTCGGCGGGGCGGGCGCGGGAGCGGATCTGATTACGCCGGTCGAGAAGTTCGATCCAGCGGTGAGCGCGATCAAAGACGTGTGGTCGCTGCCCTCGACAGAGATTGGTGACATCGGCAAGCCGGGGATGTATCAGCCGGCGGCGGCGGAGCTGCAAGACAGCGTGTTCCTTTTGGCGGGCGGCAGCCTCGATCCGGCCAGCCAAGACCCGAGCGGGCAAGCGGTGCTGGTCAAGCGCTTCCCGGCAGTGTCGGCGGACATGCTGGCGCGGGTGGGGGTGGCGGTGATTCCTCCGCCGAGTGATCGCAGCACCGCGATGGTGGCGCCACGGCATCGTCACACCCTGACCACGCTGGCGGCGGGAACGCTGGTGTTTGGCGGGCTGTCGCTGCCCGATATCACTGCCAAAAAGCCGGTCGCAGAGCTGTACTCGGCAGAGCGCAATGCCTTCCAAGCGCTGACGTTTGCGGCGGGGGAGCCACCTTCGCGGCGGGGTCATGTGGCGGCGAAGCTCAAGAGCGGGCTGGCGCTGATCGCAGGCGGCTACAGCGAGGACGCGCTGGGGCAGAAGACGGCGCTGGCTTCGACTTTGACGATTGATCCGCAGGCACGGACGTTTGTGCTGGTGGACGGGGCGCTGAAGACGCCGCGCTGGGGCCACAGCCTGCATGAGCAGGGCGGCGAGCTGGTGCTGTGCGGTGGCTACGACTCAAGCGGGCAGGTCCTGGGTGACTGCGAGTTTCTGTCGAGCGACACCGGCCAGCAGAGCCGACCGCCGTCGCAGCTACCGATGCCGCGCGCCGAACACCTGGCAGTGCCGCTGCAGAACGACCTGACGATGCTGGTCGGAGGCGTCGGCGCCGACCGCAAGCCCCTCGCCCCGATCGACTTCTACACCCATCGCTAACCACTTCCCGTGAAGTCAAATCGGTCGCTCCACACCCGTTTTGACTTCACCTCCAAGTCAAATCGGTCGCTCCACACCCGTTTTGACTTCACCTCCAAGTCAAATCGGTCGCTCCACACCCGTTTTGACTTCACCTCCAAGTCAAAATGGCTGCTCCACACCCGTTTTGACTTCACCTCCAAGTCAAATCGGTCGCTCCACACCCGTTTTGACTTCCTCCCCAAGTCAAATCGGTCGCTCCACACCCGTTTTGACTTCACCTCCAAGTCAAATCGGTCGCTCCACACCCGTTTTGACTTCACCTCCAAGTCAAATCGCCTGTCCGGCACCCTCTTTGGGGGTTGCTGCCCGGTTATGGGCGCTGGAGGAGGGTGTAGAGGGCGTAGAGGCTGTCGATGCGGAGCGATTGCGGGGGGCGGTCGTAGCCGAGGGCGGTGGCGTACTGGCGAGCGGCCTCGGTGTCGTTGCGATCGTAGTCGCGGACGACCCAGCCGGCGGCCTGGAGGTCGGCGCGCTCGAACGGACAGCGGCAGTCGCTGCCGGGCTCGTAGACGGCGGGGCTGGGGCTCGGACACAGGTTGTAGATGAGCAAGCGTCCGCCAGGGCGAAGGGTATCGCGGAGCGCGCGCAGGTAGTCGGCGTCAGGCAGGCCAAGGTCGCGACGGCTCTCGGGCGGTACGTCGCTGGTCGGGTGGATGTAGCCGCGCAGAAGGACGTTCTTGGCCAGCACGAACTCGTAGCCGCTGCCGACCCGGGCGCGCAGGCTGGGATCGGCGGGGAAGCTGCCGTGAAGCAGGGTGACGTGGCCGCTCAGCTCGCGACCGGGCAGCGCCACCGGGCCTTGATCGCCGGGCAGCGAGTACAGGGCGCGCAGGCGTGGCGAGGCCGAGACACCGACCGCATCCATCCCCGCCCCGGCCATCAGCTTGAGGGGACCGATCGCGCCGACCTCCAAGTCGAGCCCGCGCTTGCCGGCCAGCTTGGCGGCCTGGCCCTCGGCGATGAGATCGATGAGGCGGGCGTGAAACAGCGGGGAACCCAGGCTGCCGACGTAATAGCTGGCTTCATCAGCGGAGTCGGCGACCAGGCCGGCGAGGCCAGCGGGACCAGGCCTTTGGGCGCGGGCCTCGGACTCGGACAGGTACAGCCGACCATCGGGGCTGTGATAGAGCCGGCGCGGTGAGACGGGCACAAGCTGCGGCACGGCGGCGACAAACTCGACCGCCCAGCGGCTGTGCAGGAGCGGCGGCAGGGCGGCGGCTTCGGCAGTGAGCTTGGCCACTGTGGCCCCGATCGTCTCGGGTCCAGCAAGCGGCGGCCCAAAAGTCGCGGGCGTGGTCTGACAGCCACCCAGCCCCAGCGCCCCCACGAAACCGACGGCCCAGCCAAGCGGCAAACCCCCAAAGCGATGACAACCGAGCATGCCTGTCAGTGTTTCAAAGCCGACGGTCATTGGTCAACCGATTGGCTGCGCTTGCCATGCTATAAGGGCCGCTCATGGCTCGTAGGGACAGAAAGACATCGTGGGCGAGTGCAGCCAGGACCCACCAGATCATCGCCGACCTGTTTGCTCATCCGCCGGTCAGCCACGCCGACCTGATGCAGCGGATTGAGGTTGCCAGTGTCGGGGATGCCCGCCACTACCTGCTCGATCGGATGCAGAAAGGCAAGGTCGAGCCCACCGATGTCGAGCTGTATGGCGACTTGTTCCATGTACTTGGGCTCGGTGGCGAGGCGGAGGCGCTGGTCGGGCTGGTCAAAGACCCGGCTGTGACACTGCGGACGCGCTCGTGTGCGATGGGCATCCTTTTGTCCGAGGACCCGGGCTTTGCGCCGCGCTTGCAGGAGCTGCTGAGTCCCGAGGAGATGCTGCAGATCATCGCCCAGCCGCTTGCGGATGCGCTGATCCGCATCGAGGCCGATCCCGCCGAGGGGGAGGGCCTGGTGTCGATGCTGAGCACGATTCCGCCCGACATGATGTTGCTGCTGTTCGAAGAGCTGGACCGCTGGCGGATCGGGGCCGGGCTGGCGGCGAGTGTGGCCTATGAGGCGCTGCTGCGCAGTCCGCTGCTCGGCGCGGTGTTTCCCAAGATTGTCGAGAGCCTGCGCGAGCAAGGCGATGAAGAAGCGGTGGCGCTGCTCGAGTCGGTGCGGGCCGAGGTCAAAGAGCGCACCCAGCAGCGGCTTCTGCAAGGGGCGCTTTTGCGGCTGCGGACGCGGCTCCTCGATGAGCCGAAGCCAAAGCCCAGCGAGGCGGTGGGGTTTCTGTCGGGGTGTGACACGCTCGGCTGCTTTGTGGTGGTGGCGCAGCGGCAGAATCCCGATGGCACGGCAACGCTGGCGGTGCTGTGTCTGCATGTCAGCGGCGAGGTGCGATCGGGCTATGTGCTGACCGGGCAGCCGCCCGACCGGGCCAAGCAGCTATGTACTGAGATTGCCACCGAGAGTGGCACGCGCTTCATCGAGACAAAGCTGAGCCGGCTGACGACGCTGCTTGGGCAGGCGGCGCAAAAGACGCTCAAGAGTGGTCGGTCGGTGCCGGTGGAGGCGATGGCGGCGCTGCGCTTTGTGTCCCCGTTTGTGGGCGAGCCGCTCACGCTGCCTGAGCCCAGTGGTCGACTGACGCTGACGGCACTGCGGGCGCTGCTGTCCCGGCCCGAGTTTGGCGATGGCTGGCGCTTTACCCAAAGTGAGCTGGATCGCGTGCCGCCGCCGAAGCTCACGCCTCGGACGCGACGGACGGCAGCGACTGAACCGGCGGGGGTGACGGGGACGACGACGCCCAAGGTGGTGCCGTGGTGGCAAATGATGGCCGCCGCGCTCGCCAAGAGTGATGCGACGGCGCAGCGGCTGCGCAGCATGATCTCGCACATGGCGCACTACTACGTTCTCGCTGAAGAGCCCGAGCTGGCGAAGCTGTGTCTTTTGGCGGCTGCGGAGGTCGAGCGCGACTTTGTGAAGAGTCGGCTGACGCAGCTGCTGGCGGAAAATACGCTGGCGTGGCTGGGTGAGCTGGCCGACAGCGCGCTGCCTCCTCCTCGCGGCAGGACCGGTCTGCCACTGGTCAGTGCGGATCGGCTGTCGTGGCGGCAACAGCTAAAGAGTCGCTTCTTTGCGGGGATCGAAAAGCCGTCGGCGCACGATCTGCTCGCGCTCGACTATGCCGATGAGGCGCTACAGACGATTGTCGCGACGCTGTCGTGTGCTCCGTCGGAAGAGTGGCCGCGCTTTGAGCTCCAGCAGCAGACCGCGTTCGAGCTGGCGGTGGCGTTTCGCGATCAGCTGATTCGGCAGCGCGGTCCCAGCCTGTCGCGGCTGCTCACCCAGTCGTCGCGTCTGGTCGAGCAGACCATGCGAGTCTCGCGCTCGCTGGCGGGGCTGCTGTCTTCGGCGGTGCTGACGCGGCTGGCGGGCTTTGCCCAAGAGGTCTGCTCCGCCTGCAAGGTTGACTGCCTCAACCGCATCCACGCCGACGTGAGCCGTGAGTTCTTCGCGCTCGACCACCCAGGCCGCAAGTAACATGGGAAGCGCTTCTCGAACACCAGCACCGGGGGACTCCATGCGAACACTGACCACTGTCTGCCTTGGCCTTGGCGTGATTGCGATGTCTTCGTCGACGGCTCTTGCAGTTGGCGAGTCGGTCGGCGGCTTTCCCAACTGGGAAGAGCGCACCCTTCACCAGTTTATGAACCGCTCGCGCGTCGATCCGGCGGCGGATCTGGCGGCCTGTCCGGCAGCAACCTGTCCCGAAAAGGCCTGCTACAAGCCGATTGCGCCGCTGTATTACGATCTCAACCTGGGACGGGCCGCGCGCTTTCACTCCGACGAGATGAAGCTGCAGAGCTACTTTGCCCACGACTCGAAGTGCAAGGTCGTCGCCAACATCTCGACGATCTATCCGACCAGCTGTAGTGGCGCCGCCGCCTGCGCCTGTACCGCCGGCACCGCCACCACCTGGAGCCAGCGCGTCGGTCTGTTTGGCACCAATACCAGCGGCGAGATCATCGCCTCGCCGTCCGATCCCAGGCAGGCGTTTTACCTGTGGCTGCACGAGCCCAGCTCGACCGCGATGTGCGGCTACAACAGCCAGAACGGCCACCGCTACAACATCTTAATGGCTGGCCCTTCGGTCGGAGTCGGCGTCACCAGTGCCGGCGCTTCGGTCGGTGACTTCGGTGGAGCGGCTGCCGGCAGCTACAAGATTCCGTCGGGCTCGCACTATCCCCAGGGCGGCGCCAGCATCGAGATGTGGGCCAACTGGAAAGACTCCGCCGCGCCCAGCCAGGCCATCGTCAACGTCGAGGGCACCTGCACCGCGATGACCCTGAAGTTTGGCACCGCCCAGAGCGGCGCCTGGTCAACGACGCTGACGGGCCTTGGCACCACCTGCAAGCGCTACCGCTTCGAGTGGAAAGACAGCGCCGGCGCGACCGTCACCTATCCGCAGACGGGCTCGTTTTACACCGGGTCAAGCGGCACCACCGGCTGTGCCAGCGACGGATCGGACTTTTCACCGAGCCCACCACCGTCCTGCGGCTGCACCCCAAGCTGTGGTGGCAAGCAGTGCGGTGACGACGGCTGCGGCAGCGTCTGTGGCACCTGCGGGGCCGGCACAAGCTGTCAAGGCACCCAGTGCATCGCTACCGGCGGTGGCAGTGATGGCGGAACCAGCAATGCCGATGGTGGCGACCCCGGTACAAACCCCGATATGGTCGATGTCACCGCCACTGGCTGCAGCTGCGATCTCGGTCAGTCGTCAGGACAGGCCACAGCGCCTGCCGCTGCGATGGTGGCACTCCTCGGACTGGTCATCGCTCGTCGCCGCTCCCGCCGCAGCTCGCTATCGATGTAACATCACGGGCTACTCACCATGCGCATCGATCTCGACGTAGCCAGCCGAGGCTCAGATTCGGTCCGTCGCTACAGCTTCGACCTCGCGAGCATCCGCATTGGCCGTGGCGACGACTGTGAGCTGGCGCTTCCCAGCGATCTGCTGCTCGGGCGAAGACAGTGCTCGCTCGAGTGGCACGCCGGGACGCTGTTTCTGTTTCCGCTGCGGGGCACAGGCGAGACGCTGCTCAACTCGACGCGGGTGCAGCGGCCACTGCCTCTGTCGGCGGGGGACATCATCGAGGTCGGCAGCCAGGTGATCAAAGTCCTGTTTGTGCCGCCCGAGCTGTCGTATCCAAGTGGCGCGCCGCGACGGCTGACGCTGCGGGTGACCGAGCCGGGCGGCAGTCCACGGATTGTCGACACAGAGGCGGCGCTGTTGCGGCTGTGTCAGGGAACGGCAAGCGATCTCTATCTGGGGGAAGCCAAGCCGAGCAAGCTGGTGGCGCAAGATCCCGTCGAGGCGCTGCTCTTTTGGTCGGCGGCGGGGATGCCGCATCTGCTCGTCCACAAGTACTCGGCCAAGGTCGAGCGCAACGGCGAGCCGGTCTTTGGCGTCACCGCGCTGCTGGAAGGCGACACGCTCACCCTCGGCGGGGCGCAGATCGAAGTGCGCGAGATCGTAAGTCCCGTCGAGCCGCCGCCACCACCGCTGGGACTGCTGATCTTCGACGGAGACGCCGCGCCGCGCTGGCAGTTCTTTCCCCGCAGCCGGGTCGAGGTGGGCAGCGACAAGCACGCCGATCTACAGTTGCAGAGCCCGGGCCAGCCATCTCATGGCTTTGCGATCGAGCGGCGCGGCGGTCGGCCCATGCTGCTGCCCGGCTCGGCTCCCGTGTATCTGAACTTCGCCAAGCCACCGGCTGCCGTCGAGCTTCAGCATGGTGACCGCATTGCCTGCGGGGAAGCACTGCTGCACGTCGATCGTCAGACGCCGCCGCCGCTCAAAGCCGTGGCCACCGAGCACCGCATCACACTTCTGCTGACCAGCGCCGACGAGGACCCGCGTGAGCTGTTCCTCAAAGGGGACTCGACCCGAATCGGCACCACCCCGCAGAGCACGATCGAGTGGCCAACCGACGACGAGCTGCTGGTCGATCTGGTGGTGCTGTGGCATCCCGATGGCCGGCCTCTCCTACATGTCGGCATGTGGTCCGCCGAGGTGATGCTTGACGGTCAGAAGCTCCGCCGCTGCACCCTGACCCCGCTTCACGTCGGCGCCCGCATCGAAGCCGCCGGCACCACCGCCATCGTCCGCGAAATCGTCCCCCGCCCCGTCACCCAGCCGACTTCGTAGCTTTCCTCACACGGCTACACGTGCTCGCGGGTGCGGTCGAAGACAATGCCCGGCCACTTTTCGATCGTGTGGTGCAGCCGCCACTCGTTTTCCGCCAAATAAGTCAGGTTGCCATCGATGTCGAGCGCCAGGTTCGACGCCGCTTTGCTGCGGAACTCCTCAAGCCGCTTTTTGTCATCGCTGCGCACCCAGCGCGCCGCGCCGTACTCGACCGGCTCATAGGACGCTTCGACCCCGTACTCATCGCCGAGCCGCGCCACCGTGACCTCGAACTGGAGCACTCCGACCGCGCCCAAGATGTAGTCGTTGTTGCGCAGGGGCCGAAACAGCTGCACCGCGCCCTCTTCCGCCAGGTGCAGAAGTCCCTTTTCCAGCTGCTTGCTCTTCATCGGATTGAGCAGCCGCACCCGTCGAAAGTGCTCGGGCGCAAAGTTGGGAATCCCCACGAACTTGAGCGGCTCTTTGTCGCTCATCGTGTCGCCGATCTTGATCGTGCCGTGGTTGTGAATCCCGATTACGTCGCCCGGATACGCTTCCTCGACCCCCGAGCGATCCTGCGCCATAAAAATCGTCGCATTTTGGATCTGCACCTCTTTGCCGATGCGGTGATGGCGAACTTTCATCCCGCGCGTGAACTTCCCCGAGCAGATGCGCAGAAAGGCAATCCGATCGCGGTGCTGCGGGTCCATGTTCGCTTGGATCTTGAACACCACTCCCGAAAACGGCGACTCGTACGGGGACACCGGTCGCGTCGTCGTCGCTCGCGGCCTGGGCGGCGGCGCAAACAGGAGCAGCGCATCGAGCAGCTCCGCGATTCCAAAGTTGTTCACCGCACTGCCGAAAAACACCGGCGTCAGCTTGCCCGCCAGGTACGCATCCTTATCAAACGGAGTCCCCGCGCCTTGCAGAAGCTCTAGGTCGCTTCGCAAATGGGCGGCCTGCGATCCCAGTGCCACGTCGAGCGCCGGATCACTCGCATCGTGATAGACCACCGCGTCTTGCACCCGCTCCGAGCCCGTTCCCGAAAACAGCCGCAGCTCGTTGCGAAACAGGTTGAAGGTGCCGCGAAAGCGCTTGCCCATCCCAATCGGCCAGGTCATCGGCGCGCAGGTGATCTTCAGGCTGTTCTCGATGTCCGACAGCAGATCAAACGGCTCCCGACCCTCGCGATCGAGCTTGTTGATAAACGTGATGATCGGCGTGTCGCGCAGGCGGCAGACCTCCATCAGCTTGCGGGTCTGCGTCTCGACGCCCTTGGCACTGTCGATGACCATCAGCGCCGAGTCGACCGCCGTCAGCACCCGATAGGTATCTTCCGAGAAGTCCTGGTGCCCCGGCGTATCGAGGAGGTTGACCTCAATGTCCTCATAATTGAACTTCATCACCGACGAGCTGACCGAGATTCCGCGCTCGCGCTCAATCGCCAAAAAGTCACTTCGCGCATGCCGCGCCGCCTTGCGTGCCTTGACCGCGCCGGCCATCTGAATCGCGCCACCAAACAGGAGCAGCTTTTCGGTCAGGGTGGTCTTGCCAGCATCGGGGTGACTGATGATGGCAAAGGTCCGCCGGCGGTCGACTTCCCGGGCGATCTCTTTGGCGAGCAGGTTTTCTGGTTCCACGGCTGCGGTTAGTTACGGCAACGCGACGGAAAGGTCTACGGAAATCTCGCGCCCGCGACAATGTGGGGGACTGTGGTGCCCCCTCATGAATTGCAATTGACGCGGCGTGCGGTTCTCGGTACGACGGGGGCTTCGTTCGCTGGTAGTTCCTGTCCCAACCGCAACTTCAGGAGGCCTTGACCATGATGAAACGATTTTCGCTACCGATGATCC
>WBZP01006542.1_pt1 | contig 11511 bp, 8 predicted proteins | sample 5204301 | NCBI WGS metagenome assembly WBZP01 (sample SAMN12412401, study PRJNA552823) | activated sludge metagenome | isolation source: activated sludge from nitrification reactor of wastewater treatment plant... | place: USA: Pennsylvania | collected 2017
TTTAAGATTTAAGATTTAAGATTTAAGATTTAAGATTTAAGATTTAAGATTTAAGATTTAAGATTTAAGATTTAAGATTTAAGATTTATGATTTAAGATTTATGATTTATGATTTAAGATTTATGATTTAAGATTTAAGATTTAAGATTTAAGATTTAAGATTTAAGATTTAAGATTTATGATTTATGATTTATGATTTATGATTTATGATTTATGATTTATGATTTATGATTTATGATTTAAGATTTATGATTTATGATTTAAGATTTATGATTTATGATTTAAGATTTATGATTTATGATTTAAGATTTATGATTTATGATTTATGATTTATGATTTATGATTTATGATTTATGATTTATGATTTATGATTTATGATTTATGATTTAAGATTTATGATTTATGATTTAAGATTTATGATTTATGATTTAAGATTTATGATTTATGATTTATGATTTATGATTTATGATTTATGATTTATGATTTATGATTTATGATTTATGATTTAAGATTTATGATTTATGATCTTATAATTAACAATTAACAATTAACAATTAACAATTAACAATTTCCATGCTTACTTTTCGCAGTGATGTCCATTGGTCGCGTTTTACATGGTTGATTGTGGCTGGGATTTTTGTCACTGACATTTCTATTTCATGGGAGATTGACATTGTTTTTGCTTATTTGCTTGCCCAGTTTTTGGCAGTGCATTTTAAAGAGAAAAGCGATGTGTTGTTGTTGACAGTGGTCACTACGACCCTTACTGTGGTGGGTGCGGTATTGCGTATGCAGCACGAGCCTTTGGAGTACCTGCTGCTAAAGCGGGCCTTGCAGATTATTAGTTTTTGGATGGTAGCGTATTTTGTGATTCGTTTTATTGTGATGCGCGACGTGGAGGAACAGCTGGAACAGCGTTTCAGGGCGCTTTTCCAATATGCTACCAACGGGATTCTACTGACCAATCAGAAAGGGACTATTTTGATGGCCAATCCTTTTTTGGAAAATCTTTTTGGATACACCCACAAGGAATTAGTCGGGAAAGAAGTAGAAGTGCTGATTCCCACCCATTTAACGCAGCAGCATCGGCAGCACCGCGAGAACTATAGTCGGGAACCGAGGGCGCGGTCTATGGGGTCAGAGATGGGATTGAAAGGACTCAAAAAAGACGGCAGTAAATTTCCGGTGGAGGTAAGCCTTAGCCCTTTCCGCAACCACAATGAAACTTTTGTAGTGGCTTTTGTGGTGGATAATACCTCCCGCTATCACTATGAAACCTCAATTTTGCAGCAAAAGCAGGAATTGTCGGAATTGAGCGAGGCGCTAAAATCGCTAAATGAGGGTTTGGAGCAAAAAGTAGCCGAGAGGACAGCTGAATTGGAAGAAGCCAAAAATGACCTGAGCATTGCCTTGGAGAGAGAAAAAGAGTTGGGCGAGCTGAAAAGCCGATTTGTCAGTATGGCCTCGCACGAATTCCGAACGCCCCTGACCACTGTGCTGACCTCCACCGATTTGCTGAAGCAGTACATGGAAAAAGGTGAACAGGAATCTGCCCAAAAACACCTGCAACGCATTAAAAGTGCCGTAAATGGCCTGCATACCATTCTTGCCGAATTCCTGTCTCTGGGGCGCTTGGAAGAGGGGCGCATCTTTGTGCAGAAAACCCCTGCTGACGTTCCTGCCTGCGTGGAGGATGTATTAGAGGGTCTGACAGGGTCGGCGAAGACAGGTCAGACCTTTTTTTATGAGCATATCGGGACGAAAGAAATTCCGACCGATGGAGCTATTATCAAGAATATTCTTATCAATTTTGTATCAAATGCCATTAAATATTCTCCAGAACAAAAATCAATTTTTGTAAAAACGCTCATTCAAAATGGTATGCTGCACATCAGTGTACAGGATCAGGGGGTAGGCATTCCGGAAGCAGAACAGAAGTATGTGTTCGAACGTTTTTTCCGTGCGAGCAACGTGGCCAACAGTACGCCCGGCACAGGACTCGGTCTCCACATTGTGCAGCGCTATGCCGATATGCTGGGAGGAACGGTGGGCTTTACGAGTGTAGCCGACGAAGGCAGCACTTTTTGGGCCGCATTGCCTGTTTTAGAAGCCTGAACGCTCACACTGAAGCCACTACTTTGAAGACAGCCGCAACCAGCACAGAGGTGGCGGGATTCGCCTGCCAAACAGGCCGCCATAGAATGAATATTATCAAAAATCATAGTGCCGTGTGACTTAAATCATCCCCCCCCCTGCCTGTGTTTCCGTCCTTTGCGCCCAGTTCCGTTTTTTATGCAAAACGGCGGAGAGTGCTATGAAAATCATGCTTTTTCTTATTTTGGTAAGCCTGCTTCTGGCAGCAGGATTTCTGCTGGCTTACCTGCAAGCCGCCCGCAATGGGCAGTTTGATGATGATTACACCCCTTCAGTACGCATTCTTTTCGACGATGCGCTGCCTAAAGCACCTTCTTCCACAGAAGAGGAAGAAGCGGGGTAATTCCTCGTTCTCCCTTTATTTCCCGCATGAATTTCATCAAAAAAATACGTCTAACACCTTTCTCTATGAGTAATTTACAACAATTTCAGTACGACAACAAAATTGTGAGGGCGTTTGGTATCGCCTCTTTCATTTTTGGCATTGTCGGTATGTTGGTGGGTATAATCCTGGCGTTGCAAATGGTTTATCCGTCGTTCACTATTGGTCAGTGGACCAATTTCGGCCGTTTGCGTCCCTTGCATACCAACGCCGTTATCTTTGCTTTTGTGGGCAACGGGATTTTTATGGGCATTTATTACTCGCTGCAACGGCTTTTGAAGGCCCGGATGTGGAGCGATAAACTCTCATGGATTCACTTTTGGGGCTGGCAAATCATCATCGCCTGCGCGGCGGTCAGCCTTCCGCTGGGTTTTACCACCAGTGGTGAGTATTCGGAGCTGATCTGGCCGCTGGATTTGCTCATTACTTTAATCTGGGTCGTATTCGGTATCAATATGTTTGGTACCATCCTGACCCGCCGGGAGAGCCACCTCTATGTGGCCATCTGGTTCTACATTGCCACTTGGGTGACAGTAGCAGTTTTGCACATTGTGCGCAGTCTGGAATTGCCCTATTCACTGACGGCCAGTTATCCGGTGTTCTCCGGGGTGCAGGAAGCGCTGGTGCAGTGGTGGTATGGCCATAATGCAGTGGCTTTCTTCCTGACCACGCCATATCTGGGCATCATGTACTATTTCCTGCCCAAAGCTGCCAACCGCCCGGTGTATTCTTACAAGTTGTCCATTATTCACTTCTGGGCACTTATTTTCATCTATATATGGGCTGGCCCGCACCACCTTTTGTATTCTTCCCTGCCTGATTGGGTACAGTCGCTGGGTACGGTTTTCTCCGTTATGCTCATCGCACCTTCGTGGGGCGGGATGCTCAACGGTTTGCTGACCCTGCGCGGTGCCTGGGACCGTGTGGCCAATGATCCGGTATTGAAATTTATGGTGGTTGCAGTCATTGCCTATGGTATGGCTACCTTTGAAGGGCCTATGTTGTCCATCAAGTCCGTAAATGCCATCAGCCACTTTACGGACTGGACCATTGCCCACGTACACGTCGGCGCTCTGGGCTGGAACGGTTTCCTGACTTTTGGTGCCCTTTACTGGCTGTGGCCAAGAATATACCGCACAGAGATATACTCGCGTCAGCTGGCTAATGTACACTTCTGGCTCGGCACGCTCGGCATCATTTTTTATGCTGTCCCCATGTATTTTGCGGGTTGGACACAGGCCCTGATGTGGAAAGAATTCACACCGGAAGGTACGCTCGCCTGGGGCAATTTTTTAGATACCGTAACGCAGTTGGTTCCGATGTACCTGCTGCGTGTATTGGGCGGCACCCTGTTCTTTGTCGGGGTACTGGTTGGGGTGTATAACCTCTTTAAAACGGCCGCACAGGGCAGTTTCATGGCCAACGAAGCGGCTGAGGCCCCGGCCCGCGAGCGCATTGCCGAACCCGTCGGCAGCTACTGGCACCGCTGGATTGAAGGCCGCCCGATGCAAATGTTATTGTGGAGTACCATCATGATTAGTATCGGCGGTATCATTCAAATCATTCCGATGGTGTTTATTGAAAGTCAGGTGCCGAAAATTTCTACGGTCAAACCATACACGCCCCTAGAATTGACCGGACGCGACATCTACATCCGCGAAGGATGCGTCAGTTGCCACTCCCAGATGATTCGGCCTTTCCGCGATGAAACGGAGCGGTATGGAGAATATTCCAAATCCGGCGAGTACATCTACGACCGGCCTTTCCTGTGGGGCAGCAAGCGCACAGGCCCGGATTTGTGGCGCGAAGGCGGAAAATACCCCGACAGCTGGCACTACAACCATATGTTGGATCCCACCACCATGTCGCCCGGCTCCCTGATGCCCGCTTATCCCCATTTACTTGAACAAACAATGGATTTGAGTAAATTGCCTGCCAAAATACATGCTTTGCGCACACTGGGTACTCCCTATCCGAAAGGTTTTGAAGAAAAGGCCATCGAGGAGGCCCAAAAACAGGCTGCCAAAGTAGCTAAAAATTTGGCCGATCAGGGCATCAAAGACGAGGGTATGGAAAGCAAAGAAATTGCAGCGGTCATCGCTTACCTGCAACGCTTAGGAACGGACATCAAAGTGAAAGAAAGCGCACGCAAATAAGCGTGTCTCCCCTTTCGGCTTTTCAAACATTCATTTTTAAAACCTATTCTGCGCGATGTATAAATACCTGCTGGAATCTGTTGAAGGCGTACAATGGTTCGGAATCACTACACTGATTCTCTTTTTCCTGACCTTTAGTTGGGTAGCTATTCGCGCTTTCTTCTCTAAAAAGGAAGATATGGACCGTATGGCGCGTCTGCCTTTGGAGGAGGAGTAAGGACCTGCATGAAACCCCTTTGCCGACCAATTTCGGCGCAACAACCCCGTAGATAATTGGTTATTGCGCCTAAAAAACCTGTTCACTTTTCAATTTTTAAAAAAACATGATCGCAAAAAAATATATGGTGGCCGGGCTGTTGTGTGGGCTGATTTGTAACAGCCTCTCCGCACAGAGCACTGTTGCTGCCGCCGCAAAAACAGACCAACTGCCCAGTTACATGACCCTGATGCTGGTAGTAGCAGCAGCCGTGTTGTTGGCAGTGGGCTTGTGGATAATTGTGCGTGCTAACTCCTATCTTACTCAAAAACTGATACAGACAGAAGTAGAAAAACAGGGCCTACACCTGACAGAGGCCACCGGGTTTGGTAGCGTTGCACTCCCGAAAGGGGACGATTTCTGGACGCGTCTGCGCAAAAAGTACTGGGAAGATTCTGTACCCGTCGAGCGTGAAGAAGAAATCGTCTTTCATCACTCCTACGACGGCATTCGGGAATTAGACAATCACCTGCCGCCCTGGTGGGTCAATATGTTCATTCTTACCTGCATTTGGGGTGCTGTTTATATGTGGTATTACCACTGGGGAGGAAACGGCCCCAGTCAGGAAGAACAATATCAGGAGCAGGTAGCCGTTGCAAAAAAAGAAATGGTCCGGGTATTGGCCGGGAAGGCAGAATCCATTGACGAAGGAAGTGTGGCGGCACTCACTGATAAAACCGCACTGGCGGATGGGCAAACCATCTATAAAACCCTGTGTGCGGCCTGTCACGGCCAACAGGGCGAAGGCGGCGTAGGGCCTAACATGACCGACGACCATTGGATACACGGCGGCGGCATCAAGAATATATTTAAGACAGTCAAGTACGGCGTGCCGGAAAAGGGCATGATTGCCTGGGCCGCCCAGTTGAGTCCTTCTGATATGCAAAAAGTGAGCAGTTATATTCTCACACTTAAAGGTACGAATCCACCTAATGCCAAAGCCCCGCAGGGAGAAATATGGAAGGAGGGCGGGGCTGTTGCGCCTGCTCCTGCGACTACAAAGTAATAACAAAGCACCGGATGCCAGTCAGGCACAGATGCCATGCAAAACAGGAGGCATCCGGTGTTTTTTACTTTTATTTACTCACTTAAGTAGTGTAAACAAAAGTAAAACGTGTTTTGATCTGACATAAGTTGTACTAATCAACGGTTGGGGTCGCTCATCGTTTATCACTTCTCACTACTTAATACCCATTTCTGTGCTATGGATCAGCAATTTTTGAATCAGGTCATTGATACGGATACAGAAGAGTACCGTGATCATATCGCTACGGTAGATCATCAGGGGAAGCGGGTATGGATATATCCCAAAAAGCCTTCAGGTCGCTTCTATCGGTGGCGTACCTGGGTAAGCGTGGTATTTTTGCTGTTCTTTTTTACACTTCCATTCATCAAGGCAGATGGAGAACAATTGCTGCTTTTCAATGTCTTAGAAAGAAAATTTATTCTGTTTGGTCTGATTTTTACCCCTCAGGATTTCCACCTGTTTGTGTTGGCTATGCTGACCTTCATCGTTTTTATTATCCTGTTTACGGTGGTATTTGGAAGACTTTTTTGTGGTTGGATATGTCCACAGACCATCTTTATGGAAATGATCTTCCGAAAAATAGAATACTGGATAGAAGGCGACGCAGGCGAGCAGCGCCGATTAGACAACGGCCCCTGGACAGCGGAAAAAATACGCAAAAAAGTAACAAAACACGTCATTATCTACGGTTTAGCGCTGATCTTTACCAATTTTTTCCTGGCTTATATCATCGGCATGGACGAGGTGATTGAGATTATCCGCGAACCCATTTCGCAACACTGGGGAGGCTTCGCCGCCATGATTGCCTTTAGTTTGGCTTTTTATGCAGTTTTTGCCCGCCTGCGCGAACAGGTATGTACCACCATCTGCCCCTACGGCCGCCTGCAAAGCGTTTTATTGGTGAAAGATTCCATTGTAGTAGCCTACGACCATGTGCGCGGCGAACCCCGTGCCAAACTGCGCAAAGGGAAAAATACTGCTCCTGCTCCCTTGTCTGCCAGTATGCCCGGACATATAGAATACGCCAATCCGGTACAAAGCATACAGGCTACAGCGGCGGCGGCCATTGCAGAATCTGCAAAACCCCAGCCTGCCGCACAGCCCGCAGGCGATTGTATAGATTGCAAATTGTGTATCCATGTGTGTCCGACCGGCATAGACATCCGCAACGGCACCCAATTGGAATGTGTGAATTGTACCGCCTGTATAGATGCCTGCGATGCCGTGATGCGCAAAATAAACCGGCCTGAGAAGTTGATTCGTTATGATTCTATGACAGGTATTGAAACCGGACGACGCAAGATTTTCACTACCCGCGTATGGGCTTACACCGGGGTACTGATCGCTTTGATTCTGCTGGATGTATTCCTGATTGCGCGCCGGGGCATTGTTGAGGCCATTATTCTCCGCTCGCCGGGACAGATGTATCAGCAACGCGACTCTACGCACATTTCCAACCTCTATACATACACCATTATTAATAAGTCTTCCCACGATCTGCCTGTCGAATTGCGCATGACCTTGCCGGGAATAACCATTGAGGTGGTGGGCAAGTCTGCCTCGGCTATCCCTAAAAACAGCAAAATAGAGGGTGCCTTCTTTGTAAATATACCAGAGGAGCAGTTAAAGGGCCGCAAAACGCCTATTGTGATACAAATCGTTTCCAATGGAAAAGTCATCGAAGAAGTAGAAACAAATTTTATGGGGCCGGGGAAGTAGTCGGCTGTCCCAGCCTCCTCGAGCAGGCAGGCATGGAGCATGAACATTTTAATATCATCAAAAACATGTTGAACTGGGGAACCGGAATTATTATATTCTTCTCTTTTTTTGCCATCAGTATGGTCACTGCCGTCATAGCTACTACGCGGCATCCACCTCAGATGGTACAAAAAGACTACTATGCGTTGGACCTGAACTATCAGGCTCATCTGGAAAAAAAACAACGCGCCGCAACCCTTGCTGTGGCACCTGCTGTACACTATGTATCTGAAAAAGAACAGGTGGAGGTGACTTTCCCTCAAGATATGCAAATACGCGACGGACAAATAAAGTGTTATCGCGCTGCTACCACAAAAGACGATATGACCATAGCTATGAGCAATGCCATCAATTATACCATTCCGGCAGCAACGCTGGCCAATGGCCGTTGGCGCGTGGACTTAGATTGGACAGATATGGAAGGAAAATCTTATTTTTGGGAAACTTTTTTCGTAAAATAAACGCTCCCTCTATGGAAGCCCTGTTCACTGCCTTGTTATTAGGATTGGCCGGCAGCCTGCACTGCGTGGGTATGTGTGGGCCTCTGCTGTTAGCCCTGCCTTTAAATAGCCGGGAAAAAGTACGGGTGGTTTCTTCCATGTTGGTGTATCACGCCGGCCGTCTGTTGACCTACGGGTTACTGGGCATTGTGTTTGGCCTTTTAGGCAAAGGATTGGCAGTCGCAGGTTTTCAAAAAAGCCTGTCTGTGGTGGCAGGCTTGGTTATGATCGGAATGGCGTTTATGTCCTGGCGCTTCGAATGGTTAGTTGCCGCTCTGCCTGGCATGGAGGCACTGACAAAACGGGTGCGTCAGAATATGAACCGCTTGTTGCGCAACCCCGGACAAGGTGGACATTTCACCTTGGGCATCCTGAATGGATTTTTGCCCTGCGGTATGGTCTATGCGGCATTGGCCGGAGCCATATCCACCGCAGATGTGCTTTCGGGAACACTGTTTATGGTCGTATTTGGTGCAGGCACGCTGCCCCTGTTGCTGGGGGTCCACTTTTTGAGCGGCCGTTTTGGCACAGTGCTGCGGCAGCATGTGCGCTTTGTGCAACCTGTCCTGCTATTGGTAGCCGGTATATGGCTCATAAATCGGGGCTTACATTTAGACTTATCCTTGTTTGAGTCGGCCGTGCCTAAAGCAGGCAAGGATTGCCATTAAAGCATACCCGGGTTGACTGAATAACGGAGAATAAGAAAAGCTGTTGTCTATATATATCGGATTTATTTTGTTTATCTGTACGTTGGCCGCCCGGTTTATCGGACGGCCATTTTTTATGGGGCATGGCCGCCTCTGCGATTGGGGCATCGAAACGTCCTAAAAAAATACCCTTTGGCGGGCATTTTTTGTTAAAGTTGCAGCAATTTGTATCAGGTTTCCAGAAAATGCTTAAATTTGCAGTTCGGAAAAGCACCCTCCCTGAATTCCAAATCGAACCGTTTCTTTTATCCTGCCCTCCTCAATTTGATCGTCTCCGCTTTTTCGTACCTGGCACTGCTCAGGCAGTTGGGAGCTATTTTATTGATGCCTGCCCAACGTTTTTGACCCTGCGCCTGCCTTTCGGTTTCGCAATTGTTTTTTGACACATAAAATGTCCAACGTGCAAAGGTTGTTTTCGCAATCGTTCCGCAGCGGGCACTCACGTTTAATCCGCGTTCCTTTCACCATTTTTTTTCATTCCCATGAAGAAATTTTTACCGGCATTGTTGACATTGATTTTGTCATTGCCGGGGTTGCGTACAGCAGCCTGGCATGGCCTCACCGATTGGCCGCCATTTGCAACGGCAACAACATCTTCCCCCTCGGAGGGAATGGTGTGTCCGCCGCCTGACCTCAGTACTCTGAGTGCCACGAACATTACCACCACTTATGCCCGCCTGAATTGCTCCGTCACAGGGGTCATGGCCTATTATTGGCGCTACCGGGCAACAGGCGACCCCGATTGGATTGATCTGGGCGGTACACAAGAAGGCTTTATCGGCCTCTACGGATTGCAACCCTCTTCGTCCTATCAATTTCAGGTATCTGTGCGCTGCTCCAACACCGAAATCAGTGATTGGTCGGCAGCACGCACCTTCACAACGCTTACCAACAATGCAGGTACCTGTAGCAGCCCGACCCTTGTCCAATGCAATGGGGCTTACACGGGCAATAATTCAACCGGTATCAACACCTTCAGTGCCTATTCTATAGGAAATATGGTGTTGACAGGCCAGAACGGCCCGGAAGTGATTCATCAGATTAGTCTTGCTACCACGACCAACATCAGTATCAACCTGACAGGACTGACTGCCGATTTGGATCTCATTTTGCTGACTACAAATTGTAGCAGTAACTCAGCCATTGCCTGGAGTGCCGCTTACAATCTGGAAAGTGAACACATCTCCATGACTCTGGCCCCGGGCGTTTATTACATCATAGTGGACGGCTGGCGCACTTCCCTAAGTCCCTATTCTCTACTCATCAACTGCAACGGCAGCTGCCCGGCTCCCACCGCCGCACAACTGTCTGCAACCAACATTACTGCCACCGCAGCCCGCCTGAATACCTCTGTCACGCCTGCACTGGCCTATGACTGGCGCTACCGCGCAGTAGGCGCTGCCAACTGGACCAATGCCAATGTGACCTCCGATCCTTTCCTGAATATTTCAAGCCTCACGCCTGCTACCAACTACGAGTTCCAATCCCTGGTGTATTGCACCAACGGAGCTTGTAGCGGCTGGTCGCCTTCACAAAATTTCTCTACTGCTGCCGGTAATAATAATACCTGCTCCAATCCCATAGTCATGCAATGCGGTAGTGTTTATACAGGTACTACTGCCAATGGCGGCAATACGTTCGACACCTATAGTGGAAACGGGGTAAACGGAACAGGCTATAATGGCCCGGAATTTCTTCACCAGATTACCATCGGGGCAGGTTCTGCCATTAATGTCCTTTTGGAAGGGTTAAGTGCCAATGCAGACCTGTTTATCCTGAGTGCCTGTAACGGTGGCACTGCGATAGCAGCCAGCCAAAACGCAGGCACAGCCAATGAGCAGATCACCACCAATGGGCTTCCGGCAGGCACTTATTTGTTGGTAGTAGACGCACAGAATGCCACAAGTGCGTCCTATACTATGACCATCAGCTGTCCTGCTTCCTGTGCTCCGCCTACCACCGCCCAGATTGAGGCTATTAACATTACCTGTACTTCGGCAAAACTAACAGCCAACATATCCGGTGCTACCGCATGGGATTGGCGTTACCGGCCCATTGGCTCCGGCAATTGGATTAATATCACCGGAACAAGTACTAATTTTGTACAAATTGGCAATCTGACACACAATACTGCTTACGAATTTCAGGTAGGCATCCTTTGCTCCAATGGCATCGGAAGTACCTGGTCATCCTCCGACTTTTTCACTACGCTGACTTGTACGCCTGTTTGTGATCCCCCTGATCTTGCCGACATCAATGCCATTGACATCACCTGCAACAGTGCCAAACTCACCACCACCATCACGGGCGTGAGTACCTATACCTGGCGCTATCGTGCAGTGGGCGCTGCCAACTGGGTAACCCTCAACCCCACTGGCAACAACTTTACGGTGCTGACAGGGCTTTTGGCCAATACCCAATATGAATACCAATTACAGGTGGAATGCTCCGGCGGCGGCACCAGCGGATGGTCGGGCAGCAAAACCTTCACCACCCTGACTTCGGGCAACGGTTGCTCCAACCCCATCCCCGTGCAATGCGGCAGCACCTACAACGGCAATAACAGCAGTT
>WBZP01003489.1_pt1 | contig 11509 bp, 12 predicted proteins | sample 5204301 | NCBI WGS metagenome assembly WBZP01 (sample SAMN12412401, study PRJNA552823) | activated sludge metagenome | isolation source: activated sludge from nitrification reactor of wastewater treatment plant... | place: USA: Pennsylvania | collected 2017
TGTCTTCAAATAAGAATGTTCTCAGATTTCCAATGTGCATGAAATTATAAACAGTAGGACCGCAGCTGTACATACGCACCTTTCCCGGCTCAATGGGAATGAATTCTTCTTTGGTTCTTGAAAGTGTGTTAAAAAGTTTCAGCATTAATGAATTTATAAAAGTAAGTTGTTCTTTTTAATATTGAACAGACCGTTATATTTCTTTCTTTAATTTTTTAAAAGCATCTGCAGGTAAAACAGATTCAGCAGCTTTCAGAACGGCTTCATAAAATTGCTTAGGAGCAGCTGCAGAAATAGATTTCAGCATTTCAATTCTCGAACTGTTTGAAAATGCCGGGAACATATATTTAGCCCATAGAAGCATCTCTTCAGGTGGTATAGCAGATCTGATTTCAATTTCCTGCTGCCTTAGTTCTTCATCTGTAAAATATTTCCACAAGAGCGGCTGCGTTTCACGTTCTTCTTCAAGCATATGCTGAAGATACTGTGCATGAAAATCCGAGAACTGTGTATAAAAATCATTTCCCGGATTACCCACTTCAACGAAAAGCCGTATTCCCATACCTGTTGTAAGCTTAAATCCTATAGAAATTTTTCTCATTCAGACATCTTCACATTTTCAAATTTGCTTCTCTTATTCAAACAATCCCTTTTGTGTAGCGGTTGAAATAAAAGTTGGTTTTTCAAGATGCAAGCCGCAGGTATTATTCAGCTTATCTACCAGGTAAACCGTAAGTTCAGGCGAAAATGCTTCATCGTGCATGTGTATGAAAAAATAAAGTTCCTGCAGGCCATTGTCGAGCCAGTATTTTATTCTATCAACCCAATCATTAATACGGGTGTAATCTGTTTTGTGCAGGCTGTTTCCCACATATCTTATGAATGCTTTGGGCAGAGTAAGATGCATGTGAGCGCAATCCCTTCGACCGCTCGTGTCTGTAATCACTGCCCCCATGTTAAGTTCTTTAAGGGTAGCAAAAAATTCATCCCGGATGTCCGGCTTTCGAAACCAGTCGGGGTGCCTTACTTCCATAAAAAACTGCAAATCTTTCGGCATTGATTTCAGAAAATCATAGAGTTCTTCTTTCCTTTTGGGTGAAAAGGTTTCACTTACCTGTATGAAGGTGGGGCCAAGGTTTTTTCCAAAAGCAACTATGCCCCGAAAAAACTCATTGGTGATAAAATTCTTTCCTTTGAGACTGCCTCGGTGTGTAATTCCCTGGTACATTTTCGGACAAAACATAAAATCCTTATCTCCTGTTTTCTCCACCCATTTTTTTATACCAGCCTCACCATATACTTTATAGTGGGTTGCATTCAGCTCAATACTATTGTAATGCTGTACATAGTGCTGCAGAAAATCTTTTTCTTTTGTTTTAGGCGGATATATTTTGCCTACCCATTCCGTTCTTCCCCATTTGGCACAACCTATATATATCCTGGGATTCGTTGCCGGGTTCCCTTTCAATATGGATTTATTCATTGCCGGATCTTCCGGTAAACTAAAATCAATACTGTTCAATATATCAGCTTCTACTCTTCCAAAATCCATAGACAGAGGTTTTGAATAACAAATCTATGTTTTATACGCTCACGGAGTAAGTCCTGTTGCATTGTAATTTCTTTATATCTTGCTTGTTTTAAATCTTATCCAGCATCCAGCATCCAGCATCCAGCATCCAGCATCCAGCATCCAGCATCCAGCATCCAGCATCCAGCATCCAGCATCCAGCATCCAGCATCCAGCATCCAGCATCTTGTATCCCCCTTTCCCTAAATGATATATATCATAACCCTGTATCGCCCATCTTAACTATTTTTGCCCACCAATTAATATTCCGATGATCAAAGAGAATAATAAGACCTGTGCGGTGATCGGTGCGGGAGTTTCCGGGCTTGCTGCCTCCATCCGCATGCGTAACAAAGGATACAAAGTAACCGTGTATGAAGCCAACAGTTTTCCCGGCGGAAAATTATCGTCGGAAACAAACAAAGGTTACCGCTTCGACATGGGGCCTTCTGTTTTCACTATGCCACAATATGTAGATGAACTTTTTATTTTATCAGGAAAAGACCCCAGAAAACATTTCAATTATATACAGCTCGATCCTGTGTACCGCTATTTTTATGAAGACGGTACCATGCTCGACGCTTATCATGGCAAGGAAAAATTTGCCGAATCTATGTCATCAAAAACTGATGCATCAAAAGAAGACATTCTTAAATACCTTGAACACACAGAAAATGTTTACAACCTCACAGAAGAAGTGTTCCTGAAAAATTCATTGCACCGCCTGAAGAATTTTTTCACCTGGCCTGTATTAAGAGGTATACTGAACTTCGGAAAGATCGGCGCTTTCGAAACCATGAATGAAGCCAATAAAAAAGGTTTTAAAGATGAAAGACTGGTGAAAGTATTCAACCGTTATGCTACATATAATGGATCCAGCCCATACCTGGCACCGGCAACGCTCAATGTGATCGCACACGTGGAGATCATGAAAGGTGCTTATTATCCCATCGGCGGCATGTACAGCATCACTGCTGCACTTGCACAGCTTGCCAAAGAAATAGGTGTAACTTTTAACTTTTCAACACCGGTTCGGGAAATCATCATTGAAAATAAAAAAGTAAAGGGTGTTCGCACAGACAAGGGGATTGATAACTACGATGTGGTGATCAGCAATATGGATATATACAACAGCTATGAAAAACTGATGCCTAATGTGAAACGCCCGGCGAAAACACTGGATCAGCCAAAATCAAGTTCAGGCATTATTTTTTATTGGGGTATCAACAGGGAATTTTCGCAACTGGGGCTTCACAATATTTTCTTTGCGAATGATTATGAAGAAGAATTTGACACCATCTTTTCAAAAAAGAAAATATACCACGACCCAACTATTTATGTAAACATTACCAGCAAGCATACAGCAACAGATGCTCCTCCGGGATGTGAGAACTGGTTTGCTTTCATCAATACTCCAAACAATTCAGGGCAGGATTGGGATAAATGTATCGCCGAAGCCAGGGAGTATATGATACAGAAGGCCAACCGGATTTTAAAAACAAATATCCGTCCGCACATCGAAAGCGAAATGGTATTTGACCCCCGTGTTATTGAGAAAAGAACATCCAGTGCATTTGGCTCTATTTATGGCAACAGCTCCAATAATAAGTTTGCAGCTTTCCTGAGACATGCCAATTTTTCCAAAGAGATCAAAAACCTATATTTCTGCGGAGGAAGTGTTCACCCGGGGCCAAGTATCCCGCTTTGCCTTTTATCAGCCAAGATCACTACCAGCCTGATCAACTGATACACATAAAAAATTTTATTTGATGAAACAGGCACAACTTCGGTTGTGCTTTTTCTTTTTAAGCAGCTTTTTGTTTAATAAATAAGGCGGAAAACAGTGCATTTCAGCCCTTGCCATCACGGCATTTTACTTTAATTTTGCGCCCTGCTGTTCATACGCCAGTAGAAGCACCATGAATTCTGTTATCATTGACATAAAGAATTTAACCAAAACCTTTAAGGGGGCTTCAGAGCCTGCTGTAAACGGCGTTTCATTTTCGATTTATCGGAATGAAATTTTTGGGCTGTTGGGCCCGAACGGCGCCGGGAAAACAACCACCATCTCTATTCTTTGCGGATTATTTCCACCTTCCGGCGGAACAGTCAACATAGATGGGAAAAACCTGCATCACCAGCTCAACAGCATTAAACAGATTGTTGGGATCGTTCCCCAGGATATCGCTCTTTATCCGACGCTGACAGCCTGGGAAAATCTTGATTTTTACGGGCACATGTATGGACTTAAGGGTTCGGAATTAAAAGACAGGATCGAAAGCTGGTTGAAAAAACTTGGGCTTTGGGATGCTGCCAACCGCCAGGTGCAGACTTATTCCGGCGGTATGAAAAGAAGGGTAAACCTGATAGCAGGCGTACTTCACAGTCCGAAAATATTATTCCTCGATGAACCTACTGTGGGTGTGGATGTTCAATCCCGCAATGTAATCATTGATCGTTTGAAAGAAGTGAATGAATCCGGCACCACCATCATATACACTTCTCACCACATGGAAGAAGCGGAACATTTTTGTTCACGTGTTTCTATCATCGACCACGGCCAGATACTCACAGAGGGAACACCGGAAGAACTGATCAGGCAAACCTCCGGGGCTGATACATTGGAAAAAGTTTTCCTTCATCTTACCAAAAGAAAATTAAGAGACTGATGCTGAGTAAACTCATAGCCACAGTAAAGAAGGAAACGATCCTGCTGCTGAGAGACAAAGTCGGTCTCTCAATACTTTTCATCATGCCTATGGTGCTCATTTTTGTGATGACACTGATACAGGATGCAGCTTTCAGAACCATTAATGAAAAAGGTATTCCCATTGTATTTGTAAACAACGACCGGGATTCCCTCGGCATTATGATCGAGCAGGGATTACGCAATAATGATCTTTGTAGTTTTAATGATTCCATCAATGGCAAACCGGCAACTGTTGAATCTGCCCACAAAGCTGTGGCAGAAGGAAAATTTCTGGTGGGGATTGTAATTCCGAAAGGCGCTACCAATGCCATCCGCAAAAATGTTTCGCAACTGGTTGATGAAACCATGGGATCCGCTAACAGCTCTACAAATTATGCGCTTTCCGATTCTGTTGAAATAACAATCATGATCGACCCGGTGGCAAAAAAATCATTCCTTGTTTCTGTAACCAGCAGCCTGCATGAGTTTATTTCAGAAGTGAAAACAAAGATCATGTTCCAGGCTTTTTCTGACCAGATCACTGATCTCATACCGGATAAAACAGCAACCCCAAAAGCTGCCTATCAAAAATCACAGATCATAAAATACAGGGAAGAGTATGCTTCAACGAGCCAGATGAAAACGATTCCGAATGCGGTACAGCATAATGTTCCCGCCTGGGCCATTTTTGCGATGTTTTTTATTGCCATCCCGCTTTCAGGAAGTATCATGAAAGAAAAAACAGAAGGATCTGTGTTTCGCCTTCATACCATGCCTACCCCTTACCTGTTACTGGTGAACGGAAAGATCGTGGTATATGCGATCGTTTGCCAGATCCAGTTTTTGCTGATGCTTACTGTGGGTTTAGTATTTTTACCGATGATCGGTTTACCAAGGCTTGAACTGGGCGACAGTTATGCCGGGATATCACTACTTACATCGGCTACAGCCTTTGCGGCAACAGGTTATGGTGTAATGGTGGGAACGCTCGCAAAAACAGAACACCAGGGTGCTATCATGGGAGCATTGTCGATTATTTTACTTTCAGCGCTGGGTGGCATCTGGGTTCCGAGTTACGTGATGCCTGAAGTAATGCGTGAGATCAGCGCATTTTCTCCATTGAACTGGTCGCTGAATGGTTTTTATAAATTATTTTTAAGAGGAGGCGGGCTGGTTGATATATTACCGGAAAGCCTGAAACTGATTGCATTTTTTATTGCAACAATGGCAATCTCCTCAATTGCAAACAGGCTCAAACGTGCAACTTGATTATGGAAGCAGGAATCATTATTGAGGAATTGAAAAAATACATTGAGAGCAATATTCTCTCCGGGGATGTTAAAATAGACGCATCCACCAACCTTCAGCAGGCTGGTATAGATTCCTTTTCTACTGTAGAAATCATACTCTTCATCGAAAGAAAATTCGGTGTAATGATACCTGATGATAAACTTGTTCCGGATAATTTTCGCACCCTGCAGGCGCTTTCCACTATTGTACAGGAACTGCTCAATTAGAGGGCAAAAATAAAACCAATGAATGCTTTCGACAAAAGCCTGCTCCCCAAAAAAGTTCGCTTAAGCGGCGCTGATTGTTTTCACCTTGTACTCGACAAGCACGCACAAAAACATGGTGCCGGAGGCAACGTAATGCGTAAAGTATTTTACTTCAACGGGAATATTTCTTTTGAAAAGATCGAAAGCATCTTAAAGCGTTCCCCGATCATTTACTGGCTTTGCAATATTAAACTTGTTCCGGGTTCTCTGCTCACCATCCCTTACTGGGAATATACCGACCGGGGCAAAGAGATCATTTTGCTCGAGCATCATGTAACTGAAGATAACTGCATTCCAGATTCCATCCTGGCAAGAGATATTACCATAGATGCGGCCCGGTTTATTGAAGCCGACCTGTTGCATTACCCCTCAGGTGCCAGTGCTTTTATTTTATCGTGGAACCACATCCTGCTGGATGCAAAAGGAACCACCTTACTTTTCAACCACCTGAATCATATCAGCGAAAACAGCCGGATCAATTATGACCTCTTCTTCCCGGCAAAAGAAAAGAAACCGAATATCATTACCTATATCAGGAACATGTATAAGGTGAAACACTTTATACAGCATTCTTCCAAAAAGCCTGTGAGTTCAATCGGGGAAAAGGGTATCAAATGCGCAGATGGCATCAGCAGTTACAGAACATTTGGATTCGACAGCACAGCTTCAAAAAAAATAGCTGACAATGCATTCAAATCAGGCTCCCGTTTCGGGCCTACATTATTTTTCATTGCCTGTTGTGCTCATGTAATCCACCATCTTAACCTGAAGCGTGGAAAAAAGGGCGACACCTGGGTTCCTGTTCCATACGATGGCAGGCTGAAAGGCGCCGCCGGTCCTTTAATCTCAAATTGTGTTTCATTCCTGTTCTACCGCATCAGGCCTGATGAAATGAACAGCATACCGGCTACTGTTAATTCTTTATCTGCACAGATGACAGCGCAGATCAAAGACCAGATGCCACAGAAATACAACATGTTTCTGAATATGATGCGCCATATCCCTTTGTGGTTGTATTATTTCCTGGTGAGCAGAACCGGGGAAGGAACTTTCGCAAGTTTTCTCTATACTTCAACAGGAGATAATTTTAATGAACTTAAATCTTTGTTTGGGGAACCTTTGAAAAACCTGGCGCTTATTCCTGCACTCACCTATCCACCCGGTTTTACCTTTGTATTTTTAAAACACGATCATGAACTGAATGTAGAAATGGCTTACTCCCCGGAAGTGGTGAGTGGGGAAGAACTTTCAGCCATAGAGGAGCTCATGCGTAAACTTTTACTTGCAGATTACTAATGAACGAAATCATACATAGCGATATACTGATTGTTGGTGGTGGCTCAGCCGGCATAGCTGCTGCAGTTGCTGCTTCATCCAGGGGATTAAGTGTTACTGTGATCGAGCGAAACAGTTTTCTCGGAGGCAAGGCAACAGCTGCGGAAGTTGGCACTATATGCGGCCTGTATGAGTACAGTAAAAACCCGGAGTCATCATACATTGTAAAAGGATTTACAAAAGAGTTTGCAGAAAAATTACAGGAAAGATCAGGCTCTTCGCCATTGAATAATAAAGAAGGGCTTCATTATCTCCCTTATAAAGTAGATGCATTCAGGGATATATGTGACGAATACATAAAACAAAGAGGAATAAATGTTTTATTGGATGCAACGGTGGAAAACGTTTCTCTGAAATCCGGCATGATCGAAACAGTTACAGTAATCCACAACAACGAAAACATCCTGTTTCATGTGAAGGCTGTAGTTGATTGTTCGGGCGACAGTGTTATCAGTAAAGCCGCCAACATGAGTGTTATCAAAGACATGCAATACCAGGCTGCCGCACAGGTATTCAGCATGGAGGGTGTTGTGGAAGACAATGAATCACGCCTGGGTATGATCATGATGAAAGCACTTCGGGCAGGAATTGAAGCGAATGAGATCCCTGCTTATTATGATCGCGTTTATATCGTACAGGGGTCGCTCCAAAATGGCAGCGTAAATCTCAAACTTGGCATTCCTGTTCCTGTTACTTATGAAAAAGGAAACCTGGAAGAGATACAGCGCATGGCCAGGGAATTTGTACAAGGCGTTTCTGATTACCTCGTTCAGCATGTTGCAGCTTATAAAAATGCTGTTATCAGTCATATTGCATCTGAAGCCGGTATCCGCATCGGCGAACGAACGATGGGCACCTACCTGCTTACAGAAGACGATGTGCTCAGTTCCAGGAAATTCCCCGATGCTATTGCCAATGGTTCCTGGCCCATAGAAATCTGGGAGCTGGATCGCCGCGTAAAAATGCATTATTTCGATTTAGACAATGCTTACCAGGTGCCGGCCGGTTGTTTACAGGCTGCTGCCATCTCCAATCTTTATATGGCTGGAAGAAATATCTCAGCCACCAGGATGGCCATTGCCAGCGCAAGGGTAATGGGAATCTGCCTGCAAACCGGTTTTGCTGCAGGTTGTATGGCATTCGCAAAAGCTGCCGGGGTGCCCCGTGAAGACATCATAGAATACCTTCAAAACCTTCAATTATAGTATCTTCGCAGGATGAACGATGGACTGCTTGTTTATGAGATACTTAAGGATGCAGCAATAAAATGGCCAACCCGGCCTGCCGTATATGATGAATACGGAATGATGACTTTCTCTGAACTGTATTCCCAGGCAGAATTACTGCGACTCAATCTTATAGATCTTGGCGTAAAACCCGGAATGGGCATGGGTGTAAAAGCCTGTAACGGGCGCAATTTTATCATCGGTCTTTTTGCAGGTGTTGGTTGTGGCGCCGTTGTTATGCCGATGTCGCACCAATTGAAAAAAGCAGAAATAGAAGAGATACTTGCAGAATCACAACTTCATGTTTTAATAGATGATCTCAGTGGTATCAACCCGTCGCTCAAGGTGAATGCCATGATTGATCTGGCGTCAGGATCTTTTGCATTCAGTTTTACGGAGTATCCATTTACAGGGCGGTATGCTTCGCATGTAGACAAACCTGCATTTATTCGTTTCACTTCAGGAACAACCGGCAAATCGAAAGGCGTTATTGTTTCACATCAATCTGTAATAGAAAGAATCGAAGGAGCCAACAAGGTCCTGGAACTTGGCCCCGATGATGCGGTAGTATGGGTATTGCCAATGGCATATCATTTTATTGTTTCTGTTGTATTGTATGTGAAGTACGGAACTGCGATCGCTGTTGCAAAAGATTTTCTTGCAAAAAACATTATTGAGATCACCAACAAATACAATGGTACACTCCTGTACGCTTCTCCAATACAGATACGCTTACTGGCAAATGATGCCGGAACAGAACAAATGCCAACACTGAAAAAAGCCATCTCTACTTCTGCAGCTATTTCCCTGGATGTTTGTAAGGCATTTAAAAAACGTTTTGGCATTGATGTGAGCCAGGCTTATGGTATCATAGAGATCGGCTTACCCATCATCAATTTTGTAAAATCTGCCGAACACCCGGAAGCTGTTGGTTATGAAGTGCCGGGGTATACAGTGGCTATTTTAGATGAAACATACAATCCTTTACCTGATGGACAGGTTGGCCATCTGGCCATTAAGGGTCCCGGCATGTTTGATGCATATCTTTTACCGGTAACCATGCGTGCTGATGTTTTGAAAAACGGATATTTTCTTACTGCTGACTATGCGTCGAAAACAGAAGATGGATTGATCAAAGTAGAAGGAAGAGCAAAATCGGTGATCAATGTTTCCGGTATCAAGGTTTTCCCTGAAGAAGTAGAAGCCGTGCTGGAAACCATGCCCGGGATAAAGCAGGCAAGGGTAAGCAGCAGTCCGCACCCGTTGATGGGTCAGATTATTGAAGGAGAACTCGTACTCAACGAAGGAGAAACAATCAATGTAGAAGATATCCTTTCCTATTGCAGAAAGCGCTTGTCAACTTTTAAAACTCCGCAAAGATTAAAGATTGTTGATTCGTTACCGATGACGAAGACCGGAAAAGTGCAGCGGCATTAATATTCTTGCAATTTCTTTTCTCGCAGTTTCTCAAACAACACCACATTCATCAGCACCAGCAACATTCCGTAAAAGCAATCTTCAAAAGGAATGGTATAAATGCGTTGCCCGAGATTTTCTGCATCATTGTATAGCACTACCGGGATAGCAGTTAAAAATCCATTTACAATAAGAAAAGGAACCAGGCAGATAGCATAAGAAACAAGGAATGATATTGCATCAAAACTTTTAAAGAAGTTCCTGAATACATACAACGCTGCAATAAACACAGCATTAAAGATGAAGGTCCAGGAAGTATAATACCGGTTGTGATAACTGATTCCAGCAACCAGCAATGCAAACGCCATCAGCCACATAAAAACATCGGCCTTCCTGTTATCTTTTAATAGCGGAAAATAACAACGGATACATTCGTAAATAAACACACAACAATACGGCACAATAAAAAAGAACAGCACTTCTTCCAATGGCAGGTTACTGATATGGATTCCGGTAATATAAGCCGGGTTAAAACTCCAGACCCCCTTTTGTGTGAAGAAAATATCCCATACTATGTAAAGCAATGCCGGGATGACAGATGCCGGTAAAACATATTTCCACTGCTTGTAGAAAGCTACTTTTTTATCGAAGCTGAGACCAAGCGGCCCGGCAAAAGATGCTGCCAGTATAAGGAAGTATGTGTAATGATTGTTCAAGAAAATCTGTGGAATTATGTACAGTGGCCGTTGTTACTGTTGCTGAAGGCGGCGTTTGTCTTCGCGTACTTTATCCCAGTATTTTTTACTTACCCAAAGCATACCGAAACTTTCACCTTCTTCTTTTTCTGTATGCTTGTGGTGCATTTTATGCGCCCAGCGTAATGCACGGATATAAGTATTGTTACTGCGTGTAAACCATTTAATACGCTGGTGAATGATCACTTCATGAACGAGAAAATAAGCAATGCCATACATGGTAAATCCGGCTCCGATCGGGATCATCCAGTAAGTTTTATAGATCACGCCCAGCATAATCAGTAACCAGCTGGGTATTGCAAATATGAGGAAGTATGCATCATTTTTTTCCAAAAAGCCAGGCCCTTTCTGGTGATGATCTTTATGAAGATACCAGCCAAATCCGTGCATTACATAACGATGCAGACACCAGGTAAAACCTTCCATTAAAACAAAAGTTACCAGCGCTATCAGTATGTAAACTATAAAAGGCATTTCAAAAATTATTTTAATTCATAAATGTTCTCAGCAGTAAAAAGAACATCACCTGAATGAGCAACAAATTTACTGCGAATTTGTTACGCTTCCCAAAATTACTATAATGAAAAAGCGCCAATAACAGGCTACTTACCACAAACCAGCATACATAATTATAAACCGGTATAGATCCATCTCCATCCCATTTCCAGTAACTCAGTTTTACAGCCGCCGGTTCCATCAGCCAGTCAAAAATCACAGCCAATGTTGCCCCATCAACTATTACAGATAATGCTTTGAGCAAGGTAGCAGTTTTAGGAGCATCCGTTGGCAAGGTACTTATGATCTTCGTCAGTAATGTGTGAACACTTATACCGCAGCAGTAGATAATTATGAACCAGTTTACTCCAATAAGCAGCGGTACATTTTTCAGCTGTACACCCAAAGCAGATTCATAATGATACTTTCCAAACAAAAGACCTGTATTCACACCAATCACCTCTACC
>WBZP01005041.1_pt3 | contig 11508 bp, 13 predicted proteins | sample 5204301 | NCBI WGS metagenome assembly WBZP01 (sample SAMN12412401, study PRJNA552823) | activated sludge metagenome | isolation source: activated sludge from nitrification reactor of wastewater treatment plant... | place: USA: Pennsylvania | collected 2017
CCAGCGCACCGGCCTCGCGCGCATCCTCTCGTTCAGCGGAGGGAAGGACTGATGGCGCTCCTGGATGTCCGCGAGGTCCACAAACGGTTCGGCCGGAACGACGTGCTGAAAGGCATTTCCATGGCCGTTGAACAGGGCGAGGTGGTGGCTATCCTCGGGCCGTCAGGTAGCGGCAAATCCACGCTCCTGCGCTGCATCAATCAGCTCGAACGCATCGACGCCGGCGACATACTGTTCGACGGGCAGTCGGTGTGCTTCCGCCCCGGCACGCAGCGGCACCTCTCCGAAGGGGACATCGCGAAGGTCCGGTCGCGCATCGGCATGGTCTTCCAGCGGTTCAACCTGTTCCCCCACCTCACCGCCCTCGGCAACGTCATGGAAGCGCCGGTCCAGGTGCTTAAGCAGCCGAAGGATCGGGCGCGCGAGACCGCAATGGCCACCCTCGGCAGGGTCGGGCTCGGCAACCGGCTCAACGCCTACCCGGCGCAGCTCTCCGGCGGGCAGCAGCAGCGCGTCGCCATCGCCCGCGCCCTGGCCATGAACCCGAAGCTGATGCTCTTCGACGAAGCGACCAGCGCCCTTGACCCGGAGCTGGTCGGCGAAGTGCTCGCCGTCATGCGGGACCTCGCCGCCGAAGGCATGACGATGCTCGCCGTCACGCACGAGATGGGTTTCGCGCGCGAAGCCGCGCGTCGCGTTGTCTTCATGGACGAAGGCGTCATTCAGGAGGAAGGCCCGCCCGAGCAGTTCTTCTCGGATCCGGCCACCGAACGGGCGCGGACCTTCCTCCGCCGGGTACGCCAGCAATGACCGGCTGAAAGAGAGAGCCCGAGGCAGCCTCAGGCCGCCCGTCGCAACTCGTGACCGCAGCCGCCGCCGGAAGCGCGCGGCCAACGTCAGGCACGGTTCAGCGCCGCACGGCCGCTCCAGAAGAGCGAGGTCTTCCACCCTCGCCTCTGACTGGCATACTGGCGTGCATGACGGCCGCGCCCGCTTCCCTGCCCGCCCGCGGCCAGCGCGGGCTGCGCCAATCCGGCGAACTGTTGGCGGCGCTGACAAGCCGCGAACTACGGCTGCGTTACCAGGGCAGCCTGGCAGGCTGGGCCTGGTCGCTGGTGCGGCCGCTGGCCCTGGGCCTCATCCTCACGTTCGCCCTGGGCAAGGTCCTCGGCACCGGGATCACGGCCGAGTTCCTCCTCGCCGGGCTCTTCCCGTGGTTCTGGTTCCAGAGCTCGGTCCAGGCCGCGTCCGGGACGTTCGTGGGCAACGGGGGGCTGCTCAAGAAGGTCCGCTTCCCGCGCGAGGTGTTGCCCCTCAGCGTGGTCCTCGGGAACACGCTGCAGTTCCTGCTCGCCCTGCCCGTCCTCGCCGGGTTCCTCCTCTGGGATGGCTACCAACCATCGCGCGAGTGGCTCGCCCTGCCGCTGATCTTCGCGTTGCAGTTGTTGCTGATCTCGGGGCTGGCATTCTTCGTGGCGAGCGTGACCGTCTTCTTCCGGGACCTCGAACACATCGTCGAGGTGCTGCTCAACCTTGTCTTCTATGCCACGCCGATCATCTACTCCGCCGACAAAGTGCCGGACAGCTACCGCTGGGTGATCCGCCTCAACCCGCTGGCGCCGCTCGCCGATGGCTGGCGGCGGGTGCTGCTGGACAACCAGTGGCCGGGCACGGACATCTGGTTTTCGGTGGGATTGACTGCGGCGGTGGTGGTCCTGGGCTGGTTCACCTTCCGGCGGCTGGAAGACGCCTTCGCCGATGTCATCTGACCGTCCCGTCGTCCTCGATGTCCGGGGTGTCTCCAAGAAGTACCGGCTGGCGGCGCCCGGCTCAGAACTGAAGACGACCCTCCTGCATCCGCGTTCGGCCCTCCGCGCCCGCCGCAAGCGCGCCAGCCTCTGGGCGGTCGGCGACGTTTCGTTCCAGGTGCGCCGCGGCGAGTTCTTCTCCATCATCGGCGCCAACGGGAGCGGCAAGAGCACGCTCCTCCGCCTCCTCGCCGGGCTCAGCAAACCCACGCGCGGCACGATCACCGCCCGCGGCACGGTCAGCACGTTGCTGGAGCTCGGCAGCGGCTTCCACCCCCAGGTTTCGGGCCGCGAAAACGCGATTATGAACGGCCTCCTGGTCGGCATGACGCGCGCCGAAATCGAGGCCCTGCTGCCTCGCATCATCGAGTTCGCCGGCCTCCAGGAGTTCATTGACCAGCCGATGCGCACCTACTCGTCCGGCATGTACGTGCGCCTCGGGTTCGCGATCGCGGCCTTCCTCGAACCCGAACTGCTGCTCGTCGATGAGGTCCTCGCCGTGGGCGACCTCCGCTTCCAGGAGAAGTGCTACGACCACATTGCCGGCCTGCAGAAGCAGGGCGTCACCATCGTCATGGTCTCCCACGACCTCGGCGCCGTGGAGCGCTTCTCCGACCGGGCGGCGCTCATGGAACGCGGCCGCATCATCGCGATCGGTGACCCGCGCAAGGTGGTCGGCCTGCACGTCGAGCGGCTGGCCTCCAGTTCGCCCGAGATTCGCGCCGCCCTCGAAGAACACATCGCCGCCGACCAGGAAGGCATGGACCGCCTGCTCGCCGAAGACCCCGAGGCCCGCGCAGCCTTCGACGCCGCATTGGAACTGAACCCGGAGTTCCGAAGGAAGATGGAAGAGGAGGCGGGAGAGAAGTTGAAAGTGCAAAGGACTGAGGACTGAGTACGCCGCCACGGCAATTGAACCGCGACCCATCGGGAGCGGATCGTGACAAAGCGGTTCAGCCACGCGTCAGCCACCACCGGACTGAGTTGAAGGTGTAAAGGACTGAGGACCGAGTCAGGGCGCGCCTCTCGCAGCGCAGCGAAGGGAAACGGTCTGTTTCGCCGGGCCCAAGTCGCGGAGGAGTCCCGCATCAGAGCCTTCCTAGATCCGACCGTCAGGGAGGCACGCCCTCAAGCCAGCACGGATGGTGGCCACTCAGTACGCGGCCACACCAACCGCCACCCACTTGCTCCTCAGTCCCTTGCACCTTCCTTCTCGCTGGGGATGGAGTATCAGTAGATGTCACCGCGTGGCCCGAGCCTCACGACGTAAACAAGAAGCCGGCCTTCGTTGACTTCGTAAATGAGCCGGAGGTTGCCGATGCGACTGCGCCGCGCGCCCGCCCATCTGCCGCTTAAAGGCCCGGAGATTAAAGGGTTGCGCGGGTTCTCGCACAGTTGTTGCAGGAGGTGAAAGACCTGCGACTGCCGTCGCGGTTCGAGTCTTCTCAGGTAGTTTGCGGCATCGCTCGAGAATTCGTATTCATATTTCAAGGGCGCCAGCCGAGCTCCTCGCGCAGTTCCGCCCCCTTTACCGACCTACCCGCCGCGAACTCATCGCGAGCCTTCAGAATGGCAGCCGCTTCTTCGTCGCTCACGGTATCAGGATCGTCCATGAGGCCGATCATGGCCAGGAGGCGCACCGCCGTCGCGGCATCCATCACGTCGATCAGTTCGTGCAACTCTCGCTTAATGTCTGCCACGGCCACAGCGAGAGTTTACCAAACCGGCGCGGGCAGCGTTCGAAGCCGACGTTGGAACGGAACCCGGAGTTCCGGAGGAAGATGAAGCGGACGCGGCAGGTTCTGCGTCGGGAGTTTCCTAGATCCGACCGTCAGGGAGGGACGCCCTCAAGCCAGCACCGATGGTGGCCACTCGGAAAAAGGCGGCGCCTGGCTGTGGTGTGGGAGTGACCGCCGCACCTCCCTTACGGTCGGATCTCGGATGTGACCCCAGGTTTGCGTCAGCGGCTTCATAGATCCGACCGTCAGGGAGGCACGCCCTCAAACCAACACGGATGGTGGCCACTCGGAAAAAGGCGGCGCCTGGCTGTGGTGTGGGAGTGACCGCCGCACCTCCCTTACGGTCGGATCTCGGATGTGACCGCGGGTTCTGCATCCGAGCCTCCCTGGATCCGACCGTCAGGGAGGGACGCCCTCAAGCCAGCACGGAACCTGCCCACTCAGTCCTCAGTCCTTTGCACTTTCAACTTCCATCCTCAGTCCTTTCGGCTTCCAACTCCTTCTCGCTACACTCACCCCGATGTCTCTCACGAAGACCCGGGCCGCCTGGAAACGCATGCGTGGCCTCGTCTCCCAGGACATCGACATCCACGCCCAGTGGCCGCTCACGTTCGGGCTCGTCGGCAGGCGCCGGCCGCGCTGGTTCCTCTGGCTCTACCTCTTCTTCAGCATCCACATGTTCCCCGCCGTGATGCTCTACCGGCTGCAGTCGTTCTTCTATGAGGCAGGCTTCCCGCCGCTCGCGACGCTCGTTTCGCGGCTGAACGACTTCCTTTTCGATGTGGCCATCGGCAACCAGGTGCGCTCAAACGGCGCGCTGCTCATCTCGCACGGACATGTCGTGCTCGACGGCTGGACCACGCTCGGGCACCACGTCGAAATCAACCCATTCGTGACCCTCGGCATCGGCAACAGCTCGCAGAAGCCGTTCGAACTCTTCGGGCCAACGATCGGCGACTACGTAAACATCGGCACGGGGGCGAAGGTCATCGGGAAGGTCACTGTCGGGGACCACGTGCGCATCGGCGCGAACGCCGTTGTCCTCACGGACATCCCCGCCGATAGCACGGCGGTTGGGGCGCCCGCGCGGCACTTCCTGACGAAGCGCGGCCCCGGCGACCGGCCGTGGGAGCCCCCGGCCGAGTGACTGACCCGCACGTCGCCATCCTCACGGTCACGACCAACGCAGCGAACCACCTCGCGGCGTATTTCGATGCGCTGGAGCGGATCACCTACCCCAACTGGTCGCTCACGATCGTGGACAATGCGTCGGCCGATGGCTCGCGGGATATCATCCGCGCTCGCATGCCCGCCGCGGAACTGCTGGAGAACGCCGCCAACCTCGGTTTCACCGGCGCCTGCAACCGCGCCCTCGATCGGCTCCGCGCCGACGAATCGGTCGACTTCGTCCTCTTCCTGAACGACGACACTGAAGTCACGCCGGGCTTCCTCGAGCCGCTCGTGGCTCGGGCCCTCACCCCCGGCCCCTCTCCCGGCGCTGCGGGAGAGGGGAGCGCCAGGACGACTCTCGTCGCGCCCAGGACCTTCCTCGCCGGGCGCGAGGGCATCCTCGACGACTCGGCGGGGGATTTCGACTGGTGGCGCGGCAAGTGGAAGCGCCGTGTCTACGGCCGGCACGAAACCGAACGAGACACGAGGCCGCGGTCGATCGACAACGCCAACCTCTCCTGCCTCCTCGTCCCACGGCAGGCGTTTCACGATGCCGGACTGCTGGATGACGCGTTCTTCGTCTACTACGACGACACGGACTTCTGCCGGCGTTCGCTGGATGCGGACTACCGCCTGCTCTACGAACCGGCCTCTGTGGTCTATCACCAGAAGGGCGCGACGCTGGGCGGGCAGCTTTCGGCGTTCGGGTGCTACTACCTCTCGCGCAACCGGCCGTACCTGATGCGGAAGCACCTGCCGCTGCCGCGCTTCGCGGCCTTCTTCGCGTACTACCTGGCGACCCGGTCAGCGCGTTGCGTGGTCTGGCTGGCGCAGGGCCGCCGGGACCTGGTCCGCGCCACCATCGCGGGCATCCGCGACTTCGCGCTCAACCGCATGGGTCCCCGCCGCGTCTAACCCTACCCGGGAGCGGCAAGCAGCATCCGCCCGCCCGACCGCGCGGCCCCTCACCACGCCTGCCCGAACCGCTCCCGGAACGTCACCTCACGCACGGGCTTTCGCCTGTTCCGGCCCAGTTGCTCCGCCGGCCAGCCCATGGGCACGATTGCGAATGGCGAGACATTCTCCGGCAGGCCAAGGATCGGCCGCACTTCGGCTTCGCGCGCCTTCCAGCGGGTGGTCAGCACTGTGCCAAGGCCCATCGCGTGCGCGGCGAGCAGAAGGTTCTGCACCGCGGGAAACACCGAAGCGCCGAGGGCAGTGGCGCCCGCTTCGCCACCGCCGAAGACGTTTTCGGCGCACACCGCAACGAGTACCGGCACTTCCGCCCACGGCTGCCGGTCAGGCGCGCCCGCACCATAGAACTGCTGGCCGAGCTCGTCGAAGATCGTGCCCAGCGCGGCCTTCGTCCCGGCGTCGCGAATCACGATGAAGCGCCACGGCTGCACGTTCCGCGCACTCGGAGCGCGAGTCGCGGCCTTAAGCACCTTCTCGATAGTCGCATCGTCCACGGGACGGCCGTCGAACCTGCGGACTGCCCGCTGCGTGGCGGCAAGGTGTTCGAAATCGGCGAATTCCATGGCGATGCTCCCGGTAACGGTGGGGCGATTCTACGTTCCGGGAGGCGACTCGGGTGACCCGCGCCCTGAGTTCGTGCACCGCTCTCCCATGAGCCGCGACCGGGCAGGGAGCGGGCACGTCCAGCCCACACGGATGCCCATCGCTGCACCGCCCTCCCATGAGCCGCGACCGGGCAGGGAGCGGGCATGTTCAGCCCACACGGATGCCCATCGCTGCACCGCCCTCCCATGAGCCGCGACCGGGCAGGGAGCGGGCACGTCCCGGCCACGCGAATGCCGATCGCACAACCCTAGCCGTCGATCAGCTCGACTTCGACATCAATAAGCTCGGCGTCGAGCCGCCAGCCCTCCACCGCCGCGACGATTGCCTGGGCCTGCTCGTCCGCGTGGCGCGCGTCGTTCGAAAGCACCGCCGCGCCGATCGTCGCCACGCTCGCGGAATCGAGGTCGTCGAGTTCGGCAACCGATGCGTTGAACCTGTTGCGCAGCCGCTCGACGACGGACTTCACGATAGTCCGCTTCTCCTTAAGGGTGCGCGACGGCAGGCGCAGGCGGATCCGGACAAGGGCTATCGGCATTGAGTGGACGTTACGCCGAAAGGCGCGCCGCTGCAGGTTCCGGGACGTCCTCGCCCGCGGCGAGCGCAGCTTCGATCCAACCCTCGATGGCGTCGTGGCGCATCTCCAGCGCTTCTTCGACCGTGGCGCCCACGGTGGCACACCCGGGCAGCTCAGGGGCCTTTGCCAGGAATCCGTCAACTTCGTCGCCGCGGATCACCTTGTGGTATGGCCGCGCCGCAAGGGCGCTCACCAACAGCGGATCAGGGTCGGCATCGCCCGTCCATGCTACGGGAAAGCTCCCAGCCGTTCTCATCAAATCCTCAGAGTCCTCCAATCTTGCTGTCATCTGACGGGTCTTTACTGGATGCATGAGCTGGAAACAGACTGCCATCCTGTTCCTCGTCTGGCCGCTGGCCGGACTCGTCGTGCTCGCTCTGCGCGCCGTCCGCGCAGGGGGCCACAGGGCTGGCACGGCGTTCGCCGGGCTGGCGCTCGTCACCGGGATCGGGTTCTCCGCGGACAGCGGCGAAACCTGGCAAGTCGCGCGCACCGCACTGCTCGCGCCGATCACCGCTCCGGCGCTGGCCTGGGGCGTGGCCCACGGCGGGTCGGTGCACTTCGAAGACGGCATGCTCGTCGTGACCGGCATGGACGGCGGCCACGGCACCCGCTCGACGATCACCATCGGCCAGGTCGTGCTCACCAGCAGGGACGACCTGACCCCGCTCCTGCTGGAGCACGAATCGCGCCACGGCGACCAGTGGGCCCTGCTCGGCATGCTCACGCCGCCTCTCTACTACCTCTCGGACATGCTCCAGGGCGGGTCCGAACACAACGTCTTCGAGGTCTCCGCCGGTCTCTCGGACGGCGGCTACGACTCCTGACCTGCCGGCACCGGCCCCAAGCCCAACCCCCAAATCCTAGATCCGACCGTAAGGGAGGCACGACGCCACTCCCACACCACCGCCAAGGCCTCACCTCAATCCGCCACGCCAACATCGCCGGCTTGCGGGCGTCCCTCCCTGACGGTCGAATCTACGAAACCGCTGCCGCAATCCACCCTGCCCAAATCCTAGATCCGACCGTAAGGGAGGCACGACGCCGCTCCCATACCACCGCCAGGCCTCACCTCAATCCGCCACGCCAACATCCATCGCCGGCTTGCGGGCGTCCCTCCCTGACGGTCGGATCTATGAAACTGCTGCCGCGAAACCCCCGCCCCAAATCCTAGATCCGACCGTAAGGGAGGCACGACGCCACTCCCACACCACCGCCAGGCGCCGCCCTCTTCCCGGCCGCCAACATCCATCGCCGGCTTGCGGGCGCCTCACTCCTACGGGTTTCCTATTGACTTGCCCATCCGCACTGGCAGAAAGTGCATGCAACATGGGCGGTTTCTTCAGTCGTCATGCCTCGCCCCGCCAGATCACCGCTGTCGGGCTCGTTGTCGGTGTGACCTTCGGAATCCAGACACGCGGCTCATGGACCGAGGACCGCGAGCTCATGCGATTCGGCGTTTATGCGATGGTAGCCGGGGGCTTGCTCCTCTTCGGGTTGCTCGCTGCCACACCTGTCCGATGGCTCCCCGGCATGTGGCAGGAAGACGGCCCGAGCTTCCTCGATCGGACCTGGGGCCTGGTCGCCTACCTTGGCGGCATTGCGTCTGGCGTCTTCTGCCTATGGCTTTCTCCCTGGCCCGGGATGGCAACGGCGGCGGCGCTGGTGTCCTTCACCGCTGTCGCGGTTGGGTTCACCTTCGTCTCCGCTCGAAGGTCGCCGGGATGACGCATGGCGAAACTGCCGCGCACCGCCATCCGGAGACCCTTCCGGACTGGATCACGTGGCCAGCGATCATTCTCATCGCAGCTTCGTTCGGCATTCGCTGGGCGGCGATGGTTCAGCACGAGTTCGGCGTCGTGTTCACGACGCTGGTATTCGACGCCGCCTGGCTCTTGCCTTTGTGGATCGTGTCCACGGTGCCGGTTGAGCGCTTTCGAAAACTGCGAGTCCCGAGACCACCGTTGCCTCAGCTGGTGCTGAAAATCTCCCTCCGGTTAGCCGTGGCAACCGCAGCGGGCTTTGGGACATTCGTGTGGGTCAACTGGGGACCGTTCGCCGCGCCCATTGCCGCGGGAACTGCGTACGCCATGATCGCCGTCGCGGTGGTCGCGAGCGCGGTCAATCTCCGAAACGGGTCGGCCCGATGACGCCTGACAGGTCGCGGTCCTCGTTTCGGCGTCTGCTTCTCCTGCCGGAAGGCTCACCGTACTGGTGGGTCCATTGGCTCCTGCTCGTCTGTGCAGTCGCCTGTTACACACGATCGCCTGGCCCCGCTGGTCGAGCGTCAACGCCACGTTCGTCTGGATGTCGCTGGGCAATCTGGCCAACCTCCCGCACCTGTTCATCCAACTGGCTGCCCGCCGGCGCCACCCGGAGTACATCGTGCGGGCCGACTCCAATTCACTCACGCCCAAACCCAAATCCTAGATCCGACCGTAAGGCAGGCACGACGCCATTCCCACACCACCGCCAGGCCTCACCTCAATCCCGCACGCCACTATCCGTCCCCGCTCAACGGCGTCCCTCCCTGACGGTCGGATCTACGAAACCTCTGACGCAGTCCACCCACGCCCAACCACAAATCCTAGATCCGACCGTCAGGGAGGCACTACGCCACTCCCTCACCACGGCCAGGCGTCACCCCGATCCCGCACGCCAACATCCATGCCGGCCGGAGCGCGTCCCTCCCTGACGGTCGGATCTACTAAACTGCTGCCGCGAAACTGCCCCGCCCCAAATCCTAGATCCGACCGTCAGGGAGGCACTACGCCGCTCCCACACCACCGCCACGCGTCACCCCGATCCCGCACGCCAACATCCGTCCCGGCTCAATGACGTCCCTCCCTGACGGTCGGATCTAGGAACGAAACCTCCGTGCTCTCCGTGCCTCCGTGGTTAACCCGCTGCCCCTTGACCCCGTAGCCGCTCCAGCCCCTACCCTCCGCCCACATGACCCGACACTCCCGAGGTCCCTCCAGCGAAGTCGCGCGCTACTTCCTGCGGCTCGGCGTCATCGCCTTCGGCGGACCGGCCGCGCACATCGCCATCATGCGCCGGGAGCTTGTCCAGGCCCGCGGCTGGACCACCGACCAGGAGCTGGTCGACATGCTCGGCGTGACCAACCTCATCCCCGGACCCAACTCCACCGAGCTCGCCATGCACATGGGCGCCGTCCGCGCGGGCTGGCGCGGGCTCTGGATCGCCGGCCTCTGCTTCATCCTCCCGGCGACGCTGATGACGCTCGGGCTTGCCTGGGCGTACGTACGCTACGGCACGACACCCGCCGGCGAAGGCATCATCCTCGGAGTCCAGCCCTTCATGCTCGCCATCATCGTCCAGGCCATCTGGGGCTTGAAAGGCGCCATGCTCAAGGGCGTCGAGACCTTCGCGCTCGTCTTCGTGGTCGCCTTCGCATCCGCAGCCGGCGCGGGTGAGGTGGTGCTCATTTTCGGGGCTGGTTTCGCGATGCTGGTCCTCCATACGCTCGTCCGCCTGCTCACGGGGAACGCCCGCCGGAACCTGGACGATCTGCCTTCGAACGGCCGCCGCGGCCGCTGGCGAGGGCCGTTCACACGACGCTGGGCGCTCGCCCCGCTCACGCTCGCAGCCCACCCCCCGGGCTACTCGCCGTGGGAACTGCTGCTCGTCTTCCTCAAGATCGGCTCGCTGCTCTACGGCAGCGGTTACGTCCTCCTCGCATTCATGCAGACCGAATTCGTTGACCACCGGTCGTGGCTGACCCAAACCCAACTGGTCGATGCCATCTCCGCCGGGCAATTCACGCCCGGACCGGTCTTCAGTACGGCAGCGTTCGCCGGTTACGTCATCGACGGCTGGCGAGGCGGGAGCATTGCCGCCGCCGGCATCTTCTTGCCCTCGTTCGTGTTCGTCACGCTGACCCACCCGATTGTACCGCGGCTGCGGCGCTCCATCCGGGCCGCGCCGTTCCTTGACGGCGTGAATGCGGCGGCGCTGGCGCTGATGGTCGTCGTCACGGTCCGCCTCGGCCTCGAAGTCCTCGACGGCTGGTACTCCGCCCTCCTCTTCGTCGCCGGCATCACCGCGCTCCTGCGCTTCAACCCGAACAGCGCCTGGCTCGTGCTCGCCGGCCTAACCGCCGGACTCGCCTACACCGCCGTCACCTGAAGCAAATGGAACCGCGACCGGAAGGGAGCGGATCGCGCCTGAGCGACACTGCCAGGAGCAGCATCCCTGCCTCCTCTTTCGTGGCCAGCGGCCCCATGCGCAGCCATCCGTGGCCCGACTGCAAAGGAGGGTAGGCTGTCGGCCCCTCGAACGGGTCCGGAGCTTGCCATCCCTGCCTCCCCTTCGTGGCCGCCTCGCCCTTTGCACTCACCAGCCAGGCGCATCGAAGCAGTCGTCCAGCGACGCCTGCATCCCCTCCACGATCGACTCCCGCATTCCCGGAATCGAAAGGAGAAACAGCGTCTCTTCGATACTCACAAAAAGGGAGCGTACAGCATCGCCATACGCTCCCCTCTCGCTTGCCGGCGCTCTGCCTCACGGCTTCACGATCGACCCCGTGTTCACCACCTCGAACGCCGAGCCCGGCACGTTCTTCAGTTGGTTCAGGTCCGTGTCGTTCCAGCGCGAGTCCGTCGCCCCGGTGATG
>WBZP01006281.1_pt2 | contig 11504 bp, 8 predicted proteins | sample 5204301 | NCBI WGS metagenome assembly WBZP01 (sample SAMN12412401, study PRJNA552823) | activated sludge metagenome | isolation source: activated sludge from nitrification reactor of wastewater treatment plant... | place: USA: Pennsylvania | collected 2017
TTCCAGAACTTCGTGCTCTTCACCAACTACCAGTTCTACGTCGACGAATTCATCCGGCTGGGCCAGGCGCTGATGACCGACCCGGCCAGCGACTACGACGCCTTCGTCGAGCCCGGCAACGTCGTGACGCGGCGCACCGGCACCGCGGCCCGTCCCGGCGACGACGGCGGCGGCGCGCCGCCCCGCCTGCCGCAGATGCCGGCTTACCACCTGGTGCGGCCCGACAGCAGCGGCATCACGATGGTCAACATCGGTGTCGGGCCGGCCAATGCCAAGACCATCACCGACCACATCGCCGTCTTGCGCCCGCACGCCTGGCTGATGCTGGGCCACTGCGCCGGCCTGCGCAACAGCCAGCAACTGGGTGACTACGTGCTGGCGCACGCCTACATGCGTGAGGACCACGTGCTGGACGAAGACCTGCCGCTGTGGGTGCCCATTCCGGCGCTGGCCGAGGTGCAGGTGGCGCTGGAACAGGCGGTCGCCGAGATCACGCAGCTCAAGGGCTACGACCTGAAGCAGATCCTGCGCACCGGTACCGTGGCCAGCACCGACAACCGCAACTGGGAATTGCTGCCCAACCGGGCCACCACCACCCCCGAACGCCGCTTCAGCCAGAGCCGGGCGGTCGCACTGGACATGGAGAGCGCGACCATCGCGGCCAACGGATTCCGCTTCCGCGTGCCCTACGGCACGTTGCTGTGCGTCAGCGACAAGCCCTTGCACGGCGAGATCAAGCTGCCGGGCATGGCCAACCATTTCTATCGCGAACGCGTCGACCAGCACCTGCGCATCGGCATGCGGGCGGTCGAGCTGCTGCGCCAGGAACGCCCGGGCAGCCTGCACAGCCGCAAACTGCGCAGCTTTGCCGAAGTGGCCTTCCAGTGATGGGGAAAATCAGCCCTGCAGTAGTTTTGACATAAAGCCAATTCCGCCCTGGCCGCTTGGCATACCCTGCGTTCCAACCCAATTCGGACGGCCCCAGCCCAACAGCGCCCGCAGGCGCAAGGAGAGACTCCATGTCAAGCCCAACCACCGGCAGCGCCAGCCCCATGGCCGCCATCCGCACCCTGGCCCTGGTCGGCCCGGCGGCGGCGGGAAAGACCAGCCTGGCGGAGGCGCTGCTGGTGAAGTCCGGGGCCATCGTCGTGCCGGGCACCCTGGAGCGTGGGTCCACGGTGAGCGACTTCGACCCGCTCGAGCGCAAGATGCAGCACTCGCTGAACGCGGCGGTGATGCACTTCAAGCACGCCAACACGCGCGTGCACTTCATCGACACGCCGGGCGCGGCCGATTTCCTGGGCCAGAGCCTGCCGGCGCTGGAAGCGGTGGAGACGGCTGCCGTGGTCATCAACGCCGCGGTGGGCATCGAACCGATGGCCATCCGGATGATGGAGTACGCCGCGGCGCGCCACATGGACCGGCTGATCGTGATCAACAAGATCGACGCCGCCGAGGTGGACCTGCCCAGCCTGCTGGCGCAGATCCAGGCCACCTTCGGCAAGGAGTGCCTGCCCATCAACCTGCCCGACGCCGGGGCCACCAAGGTGGTGGACTGCTTCTTCAACCGGGATGGCCACAGCGACTTCGGCAGCGTAGACGCCGCGCACCGTGCCCTGGTGGAACAGGTGGTGGACGTGGACGAGGCCCTGCTGGACCGCTACCTGAACGATGGCGACGTCGACCCTTCCGAACTGCATGCCCCGCTGGAGCAGGCCCTGCGCGAAGGACACCTGATCCCCGTGTGCTTCGTCTCGGCGCGCACCGGCGCCGGGGTGGCCGAGCTGCTGGACATCATCGTCAAGCAACTGCCCGATCCCACCGAAGCCAACCCGCCGGACTTCCTCAAGGGCGAAGGCGAGGCGGCGGTGGCCATCCAGGCCAAGCCCGACCCATCCTTGCACGTGCTGGCACATGTCTTCAAGGTCACGGTGGATCCGTTCGTGGGCCGCATGGGCATCTTCCGCGTGCACCAGGGCACGGTGACCAAGGACAGCCTGCTGTACATCGGCGACGGCCGCAAACCCTTCAAGGTGGGCCGGCTGGTGATGCTGCAGGGCAAGGACACGGTTGAGGTCAACAGCGCCGGGCCGGGCGACATCGTGGCCGTGGCCAAGGTCGACGACATCCACTTCGACGCCGTGCTGCACGACGCCGCCGAGGACGACCACATCCACCTCAAGGCGCTGGACTTCCCCAAGCCCGTGCACGGTCTGGCCATCGAGCCCAAGCGCCATGGCGACGAGCAGCGCATGTGGGAAATCATGACCAAGCTGGTGGACGAGGACCCCTGCCTGAAGGTGGAACACGTGGCCAACACCAACGAAACCATCGTCTATGGTCTGGCCGAACTACATCTGCGCGTGCTGATGGACCGCCTGCGCGAGGTCTACAAGTTCGAGGTCAACACCCGTCCGCCGCGCATCGCCTACCGCGAGACCATCACCGGCAAGGCCGAAGGCCACCACCGCCACAAGAAGCAGACCGGCGGTGCCGGCCAGTTCGGCGAGGTCTTCCTGCGCATCGAGCCGCTGCCGCGTGGCGGCGGTTTCGAGTTCCTTGACCAGGTCAAGGGCGGCACCATCCCCGGCCAGTTCATACCTGCCGTCGAAAAGGGTGTGCGCGAGGTTCTGGCCCAGGGGGCCGTGGCCGGCTATCCGGTGGTGGACGTGCGCGTCATCGTCTACGACGGCAAGCACCACACCGTGGACAGCAAGGAGATCGCCTTCGTCACCGCCGGGCGCAAGGCCTTCATGGCGGCCATCCGCGAAGCGCGCCCCATCGTGCTGGAACCCATCGTCAACGCCGAGATCACCGTGCCGGACAGCTTCATGGGCGATGTCACCGGGGACCTGTCGTCCAAGCGCGGCCTGGTCACTGGCAGCGCCAACGGTGCGCGGGGCATGATGATCATCCGCGGCCAGGTGCCGATGTCCGAACTCTCGGGCTATCAGAGCCGCCTCAATGCGATGACCAGCGGCCAGGGCCGTTACAGCATCGAGTTGAGCCACTATGAAGCCGTGCCGCCGAACGTCCAGCAGCAGCTGATGTCCCAGTTCAAGCAGCAGGACGACGAGTAGCCCGCAGCCGACCGAACGACGGCCGCCCGTGCATCAGCCGGGCGGCCTTTTTTTCTTGCGGGCCCCGTTCAGGGGTCGGGCTGGCGGGTACTTGCTGCAGCGCGACAGCCTCGCGCTGATCTGAACCCCGGGTCCTGCCCTGAATTCCGGGCCATGCTGGCTCCAATGTAAAAGACGTATTTACGAATCATTCGCATTGCCGTTATCATTGATAGATGCTCCTCAAGACATCTTCATCAACCGCAAGGGCATCGGTACATGGCCCGCCCTGGAACGCATCCTTGCAGCGCCCACGCGAACTGTCGGGCGCCCAGATGCGGGGCCTCATCATCACGGTCGCCGGTGCCCACGTTGCAGCCGTCTTGATGGCACTGCAGGTTCCCGCCGTGCGCCAGGCCGTTCGCCAGGTGGCTCCTATGGTGGTGGACCTCATCGTGCCACCCCTGCCTGAGCGCCCGACGCCACCACCCGCACCGTCGCCGCCCAGGCCACGGCCCGTGCGGCCAGCGCCCGTCACGCCGCCTCTGCTGGCTGCACCAGTGGCGGATGCAGCGCCGCAGGCCGCGTTCACGACCCCGCCGCCACCCGTTGAACCACCGCCGCAGCCCACGCCGGCCAGCGTCACGGCCGTCCCGACTCCGCCCGCGCCGCCCCTGCCACCACCGCGGCGTGTTGTGGCCGCCACCGCTGTGCAGTACCGGGTGCTGCCGCCGGTGGAAGTGCCGCGTGCCTCGCGCCGCGCCGGCGAAAGCGGCATGGTCTGGCTCAAGGTGGTGGTCAGCGTGACGGGCCTGCCCAGCTCGGTGGTGGTCCACCGCTCGTCGGGCTTCCCGCGCCTGGACGAACAGGCGGTGTGGGCCATGCGCCAGGCGCGCTTCAAACCTCAGACCGAAGACGGCTCGCCCATCGAGCTGGAAGTTACTGCCCCGATCGAATACCTGCTGGAGTAAACCGATGATGGAACCGACCAACCCAAGCCTGGGCCTGGCCCACCTGCTGGCGCAAAGCGATGCGGTCGGCAAGACGCTGCTGGCCACGCTGGTTCTGATGAGCATCGCGTCCTGGGCGCTAATTGCCATCAAGGGCTATGCGCAATGGCAGCGCCGCCGGCGCAGCGAGGCTTTTCTGCAGCTCTTCTGGAACGCCGCTTCGCTGGACGAGGTGCAGCACGAGCTGAGCACCCACGGCGCCCGCGACCCCTTTTCGCACCTGAGCGCACATGCCTTGCATGCCAAGGCGCACCACGCGCGCCACGGCGGCACCAGGCTGGCGGAGGCCGGCACGGCCAGCGACTTCATCACCCGCACCATCAAAAAAGTGCTGGATGAAGAGACCATGCGGCTGGAAAGCGGCCTGACGCTGCTGGCCACCGTGGGCGCCACCGCGCCCTTTGTGGGCCTGTTCGGCACCGTCTGGGGCGTCTACCACGCGCTGGTGGCCATCGGCATGAGCGGCGCAGGCACGCTGGACAAAGTGGCCGGCCCGGTGGGTGAGGCCCTGATCATGACCGGCATCGGCCTGGCCGTGGCCATCCCGGCCGTGATGGCCTACAACGCCTTTGCCCGCGGCAACCGGGTGCTCACCGGGCGGCTGGATGCCTTTGCCTTCGAACTGCACAGCTTCCTGACACTGGGCCACGCACCGGGTGCGGCGCCGATGGCGCGTGAAGCCGAGGCAACGGCCAGCGTGCGAGCGCTCAAGCCGGTAGTCTGAGGAGTCGCGCGATGGCCTTCGCCTCCTTCGACTCCCAACGCGGCAGCGCCCCGATGGCCGAGATCAACATGGTGCCGCTGATCGACGTGATGCTGGTGCTGCTGGTGATCTTCATCGTCACCGCGCCCTTGCTGACGCATGCCGTCAAGCTGGAATTGCCGCGGGTGAGCTCACAGCCCAACCAACTGCAGCCCGACAAGGTGGAACTGGCCATCAACGCCCAGGGTCAGCGCTTCTGGAACGGTGAGCCACTGGCGCGTGAACAGGCGGCAGAGCGTTTTGCGGCGGCCGGCAAGCGTCAGCCGCAGCCGGAGATCCACCTGCGCGCCGACCAGTCCGTTGCCTACCGCGTGGTGGCCGAGACCCTGGCCGATGCCACACGAGCCGGGCTCACGCGCATCGGCTTCGTCAGTGAACCCAACCCGCGCTGACGCCGGCCCACCTTCCACTCCCCCGCACCGCCTGACCGACCCGCGCCCGCGGGTTGCCGGCGGAGCCTCGCCCCACCAAAGCCAAGAGGACGTTCTCCATGTACTCCCATCCAAGCCACCGCAGGCTGTTTCGCCTGAGCGCCCTGGCCGCCAGCCTCAACCTGACCGGCAGCGCCCTGGCGCAGATCCAGACGCCCGCCGAGACCGTCCTGCCGGTGATCCGCGCCAAGGGTGCCGCCGAACCGCAGGGCAAGGACAGCGTGCAAGCCACCAGCACCACCATCGGCAAGGTCAAGCAGGAGCTGCGTGACGTGCCGCAGTCGGTCACCGTGGTCACCGAGAAGCTGATCGACGACCGCAATCTCGATACCTTGAAGGACGCACTCAAGAACACCGCGGGCATCAGCTTCCTGTCCGCCGAAGGCGGCGAAGAGGACATCCGGCTGCGCGGCTTCTCGCTGCAGGCCACGGGCGACATCTTCGTCGATGGCTTGCGCGACCCTGCCTTCTACGAGCGCGACTCCTTCAATTGGGACCGCCTGGAAGTGCTGCGCGGTTCGGCCTCGATGCTCTTCGGGCGCGGCTCCACGGGCGGGGCGGTCAACCAGGTCAGCAAACTCCCACGCTTGTACCAACCCAGCGAAGTGGCGCTCACCCTGGGTACGGGTCGCTACGCGCGCGCCACGGCCGACCTGAACCTGAAGACTGGCGACAACGCCGCGCTGCGTGTCAACGCGATGCTCAACAAGGCGGACAACCATGGCGACAAAATCGACAAGAGCGGCGTGGCACCGAGCTTTCGCTGGGGCATAGGTACCACCGACGAGTTCCTGGTCAGCCTGTACCACCTGGACAACCGCAACGGCATCAACTACGGCATGCCGTGGCTGCAGAGCCAGTTGATCCCGGTCGACCCCAAGGCCTACTACGGGCTGAACAGCGATGTCAGCCTGGGCACGGCCCGCCACGGCACCTTCGGTCACGTGCACCGCTTTGCCGACCGCAGCGAATGGCGCACGACCCTGCGTGCGGGGGCCTACACGCGCGATCAACGGGCCAGCGCCATCCGCATCGCACCTGCGGCCGCGCAGTCCGGCGGCGTGGCCGCAACGCTGGACAACTTCGGGCCCAACACCGTGCTGCGTCGCTCCGGTGGCACCGGCACCTCGGCCAAGATCCAGGACCTGGACAGCATCACGCTGCAAAGCGATTACGACACCAAGTTCCAGGTCTGGGGCCTGCGGCATGCCGTGCAGGCCGGCGTCGATCTGGCCCAGGACAAGTTCACCGGCTTCGCGGCCGCCAACCCGGCCAGCGGCGCGCTGCTCAAGCCGGATGTCACGGTGGCGCAGATGGGCGGCGGCGGCTGGGTCGACGAGTCGCTGCGCGTGATCAGCAAGAACCGCGACTTCAAGTCGGAGTCCGCCGGTGTCTATGCGCAGGACCTGGTGCAGATCACGCCAACGTGGAAGCTGCTGGGCGGCTTGCGCTGGGACCGCTTCGAGGGCCGCTACCGTACCTACTCGACGACGGCTGCGACGCTGGGCGCACTGACCGCCGAGCGCTCCCGCGCGGACTCGCTGTGGAGCAGGCGCTTCGGCGTGCTGTTCCAGCCCACGCCGAACAGCTCCATCCACTTCTCCTACGGCACCAGCTTCAACACCTCAGGCGATGCCTACCAGTACGACGCGCTGGGCTCGAACACGCCGCCCGAACAAAGCCGCAACCTCGAACTCGGCGCCAAGCTCGACTCCGACAGTGGCAACGCCACACTGCGCCTGGCGCTGTTCCATGCCACCAAGTTCAACGAGCGCAACCGTGATGACGAGTCCGTCAGCCCCACCAACTACGTGCTGTCGGGCCAGCGCCATGCGGCGGGCATCGAAGTGGACGTGGCCGGACGCCCGTCGCCGCAGTGGGAGGTCTATGCCTCGATGGCCTGGATTCCGGATGCCAAGGTGGACAAGGCTTCCAGCGTGCTGGGCACGACCTTGATCGGCGAGACCGTGGGCCAGCGGCCGGGCCTGACGCCGCGCTTCTCCGGCACGCTGTGGACGACCTACCAGGCCACGCCCAGGTTGCGCCTGGGCGGTGGTCTCAATGCACGCAGCAAGGACTCGCCGCAGCAGAGCACCGTGGTCGCGCCGAAGTTCACGACGGCCGACCTGATGACCGAGTACGACTTCGGCCCCGTGATCGCCAAGCTCAACGTCACCAACGTGCTGAACAAGCTGTACGCCGACATGCTTTACCGCGGCCACTACATCGCGGGCAAGCCGCGCACGGTACAGCTCACCACGGCCTTCAAGTTCTGACGGTCAACGGTCCATGAAGCGACGCCTCCTCCTCCACTTGGGCGGCCTGCCCCTGGCCTTGCCGCCACCCTGGACTGCGGCGGCCCAGGCGCACGCGCCCGAAGAATCCGAATGGCGCCTGGTCACCGCCTGGCGCACGGCCGGCACCTCGGCACCGGACACGGGCGACCGGGTGGGTGTGTTCCGCGTGGACTGGGCCGCCGGCCACCTGCAGCTCCAGGCCCAGCAGGCCGTGCCCAGCCGGGCACACGGCCTGCTGGGCCTGGCCGACGGCGGCTTCATTGCCGTCGCGGCCCGCCCCGGGCGCTGGCTGATGCGCTGCGATGCCCAAGGCGAGGTGGTGCGGCAGGGGGCGGCGGCCGACGACAAACCTCAGCGCAGCTTCGACGGCCACGTCGAGGCCAGTGCCGACGGCGCCTGGCTCTACACGGTGGAAACCGACCCTGCCAGTTGTGCCGGCTGGATCAGCGTGCGCGACGCCCGAACCCTGGAGCGCGTGGCGCAGTTCGCCAGCGGCGGCGTCGACCCGCACCAGCTTCTCCTGGACGGCGAAGGCCATCTGGTGGTGGCCAACGGCGGCATCCCGCGCGACCCCCTGGGACGCAAGATCGCCTTGGCGCGGGTGGACTCCTCGCTGGTGCGGCTGGACGGCAGCAGCGGCCGGCCCTTGGGCCAATGGCGTTTAGCCGATAGCCACCTGAGCCTGCGTCACATCGCCTGGGCGCGGGGGCCCGAGCCCCTGTTAGGCATTGCCTTGCAGGCCGAACATGAGCAACCTGAGCAGCGTGCGCTGGCGCCGCTGCTGGCCCTGTGGGACGGCCACAGCCTGCGTGTACCCAGCACCGACGCCAGCGGAGGCGGCTACGCGGGAGACATCGCAGCCGCCCCGGCTGGCGGATTCGTGCTGAGCGCGCAGAAGCAGCGACTGGCGCTGTGGTGGCACCCTGGTCAGCCCGCCCAGCTGACGCGCATCGCCGAACTCACCGAACCCTGCGGCCTGGCATCCTGGGACAGCGGCGCGGGCGTCCATATCAGCGCCGCTCGCGGCCTGGCTCGCTGGCACGCCCGGCTGCCGCCTCGCATGCTGGCCTGGCCGACGGCGCTGGCGCCGGACAACCACATCGTCCGACTGGTGCCGTGAAGAGACCGCAGCGTAGTGGAGACTCTCGATTGCGGCAAGATCGCGGCACCGCCAACATGCGCGGCCTTGAGGGTGTCGATGGTGCCGATGCGCCCGTGCCCCGGCCCGATCCCGCCAATGAGTCACGATGCGAATCCTTCTGGCCGAAGACGAACGAGAGCTGGCTACCTGGCTGGTGCGCGCGCTGGAACAGAGCAGCTTCCAGGTCGACTGGGTGGACGACGGCCGCCTGGTGCGGCGCAGCCTGAAGGCCACGCGCTATGACGCGCTGATCCTGGACCTGGGGCTGCCCGGCCTGGGTGGACACGAGGTACTGGCCGACCTGCGCGAAGCCGACCAGCGCCTGCCCATTCTCATCCTCACCGCGCGCGATTCGTTGATCGAACGTGTCAGCAGCCTCAACGAAGGCGCCGACGACTTCCTGGCCAAGCCCTTCGAACTGGCCGAACTGGAGGCGCGCCTGGTGGCGCTGATCCGCCGCGCGCGCGGCAGCGACCAGCCGCGCTTCTCCTGCGGGCCCCTGTTGTACGACGCCGGCAGCAAGCGCTTTACGCTGGACCATGAGCCGCTGAGCCTGACACCGCGCGAACACGCGGTGCTGCGAACCCTGATCCACCGCAGCGGCCAGCCGTTGTCCAAGCAGGAGATCATCGAGCGCGTGTTCTCCGACGACCAGGATGTGCAGCCCGAGGTGGTGGAGGTGCTGGTGCACCGCCTGCGCAAACGGCTGGCCGACCGTGGCGTGCACATCACCACGCTGCGTGGCCTGGGCTACGTGCTGGAATGCGCCTGACCCTCGAGGGCTGGCACCGCCTGAGCCTGCGGCGCAGCCTGCTGCTGATCCTGCTGCCGGGCATGCTGGTGGTGGTGGGTGCGGAAATGCTGGTGACCTGGCGCAATGCCATCGACGCCACCCATGCCGCCTACGACCGCGCGCTGTTCGGTGCCGTGAAGTCGATCGACGCCAACATCTCCACCGAAAGCGGGGGCCTGGGCGTGGAGCTGCCCTACCGCGTGCTGGAGTTCTTCGAGCTGACCGCCGCCGGCCAGGTCTACTACCGCGTGGCCACCGAGGACGGTCTGGTGGAGATCGGCAACGCCGACCTGCCACCACCGCGAGACGCACTGGTCAGCGGCAGGCCGCAGTTCACGAACGCCAACTACCACGACGAGCCGGTGCGCGTGGCTTCGTATGCGCGGGCGCTGCCCCGGGCGCTGGCTGGCGAGACGGTGCCGCAGCGGGTGGTGATCCAGGTTGCCGAGACGCTGGATTCGCGGCGGGACTTCATGCGCCAGATGGTGCTGCAAGCGGCCGTGCGTGACCTGCTGCTGGTGCTGGCCGCCAGCGGGTTGCTGATCCTGGCGGTGGCCTGGGCACTGCGACCGTTGGCGCGTCTGCGCGGCGAAATCGAGGCTCGCTCGCCGCAGGATCTGACGCCGGTCACCACCACCGGCATCCCGGCCGACGTGCGGCCACTGGTGGAGGCCATCAACCACCACGTCGAGCGCAACCGCCAGATGGCGCAGGCGCAGCGGCGCTTCGTGGACGACGCCTCGCACCAGCTGCGCACACCGCTGACCACACTGGCCACGCAAGTGGGCTTCGCGCTGCGCGAACGCGACCCCCAGGCTACCGCCCTTGCCCTTCAGGCCATAAAAGTCCAGCTCGACGCCACCGTGCGCCAGACCAACCAGATGCTGGCGCTGGCGCGCGCCGACAGTGCCGAGGACGCGGCGCGCCCCATCGAGCGCATGTCGTTGGATGCCCTGGCCGAACGCGTGACCCGCCAGCACTGGACGGCGGCACGCGAGGCCGGCATCGACCTGGGCCTGGAACCGCCCGCGGCCGCAGTTGACGTGCTGGGGCAGGCCGACCTGCTGGCTGAAGCCTTGACCAATCTGCTGCACAACGCACTGCGCTACACGCCGCGCGGTGGGCATGTGACGGTGCGCGTGGGGCGCGAGGGTGACAGCGCGTGGCTGAGTGTGATCGATGATGGCCCAGGCCTGCCCGCCGACGAGCTCCGCCGCGCCGGCGAGCGCTTTTTTCGTGGCAGCCAGACCCTGCTGCCAGGGTCGGGCCTGGGGCTGGCCATCGTGCGATCCATCGCCGAGCGCCACGGTGGCCGCCTGAGCGTGCAGGCGGGCGAGGGCGAACGAGGTCTGATGGTTTCGGTGTGCCTGCCCGTGGCTCCTGAGGAGACGGTGACTAGGGGTTAGCCCGGAGGTTTCGGCCGTCGGGATGACAGGCGATTGAAAGTACGGCGACCCTAGAGTTCGTCCGCCATCCGGGTGCGTCTGGCGCGCCCGGGCTTCCAACCCGACCACAGGAGACACCATGAAGTTGAAGTTGAAGTCGCTGACGCTGGCCCTGACCCTGTCGATCACCGCCACCCTGGCCGCCGCCGGCCCGCTGGACAAGACCGAGTGCATCGCACCGGCCAAACCCGGCGGCGGTTTTGACCTGACCTGCAAGCTGGCGCAAAGCGCGTTGCTGGAAGGCAAGTATGCGTCCGATCCGATGCGCGTGACCTACATGCCCGGCGGCATCGGCGCCGTGGCGTTGAACGCCGTCAATGCGCAGCGCCCGGCCGAAGGCAACACTATCGTGGCCTTCTCCGGCGGTTCGCTGTTGAACATCGCCCAGGGCAAGTTCGGCCGCTACGGCGAGAACGACGCGCGCTGGCTGGCGGCCGTCGGGGCCGACTACGGCGCCGTCATCGTCAACGACAGCTCACCCTTCAAGACGCTCAAGGACGTGATGGACGCCGTCAAGGCCGACCCGACCAAGGTCGTGTTCGGCGCCGGCGGCACGGTGGGCAGC
>WBZP01006548.1_pt1 | contig 11503 bp, 12 predicted proteins | sample 5204301 | NCBI WGS metagenome assembly WBZP01 (sample SAMN12412401, study PRJNA552823) | activated sludge metagenome | isolation source: activated sludge from nitrification reactor of wastewater treatment plant... | place: USA: Pennsylvania | collected 2017
CAAGGCCGCTGAAGGCGGCAAGATCATGAACGCCCTCTATCGCGGCCTGATCGTCGCCGGCGTGCTGGCGCTGGTGGCCTACTATCCGGTCACCCAATGGCTGATCGGCGCCGGCGATCCTGCCGCCAAGATCACCACCATGAGCATGTTCGGCTGCTCGGTCGTCGGCCTCGTGCTGACCGCCGCCCTGGTGTGGATCACCGAGTACTACACCGGCACCGATTTCGCGCCGGTGAAGCACGTCGCCTCCGCCTGCCAGACCGGCCACGCCACCAACATCATCGCCGGCATCGGCGTGTCGATGAAGGCCTGTGCGCTGCCGGTGATTTCGGTCTGCGCTTCGATCTACGCCGCGTACGCGCTGGGCGGCCTGTTCGGCATCGCCATTGCCGCGACCTCCATGCTCTCGATGGCCGGCATCGTCGTGGCGCTCGATGCCTACGGGCCGATCACCGACAACGCCGGCGGCATCGCCGAGATGTCGGGCCTGCCGAAGGACGTGCGCAACGTGACCGATCCGCTCGACGCCGTCGGCAACACCACCAAGGCGGTGACCAAGGGCTACGCCATAGGCTCCGCCGGCCTCGCCGCGTTGGTGCTCTTCGCCGACTACACGCACGGCCTCGAGGCGGCCGGCCTGAAGGGCATCAGCTTCGACCTGTCCAACCACATGGTCATCATCGGCCTATTCATCGGCGGCCTGATCCCCTACCTCTTCGCCGCCATGGCGATGGAGGCGGTGGGCCGTTCCGCCGGTGCCGTGGTGGTCGAAGTGCGCCGCCAGTTCAAGGAGATCGCCGGCATCATGGAAGGCACGGCCAAGCCGGACTACTCCCGCGCGGTCGACATGCTGACCGTCGCCGCCATCAAGGAAATGATGATCCCGTCGATCCTGCCGGTGGCCGTGCCCATCGTGGTCGGCCTGGCCCTCGGCCCGCAGGCGCTGGGCGGCCTGCTGGTCGGCACCATCGTCACCGGCCTCTTCGTCGCCATCTCGATGACGACGGGCGGCGGTGCCTGGGACAACGCCAAGAAGTACATCGAGGACGGCCACTTCGGTGGCAAGGGTTCCGATGCGCACAAGGCGGCCGTCACCGGCGACACCGTGGGCGATCCCTACAAGGATACGGCCGGCCCGGCGGTGAACCCGCTGATCAAGATCATCAACCTCGTGGCCCTGCTCATCGTGCCGCTGATGGCCTGATCTTCGAATCGCTGCAACAATACGGGCAACCTGCGGGTTGCCCGTTCCTTTTGTGAAGATGAAAAAGACCTTCCTGTTGTTGCTGACACTTCTCGCCTGGGGTTTGGCCTGGGCGGAGCGGCCGTTGCAGCCCGAAGCGGCGAGCGGCGTCGCTGCCACCCAGGAGGCGCGCGGGCGGCTCTTCATGGCGGTGACGGCCAATCCGCTGGCGACCGACGCGGCGGTGGAGATCCTGCGCGGCGGTGGTACTGCGGCGGACGCGGCGATCGCCGCGCAACTGGTGCTGAACCTGGTCGAACCGCAGTCCTCCGGCTTGGGCGGCGGCGGCTTCCTGCTCTACCACGATGTCAGGGAAAGCCGGCTGCGCGCCTATGACGGACGCGAAGCGGCGCCAGCGTCGGCACGGCCGGACCGCTTTCTCGGATCGGACGGCAACCCCCTGTCCTTCCACGAGGCGGCGGTGGGCGGCCGTTCGGTCGGCGTGCCGGGTCTGCCGGCGCTGCTCGACCTCGTCTATCGCAACCACGGCCGCACGCAGTGGCCGAAGCTGTTCGCCCCCGCGCTGCGCCTGGCAGTGGAGGGTTTCCCGATGTCGCCGCGATTGCACAGGCTGCTGGCGGAGGATCGCTACCTGCGCGACGATCCGGCGGCGCGCCGCCTCTACTATGAGGCCGACGGCAAGCCCAAGACGGTGGGCGCGAAGATCGTCAATCGCGAGTTCGGTTTCGTGCTGCTCGCGCTGGCGCAGCACGGCACGAAGCTTTTCTATGAAGGCCCCGTTGCGCGCGGCATCGTCGCGGCGGTGCGTGCGCATGCGAAGAACCCGGGCGATCTGGACGAGGCGGATTTCGCCGCCTACAAGGCCGTCGAGCGTGAGCCTGTCTGTGGCGAGCGCCTTGGCCATCGCATCTGCGGCATGCCGCCGCCCAGTTCCGGTGGGATCGCCGTGCTGCAGATGCTGACTTTTGCCGAGCCGGTTTCGCAACAGGCGCCGCTGGCGTTGGAAACCGCACATCGCTTCGTCGAGTCGGGGAGGCTGGCTTTCGCCGATCGTGCGCGCTATCTGGCCGATCCCGCTTTCGTCGACGTTCCGACGAGAGCGCTGCTCGATCCTGCTTACTTGGCGGCGCGCGCGCAGTTGATCCGTGCCGATGCCAGCCTGGGCCGCGCCGAGCCCGGTGACCTGCCATTGAAGCAGTCCCTTGGCGAGGACGCTTCGGCGGAACTGCCGGCGACTACGCACCTGTCCATCATCGACACCGAAGGCAACGCCATCGCGCTGACCAGTTCAGTCGAGGCGGCCTTCGGCAGCCGCATCATGGTGCATGGCTTCCTGCTCAACAACCAGCTGACGGATTTCTCCTTCCGGCCGGAAGAGGGGGGCAGGCCGGTGGCGAACCGCGTCGAGCCGGGCAAGCGCCCCCTCTCCTCGATGGCGCCGACCCTGATCTATGGCAAGGATGGCCGCGTTGCCGCGCTGCTCGGCTCGCCCGGCGGCAGCCAGATCATCAACTACGTGGCTCAGGCGGTGCTTGGACTGCTGGCCTGGAACCTCATGCCGTCCGAGGCGGTAGCGCTGCCGCACTTCGGCAGCCGCAACGGACCTGCCGAACTGGAGCGCGGCACGTCGGCAGAAGCGCTGCGTCCGGCGCTGGAAAAGCTCGGCCATGCCGTCTCGATTCAGGATATGACCAGCGGCCTGTCGGTGATTCAGCGACGCCGCGACGACTGGCTCGGCGCCGCCGATCCGCGCCGCGAGGGCACGGCGCGGGGGGAATGACAACTCAGAGCTTGACGTTCGGGTTGAGCGCGTAGATGCCGGTGACGCCGGCTTCGGCCAGCACGTGCCCATCGATCGCCTCGCGCACCTGCTGGCCGGTGAATTTTCCATCGAGCGGGCAGCGAGCGATGTCCAGCGCGTAGAGGGTGAACACATAGCGGTGCGGGATCTCATCGTTCCAGGGCGGACAGGGACCGTCATAGCCGTAATAATCGCCGGCCATGTCCTTGTCGCCAGCAAACCATCCTGTGTAGTCGTTGATGCCCTGGCGCGCGCCGCGCGCGGTGCCCGGCCCGTTCTTGCCGCGCGGCATGACGTCCTGGGAAAATTCGCCGGCCTCGATGTGGGACGGTGTCGGCGGCAGGTCCACCAGCACCCAGTGGAAGAAGTCCACCCGCGGCAGAGAGGCCGGCACCGTGCGGCCTTCCTGGTTGACGTCGTCGCCCTTGCTCGGCACGTCGGGGTCGTGGCAGATTAACGCCAGCGACTTCGTGCCGGCCGGCAGGTCAGACCAGGCGAAATGGGGATTGTGGTTGCCGCCCAGGCAGACATGGTTCTGAGCGTGCGGAATGCAGAAGGCGTTATCGCCATGGATGATGCGGGTGAAGCTGTCGGTCCAGAACTTCATGGTCTCCTCCTCTGAATGCTATGTTGTTCCTTTCTTGGTGAAATCCTTAAGCCGGAAGCCGAGCAGCCACAGGGCGCAGAAATAGGTGCCAGCGCCCGCGGCAACCAGCGCTCCGAGACGCAGGATGCGCTCCAGCGGTGGCGCCCCGATCCAGTGCGCTGCGGTGCCTTTGCCGAACCAGAGCACGACGCCCATCGCGGCCAGCGCGACGGCGAGTTTCATGCCGAACGTGCCCCACCCCGTCTGCGGCACGTAGTCGCCGTTGCGGCGCAACCCGTGCCAGAGCAGCACCGCATTGAGGCAGGAGGCGAGGCCGATCGACAGTGCCAGTCCGGCATGCTGCAGTGGCACGATGAAGACGGCGTTCATCGCCTGGGTGGCGGCCAGGGTGACGAGCGCAATCTTCACCGGCGTACGGATATTTTGCCTCGCGTAGAAGCCCGGCGCCAGCACCTTGACGAGAATGAGTCCGGTGAGCCCGACGCTGTAGGCGACCAGCGCATCGCGCGTCTTCAGCACGTCCTCGGCCTGAAAGGCGCCATAGTTGAACAGCGTGGCGAGCAGCGGCACGGCGAGCAGGGCGAGCGCGAGCGCCGCCGGCAGGGTGAGGAGGAAGGTTAGGCGCAGGCCCCAGTCGAGCAGTGCGGAGAATTCGCCGCGGTCGTTGTCGGCATGGCTTTTCGACAGACTGGGCAGCAGGATGGTACCGAGCGCCGCACCGAGGAGGCCGGCGGGGAACTCCATCAGCCGGTCGGCGTAATACAGCCAGGAAACGCTGCCGGTCGGCAGGAAGGAGGCGAAGATGGTGTTGATGAGAAGCGATATCTGCGAGACCGAGACGCCAAGCAGTGCCGGCAGCATCAGCAGCAGGATGCGCCGCACGCCCTCGTCGGCGAGAGAGAAGGAGAAGCGCGGCAGCATGCCGATCTTCGCCAGGAAGGGCAGTTGCAGGCAGAGCTGGAGCACGCCGCCGAGGAATACCGCCCAGGCCAGGGCGAGCACCGGGGGGTCGAAGTGGGGCGCGGCGAACAGCGCCATGCCGATAAGAGACAGATTGAGCAGCACCGGCGTGAACGCCGGCACGGCGAAGCGGCTCCAGGTGTTGAGGATGCCGCCTGCCAGCGATACCAGCGAGATGAACAGGATGTAGGGGAAGGCGATGCGGGTCAGCTCGACGGTCAGTTCGAACTTGGCGGCATCGGCGGCAAAGCCCGGTGCCGAAATGTAGATCAGGATGGGCGTGACGGCGATGCCGAGCAAGGTGACGGCCAGCAGCGCCAGGAAGAGCAGGGTCGCGACATGGTCAACGAGACGCCGGGTGTCCTCCGGGCTGCGCTTGTTCTTGTATTCGGCCAGGATCGGCACGAAGGCCTGCGAGAAGGCGCCCTCGGCGAACATTCGGCGCAACAGGTTGGGCAGGCGGAAGGCGACGAAGAAGGCGTCGGTCACGGTGCCGGCGCCGAAGGCACGGGCGATGACGAAATCGCGTACGAAACCCAGGATGCGCGACAGCAGTGTCATGCTGCTGACCGTGGCAAGGGCCTTGAGCAGGTTCATGGGGCCAATGTTAAAGGCTTTGCCGGGCGGCTGCGCCGCTTGCTTTTCCCCCGGAAACGGCCTAAAATGCGCCCCTTTTCCAAGCCTTAGCAGAATCTTACATGGCCAATACCGCACAAGCCCGCAAGCGCGCCCGCCAGGCGATCAAGCGCCGCGCCCGCAATTTCAGCCAGCGCTCCGAACTGCGCACCGCGATCAAGAACGTCCGCAAGGCGATTGCCGCCGGCGACAAGGCTGCTGCCCAGAAACAGTTGAGCGAGTCGATGGGCACCATCGACAGCATCGCCGACAAGAAGATCATTCACAAGAACAAGGCGGCTCGCCAAAAGAGCCGCCTGTCTGCCGCCATCAAGGCGCTGTAAGACCAGGCAAATCCCTGCAAAGTGGCGACCGGTTCCGGTCGCCATTTCTTTTTCTGCCGTCGCCGGATCAGTCGTCCGTCTTGGCGTCCGGCCGGCCCGTGTTGATCACCTGAAGTCCGTTGTCCTTGGCGAAGCTGCCGAGAAAGTTGTAGGCCATGGGTTCGACATCGTAGAGACGGGCGGCGACATAGACGCATTTTTCGCCCAGATGCAGGCCCGGGCGCACGTATGGGGAGTAACTCATGCGGTGGTCGGCGCCGAAGGCCGACATGATTCCGCACAGGCGTTCGGCCCAGTCGCTGGGGCGGAATTTGTTTCCATCCAGCGTCAGCCCAACGATGATGAAATTTTCCGGAAGCTTCTCTGACATGGTGCCCGGCGGCTGGATGAAATATCGTGCCGCCCGAGGAGGCGCGATTCTATCAGAAATCCCTCTTTTCCTTATACGCCCATCAGGCCTGTTGAAGTGTTGTGTATGAAGTGTGAGTTCTGCTGAAGAAATAGGCATAGATCGAAAAGGTATGAAAAAATAATAGGCTAGCTTGCATATTTAGGATTGGCTGCATATACTGAGACAATCCCATTGACCTATATGGGTTTTATATGCAGGCACCTGTGCTCTCGAAATACGGTTTCCGCATCAGGACGCGGGTAGGACTGGTTGTGGACAACCTGTTGATACCTGGACGCGATGCGGCCGAGGCTGAACGCAAACTGCGCCAGATTTATCGCGATTGCGAGATTCTCGACCGGAGTTGCCAGCAACCCACTGCCAAGGCGGTGCCCGCGAGCTACGAAGACGTGATCGCCCTGATTACGCGCTAGAAAAACCCTTTTGCAACCAGCTCGTCCGCCAGTGCGGCGTAGTCTTGCGCGCCGCGTGATGTTGCGGCATGGCTGAATACGTCCCTGTTCAGGGCAGGGGCCTCGGCGACGGCCACGTTTTCCGAGACGACGGTCTCGCAGACTTCCGTGCCAAACTGCTCCTGCAGGCGCTGCTGGATTTCGAAGCTCATGTTGCGGCGGCGGTCGAAGCGGGTCAGGACATAGCGGCGCTCGACGCGGCGCTTGAGCACCGGTTCGAGCGCCTTCAGGGTGCGATCCACTTGCATGGCGCCGCGCAGGGCGAGGAAATCCGAGGAAATGGGCACCAACAGGCGGTCGGCGGCAAAGACCGCGTTGAGGGACAACACGCCAAGGAAGGGGCAGCAGTCGATGACGACTTGGCGCTCGTCGCGGTCGGTGCCGAGATCGTTGAGTCCTTGGTTAAGGCGGTTGAGGATGGTAGGCCCCTTGCCGAAGACGGAATCGACCTTGATCAGTTCGGCGTGAGCGGGAATCAGCCGGCCGATGCCCTCCCAGTCGATCTCGAGGTCCGAGAGGTGGCGGCTATTCTGATAGAAGGCGAAAATGCTGCGCTCGACTTCGCCCAGGGCTTGGCCGTGCACGGCCGACAGATGTGCCTGCGGATCGAGGTCGACGAGCAGCAGCCTCTTATTGCGGCGCGCGAGGGCGGCGGCGAGATTGAGGGCGGTGGTGGTCTTGCCGACGCCGCCCTTCTGGTTGAAAACGGCTATGCGGGCCATGCCGTCCAGTATATACAAGCAAGGCTTTTTCACTTAAGATGCGTTTGTGATCAAGGCGGCGCAAGCCGCCTTTCGCTTTTTGCAGTTGATATCCTGCGGTATCGATCATGTCGCACCTGATGAACACCTACGCCCGCTTGCCCGTGGCCTTTACGCGCGGACAGGGCACGCGGGTCTTCGACGAAGCCGGCCGCGGCTACCTCGACGCGCTGGCGGGCATCGCCGTGTCTACGCTGGGCCATGCCCATCCGCGCCTGGTGAAGGCGATCGCCGACCAGGCTGGGCGCATCCTGCACGCCTCCAACATCTATCGCATCCGCGAGCAGGAGCAGCTCGCCGACCGGCTCGCCACCTTGGCCGGCATGGACGAGGTGTTTCTATGCAATTCCGGCTGCGAGGCAAACGAGGCCGCCATCAAGCTGGCGCGCATGTATGGCCACCAGAAGGGGGTCGATGTACCCGCCATCGTCGTCATGGAAAAAGCCTTCCACGGCCGCACCCTGGCGACGCTCTCCGCCACGGGCAACCGCAAGGCGCAGGCAGGCTTCGAGCCGCTGGTGAGCGGCTTCGTGCGCGTGCCCTTCGACGACCTGGCCGCGGTGGAGAACGTCGCGGCGAACAACCAGAACGTCGTCGCCGTGCTGCTGGAACCGATCCAGGGCGAGGGAGGCATCAACGTCGCCCATGCCGACTACCTGCAGGGCCTGCGCCGCATTTGCGATGTGCGCGGCTGGCTGCTCATGTTCGACGAGGTGCAGTGCGGCATCGGTCGCACCGGCCACTGGTTCGCCTGCCAGCATGCCGGCGTCAGGCCGGACGTGATGACGCTCGCCAAAGGCCTCGGCTCTGGCGTGCCCGTTGGCGCCTGCCTCGCAGCGGGCGCCGCAGCCGGCGTGTTCAAGCCGGGCAACCACGGCTCCACCTTCGGCGGCAATCCGCTCGCCTGTACGGCGGCGCTGACCACGCTGGCGGTGATCGAGGAGGCGGGCCTGATCGAGCGCGCCGCCGCGCTGGGCGAGGCGCTGCGCGCCGCGTTGGCCAAGGCGCTGGAGGGCCAGGCCGGCATCGTCGCCATCCGTGGCGACGGCCTCATGATCGGCATCGAGCTGGATCGTCCCTGCGGCGAGCTGGTGGCGCGGGCGCTCGAGCGCGGACTGCTCATCAACGTCACCGCCGAGAAGGTGGTGCGCCTGCTGCCGGCCCTCGTCTTCAGCGATGCGGACGCCGATGAACTGGTGTCGATTCTCTCCGCGCTGATCCGCGAATTCCTGGCCTGAGGACGGTCCGCCATGGCCGCACCGAAGCATTTCCTGCAGTTGAAGGATTTCTCCCGAGATGAACTGGAGCACGTCTTCGCACGCACGCGCTGGATCAAGGACAAGTTCAAGCGCTACGAGCCCTACCATCCTCTGTTCGACCGTACGCTGGTGATGATCTTCGAGAAGCAAAGCACGCGCACGCGGCTCTCCTTCGAGGCCGGCATGCACCAACTCGGCGGCGCGGCGATCTTTCTCAGCACGCGCGACTCGCAGCTCGGCCGCGGCGAGCCGGTTGAGGACGCGGCGCAGGTGATCTCGCGCATGTGCGACATCGTCATGATCCGCACTTTCGAGCAGGACATCGTCGAGCGATTCGCGCGCCACGCGCGCGTGCCGGTCGTCAACGGCCTCACCAACGAGTATCACCCCTGTCAGATCCTCGCCGACATCTACACCTTCATCGAGCACCGCGGTTCGATCGAGGGGAAGACCGTGGCCTGGATCGGAGACTCCAACAACGTCTGCAACACCTGGCTGCAGGCGGCCGAGGTGTTCGGCTTCAACGTGCATGTGTCGACTCCGCCTGGCTACGCTGTGGAACCGGAGCGTGCCGGCCTCTTCGGCGACGACCACTACGAGGAGTTCGCCGACCCGATGGAGGCGGTGCGCGGCGCCGACCTCGTCACCACCGACGTATGGACCTCGATGGGCTTCGAGGCGGAGAACGAGGCGCGCCGCCGCGACTTCGAGGACTGGCAGGTGGACGCCGAGATGATGCGCCAGGCGAAGACCGACGCCCTCTTCATGCACTGCCTGCCCGCCCACCGCGGCGAGGAGGTGGCCGCCGAGGTCATCGACGGGCCGCACAGCGTGGTGTGGGACGAGGCGGAGAACAGGCTGCATACCCAGAAGGCCCTCATGGAGTACCTGCTCCTCGGGCGCGTGAATTCCTGATCCATCGTTACTGGCAATCATGAGCAAAACCAACAAAACCTCCGGCGTCAAGAAAGTCGTGCTCGCCTACTCGGGCGGCCTCGACACATCCGTCATCCTCAAGTGGCTGCAGGACACCTACGGCTGCGAGGTCGTCACCTTCACCGCCGACCTCGGCCAGGGCGAGGAACTCGAGCCGGCGCGCGCCAAGGCGCTCAAGTTCGGCATCAGGAAGCAGAACATCTTCATCGACGACCTGCGCGAGGAATTCGTGCGCGACTTCGTTTTCCCGATGTTCCGCTGCAACACCGTCTACGAGGGCGAGTACCTGCTCGGCACCTCGATCGCCCGCCCGCTTATTGCCAAGCGGCTGGTGGAGATCGCGAAAAAGACCGGCGCCGATGCCATCTCGCACGGCGCCACCGGCAAGGGCAACGACCAGGTGCGCTTCGAGCTGGGCGCCTATGCGCTGATGCCGAACGTCAAGGTCATCGCACCGTGGCGCGAATGGGACCTGCTCTCGCGCGAGAAACTGATGGCCTACGCCGAGACGCACGGCATTCCGGTCGACATGAAGCACAAGAAGGGCGGTTCGCCCTATTCCATGGACGCCAACCTGCTGCACATTTCGTATGAAGGCCGCCACCTGGAAGATCCGGCGGCCGAAGCCGAGGAATCGATGTGGCGCTGGACCGTCTCGCCGGAGAAGGCGCCGAACAAGGCCGAATACCTCGACTTGGAGTTCAGGCAGGGCGACCTCGTCGCCATCAACGGCAGGAAGATGAAGGCGCACGAACTGCTCGCCGAGCTCAACCGGCTCGGCGGCAGGCACGGCATCGGCCGCCTCGACTTGGTGGAGAACCGCTATGTCGGCATGAAGTCGCGCGGCTGCTACGAAACCCCGGGCGGCACCATCCTGCTCAAGGCGCACCGCGCCATCGAGTCGGTGTGTCTCGACCGCGAGGTGGCGCACCTCAAGGACGACCTCATGCCGCGCTACGCCAGCCTGATCTACAACGGCTACTGGTGGAGTCCGGAGCGCCGCACGCTGCAGGCGCTGATCGATCACACCCAGCAGACCGTGAACGGCTGGGTGCGTCTGAAACTGTACAAGGGTAACGTCATCCTCGTCGGCCGCGACTCGAAGACCGATTCGCTGTTCGATCCGACCATCGCCACCTTCGAGGACGATGCCGGCGCCTACGACCAGCGCGACGCAGGCGGCTTCATCAAGCTGAACGCCCTGCGCATGCGCATCGCGGCGAACCGCGCCAGGAAGAAGCGCTGAGGCAACGCCGGTCATGTCCGGAACGCTCTTCGGGTACACCGAAGCGGAGATCGCCGAGTTCGGCATGACCTTCCTGCTCGGCGGGTTCATGCTCTACATGCTGTTCATCATCGGCGAACTGGCGTGGAAATCGAAAGCCGGCAAGGTCGGCACCTTCGTGCTGTTTTTCGTCCTGGCCTTCGGCATGCTCGGCTTCGTCGCCAAGGCCGTCATCAAGAAAATGTGGGGGATCTGAGATGTCGCAATTCGACAATGTCGCGGTGGTGAAGAAGGCCAATGTCTATTTCGACGGCAAGTGCGTCAGCCATTCCGTGCTCTTCGCGGATGGCACGAAGAAGTCCGTCGGCGTGATTTTTCCCTCCAGCCTGGTTTTCAACACCGGGGCCCCGGAAGTGATGGAGCTCAATGCCGGCCGCTGTCGCGTGCGACTGAAGGGCGAAAGTCAGTGGCGGGAATACGGCGCCGGCGAATCGTTCAGCGTGCCGGGCAACAGCAGCTTCGACATCGAGACGCTGGAGCTGCTCGACTACGTCTGCCACTTCAAGTAACCGCTGCCTTTGCGGAGGAAGCCATGCCTTCATTCGACATCGTATCGGAAGCCAACCAGGTCGAACTGCGCAATGCCGTCGACCAGTCGAACAAGGAGATTGCCAACCGCTTCGACTTCAAGGGTTCCGACGCCCGCGTCGAGCAGGGCGAGGACGCCTTGACACTGTATGCCGACGACGAGTTCAAGCTGGGGCAGGTCTATGACATCCTCACCGCGAAGCTGGCCAAGCGCAACGTCGACGTGCGCTTCCTCGAGCGCGGCGAGGCAGAGAAAGTGGGCGGCAACAAGGTGAAGCAGGTCGTCGCCGTGAAGGAAGGCGTCGGCGGCGAGCTGGGCAAGAAGATCGTGCGCATCCT
>WBZP01004522.1_pt1 | contig 11502 bp, 8 predicted proteins | sample 5204301 | NCBI WGS metagenome assembly WBZP01 (sample SAMN12412401, study PRJNA552823) | activated sludge metagenome | isolation source: activated sludge from nitrification reactor of wastewater treatment plant... | place: USA: Pennsylvania | collected 2017
CTGGCAATTTTGCCGCCGACATAGATGGTGCCGTCGTACATCGAGTCACCGAGGTTGGCGCCCGCATCACCCAATACGAGCATGCGGCCGCGCTGCATCATGAAGCCGGAGAACGCTCCCGTCCGCCCGCCGATGATGATGGAGCCGCCCTTCTGGTCGATGCCGGTTCGGGCGCCGACATCGCCCTTGCAGACAAGATCGCCACCGCGGATCGCCGCGCCGAAGCAGGAGCCCGCGTTCTTCTCGACGACAACCGTGCCGGCGAGCATGTTTTCCGCGCACGACCAGCCGACACGGCCTTTGATGGTGACCGAGGGACCATCAAGAAGCCCGCAGCCGAAATAGCCAAGTGAGCCTTCATAATAGATCTTTGCCCGGTTCAAGATTCCGACGCCGATCGAGTGCTTGGCACCTGGGTTCTTGACGACGATGGTGCCGTTGCCTTCGCTCAGCAATTGGCGGATCTTCAAGTTGATCTCGCGCGGCTCCATCTTTGCCGCGTCAAACTCGGCACGCTTGTTGAAATCGACTTCATAGGCCCAGGGATAAGTGAAGCGATCTTCACCTGGAACGACATCGAAGAAGCGCTGCTGCGTACGCCCGGAAAGCACTTCCTTGTGCATGCCCGTGGCTTCGGGTTTGGTTAGTTTTGCCATACGCGGACCTCTCCTTCGTAGGGGTCGAATGTGTCTATTTCATTGGGGAAGATCGAACGGATCGCCACCTCTTCGCTGGCGAGCGCGATGAAGTCCTTGCCCTCGTAGAGAACCATCGGCTTCGCGGCCATGGTGTCCTTGGCCATGCCGAGACTGTCGGAGGTGGCAACGAGATAGGTGAACACGCCATCGAGTTCTTCGATCGAGCGGCGCATCGCATCTTCGAGCTTATCGCCCTGCTCCATGCGATCGGCGAGATAGACGGCGATGAGCTCGCTATCGCAATTCGACATGAAGCGGCGGCCCTTGTGCTCAAGGTCGCGGCGATTGTTCCAGTAGTTCGTCAACTGGCCGTTGTGGACGACGGCAACGTCGCTGAACGGATAGGCCCAATAGGGATGAGCCGAACGGATATCGACATCCGACTCCGTCGCCATGCGCGTGTGACCCAGCGCATGCGTACCCTTGAAGCCCTTCAACTTGTACTGGTCGCTGACCGTCGTGGCATCGCCCAGGTCCTTGACGAGTTCGAGGCCCTGACCGAGCGAGAGCAATTCGACCGACTCGACGTCTTCCAGATAGTCGACGAGCTTCTTCAGATCGCCGCTGTAGTTGACGATATATTTGTAGGCATATCCCGTGGCATCAGCCTGCGAGACGATCTTGGCGCCCAGTTCTTTCAGGCGATGATCGACCTCGGCGTGGCGCTCCTTGATGAGTTCGCGGATCTTGAAGCCCTTTCGGACATCCTCCTGCTCCGCGACCTTGAAGCGAATGACATAGTTTCCGGCTCCTGCACCCGTGCCGTAGAGGGCGAACCCGGTCGAATCGGGACCACGGTGCTTCAGCGATTGAAGCATCTTGGTCATTTCATCGCCGATGTCCGCCGCGCGGCCGCGATGGATCAAGCCCGCAATTCCACACATCGTTTTTGTCTCCATTGCTGGTCGTTTCGTCCGGCAACAGCTTCCCGTTTCCGGAAGAGGGGTTCGCCCGCTTTCGCTTCGAGCGCTCTTCCAGCACCGGCCGGCTGCGGCCGCTTCATCGGTTTGCCCCTAGGGCAGGCAGTCCATGTACCGCTGCACGTCCCACTCGGTGACCTGGGCATTGAAGCGGGCCCATTCGTCGCCCTTGTAGTGCGTGAACACGCGGTACATTTCGTCAGGCATGGCGCCCTTCACCACATCATCTTCATCAAGCCGTTCGAGCGCCTGCCCGAGCGTCAGTGGCAGCTTCTTGACGTTCTTGCCGCTCTTCATCGCTTCATAGATGTTGCGGCTTTCCGGTTCGCCGGGGTCCATCTTCTTGGTGATGCCATCGTCAAAGGACCTAAGCAGCGCCGACGACAGGATGTAGGGGTTCACCATCGAGTCCACGGCCCGGTATTCGAAGCGGCCGGGTGCTGAGACGCGCAGACCGCAGGTGCGGTTCTGATAGCCCCAGTCGGCATAGACCGGCGCCCAGAAGCCCTGGTCCCATAAGCGGCGATAGGAGTTCACGGTCGAACAGCCGATCGCCGTCAGCGCCGGCAGATGTTCGATGACGCCGCCGATGCAATTGAGGCCGATCGGTCCCGGCTTCTTCGCATGCATTTTGTCGTCCGGCATGAAGTAGTTGGTGCCGCCATTGCGGTAACTGAAGACTTCGCTCATGCCCGGCAGGTCTTTTTGGCCCAGCATGTTGACGCTGTCCTCGCCGCCGCTCCACAGCGAGACGTTGGTGTGACAGCCATTGGCCGAAACGCCCATGAACGGTTTGGTCATGAAGCAGGCGATGAGACCGAACTCGCGAGCCACCTGGGCACAGATCTGGCGATAGGTGGAAAGCCGGTCGGCGGTACGTAGAATTTCATCGTAGGTGAAGTTCAATTCCAGCTGACCCGGCGCGTCTTCATGATCGCCCTGGATCATGTCGAGACCCATCGCGGAGGCGTATTCGATGACCCGCATCGACACCGGCCGCAGGCTTTCGAACTGATCGATGTGATAGCAATAAGGTTTGGAATAGCCGCCGTTCGGCTTGCCGTTCTCATCCTTCTTCAGCCACATCATTTCCGGCTCGAAGCCAGCGCGCATATGCATGCCATGCTTCTTCTGGAATTCGGCGTGGTGGATGCGCAGGTTGCCGCGGCAGTCCGAAGACAGATGCCCACCGCCGTTCTCGTCTTCCTCACGGTTGCGGAAACAGGTGCAGAAGACGCGCGCCACGCGCTTGTCCCAGGGCAACTGGCAGAAGGTTTCTGGATCGGGAATGCCGATCAGCTCGGAGGCTTCCGGCCCGTAACCGATGTACTGGCCGTTGCGATCGGTAAAGAGGTTGGCCGTCGATCCATAGACGAGCTGAAAACCCTTCGCCGCTGTACGTTCCCAATGATCCGCCGGGATACCCTTGCCAACGATGCGCCCCGTCACCGAAATGAACTGGTAGTAGATGTAGGTGATGCCGAGCTTGTTGATCTTCTCGCGCACTTGCTTGACGAGATCGGCACGGCCGGGGGCGTTAACGTGAAGCTCTAGATCGCTTGACGGTTTCATGGGACTCTCTCTTAGCTGATCGTGGTCCTCGACTGTTGTTGTGACTGGTTTCTTTTTTGCGTTTCTTGATGGCGTGATCTTATTTGTGTGGTTCTAGCCGTTGTGTTTGTGATCGAATGTGTTTGTGATCAAAATTCGCGTGCAGGCCCTCAGCTCCAAGGATAGGGGCTGTTGGAGACCGGATGCAGTTCGCCTTTGGCGTAGCGTTCGAAGCGGAACGGTTTCAAAAGCGCGCCGGCCGGCCCTGTCAGCTCCTTGGCGACAAGTTCGCCGACGCCGACCATTTTGTAGCCGTGGTTGCTGTCGGCGATGATGTAGACGTTCTCGCAGAAGCGATCGAAAATCGGAAAATTATCGGGAGTGAAACAGCCGATGCCACCCGACGGCTCGTCGCGATAGACGCTCATGTGACCCGAGAACCGCGACTGACAGTGTGCCAACGCGGAGACCCACATCCGCTTGAAGTCCTCGCCGACAATAAAATCCGGGCTTTCCGGCCCATAGGGATCGACTGCGACCTTGTCCGGCTCGGTCTTGATCGGAAACGGCATGGCGCCGCCTTGAATGCCGCCGAAATAGAAGTCCGGCTTGTAATAGATGCCCCACAGCTTGTCGGTGATGAGTTCGCCGGTCTCGTCGTCATAGAGCGGCGCATCTGTATCAACGTGAATGACCGGGGGCATATCGCCCTGATTGGTCTTCTGCCGCTTGGGATCAACGCCCAAGGTTCCTTCCTGCAACGACCAGTAGGTCCACATCTGCCGGCCGTCGTACATCTTGCCGTCGCGGCCCTTGATCGAGATTTCCTTGGGCAGCTGCAGCATGTCCCAGAAATGCTTGACCCACGGGCCGGCGCCGATCACCACCTGATCGCAGGCGATTTTGCCCTTGTCGGTGACGACGGCCTTGACGGCGCTGGACGACCCGTTGGCACGTTCGAAGCCCTTGACCTTGATGCCGCCTTCGATCCGGACACCCTCCGCACGCGCCAGTTTGGCAAGGCCCTCCATGCTGCGCATGTTGTTGGCATAGCCGCCCTTCTTCTCGTGCAGCACGGAGGTGATGTTTTTCGCCTGCCAGTCGTCCAACATGTTCTTCATGTAGACGTCGCAGTCTTTCGCTCCCTCGATGAAAACCGAGTCGTAGCCGATCGCCTTTTGCTGTTCGAAAATCGTGCCGACCTGCTCATGCATGCACTCGGGGCTGATCTGCATATAGCCGACGCCGTGATAGCTCAGAACGTCGGCATGCCGCTCCCACACCGACACGCTATGCGCCATCAGTTCGCGCATCGCCGGCTGATAATAGTTGTTACGCACGACCCCGCAGGCGATGCCTGATGCACCGGCGCCAACACCCTTCTTATCAATGACGAGAATATCTGCGCCCGATCCCTTGCCGAGCGCCTTTAGCTGTTTTGCCAAGTGATATGCGGTACTCAAACCATGGATACCGGCGCCGATGACGACATACTTCGACCCGCTCGGTAGCGACATAACCCCTCCTCACCGCAAACCAAATTAGACCGCTTTGCTCATTGGTGTACTCGTGGTATCGTGCATTTCCTGGCCTTACGCTCATAGCACGACGCCACACCTGAGCCAAACTAAAAATTGGTACTTTTTTGGTATGCTTGGCGATGGTGCGGTATTTCGAGAATTCAGCAACGTCTGTTGGCGGTTAGGGGAATGATGATGGCGCCGCGTGTTCTCGTTTTCCAGCACGCCCCGTATTGTCCGCTCGGGACATTCGGCGATGAACTCGCCGCCGACGGCATCACCCCGGTCATCGTCGACTTTCACAACAACGACGCGATCCCGCCACTTGAAGATTTCGATGCTCTGATCGCGCTCGGCGGATCGATGGACGTGTGGCAGGAAGATCTGCACCCCTGGCTCATCCGCGAGAAGGCCGCAATCCGCGCCTGGGTCCGCTACTTTGACAAGCCGTATCTTGGCATCTGCCTCGGCCATCAACTGCTCGCCGATGCGCTCGGCGGAAAAGTTCTGCCGGCCCGCACGGTGGAGGCTTCCATCGTCGATGTTCCCGTGGGCGGCAAACTCAAAGCTCACCCGCTGTTTAAGGGCTTTGCTGCCAACGCCCGCGCCCTTCAGTGGCATGCAAGCGAAGTGCAGCAGCTGCCGGGCAGCGCTGAACTTCTGGCCTCAACGGCCGGCTGCGACGTGACGGCGTTTTCCGCCGGTTCAGCCGCATTCGGCGTGCAATATCATCCCGAAGTCAGCGTCGAACTCGTCGATCTGTGGTGCAGCTTGCCTGCGGTGCAGAGGCTGATCGAGCAGGTCCACGGGCCTGACGCTACGCGCATCGTCCATGCCGACATGGTCCGCGAGAAGGAGGTGCTGCGTGCGAATGCGGCTCGCCTCTACCGTAACTTTATGTCTATCGTTGAAGAGAAGGCCCGGCAATCAGCAGGGTGAGGACCGCAGCGAGGAACGCCGGGAATGAAAGAGGTCAAATCTGCCCCCTCTGCGAGCATTCGAGGCGAACTTGCGGCGGCGCTCGAAAAGGCCGGCGCCGACATTGTCCATGCCGGTGTTTTCGATTTCGGAACCATGTTCCGCGAACGCCGTTTGCGCCGCGCTGAAGCGCTTGAGACCGCCGACGCCGCAACTTTTGCCAACGTCATCGCCAAGTGGGACAGCGCCGAACAGCTGCTGTTTCCCGGCCCCTACGGCAGCGAGCGCGTAGCCTACGACCTATCCTCGCTGCGCCCCTATCCGTTCGAAGACAAGGCGGTCGCCATCGTCGCCGATTTCACCGGTCCTCAGGCCGATCTGATGCCACGCGCCGTCTTGAAGCGTCAGATCGAAAGGGCGGCGGCCCTGGGATATGATGTCGAAGCGGCCTTCGAGTTTGAACTTATCATCCTCGACGAGACGGCGGAATCGCTCCGCAGCAAGAACTTCTCGAACCTCAAACTCTTCGCCGCCGACAACCGGTGCTGGTCTGGCCAGACGGCAGCAACCTATGCGCCATTCATTTCCGAACTTGAAAGTACGCTTCTGAAAGGCGGCATCGGCGTCCATGCCCTTGCCGTTGAACTGGGGCCAGGCTGCCTAGAAGCGACGATGCGGCACAAGCCGGCGCTCGCTGCCGCCGACGACGCCGCATTCTTCCGCATGTTCACAAAAGCCTTCTGCCGCCAGCGCAATCTAACCGCGAGCTTCATGCCGCTGATGGGAACATCCTTCCCGGGGCTTGGAGGACACGTCACCGTATCCTTGAGAAGCAGGAAGACCGCCAAGAATGCTTTTGCCGACGCGAACGCACCTCACGGACTGTCTCCCGTGGCGCGCAGCTTTCTCGCCGGCATCATCGACGTCGTGCCCGACGCCTTCGCCATGTGCGCGCAAACCGTCAACGCCTATCGCCGCTTTGCACCGGGCAGCTGGGCACCAAAGACCATCAGCTGGTCGCCCTACAATTATACGACCGCAATCCGTGTCGCCTCCGAATCCGAACCGCTCACGCGCATGGAATGCCGCTTGCCGGGCGCGGACTGCAATGTGTTCTTGACGCTCGCCATGCTCCTCGGCGCCGGACTCTCCGGGCTGGAGCGCAAGCTCGAACTGAACGACGAGCCTCTCATGAGCGGCAGTCCGACCGAAATTCCGCCCGGCGCCACCCGGCTGCCGCGCGATCTCATCGAGGCAACGGCGCGGCTGAGATCAAGTGCAAAAGCGCGCGACACCTTTGGCGCCCCGTTCGTCGATCACTTCGCATGCTTGTGCGAAGCGGAGGCAACCTCCCTCGTCCGTTCGGTCAGTCCGGCCGAGATTGAGCGCTACCTGGAGGGCGGATGATGATGGCCGGTGCGCGCTCCTGCCTGTGGTGCCCGCCGGCCCAAACATGCTGAGGGAAATCCATCACGCAGCTTTCACATGTTCCATATCAGGTGATGACCATGACCGCACTTGAAGCAACCGATGCCCCATTTCTCGATCTTGCCAATCCGAATTTCTCGACCCGCTCAGATGCGGTTCGCAAAGCGCGCGAGAAAAGCTGGTTCGCACGCACCCCCTATGGCATGGCGGTGCTCCGCCATGTCGAAGTCGGCGTGCTATTGCGCGACGCACGATTGCGCCAGGGCAGCTATAAATGGCCGGCCCACAACAACGCATCGGGTATCTTTGCGGACTGGTGGTCGCGCATGGTGTTGAACCGTGTCGGCGCCGACCATGCACGCCTGCGCCGCCTCGCTAACCCTGCCTTCGCTCCGAAAGTTGTCAATCCACTGAAGCCGAAATTCGAGGCCCTTGCCGCCGAACTGTTCGGCAATTTCGCCGCCAGGGGCAAATGCGAATTCATGGCCGAGTTCGCGGAACCCTATTCAACCCGGGTGATGTGCGAACTTCTGGGGCTCGATCATGCGCATTGGCGTCAGATTGCCGACTGCGCGGCCGGCATGGGCCTTGCGCTCGGCGTCACATACGAACAGCACCAGGACACCGTGAACGAGGCGACCGCCAAGCTCTTCGAATACGCACATCAGGTGATCGAAGAGCGTCGCGCAAGACCGGGCAATGATTTCGTCAGCAAGCTCCTGGACGTCAACGCCGACAAGGATGCACTGAGCGATCAGGAACTGCACGACATGGTTGTGCTGGCGGTGTTCGGCGGCACCGATACGACTCGCAACCAGCTCGGACTATCGATGAGCGTCTTCATCGCCAATCCCGATCAGTGGACGCTTCTGGCTCAACATCCAGAATACGTGGAAGGCGCGGTAGAAGAGGTGATGCGCACCCGGCCGACGACGACATGGGTCACCCGCGAGGCGCTTCAGGATATCGACTTCATGGGCGTGACAATCCCCAAGGGCACGACCGTGCACATGTTTCCTGAATCGGCAGGCACCGATCCTCATGCCTTCCCGCAAAGCCTCGACATTACCGAAGAACGCAAAAACCATTACGGCTTCGGCGCAGGGCCGCATCATTGTCTCGGCCACTACATCGCCCGGGCCGACATGGCCGAAGCCCTGCGGCTTCTATCGCGGCATATGAAAAACCTCGCCTACGACGGCGAGCCGGCGTGGCTGCCCGATAGCGGCAATACCGGGCCGGTAAAGCTGCCGATCTCGTTCGACCCGGTTCATCTGTCCTGACGCGCGCCCAATCCCTATGCCGCCGCGATTGATACGTTGATGCTGTGCACCGCGCAGCTCTCGGCCAAGTCCGCTTTTGCGCCCGGGTTCAACGCGTTGACGTTTTGATCCGATGATGGCGTTGTCCAGCGGCTTTTATGCGCCAACACCACACCCCGCGGAACATCGGTCGAAAGCGACAGCTGCAAGGTGATGGCACCTGTCGCGTTGGCCAGCCGGACCCGCGCACCTTCCTTAAGACCGCGGCCCCGCGCTTCGTCGGGATGAAGAAAGACCTCGCCCGATTGCAGCTGCTTCACAATCTTAGGGTCATTGCCGTAGCTGCTGTTCATCAGCCACTTCGACGCCGGCGAGATCATCCGCAACTCACCGCCTGCCGGCCGGGCCTCGCGCGACGGATAGGGAGCGCGCGGCAATCCGGCGATGACAAAACTCTCGCCTGAGAGTTCGGCTTTGCCGGACGGGGTCTTGAACTTCAGATCGGCAAACTGCACGGCAGGTTGCGACGGCTCAAAGATCGTTCCGGCTCTCACCAGGGCTGCGAAATTTAGTCCAGGCTTGGCCTCATCCAGCAGCTTGGCAATGATGCTTTCGTCACTCTCGTAAAGCTCCGGCGCCTCAAGCCCCATGGCCAGAGCGAGACGGCGGAAAATTTCCAGATTGGGCAGCGACTCCCCCATCGGTGGCAGTGCTTTCACCTGCGCCGAGATGCAGGAATTGAAGTACGGCATGACCACATCGTCGAACTCCAGGAAACTCGCGGCGGGCAGCACATAGTCGGCGTACCGTGCCGTCTCGGTCATGAAGAGATCGAGGGTCACCTGAAACAGATCATCGCGTTGCAGCGCCTTGCGCAGCCGGCCCTGTTCAGGACTCGAGGCTGCAATGTTGTTGTTCCAGGTGATGAGCGCCTTCGCATCGGATTCAAGATGTGCGGCAAGATCCATATGGCTCACGGCGGGTGCCGGGCAGGTGTTGAGATGTGCGCCCGTCAATTCGTTGGCGTCGATGCCCCGCGTGTCCCAACCGTTGAGATATAGGAAACCCGCGCCATACTTGCCGATATTGCCGGTCGCCGCAGGGAGAAGACCGACGGCGCGCATCGCGTTGCCGCCATAGGTCTGGCGCTGGAAGCCCTGCCCCATCCACAGGAGTGACGGCCCGCCGGCATAGAGCGCAGCCGCCTGCTCGATCAGAGCTGCAGGCACGCCCGTCACCGCTTCGCCCCAGGCCGGCGTGCACGCATCGAGCTGCGGCTCTATCTCATCCCAGCCCAGCGCATGAGCGGCGAGAAAATCGTGACTAATTTTTCCGCGCGCCCGTATCGCATGAAGCAGCGCAAACGCAAGCGCCCCATCGGTGCCTGGAAAAAGTTGCAGATGAAGGTCGGCCCGCGCTGCCGTTTCGTGCCGGATGGGATCGATGACGATCAGCGGCGCTTTGGTCTGCTTCAGCCAATGCTCGTGCACATGCGGCGCAGATGCTGAGGGATTGGCGCCCCAGATCATCAGACACTTCGTCCCATTGATCGTCCGCGTATCGAATCCCCGCGTCGATTCCCCATACATCAGCTGCAGCGCGACATGCCCGGCTTTGTTGCAGACCGTATCGGGATCGACCTCCGTCGCGCCGATGGCATTGAAGAATCGCAACGGCGCCACGCCCGCAAGCAGCGAGCAGGTTCCGGTGTAGTGGGTTTGGTAGATCGCCGCTCCTCCGCGGTCCTTGCGGATATCTGCCAGCCGCCGGGCGATGTCGTTCAACGCTTCGTCCCATGAGACGGGTGCGAACGATGCTTGCCCCTTCACACCTGTCCTCTTCAATGGATGCAACAGACGGGCTTTTGAATCGCGCCACACACCATTGTAGGCAATCGAACACTTGCCGCACAGAGCGCCCTGCGCCAGCGGATGCTCAGGGTCGCCGACGATGCTGACCTCGCCCTGCTGTGAAGTCTTCACCAAAATTCCACAACTGTCATAACAATCGCGCGGGCAGGTCGAGCGGATCACGGCGGAATTTGGCATCGCTAGCCTCCAACGGCAGGGCCGAGAGCATACTGCTGTTGGCTCACTTGGAAAACCTCTCTCGTGAAGGCACCGGCTCCGACCAATTTCGACAGGCTGCTTCCGCGATCTGCATCGGCGCTTTCCCGCCGGCCGCTAGCGCGCCATCACCAAGTGCGATTTCCGCTTCATCCTGAAGCGATAGCGACAGTGACATTCCGTTGAAATCTGGAGATCGGGTCCACATACCCATGCTGAATTGCGTTCCGTCGGAGGCTGCGGGGGGCGCTGGCGTTTTTGGCGCCGACGCCGTAAGCTGCCAGAGCGTCGCGGCCGATATCAGAGCTTCGCGTTACGAAGCCCCAGCGCTGATGCGCTGACCGCTTCCCCCAACGGCCGCGCCAGTCATTGTCGACAAAAAAATTGCGCTATTGGGTGCCTCACTGGCGCATGCGGCGCCGACTTTGTCGTAAATGCACAACGAAGACCCGGCGCAACGCCGCAAAACTTGATATGAGCGGCGCCGGGCGGGGTCTCTGGCGTCCAATCACGTGACGAGGAAGATATGGTTAAGCACTTAGCGGCGTGGTTGGTTGTCATCCTTGTGATCGGCGCCATCAGCCTCGGCTTGGGCTTTTATAAGTCCGAGCAGTTCAAAGCAGCCGAGGCGGCCGCAAAAATGACGCCAGAACCGATGGAAGCCGTCACCGTTGCGCGCGCCAGGCCGGGCGAATGGGTGGCGTCCACCCGCGCCATCGGCACTGTCGTCGCCATGAAGCAGCTCGAACTGCGAAATGAGCTCGCCGGCACCATTGCGGAAATCGGATTTTCGTCCGGCGACATTGTCGAGAAGGACCAATTGCTCGTCCAGTTCGACGTGCGCCAGGAAACCGCCGCTCTCGAAGCCGCGCAGGCGGAAGCAAAATTAGCTGAGCAGAACCTGGAACGGCGGGAAGCCTTGAAGAAGAGTGCAGCCTATTCCGCCCAGGAGGCCGACAAGGCCCGGGCCGATTTCGCGGCAGCAACCGCCCGGGCTCAAGGATTGAAAGCCGCGATCGACAAGAAGCGGATCTCTGCCCCATTCAAAGCGCGCATCGGCATCACGGATTTGCAGCCAGGCACCTATCTCGACGCCGGAACTCTGATCGGCAAGCTGCAAGGCGTGTCCGACGATGCTT
>WBZP01006550.1_pt1 | contig 11501 bp, 14 predicted proteins | sample 5204301 | NCBI WGS metagenome assembly WBZP01 (sample SAMN12412401, study PRJNA552823) | activated sludge metagenome | isolation source: activated sludge from nitrification reactor of wastewater treatment plant... | place: USA: Pennsylvania | collected 2017
GGCCGTTCTCCTTCGCGCAGGCGCCGACGCAGGCGATGCAGTCCGGGGTGCAGCGGTTGGCGTCGATCAGCAGGCCCCAGCGGACCTTGGCCGAAGCGCTCGCTTCGGGTGCGCGTGCGTGCGCGAGCTCGAACAACGTCACACCGGGTGCGATGGCGATCCCGGCGAGGCCGGCGGTCGCGAGCCCGATGACCCGGCGGCGCGAGGGATCGACCGGCGTCATCGCGGCGCTCCCGTGCCGGCGGCGAGTTTCTCACCGCGCTTCGGCGAATGGCACTCGAAGCAGGTGGTCGTTACCGCGACGTAGGCGTGGCAGTCGGCGCAGAAGCCGGCCTTGCCGGCCGAGTTGCGGCCGAGCACGCTGCCGGTCTCCTTGTCGGCGTGGCAGTCGACGCAGTTGGCGAGGCTGTGCTTCGCGGTCCGCACACCGTCCCGCACCGTGCGCTGGCTCTGGTGCTGCAGCAGGTCCATGTGGTTGCGGCGCATGAACGCGGTGTCCTCGACGCAGGCGGCCTTGCCGGCGGCCGGCGGGCTGGCCGGTGCAGCGTCGCCATGGGCGAGCCCGCCGGCCGCGAGCAGGGCCACGAGCGCGAACGCGCCCGCGGCCGCGCGCGCGACGCGGCGGCGGGGGAGGGCGGGCAGGCGCCGGTGCGCGGCGTTCATCGCGCTACTCGCCCAGCCCCATCTGAATGTAGCCGGTGGGGCAGACGTCCTTGCAGATGTGGCAGCCGATGCACTTGTCGTAGTCGGTGGTGACGTAGCGACCGAGCGTGGCTTCCTTCTTCGGCACCTTCGACACCGCCTGCTGCGGGCAGTAGACGACGCAGTTGTCGCACTCGAAGCACATGCCGCAGCTCATGCAGCGCTTGGCCTCGACCAGCACCTGCGCCTCGGACAGCGGCAGCAGCCGCTCGTCGATGTTGCCGAGCACGTTGTGCGCGTCGATCTCGCGCTCCTCGCGCTCGGTGCGCGCGACCGGCGCGAAGTGGCCGAGGAAGAGCTGGTCGGCCTGGATCACGTAGCGGTCCGAGCGGTCGTCGAAGTTGTGCAGCGCCGCCTTGCTCCGGTCGGTCCCGCGGATGGGCTCCGCCACGGTCTCGAATCGCGCGCCCGCCTCGACCATCTTCTGCGCGAGGTTCATCGCATTGACGTCGACCTTCGGGCGGCGCGGGAGCTCCAGCCCGGCGACGTAGCGGTCGATGCCCTCGGCGGCGATCCGCCCGTGGCCGATCGCCGTGGTGAGCAGATGCGGCTTGATCGCGTCGCCGCCGACGAACACGCCAGGCTCGGTGACGAGGTTGCGGTCGACGCGCGCGAGGCCCTTGTCGTTCTTCAACCCCTCCATGCCGGTCCAGTCGACGACCTGCCCGATCGCGGTGACCACGAGGTCGCAGGGGATGTCGTGCTCCGTCCCGGGCTTCTTTACCATCTTCTTGTTGACCCACTCGACGTCCTGCACGCGCAGCGCGGTGGCGCGGCCGTCGGCGCCCTTGACGACCTCGATCGGCACGACCAGCGGCTCGATGCGCACGCCTTCCTGCAGCACCGCCGCGATCTCGTGCTTCAGCGCCGGCATCTCGGCGATCGTGCGCCGGTAGGCGATCACGACCTCGGCCTCGGCGCGGCCGTCCTTCGAACCCTTGCGCAGGCCCCCGTCGGCGGCGCGCGCGCCCAGCCGGCGCGCGACCGACGCGCAGTCCATCGCGGTGTCGCCACCGCCGATGACGACGATGCGCCGGCCGGCGGCCTCGCTCGCGCCCTCGTTGTAGTCGTGCAGGAACGACAGGCCGTCGACGATGTTGGGCGCGTCGCTGCCGGGGACGTCGAGTCCGCTGCCGCGCTGGGCGCCGATGCCCAGGTACACGGCGTCGAAGTCGCGCTTGAGGTCCGCGAGGCTCACGTCGACGCCGACCTTGACGTCGACCCGCGCCTCGACGCCCATGTCGAGGATGCGCTGGACCTCGGCGTCGACGACGTCGTGCGGCGTCCGGTAGTCGGGCAGCCCGAAGCTCAGCATCCCGCCCAGCTTGTTGAACGCCTCGAACACGACCACCGCGTGGCCGCGGCGGCGCAGGTGATAGGCGGCCGACAGCCCGGCGACGCCGCCGCCGACGATCGCCACCCGGCGCCCGGTCTCCTTCGCCGGCGGATCGAACTTCAGGCCGTGCTCGAGCGCCCAGTTGCCGAGGTAGTGCTCGACCGAGTTGATGCCGACGTAGCCCTCGAGCTGGTTGCGGTTGCAGCCGGTCTGGCACGGCGCCGGGCAGACGCGGCCCATGATCGCCGGGAACGGGTTGGCCTCGGTGATCCGCCGCCACGCGTACTCCTGCCAGCTCATCGTCGGCTTGCCGTCCGGCCCCTTGGGCGGCTTCTCGATTCCGGCGACGATGTTGAGGTAGCCGCGGATGTCCTCGCCGGCCGGGCAGCTGCCCTGGCAGGGCGGCGTCGACTGGATGTAGGTCGGGCACTTGTACGACCAGCCGGCCTGGAAGATCTGCTCGCGCCAGGACCTGAAGCTGGCGTCGCCGTCCTTGTAGCGGCGGAAATTGAGCTTTTCGGGTTGCTGTGTGGTCGTGGTGGTCATCGCTTGCTTCTCCGCGGTGAACGATGTCGCATTGCCGTTAGTCTTTGGCGCCGAGTCGGATCGCCGTGCTCACGAGCTGGTGGACGCCGCCGACCATGCTCATCTTGAAGCCGTAGTAGGGAAGGACGGTGCTGAACTGCGCCTTGCAGATCGCGCAGATCGTCGCCACGAAGTTGACGCCTTCGCGGTCGGCCACCTCGCGCAGCGCCTCCATCCGCGGCAGTGCGCCCTTGACGCGCAGGTCCATGAGCTCGTCGGTCAGGAGGCCGCCGCCGGCGCCGCAGCAGAACGTCCGCTCGTGCGTCGTCTCGGGCGCCATCTCGACGTAGCGGTTGGCGACCGCGCGGATGATCGCGCGCGGGATCGTGAACTGCCCGCCGGGCGCGTCGCCCATCCGCGAGCCGCGGGCGACGTTGCACGAATCGTGGAAGGTGACGACCCGGTGGTCGTTGGCGTCCTTGTCGAACGTCAGCGCGCCGCGGCGGATCAGGTCCCAGGTGAGTTCGCAGATGTGCGTCGGCTGCCGGAAGGTCGGATCGAGCTGGCGCTGCAGCGCCGCAGCGAACGGGTCGCTGCCGCCGGCGCCGATGCCGGTCAGCGTGTTCCAGAAGCTGTAGGCGATGCGCCAGGCGTGGCCGCACTCGCCGACGACGATGCGCTTGACCCCGAGCTCGAGCGCGGCCTCGCGGACGCGCAGCGCCATCCGGCGCATGTGGTCGTAGTTGCCGATGAACAGGCCGAAGTTGCCGGCCTCCGACGCGTGCGACGACAGCGTCCAGCGGATGCCCGCCGCGTGGAACACCTTGGCGTAGCCGATCAGGCTGTCGACGTGCGGCTCGGCGAAGAAGTCCGCCGACGGCACGACCAGCAGCACCTCGGCGCCCTTCTCGTCGACCGGGAAGCGCACGTCGACGCCGGTGTCGTCCTTGACGTCCTCCTCGAGGCCCTCCAGCGTGTTCTCGAGCGCGGGGCCGGGGAGGCCGAGGTTGTTGCCGATCCGGTGGACCTTGGCGATGATCTCGTTCGGGTACTTCTGCCCGAGGCCGACGCAGTCCATGATCTCCTTGGCCGCCATCGTGATCTCGGCGGTGTCGATGCCGTACGGGCAGAACACCGCGCAGCGGCGGCACTCGGAGCACTGGTTGTAGTACGTGTACCACTGGTCGAGCACGTCGCGGGTGAGCTCGCGCGCGCCGACGAGCTTCGGGAACAGCTTGCCGGGCAGGGTGAAGTGGCGGCGGTAGACGCTGCGCATCAGCTCCTGGCGCGCGACCGGCATGTTGAGCGGATCCTGCGTGCCGATGAAGTACTGGCACTGGTCGGCGCAGGCGCCGCAGCGCACGCAGGCGTCCATGTAGACCCTGAGCGAGCGGTACTGGCCGAGGAGCTCGCCCATCCTGGCGAGCGCCTTCTGCTGCCAGTCGGGCGCGAGTTCGCCGGGGAAGCCCAGCGACTGCTGGATCTTGTCGTTCGCGACGTTGGGGCGGCTCGCCGCCATCGCCCCGGGCACGAGCGGCACCGCGGCGCTCGGGTCGCGCGGCGGCGGGGCCTTGATCTCGGCAGCCATGGTCCGGGTCAGCCGTCGAGGCGCGCGGCCCAGGGTGCGAGGTGGCGCGCCTCCCGCGGGTCGTCGGCCTGGTTGCGCGTCGGCGAGAAGAACACGCCCGGCGCGTGCAGCAGCTTGGAGAACGGGAACACGATCATCAGCGCCGCGACCAGCGCGAGGTGCGTCCACAGCAGCGGGTCGGCGGGCAGCGGCTGCCAGGAGAACGTCATCAGTCCGCGGAAGAACGCCTTGACCGCGGGAACATCGGTGCGCACGACGAACTTCAGCGCCAGGCCGGTGAGCCCGATGCCGGCCAGCAGCGCCAGCATCAGGTGGTCGGACGGCACGGAGATGGCGCGCACCCGAGGAACACGAAGGCGGCGCACCCACAACCCGGCGAGCCCGGCGAGCATCGCGAACGCGCCGGCCGTGCCGAGGGGGCCGACGACGACGACCCACGACCAGACCGGGTCGGTGAAGTAGCGCAGGTGCCGCACCAGCACCAGCGCGAGGCCGGCGTGGAACAGCCACGCCAGCGCCCACAGCCACAGCCCGCTCGCGAACAGGCTTTCGAACAGCGTCACCTCGCGCAGCAGGCGCAACGCGACCCCGGCCCGCGACACCGGCGCCGGCGTCGACGGGATCTTGAGCGGCGCGGGCGTGCGCGCATAGCCCACGATCCGGACGGCGAGGCCGCCCGCCAGGACGGCTGCGGCCGCGTAGAACAGCGCCGCGAACAGGAGCGAGGAAGCGGTCATTCCGATGCCTTGCCGGGGCCGGCGTGATCGCCGGTCGCGCGTCAGGCGGGCGCGAACCCGATCAGATGCAGCCGGTGGGCTTGGGCAGGCCGGCGATCTTGCACGCCTGCTTGGCCGGGCCGTACGGGAAGAGCTCGTACAGGTAGGCGCTGTTGCCCTTGTCGGCGCCCAGCGTCTTGCCGATCGCCTTGGTCAGCACCCGCACCGCCGGCGCGATCTGGTATTCCTCGTAGTACTTGCGCAGGAAGTTGACGACTTCCCAGTGGTTGTCGGTCAGCGTGATGTTCTCGGCCTTGGCGAGGAAGTCGGCGACCTCGTGGTTCCAGTCGGACAGGTTGACGAGGTAGCCTTCCTCGTCGGTCTCGAGCGCCTTGCCGTTGTAGTCGATGGAGGGCATGGGTTTCTCCTTGGTGTGGGTGGATGGTTGCCGGTTCAGAGCCAGGATTGGCAGTTGCGGTGTTCGGCGACGAGGTCGACGAAGCCTGCGTAGTCGACGGTGGCGATGCCGTCGATCACGCGGTCGCCGACCGCGCGCGCGTCGAGGTCGGGGCCGAGCGCGACGATGCGGAAGCGCGCGAGCGCCGCGCGCACCGCGGCTTCGCTCGCGTTGCCGCGGACTGCGGCGTAGACGGCGTCCTCGATCAGCAGGATCGTGCCGCCGGTGGCCACGCGCAGGCAGGTCGCGAGCGCATTGCGCTCCAGCGGCGACTTGTTGACGATGTGCAGCATCGGCGGCCCTCAAAAACTCAGCACTACGTCCTGCTCGTCCATCAGCGCGCCCAACTCCTGCGACGAGAGCACGGTCACGTCGACCAGCAGGTCGGACTCGGCGAGGCCGCGCGCGGCGAGCGACTCCGCTTCGACGTAGAGTTTCTCGACGTCGTAGCCCTCGAGCGCCCGGTACGCCGGCGAGAAGTTCTTGGTCTCGATGCCCTTGGTCTGCTGCCCGCGCTTCAACTGCCAGACCCCGTCGTCGACGAACACCAGCGAGACGTCCTGGTCGAAGGCGGCGGTGATCAGCACCACCTCCAGCGACTCCAGCGCGTACACGCTGCCGTAGGGCGCGGTGCGGTTGACGAACATGAATTTCTTGCGGGTGCCTTCGCTCATCGTGCGTCCCTCGGCGCCCTAGTCGCCGAACACCACCAGCCGGTCGGCCTCGATGCCCGACTCGACCAGCTGCCCGAGGCCCGAGATGCGGAAGCCGGGCGCCAGGTTCTCGTCGCGGATGCCGCGGCGCAGCGCCGCCGCGACGCAGACGACGAGGTCGACGCCGTGTTCCTCGGCGAGCTTCGACCAGCGAGCCACGATGTTGCGGTCGTCCTGCGGCGGCTCGGTCAGCCGGGTCGCGTTGTTGACCCCGTCGTGATAGAAGAACACGCGGTGGATCGCGTGTCCCTTGGCCAGCGCCGCCTTGCAGAACAGGTAGGCGGAGTCGCTCGCCTGGTGCTGGTAGGGACCTTCGTTGACGAGGATGCCGAACTTCATCGCGATCGCTGCCGTGTTCGCCCGCCTAGAAGCGGATGTGCGTCGAGGCGTTCAGCGTCGACCGCGCGCCGCGCCAGTCGTCGACCAGGTACTTGGTGAACGGCAGGTCGCAACGCTCGAAGAAGCGCGGCCAGCCGATGCGGTCGATCCAGTCGGACAGGCGCTCCCACGGCCGCGCGTCCTGCTTGTAGACCTGGAGGATGCGCTTGATGATCGCCGCCACCTCCGGCCAGCGCGGCGGGTTGTTGGGCAGCCCCGAGGCGACCATCTTCATGAACGTCGGCTTGGCCCGCGCGTTCGAGTTCTTGCCGCCGACCCAGATCGCGAGCTTGCTGTGCTCGGGATCGTTGATCTGCATCGGCGGGCAGGGCGGATAGCAGGCCCCGCAGCACATGCACTTCTTCTCGTCGATTTCCAGCGACGGCTTGCCGTTGACCAGCGCCGGCCGGATCGCCGCCACCGGGCAGCGCGCCACGACGGTCGGCCGCTCGCAGACGTTGGCCACCAGGTCGTGGTTGATCTTCGGCGGCTTGGTGTGCTGCACGATGATCGCGATGTCCGCCTGACCGCCGCAGTTGATCTCGCAGCACGACGTCGACAGGTGGACGCGGTTGGGCATCTCCTCGCGGCGGAACTCGTCGATCAGCTCGTCCATCAGCGCCTTGACCACGCCCGACGCGTCGGTGCCCGGGATGTCGCAGTGCAGCCAGCCCTGGGTGTGCGCGATCATCGCCACCGAGTTGCCGGTGCCTCCGACCGGGAAGCCGCCCTTTTCCAGCGCGTCGATCAGCGGTGCCACCTTGGCGGCCGACGACAGCATGAACTCGATGTTCGAGCGGATGGTGAAGCGGACGTGGCCCTCGGCGTAGGTGTCGGCGATGTCGCACAGCCGGCGGATCGTGTAGACGTCCATCTGCCGCGGCGTGCCGGCGCGCACCGTCCACACCTCGTCGCCGCCGCGGGCGACGTGGTGCAGCACGCCCGGGCGCGGCCGGTCGTGCGTCTTCCACTGGCCGTAGTTCTTCGCCAGCAGCGGATGCAGGTAGGGCTTGTTGTCGGGGACGCCCGATTCGACCGGACGGCGCATCTGGACCTGGCTCATCGTGTTCTCCTCGAATGGGCTTGCCGTCAGGCCGCCTGGGCCTTGCGGGCGTTGATCTTGGCGACCTCGTCGTCCCAGCCGTCGGTGCGGACGTAGGGGTTGGTGCGCGGCGCGTTGACCATGTTCGGATCGACCTCGAGCTCGATCGACTCGAGGAAGTTGACCAGCCCGATGCGCTCGATCATCTCCCCCACCCGCTCGTGCTCGAGCGCGTTGTCGGCGAAGAAGTCGATGATCTTCTGTGCCAGTTCCACCAGCGCGGCGCGGTCGGCGGCGGTGTCGAGCTTCATGAACGGCACCACCAGCGTGCCCATCAGGCCGCCGATCTTGAGGTGGCTCTTGCCGCCGACCAGGATCGCCGCGCCGCGGTCGTTGCCGGGGGCCAGCGCGCCGGTCATCACGTTGATGCAGTGCATGCAGCGGACGCAGTCGGTGTTCTCGATCTCGAGCCCGTGGCCGTCGCTGACCGCGACCGTGGTCACCGTCGGGCCCGACTTCAGGCTCCTGATCTCCTTCAACTGGATCGCCTTGCTCGGGCAGCGCGCCACCACGTCGTTGACCAGCTCGTTCATCCCGTGCTTCGCGAACCACTTCCGCGCCAGCTCCTCGTCGGAGCGCATGTTGTCGCGCCAGGTCCCGATCACCGCGAAGTCCGAGCGCTGGATCGAGTTCATGCAGTCGTTCGGGCAGCCGGAGAACTTGAACTTGAACTTGTACGGCAGCGACGGCCGGTGCATGTCGTCGAGGAAGCTGTTGATCACCGCCCGGTGCGCCGACGCCTCGTCGTAGCACGACTGCTCGCAGCGCGCCGCGCCGACGCAGGACATCGCCGTGCGCACCGCCGGGCCGGCGCCGCCCATGTCGAAGCCGAGCTCGTTGATCGCGTCGAACGCCGACTGCACGTTCTCGGTGGTCGCCCCCTGGAACATGATGTCGCCCGACTGCCCGTGCAGCGCGATCAGTCCCGAGCCGTGCTTCTCCCAGACGTCGCAGAGCTTGCGCAGGATGTCGGTGTTGTAGTGCATCCCCGCCGGCGGCATCACGCGCAGCGTGTGGAACTCGGCGGCCGCCGGGAACAGCGGCTTGTTGTTCTCGTCCTTGGCCTCGGTGAAGCGCGGAATCACGCCGCCGCCGTAGCCGTACACGCCGACCGTACCGCCCTTCCAGAACCCCTTGCGCGTCGTGTACGAGTGCTCGAGCTGGCCGAGCAGGTCGACCGCGATGTCCTTGTCCTGGGCGAGCCGCTTCAAGCCCGTCACGAAACTCGGCCACGGACCGGTCTCGAGATCGTCCAGCAGCGGGGTCGGGTGCATTGCCTTGGCCATACCTCATCTCCTGGCCGGGGACGTTCCCGGCATGAATGCAACAGCGTCGGGCGGGGGTAAGAGGCCCGACAGGAAGCGAAAGAACCCAGGGGTGCGCTGCCGCGAATTCTCGTGCTCCGGATCGCCTTGCCGCAAGCGCCCCGGCAGGGGGCGGGCAGGCCTGCGATCGCCGGCAGGAACACGGTCAGCGCTCGATCCGACCCGTAGGATAATTGAATGCGGCGAGCGTCGTTTGTCGCAGATCAATAACGTCATGCGCCGACTGGCCCACGATGATGCGCCGCGACGAATATGGCGTCCGGTCGCCGACCGATCCGACCATCAATCCAGCAGGGAATTCGGGGTCATGCCGCAGATCAGCAGCATCGAGCGTCTCAAGGTTCCGCTGGGCGGGCAGGAGATCGAGTTGCAGCACTTCGTCCACGACGGCGGCGGGATGCCGCTGCTGCGCGTGCGCATCTGCGAGCGCAGGCGCTTCACGGTGTTCGAGATCGACCCACAGACCGCCGCGGCGTGGGGGGCGGCGATGCTGCGCTGGAGCGAGGCGCAGTCGGCCGACCCCGCCGTCGGCGCGAATACCACCACTGGATCGGAGGCCGCGCCGTGAGCCCCCCGGCGCGGGGCCCCGCGCAGCGGGGATCGACGGTCAGGCGAATCGGCGCGGGCGGCCGACTCCACCGTCCGCGCGAATGCCATCAATGGATCGGAGGCCGCGCCGTGAGCCTGGGAGGCGACCGGATGTCGCAGCCGCAACGCCGTGGACGGTGCCGGCGAGCGGCCGACGGAGGGCAGGTTGCACGCGTGTGAAATGATCGACGTGGCGTTCGACGTGACCGGCGGCAGCGTGCCGGCGGCGCACGCCTGCGCGCTGCGTGCGGCGGTCGTTGCCGTGCTGCCGTGGTTTGCAGCGACGGCCGCTGCCGGCATCCATCCGCTGAAGGGATCGGGCACGGCCGACGGTGAGTTGCTGCTCGCGCGGCGCGCGCGTCTCGTGCTGCGCGTGCCGGCGCACCGCGGTGCCGATTGCGCGGCACTCGAAGGGCGCTCGCTTTCGATCGGCGATCGGGTGCTCAAGACCGGGCACGGCCAGGTCCGCGCGCTGCGGCCTTTTCCGACGCTGCATGCGGTGCGCGTGACCAGCGTGAGCGCGGACGGCGGCGCGTTCCAGGACGAAGTGGCGGCAGGGCTGGCCGCGCTCGACGTGACGAGTCCGTTCATCTCGGGGCGCGAGCGCCGCGACGACGCGGGCGCGCGCACGATCCGCGGTTTCGCGCTGTCGGTGCACGAGCTCTCCCCGGCGGCCTCGCTGCGCCTGCAGGCCGCGGGCATCGGTGCCGACCGTGCGCTGGGCTGGGGCATCTTCGTCCCGGCCAAGGCGATAACGATGGCAGACTGAAACGCACGACGAAAGGAATGGCGATGGGATACGTGGTCGATGGACAGGAACTCGAGTGCGATGCCGAGGGCTACCTCAAGGAGGCGGACCTGCGCGACGAGACTTGCCGGGTGATCGCCGACGCCGAGGGCGTCGAGCTCACCGACGCGCACTGGGCGGTGATCCGCTTTCTGCGCGAGCGCTTCCAGGAGGACGGGCACTCGCCCAACTTCCGCAACCTGCTGAAGGGCATGCAGGAGCAGGATCCGGCGGTCGACAGCAAGGCGCTGTACGATCTGTTTCCGGTCGGGCCGGCCAAGCAGGGCAAGGGCGGTTATTGACGCCCGGACCGCAGTGGCCGGTTCGCCCGCCGCCCGCTGCGCGAGAGGATCCGCATGAGCAACGCTGCAACCCCGACACCCGCCGTGACGCTCGACATGCGCGGCACCCACTGCCCGGCGCCGCTGCTGGGCGCCAAGCGCATCGTCGACGACCTCGCGCCGGGCGAAGTGCTGCTGCTTCTGTCCGACTGCCCGGGAACGCCCGACGACCTGTTCGCGTGGTCGCGCCACACCGACCACCACGTCACGCGCAGCGAGCGGCGCCCCGATGGTAGCCACGCGTTCTACATCCAGCGCGGCCGCTCGCAGCACCGCGAGCCCAACGCCGTGCTCGACCTCACCGGCGTGGCCTGCCCCGGCCCCATCGTCGAGGCGAAGAAGCTCCTCGGCAGCATGGCTTCGGGAGAGACGCTGAAGCTCGTCAGCAACTGCCCGGGCATCGGCGCCGACATCCCGGAGTGGGTCAGGGCGACCGGCTTCGCGCTGCTCGCGATCGAGGAAGTGAGCGCCGGCAAGTTCGAGTTCTACATCCGCAAGCCGTGAGCGCGAAGGGCCGCCCCGAGCGCGAACTCCGGAGCGCGCAGCGCGAAGGTAGTCCAGTGCCCGCGAAGGGCCGCCCCGAGCGCGAACTCCGGAGCGCGCAGCGCGAAGGTTCTTCAGTGCCCGCGAAGGGCCGCCCCGAGGGCGAACACCGGAGCGCGCAGCGCGAAGGTAGTCCAGTGCCCGCGAAGGGCCGCCCCGGGCGAGAACTGCGGAGCGCGCAGCGCGAAGGTACATCGGCAACAGCGCCCGAGGTTGTCCCTTGGTGAGGATCCGCAGCCACTGGTTCAGGGAAGGGGCGGCGCGGAGCGTCGCGGAGATCGCCGGCGCCGCCGCGGTGATCGCCTGGCGCGTCGCGCAGGATGCGGTGAAGACCGTGCGCGCGGCCGGGTTCGCCATCGACGCCGGACCCCAGTACCTGGCTTTCGTCGAGGAGTTCATG
>WBZP01006551.1_pt1 | contig 11500 bp, 8 predicted proteins | sample 5204301 | NCBI WGS metagenome assembly WBZP01 (sample SAMN12412401, study PRJNA552823) | activated sludge metagenome | isolation source: activated sludge from nitrification reactor of wastewater treatment plant... | place: USA: Pennsylvania | collected 2017
CTCGAGTTGTGGAGTGGCTTCTCCGAGAAGCGAGCGGCCTGGACCTTGGCCTATGCCGGCGGGAGCCTGGCACTGGGCTGCACAGCGGCATACCTCGGGCTCGCCTTGATGAGGTGACCTTCGGTGGCGGGACGGCTCAGGCCGTGGCCCGCCGGCGGATGAGCCAGATCGCGCCCAGCACGAAGAGGGCAGCGGCCACGGCAGACGACGCCGCCAGCACACCGACGAAACCCGCCCAGAGAACGCTAGCCGCGCTCTCCGCAAGCGGGCTGCCCATCTCCGGGTCGGGTGCGGTGAACACTGAACCGAATCCCGCCACGAAGGCCCAAGCCCCGAGCACCATGAGGGCGAGCGCCAACACCAGGGAGCGCGTCGCGGATCCCTTGGTCAAAGGTTGCTCTTCGGGCGCAGAGTCGGCGGGCGCGCCGACGAACAAGTCGTCGAGACCCATCGTGCTCTCGCCGGTGTCGGGCAGCCTGCTCATGCGCGACACCTTATGTCCGTACCGGTGCTCGGCATAGCTGTTGTGTTCGGTGACACGCCGTCGACCTGGAGAAAGGCGCGTCAGCGCCTAGGTCAGTTCGCTCGAGGACAGCCCCAGCAGGCGACGAGCCACGACCAGGAGTTGGATCTGCTGGGTGCCCTCGAAGATGTCCAGGATCTTGGCGTCCCGGGCCCACTTCTCGAGTAGCTCGCGCTCGCCGTACCCGGTGGCGCCGCACAATTCCACGCACTGCAAGGCGATCGAGACGCAGGTGCGCCCGGCCTTGGCCTTGGCCATGGATGCCTCCATGGAGTTCGGGGTCGCATTGTCGGCCAACCAGGCCGCGCGCAGGGTCAGCAGGTAGGCCGCTTGATAGTCGGCCTCCATCTGCATCAGGCGTGCCGCGGCCGCTGACTGGATCTGAGCCGGACGGTCCCAGTCGACGGTAATGCCCTCGGCCGCGACCAGTTCGGTGGTGGTGTCCAGGCACGCTCGGGCCAGTCCGCAGGCCATCGCAGCCACCAGCGGCCGGGTGTTGTCGAAGGTCTGCATGGCGCCGCCGAAGCCACCGGTCGAGGAGATCTCGGGATCTCCCAATAGGTCCTGCGCAGGGACCCGACAGTTATCGAGGTGGAAGGCCGCAGTGTCGGAGGATCGGATGCCCAGTTTGTGCTCGAGGCGGACGAGTTTCAGGCCAGGGTTGCTGCGCTCGACGACGAAGGACTTAATCGCCTGCTTGCCCTGTGCGCGATCGAGCGTGGCCCAGACGACGATGAGCTCCGCTCGCTCGCCGGCGGTGACAAAGATCTTCTCGCCATTGAGGATGTAGTGCTCGCCGTCCCGGACCGCGGTCGTCCGGATGGCCCCCGAGTCCGATCCGGTATCCGGCTCGGTAATCGCCATGGCGGCCCACCGATTGCCATAGCGCGCCCGCTGCTGCGGGGTGGCGACCGCCGCGATGGCGGCATTCCCCAGCCCTTGTCGGGGAATGGACAGCGTCAGCCCGACATCTCCACGACAGGTCTCCAAGATGGAGAGCGCGGAGCTGAGGTTGGCGCCATTGCGAACCTGCTCCCCCGGTGCGCCGCGGGTCGAGGAGGCCGCGCCGGCACCTTGACTGGCGCCACTGCTGGACATGCCATCGATCACCGCGGAGATGAGGTCCAGTTCGCGGGGGTATTCGTGTTCGGCGAGGTCATAGCGGCGGGAGATCGGCCGGAAGACTTCTTCGGCGAGGGCGCGCGCCTGCTCAATGAGCGGGGCGAATTTGGCGGGGATATCGAGATCGATCATGGTCGGTGCCTAGACGAGCAGGGTGCCCTCGAGGACACCCGCCCCTCGCAACTCGCGGTACCAGCGTTCGTTGTCCCACTCCTTGACGAAGCCATGCCCACCTAGCAGTTGCACGGCATTCGAGCCGATCTCGGCGCCATGGCTGGCGACCAGAGCGCGGGCCTGAGCGATGCAGTCGGCGGCGTCGAGACCCTTGTCCAGCCGAGCGGCGGCCTTCCATACCACCAAGCGCATCGCGTCCAACTCGATACCGATATTGGCGATCGCGAAGGCGACTGCCTGGCGATGCGCGATGGGCTGACCGAAGGACTGCCGCTCCTTGGTGTACGGGATGAGTTGGTCCAGGACTGCCTGGGCGGTACCGACCGCAGCGGCCGACCAGGCCAGGCGGCCACGGCGCACGGCATCGGCATGATCCGCCGAGGTGCCCAGCAATGCGCTGACCGGGACCCGGACCTCGCTGAGGACCAAGCGACCCGTGGCGGCGGCGCGGATCCCCATCGCAGGATCGTCCTCGCGGCTCAGCCCCGCGGCGGATGGCTCGACGATGATCAACCGAGGGGAGCCATCGATCAGTGCGGACACGATGAAGAGCTCCGCGCTTGCCGCATTGGCGACCAGGGCCTTGGTCCCCGTGAGCACGACCTCGCCGCCGTCGATGCGTCCGGTGGTGCGCGGACTCATCGCGTCAAAGAGGGGTTGCGGCTCCTGCAGGGCCAGGGCCGCCACGACCGGGTCATCAGCGGTGAAGTAGGGCAGGTAGGTCTGCTGCTGGTCGGCGTTGCCATATGCCGCAATGGCAGCAGCGACCGAGGCCGTGGACATCAGCGCGACAGCAATGCCGAGGTCGCCGCGCGCCAACTCCTCCAGCACCAGGCATCCTGCGACCGCGGATCGCTCCTCGGCGATACCACCAAGCTGCGCAGGGATACCGACCAGGCTGAGCCCCATCTGGGCCGCAGCCGCACTCACCGACGCTGGCACTGCGCGCTCCGCATCGGCCCGGGCACCGGCGGGGCGAATCACCTCGTCCGCCAGGGTCCGCGCGGCGTCACGCAGCATCGCCTGGTCCTGGGTCGGGGTCAGATCGAAGAGCTCTTGGGCAGGGGTTGGCGTGGCGCGCACCGGCGCCCCCGAGCCCTTGCGGGCGGCAAACACCCGACCGGCGGCGGCCTGGGCCCGATAGCCCTCGTGAGCCGCCCGCCCGAGGGCACGTTGGGCTCGCTCGCGTGCGGCCGGGTGGGCCAGGACAGGGGAGGCGCCAACCTTGGCGAGCACGCGCAGGCCGAGGCGGCGGCCGCGGGCCGCGATGGAGGGGGGCTCTGCCATTGAGCACTTTCTGGGAGTATCCGGTACGGCCGGTTTCAGATACCTAGCCTACTGACGTCCGCCATCCGCGTCCCCGATTTGCCCCCTTTTCCTCTGCTAGCAGAGGAAACCGGGTGAGCCCACATGATCCTGCGTATGCCGCGGTGCGTTTTGGTGTGCTGAGTGGGGCTCAGACCCCCCGCGCCCGCCGGTCCGGACCAGGGCTACACCCGGTCGACCTCGATCTCCTGACTGTACGTCCACCCCGGCCGCAGTGGCAGACTATCGCCGCTCCAGAATCGCCCCGGGTCGTACCAATTTGCCGGCGCTTGCGTGGACAGCACGCCCATCCGCTCCAAGGTCGTGGCGACGATCTCGGCGCAGTATGCCGTCTGCGGGCGCTCGCCTTTTCGGGTCGCCTCGGAGCCCGAGAGATGCCCGTCGCGACCCCGCAGCCAGCGCACGCCGAGCCGCAGGTAGCTAGGGAAGCCGACACCATCGAGGTCACCAATGCTCAGCAGTGCGGCGTCCTCCATCGGCCGGGTGACTTCCGGGCTGAGTTGCCGAATGAAGGCCTTCTGGTCATAACGGACCTGCCAACGCTGCACCGCCTCGCGCAGATCGTGCAGTTGAGCACCGCGATGATGCCCGCCGGTCCAGTAGTCCCGCATCGAACGACCGATCTCCGAATGCCACAGCAGCGGGGGGAGATCGTCGATCACCAGCGTCATGCCGACGTGATTGACCGGACTATTGGTAGCGGCATGCATGACCTTGTTGACCACCGTGTGCCCGCGGAAGATCCACAGGTCACCGGTGCGGGCCAGGGCCAGACCCTCGTCGAGACTCAACATGGTCGGACCAGTCTGCCGTGCCCGTAGTCTTCGCGGTATGCCCTCGCGCAATCGTCTGTGGAAACTGCTTGGCGTCGCCGCCGTTACCGGGGTGGCCACGAGCGGACTGCTACTCGAGCGCCAGGTGCGGGTGCCGGCGGCATACACGCCCAGCGAGGTCACGGCGCGGCTGCGCGAGCGCTATCAGCAGGCGCGGGAGGCATCCCAGGATGCCCAGCGTGGGATCGAGGGCAGCGAGTAGTCGCTGGCCAAGCACGCCGAAGTCCGACAATTGCGGCCGTGGCCCCTGGACGTGCTGCGCTGCGGGGGTCGGATGGCAGCGTGGCTACCGCGGGAGCCCTTGGCCAAAACGCCAGGTCGTCGTTGCCGAATACTCCGCGTGTAGCCGAAGTATCGGCGTGGGCAGCCACGACTGATTGGGTGAATCTGGGGGCAACTGAGCCTCGATGGCGACTCCCCCATGACGCTGGGCGGATTCACCCGAACGCAGCGGGGGCATGTGGTCCACGCTGTTGAGCGTGTAGATGTGGACGCGTGTGCCTGATGACCTCAGAATCGTCGGCTTCGACGACATCCCCGAGGCGGCATACCTCACGCCGCCCTTGACGACCATCCGGCAGGACTTCGACGCGGTCGGCCGGGCCGCGCTGACCACGCTTCTACAGGCGATCAACGACCCGGCGCCGGCCATCTCTGAGCCTTTGCTCGCCCCCAGCTGGCGCTCCGCTCCACCACCTCCGCCCCCAACGGGTTGAGCCTGCGGTCCTCGGTCGGCTGGCGAGGGAGCGGGTACCGCCGGCCGAGACAGCACCCTGCTCACGTCGCGACGGCTAACACATCGATGAACCGAACGGGGGATGGTAGGGAGCAACCGCGCTTGGCAGTCTCGATGTATCACGCAGCCGTGGTTGGCCTCCTCGCTCCAGGAGGCCTGGTCGCCTCGCGTTGCATGAGACTGGCAGGGGTCTGGCATGAAACCAGTACGTCGTCCGATAGTCCTGAGTATTGCTCTGCTCTTGGTGTGCTGGGGGGTAGCACCGGCCGCGGCACTCATTCCGGTCATCCCCATCGATGGCATCTGGGGGGTGAACGGACGGGTGAACGCCACCCTGTATACCTCGAACAGCATCTTCATCGCGGGTACCTTCACCTCGGCAACCAGCCCGGACGGCAGCCAAAGCCTTCCCCGCCAGAACCTGGTGGTGCTCGATGCCGCCACGGGGGCACCCCGAGACTGGGCCCCGAATCCCAACAAGGCGGTCTTCGATCTGGCCCTGAGCGAAGACGGGTCCCGAGTGTTTCTGTCCGGCGACTTCACCAAGGTGTCCGGCCAGCAACGGCTGAAGGTTGCCGCGATGTCCGCCACCAGCGGCGCCTTGGACGCCACCTGGAAGCCGAAGGCGAGTGCGCGAGTTGAGGCGCTTGAAGCCGTCAATGGCAAGGTCTACCTCGGCGGCCAGTTCCTGACCGTCAACGACGTGAGCCGCACCAGGCTGGCGGCGGTTGACCAGGCCAGCGGCGCCCTCGACCCCCTCTGGACGCCCGCAGCAGACGGGGTCATCCACGACATGGTGTTCGCCCCCAACAACCGGATCTTGGTTGGCGGCGACTTCACCTCGATCAATGGAGTGACCAACCAACGCAAGCTCAGCGCGCTCAATCCCAACACGGGGGCGCCCATCTCCAGCTTCGTTCCCCGCCCGGCCTATGAGACCTTCGACATCACGGTCGATGACGCCACCGTCTACACGGCAGCCGGCGGATCTGGCGGGCACGCAGCGGCATACGACCTCGACTCGGGCGAGAACCACTGGGTCAGTTTTGGCGACGGTGACGCCGAGGCCGCGCATCTGATGAACAACGTGCTCTACATCGGCGGACACTTCGATAACTGGGTGGGGCTTCCCCAGAAGAAGCTCGTCGCGCTCGACCCGGTCACCGGTCAACGCCTGTCGTGGTCCGCCCGGATCAACTCCGCACTGGGCGTCTTCTCCCTCGCCAGCTCGGGTCGTCGCCTCACGGTTGGCGGCGACTTCACCCGGTTGGGGAAGTCTCGGAATCACTTCGGGATATTCGAGGAGCCCGTAGACGTCGTGCCGCCGACGGCGCCCGGGACCCCGGTGGCGAGCTCCACGGCATACACCTCGATCACCCTGTCGATCCCCGCCGCTACCGACAACGTAGCCACCAGCCTGACCTACTCGCTCTATCGGGATGGGGGCGGGACACCCATTGGCATCGTCACGAGCACCGTTCCCGGACAACCCGTCCGGTTTGTTGACACCGACCTGCCGATGGGTACGCCACACACGTATGCCGCCCGAGCGAGCGACGGCATACAGTCGGGGCCGATGAGCCAGACCAGCGCCCCCATCTCAACGGATTTCGCGGCGGCTCCGGTGCTGGAGAGTCTGGCTGCCTTTGACCGCGATACCGACGGGCATCTGGATCGGGTGACCGTGACCTTCTCCCACGACGTCTTTTGCGGCTCGCCGTGCCTAAGCCCATGGTCCTTCACGGGGCTCCCCGCCGGAACGTCCCTATCGAGCGTGTCCGTTGAAGGTCGTCGCGTGCAGCTCGACCTCGATGAAGGTGGCGGGGCGCCGAGCACGGCGGTCGGTAACCTCAAGGTCGCCCTCTCCTCCGCAAACGGCGGGGTCGAGGATGCCCAGGGCGACAATGCGGGGTTCGGGCAAACCCCTGTGGCTGATCGCATGGGCCCGGTCCCTGTGGCTATCACCAGCAGCGACGTCGGCGGTCACCCCGGACTCATGGAGGCCGGCGACACCATGCAGGTGACCTTCTCCGAGCCGATCGACCCGGACACCGTGTTCGCGGCCAATGTCAAGCAGTTCGATCCGCCCGGCGATGGCAACGATGAGATGAACATCGTGGGGCTGTCGTCAACGATCGACCTTGGCTCGGATGACTATGTCGACGGCGATAACTCGTCCGCCGCCCATGTCGACTCGACACTGACGCTGAACTCGGCTCGAACACGAATCACTTCGACCATCGTGGGGGCCTGCAGCGGGCTGGCGTGCACGGGACGGACGGGCGTCCCGTCGAGCACCGTGACTTTTTCGCCGGAGTACTACCTCAAGGATGCCGCCGGAAACCCCGCGACCGGGTCGCTCACGTGTGCGATGACCGTCTTCTAGCCGACGCTGGTACCGCTGGGTCAGCAGGTCAGGAGATGCTGATCCGACGGATCGACGAATATCCCGCGGCCTGGGATGAGGTAGCCACGCGCTGAACGCGGACCTCCCAGATGCCACGACTGGAGAACCGGGCCGGGGCCTTGGCGTATCCATTGGTGCCCACGGTGCCGGAGCCGAGCGTGACCCAGGACATTGCGCCGGGCCGACGTACCTGGACGCGAACACTGGCGCCCTGTTCGTAGGGCTGGGCGTACACGGCGGCAGTGACGGTAGAACCGGAGCGGGCGGTAGTCGGCATCGACGACCACGTCACACTCGCGACCGAGACAAAGGAACGTTCCGCCGTGGTGACAACGGTGCTCGGGACGGCCCCGGTTGCGACCGCTCGCAGCCGTCCGGTCGACCTGGTGAGGTACTTCAGCGTCGCCACGCCATTCGTACCGGTGGTGCCAGCGCCAATCGTGACCCATCGTGTGGCGCCGGGCTTCAGTTGCTGGATAAAGACACTCACGCCGGCGGCGGGGGTGAGGGTGCCTAGCCTCTTCTCATCCTTGACAGTGACGGAAGCTGACTGGACCGTTCCGTAGTTAGCCAGCGCCGGGGCGCTAAGGCTCGCCGTCCGGTTGGCATAGACCGTGACTGGAAACTCGCGGAGAGGGGCTAACACACCGTCGCTGGCGACAATCTCTTCGATCACAGTGGCGGGACCGGCAACCTCCGGTCGCAACAACAGGGTGCCGTCGGCGGCCGATACATTCGGCCCGGGGCACCCCCTGGAGTCGGCCACCCCGCCCGTCGCCCACTGAAGGGTAAGCCTGCATTGCAGCAGGGTGATTCCGGCAGGGGCTGTCGCTTTAAGGTGCAGGGCAGCGCTTTTACCGACGATCAGTGTGGGGATGGTGACCGTGTCGTGAAAGTCGACAATCTCGATGGTGGTGGTACCGACCGCGACCCTCTCACCACTCACGTCGAGGACTTCGACGCCGACCGAAGCTCGGCCGAGGGGGAGGCCGGTGGTGGGGATGTCCACAATCCGTCGGCTGGGCCCCCCGGTGGCCGGCACATACCAACTCACGGGTGTCACTTCCTGACGTGTAGTGACACCACCGACCGTGATGAGGACATCACCCAGGGCGCGCGTACCTGCGCGAGGCACCCCGACCCACACCTCGAGGCCGATCGCGCGGCCAGCAACGGCCTGCCCGGTCCCGCCCGGTTGAAGCCGCAGCAACGGGGTGTGACGGACAGCCAACCCAAGGGGAGTTGAGAACGAGTAATGACCGGAATTGTCGCGTGCCTGCGCGACCAGCCGGTAGGACCCATCGGGCACGGAGGCCGTGTCAAGGTGAACCGACCCTGTGGCATACCCCGTCTCTGGGTCTACCTCCCAAGTGCCGGTCGCGGATGCCAATCGGGAAAAGTCGAGGCGCTGACTATCGGCGTACTCGGTCCCTTTGGGAAGGACAAAAACGTCGACCTGTTCCTCCGGCGATCTGCCATTCAGGCCGGCGAAAGTGACCACGCCGCCGCTGTCGAGAACGCCGGGGGCGTACCCGGGCGTGTTTACCGTCACGTCGGCGGTGACTCCAGAGACCCAGGTCCTCTGCACGCGCGGTCGGTAGTCAAGGCCACTCCCATAGGCAGTTACGGATCGGTCGCCGACAAGGGCGTTTAACCCGATGTGGTGAATGCCTTCGTACCAGGGGGTGGCCTGGGAGCTAGGGTCAATCGTCCAGGTGACCTGACACTCCAGGATGCAGGTCCCCCCGGGGATGGTCTTGGCCTCCACCTCCGGCCACCACCAAGCCCAGTGAGGCAGGCTGGGGCTCACCCTAATATCCTCATCGCCGCCACCAGTGACCTTGACCGTTAGGTCAAAGGGACCCTCGACCACGGCCGTCGACGAATCCGGCACGGTTGACGTTATCGAGTCCACCCAGATCATCGGATCCGGTGGCACATCGGCTGCTGCCGGAAGCGCCGCGCCGGCGCTGCCGGCGAATGCCACACTGGCGGCAAGGATTGTCGATACGAAGATTCTGCTAAACACGGGGACCCCTCAGTCAACTGGCCCTTCAAGGTAGTACAGAAACGCCCGGCGCGCGGCCGTTTTGGGCATCCGATGGCGACACCGGGGATGGTGCGGACAGTGGGTGGTGGCGATACCGGGCGGTGGCGACACTGGGTGGTGGTGGTGGGAAGCGCTTCGGTGACCCCGCGCTGCGTGACCGCATCGCCACCAAACCCATCGCCACCAAACCCATTGTGGGTAGTACAAGGCCCCGGCCGCGTTTCCGCTGGCGGGGGCCCGTCCTACTGTCTCAACACAGTGCGCGCCCGAAGGGATTCGAACCCCTAACCTTCTGATCCGTAGTCAGATGCTCTATCCGTTGAGCTACGGGCGCCTGCTACCTGGGGGCAGCGACTCGCAAGCGTACCCGAGCCACCCGGCCCCCCGGAAATCCGCGGAGCCAGCGCCCTCCCGCAGCCCCCCGAGTCTCAACTTTCCCGCCGGGTGCCGGAACCTTTCACTTGGGGCCCCTTATAACGGGCCCCTACCTGAAGGTTCCGGCATCCGGCGGGAAAGTTGGGGGGCAAGGGGAGCCCGTGTGGCCTGGGTCACGGCTGCGCAAGCGCTTGCATGAACCTACCCAGCAGTAGCCCGACATACCGTAGAAGTGCAGGGCCCGTGAGGCCTCTGTCCGGGCACCCCTGACCACGGCAGGGCCTAGGTGCCAGGGGTACCGTGAAGACTGTCAAAGCCATCAACCGGCAAGCTAAGGACGAGCGCATGAGCACCGACACCTCCCCCCGCGGCACGACCCTCGAAGGCCTGCAGGCCTGGGTCGACGAAGTTGCCGCCTTGACCATGCCAGACCGGGTGGTCTGGTGTGACGGGTCCGAGGAGGAGCGCGACCGTCTCAATGCTGAGCTCGTGGCCTCGGGCACCTTCGTCAAGCTCAACGAGGACAAGAAGCCGAACTCCTACTGGTGCGCCTCCGACCCCAGCGATGTGGCCCGCGTGGAGGACCGTACCTATATCGCCTCGGAGCGCGAAGAGGACGCGGGCCCGACGAACAACTGGATCAACCCGGCCGAGCTCAAGGCCACCATGAGCGAGCTCTACCGCGGCTGTATGCAGGGCCGCACGATGTACGTCATCCCGTTCGTCATGGGTCACCTCGACGCGACCGTCCCGATGTTCGGCGTCGAGCTCACTGACTCCGCGTATGTGGTGGTCAACATGCGGATCATGGCGCGCATCGGCACCCCCGTGCTGGCCAAGATGGAGGAGGTCCAGGCCGACTTCGTCAAGGGCCTGCACTCCGTCGGCGCCCCGCTGGCCGAGGGCCAGGCCGATGTCCCGTGGCCGTGCAGCGACACCAAGTACATCGCGCACTTCCCGGAGACCCGCGAGATCTGGTCCTACGGCTCGGGCTACGGCGGCAACGCCCTGCTCGGCAAGAAGTGCTACGCGCTGCGGATCGCCTCGGCCATGGCCCGTGATGAAGGCTGGATGGCCGAGCACATGCTCATCCTCAAGCTCACGTCGCCCAAGGGCAGCGTGCACTATGTGGCGGGCGCCTTCCCGAGCGCTTGCGGCAAGACCAACCTCGCGATGATCGAGCCGACGATCGACGGCTGGAAGGCCGAGATGGTTGGCGACGACATCGCCTGGATGCGTTTCGGCCCCGATGGTCGCCTGTATGCCGTGAACCCCGAGAACGGCCTGTTCGGCGTCGCCCCCGGCACCGGCATGAGCACCAACCCGATGGCCATGCGCACCATCGAGCAGGGCAACTCGATCTTCACCAATGTCGCCCGCACCGACGATGGCGACGTGTGGTGGGAGGGCATCTCCAAGGAGAAGCCCGCGCATTTGGTCGACTGGAAGGGCAACGACTGGACCCCCGAGTCCGGCGTGGTCTCCAGCCACCCGAACAGCCGGTTCACCACCCCGGCCAAGCAGTGCCCGATGATCGCCGCCGAGTACGACAACCCGGACGGTGTGCCGATCGACGCGATCCTGTTCGGTGGCCGTCGGCAGACCACCGTTCCGCTGGTTTACGAATCGCGCGACTGGACGCACGGCACCTTCGTGGGCGCCACGCTCTCCTCGGAGACCACCGCGGCCGCAACCGGCGCCGTCGGTGTGGTTCGCCGCGACCCGATGGCCATGCTGCCCTTCATCGGCTACCACGCTGGCGACTACATGAACCACTGGCTCGAGATCGGCAAGCAGGCGGACGAGTCCAAGTTGCCCAAGATCTACCAGGTCAACTGGTTCCGCAAGGACGAGGAAGGCAACTGGCTCTGGCCGGGCTTCGGTGACAACGTGCGCGTGCTGAAGTGGATCGTCGAGCGCCTCGATGGTGACGCCGAAGCCGTGGAGACCCCGG
>WBZP01003431.1_pt1 | contig 11498 bp, 14 predicted proteins | sample 5204301 | NCBI WGS metagenome assembly WBZP01 (sample SAMN12412401, study PRJNA552823) | activated sludge metagenome | isolation source: activated sludge from nitrification reactor of wastewater treatment plant... | place: USA: Pennsylvania | collected 2017
CTTCCAAACCAAAAGTTCCGGCACAGCGGGTGGTGAACCGCAATGGAATGCTTTCTGGCAAACATCATTTTGCTACGCCCACTTTAATGGAAGATTTACTGAAAAAAGAAAAAGTATTTGTAGAGGATGATGTGGTGGTTGATTTCAAAAACAAATTCTGGGATCCTGTTGAAGAACTTGGTTTATAATTCCTTTTCAATAATCTTCTCTATTCTCCTGTCTGGAATAAACCAGATCACAGCCACTATTGCATAAAAGGAGAGACTTACTGCTTCGTTGAAAAAAGCGGCGATGATTCCCAATATATAAAGCAGCATCGATAGCTTTCCTTTTTCATCCTTACCAAAAGCCCGGGCCAGCTTTTCATTTTTTCCATGATTATGAATCAGTGTTCTCGATAAAAAGGTATACGATATTGCACTCATGAGTAACACAAAACCATAAGCAACTACCGGCCATTTTGTAAAATGGTTTTCTCCCATCCACGCTGTTACAAAAGGAACAAGAGACAACCAGAACAACAACAGGAGATTTGCCCATAAAGATTTACCGTCTACCTCTTTTACGGCATGCAACATGTGATGATGATTGTTCCAGTAAATTCCCAGGTAAACAAAACTCAGTATATAGCTCAAAAATTTCGGGATAAGGGGTTTTAATGAAGACAACTGATCTCCATGCGGAACCTGTAGTTCCAGTACCATGATGGTAATGATAATTGCAATCACCCCATCACTGAATGCTTCAAACCTCCCCTTACCCATGAAAAATATTTTGATAAATATAAAAAGAAATCAGGCTTGTTATGTTTTGTAAAAAGCTGATGAATATGTTCTGGTCTAACCTTGAAAATTAATCATTGCAAGTTGATTATAAGCAGTCCGAAAACCAATCAAGATAAAGGCGCTGATCAGCTATAGTAAGGCCTTATCATAATATATACCAGCACCCCTGTTATGGCAACATAAAACCAGAGCGGCCATACAATGCGAACCAGTTTTTTATGTTTTGCGTATTCCCCTGTCATAGCCCGGTATGCAGCCAGCAAAATAAAAGGAAGTGCAATGCCTGCAAGGGGAATATGTGTGATCAGGATAGCAAGATAAACCGTACGCATGCTTCCGGCTGCAGTCCGTTCTGCATCACTTAAACCTTTCACGCCATCTGTATCTCCATACATTGTTTCCCCGGCAAATAGATGGTGACAGATATAAGAAATGAGAAAAAGTATAGACAGGATCATGGCGAACATCATGATCTTTTTATGAAGCTCAAAGTTTTTATTCTTTACGGTAATTAATCCTGCCAGAAGCAGTATCGAAACAGCAGCATTGATGATTCCATTTGCTGCAGCAAATATGTGTACATCAAACGGAAGGTTTACTTTTCCGGCAAGATTATATTTTCCTAAAACAGTAACTGTTGCAAATACTACCAGCGAAACTACCAGGATGATCATTTTGGCTTTGCTGTCATTCTTTTGCAGTGAGGGTGTTAACATCTGATCTGTTTTATATTTTTCTATTTCGTCCGAGTAATACAGTTATAACAATCACAATGCCGATGCCTATAAAAATAACAGGCAGATAGGGAATAAATCCTCTCAAAATTGAAGGGCTTTTTTCGTCCTTCTCAAGCATCAGTGTAGGAATATCTGAAACAAGCTGAGCCTGCTTTTGTTTATCAAAACCATTATACCAGCCTCGAACTATGCGATTGGTATCGAGCAGGAAAAAATTTTCGGTATGAATAAAGGCCGTGTCAATATCAGCATCAGCAATGCTTGCTTTTAATTCGTTAAACGCAAAATCATATACTTCCTTTTTATCTCCTGCAACAAACCACCAGGTATCATGATTTACCTGGAAACGATCCGCAAATTTTCTTAACTGTGGAACACTATCATGTTCGGGATCAACGCTGATGGAAATAAATTGTACGATGCTGTCGTTCTTCAAAAAAGAGTTCTGGAGTTTTTTCATGTTGCGTGCAAGGCCCGGGCAAATACTGGGGCAGCGTGAAAAGAAAAAATCTATAACAATGATCTTACCATGCAGGTCATCCAATGAAACCCTTTTTCCGAGTTGATTGGTGAAAGTTATATTTTTCACTTTGTGCCAAACAGTATCAGTTACCTGTTTCCCGTTTTCCGAACGCTGAACCACATCATCATAAAAATAACGGTGCGGCATGTGAACTGCATCTTTACTGTAGTATTTCACAATCCAGTAACCGGCTAGCGGTAACATGATGGCAAGCAGTAAAGAAAGTATTGCTTTTTGATTCAAGATAAAGATGTTTGGGACTGCAATTTCGTACAATTGCGCTGATCTTTCTACAAAAAAAATCGTTCCGTTTTCAGCGGAACGATTCATATTAAAAATTTGATGGCGGCTGTTAAGGTTTTGCTCCCTTTTCAACTGCGGCAGGTTTCACATTTTCTACGTTCGGGCGACTGCCAGCATCTGTATTACGGAGATTTTTCCAACTGTTTCCATCCCAAAGAAACGCAATAATAAACCAGATAAACAGGCAGAGCGGAACAACAATCGTCATGATAAAATTCCTTACCTCATCTCCCAGGTGCATGAATACCGATACAATATAAAATGCTTTTGCAAGCGACAGAATACAGATAACTCCTTTTACAAAAAGAATTGCCGTATGACTGGTTTCAGGGTCACCGTACCAATGTTTGGCAAGCCCGAACCCGAGAATCAATTCAATAATTGTTACTACCGATAAAAGCCAGAATACTTTCCATATACGGCCTGTGCCTTCTGCCGGCGCATGTGGAAACGTTACTTCGCTTGATGATACGTGTTGGCTCATAAATTATTTTTTTCTGCTGTATAGAAATTTAAGTTTAGATCAGGTAGAAGCAAAGGAATACGAATACCCATACCAGGTCTACAAAGTGCCAGTACAAACCTGCTTTTTCAATCATTTCGTAATGCCCTCTTTCATCAAAATGACCCAATTTTGTTTTGATATACATGACTACGTTGATCACTACTCCACTGAATACGTGAAAACCGTGGAATCCTGTAATGCCAAAGAAATAACCGCCAAAAGCGATAGGCCCCTGGTGGGTTGCATGCAATCCCGAAGCGCTGATCTGGTTGATCAGGTCGGCATTTGACAGGGTCTCAAGATTATGATGAGCTCCTTCTGCAGTATGATGAAGGCTTGATGCAATAGATACAAGCTGATCATGTGGTGTAACCTGTAAGGCTGCCATCATTGCATCATGTGATAACGCTGTTCCCCATGGATTTGCTTTTACGGTTGTTGGTAAAGTGCTCAGCGTTCCGTCGTTCAGTAAAGCAACGTGCTCTCCCGTGAGAAGATGCGTCCACTCCCATGCCTGGCAACCCAAAAACGCAAGACCGCCAAGAATGGTAAGTATCATGTACTTCTCTACTCCTTTGCGATTCATTTTATGGCCTTCATGCACAGCCAGTACCATGGTAACGGAACTGAAGATGAGGATGAAGGTCATTAAACTCACAAACGCTAACGGGAGGTTTGCGTCGTGACCGGCAAATGGAAAAGCGTTGAACACCTGGTTGGGATCTGCCCAATGGTTTACACTGAAACGAATGGTACCATAGCTGATCAGGAATGCCCCGAAAGTGAAAGCATCACTCATCAAAAAATACCACATCATCACCTTGCCATAGCTGGTGTTGAAGGGGCTCTTTCCGCCGGTCCACCATTTTGTTCCTGCCGGTATTGTTGTTGTTGCCATATAGGTTAAATTCTGATTCTTTGTTTTAATATAATCTACTACTATCTGTTGTTGATTACCTGATGAGTATTAGAAATACAAGCAGGTATATCCAGAGTATATCTACAAAATGCCAGTATGTACTCACGAGTTCAACCGGCACCGAACTATAGGTTCTCACTTTCTGGCTGAATGCTTTCAGTGACATTACAACCAGGGCTATCACTCCCCCAATCACGTGAACTGCATGAATCCCAACTATCACATACAGGAATGAATAAGATACATTTCCCGTAAATGTGATCCCGATCTTCGTGAGTTCCCTGAATCCGAAAAACTGCAGTATCACAAAAAGAACTCCTAAAACCAGGGTGGCAGCCATGAGCAACCTGTATTTTGCCATTTCTCTTTCCCTGAAAGCCCTTGCCGACAGAAATAAAGTAAAGCTGCTCAACACAATCACTGCCGTGCTGTACCAAAAAGCTTTCGGAATTTCGAATGAAACCCAATTAGCCTGGTTTCGCTTAACAATGTATGCACTTGTTAAGCCTGCAAACATCATTAATATACTTCCTATAGCTACCCACAAGGTGAACTTATGGGGATGTATTTTATTTCTTGTTACCGCTGCCACTGTATTCATATTCTCCCCGGCCCGCAGGCCTGTTATTAAAATATCCTTGTTCTATGCTCTTACTTTGTCTGCATACAGGCTCAGGAAAACGATCATCAGGTAGAAATACGAGCTGAACATCACCTTCCTGGCACTTGGAGCATCCATGCGTTTGTATAACATGATGCTCACATACACCATCCAGAGATTACTTGCCAATACGATCCAGAAACTTACAAAGCCGGAAATTCCGAATGCATAAGGAAGGACACCAACCGGTATCATCAATACGCTGTACACGATTGATTGAATCGCTGTAAAGCTGGTTGGTCCTTTATCCGCAGGAAGTAATTTGAACCCAGCCTTGGTATAATCCTGGTGAGCCAGCCATGCAATTGCCCAAAAATGAGGAAACTGCCAGATGAACTGAATACCAAAGAGTATCCAACCTCCTACACTGAAATCATCTGTAGCGGCAACCCAACCTATAAGACAAGGCAGCGCTCCCGGAATGGCGCCGATCAACACAGATATTGAGTTTATTTTTTTCAAGGGAGTGTAAATAAACCCGTATAAAAACAAACTGAATAATCCCACCATTGCACTGGAAAAATTAAAGAAGTACCACATCATTACAACACCGATGATGCCTGTAATGCATGCAAATACATATCCTTCTGTTTCGCTCATTCTGCCACTGGCGACAGGCCGTTTGGCCGTACGCTTCATAATGGCATCGGTATCTTTTTCAAGAACCTGGTTGATGGCATTGGCGGCTCCTGTGATCAGCAGGCCTGCAACAAAAAGTAAAAGAACTGATAATAGCGTTGACCTGGTATATTTCTCTTGGTAAGGCGCTATTAAAAAACTTACCACCGTACTGAACACGACCATAAAACTTAAAGTGAACTTGATCAGCTGAAAGTAATCCTTCACTTTACTTGCCAATGCAAACGATGTTGAATTGGATATGGTCTTGTTCTCCTGCATTGTAACGTTCAACGTTCAACGTTCAACGTTCAACGTTTTATTAAATAGTATTAATGTTCACTCTCATCATGCCCTACAGGTGTTGTCTGAGGGATGAATTCTTTTCCATCTTTTCCATAATCATAAGCCCACCTGTGAACTTCAGGAATTTCACCTGGCCAGTTACCGTGTCCCGGATTAATCGGCGTTGTCCACTCCAGTGTATTTGCTCCCCATGGATTCTGCGTTCTTACTTTTCTTCCCTTCCACATGCTGTAGAAGAAGTTAAATACGAACAGGAATTGTGCGGCAAAAACGATCATAGCTACAGTACTGATGAACTCATTAAGCCCGCCAAACATTTTAAATGATTCCCAGTTTGAATAATCGAAATAACGACGTGGCATACCGGCCAGCCCTTCATAGTGCATTGGCCAGAAGATCAGGTAAGCCCCGATAATCGTTACCCAGAAGTGGATGTAAGCAAGTGTGTTGTTCAGGTAGCGACCAAACATTTTGGGGAACCAATGATAAACTCCTGCAAACATGCCGAAGAAAGATGCTACTCCCATTACAATGTGGAAGTGGGCAATTACGAAATATGTATCGTGTAAGTGAATATCGAGTGAAGAGTTTCCAAGGAAGATACCGGTAAGACCTCCACTGATGAAGAGACTCACAAATCCGATGGCAAACAACATTGCTGGTGTGAAACGGATATTGCCTCTCCATAAAGTAGTAAGCCAGTTGAATACTTTGATAGCTGATGGTACGGCAATAAGCAATGTAAGCAGTACGAATACTGATCCGAGGAACGGATTCAGGCCGGTTACAAACATGTGATGCGCCCATACCAGGAATGCAAGTATACAGATGGCAAACATGGATCCCACCATCGCCATATATCCGAAAATCGGCTTGCGGCTGTTAACAGAAAGTATTTCAGATGCCATTCCCATGGCCGGCAACAGAATAATGTAAACTTCAGGATGGCCCAGGAACCAGAACAGGTGCTGGAACAGGATGGCGCTACCTCCTTCATTCGGTAATATTTTTCCGGCCACATAAATATCGCTCAGGTAGAAACTTGTACCAAGGTTCCTGTCGAACAATAACAGGATCGCTCCTGAAAGCAATACAGGGAATGATAATACTCCAAGTACTGCTGTAAAGAACAGCGCCCAGATGGTAAGTGGCATACGTGTCATGCTCATACCTTTGGTACGCATGTTCAGAATAGTAGTTATATAGTTAAGCCCACCCAACAGCGATGAAACAATAAACATAGCCATACCCACCAGCCATAGATCCATACCAATTTTACTACCTTCTGCTGCATCTCCCAACGCACTCAACGGAGGGTAGACCGTCCAGCCGCCATTTGCAGGGCCTGTTTGCACAAAAAGCGATGAAATCATGATTACAGAAGCCAGGAAGAAGAACCAATAGCTAAGCATATTCAACATAGGTGAGGCCATATCCCTGGCACCCACCTGCAATGGAATGAGGAAGTTTGCGAAAGTTCCGCTCAAGCCTGCCGTAAGTACGAAGAATACCAGAACGGTTCCATGCATGGTTACCAGCGCATAATAAAAATCCGGTTGCAGTTTACCGCCCTTTGCCCAATGTCCCAGGAGGTCTTCCAGGAATGGAAAAGTCTGATCGGGGTAGCCGAGTTGCAAACGGAATATTACAGAGAACAATCCACCGATAATTGCCCAGATGATACCAGTTACCAGGAATTGTTTGGCGATCATTTTATGATCCTGGCTAAACACATATTTGCTGATAAATGTTTCGTGGTGGTGGTGTTCATGATGTGCGTCATGGCCTGCGTGGCTGTGTACATCGTGTAAGGTGGCTGCGCTGCTCATAATTTTTTATAAATAGTTTATACGAACCGTTTTGTTATTATTTTGATGCCGGTAATAAAGATGCCTGCAATTTGCCAGTTGTGTCGGCTGCTGCAGCAGGCGCTTCTTTATTCGGGTTTTTATCCGGGAAAAAAGTAAAGTACTCAGGCTTTTGTTCTCCCAGCCATTTTTTATAATCCGCTTCTGATTCTACAACAATCACACCTCTCATAGAGAAGTGGCCTTTACCGCACATCTGGTCGCAACTGATCTCGTACACAAAGTTTGGATTACCGGTACGTTTCTTCATTTCTTCGGTAGTGTAGATAGGTGTAAACCACATGGTTGTTGGAATACCGGGAACGGCATCCATTTTCATACGGAAATGAGGCAGACCAACGTCATGAATCACATCCTGTGCTCCGATAACAAGTTTTACCGGCTTACCAACAGGGATATGCATTTCTGTAGTATGGAGATCGTCCCAGCTTTCGGGATCTTCGAAATCAACGCCGAGCGTATTTCCTGATGGCTTGTTGGAAAGTTTATAATTCTTTTTACCCAATACTTTGTCTTTTCCCGGGTAACGGAATTCCCAGGCAAACTGGTGACCGGTTACTTCAACCACCACTGCATCTTTTGGAGCGTCGCTGGTGATTTTGAACCAGTATTTTAAACCGAACACAACGAGTACAGTAAGAAATATCGCCGGAACAGTTGTCCATAATAATTCAAGCTTATTGTTATGCGGAAAGAAGAAAGCTTTTCTGCCATCTTTTTCCTGGTATTTAAAACTGAACCAAAAAAGTAATATCTGTGTGATAATAAATACAACTCCTGTTACACCTATTGTTATGTACAACATCAGGTCTATCTTTTCTCCTTCCAGTGAAGCAGATCCCTGCGGAAACAGTGTTTTTCCATAATAGAGATTATTGCAATACCACGCTCCCCAAAGACCGAGTACCAGGAATGCCATTAACATAAAGGCATTGATCTTATTGTTCTGCCTGCGTGTCTTTTCTTCTCCTTTCAGCACGCTCACATATTCGCTGGCTTTTGCGATCTGGAAGATCACAATAAAAATCATGACGGTAATCGCAACTATAAAAAGTTCCTTCATTGTATAGATTTTAGCTTAGCTGTTTGCTATTTATATCAATTCGGTTTGAATATTCAAAATTAGTACAGGAACTAAATGTTACTGTATTTTGTTCACCTGTTAAGTATGGTGAATGATACTTTCCTTGAGGAAAGGATGATTCCTTGCCACCAAAGAGTTTTTAGTAATATATCTTCCAACACCCCACATGATCAGGCCGATGAACAAAGCGGCAACACCAAATTCAAACGGCATCATTTCTGCATGAGCCCCCAGGGTTCCGGGCATTACCATCTGGTAGAGATCTATCCAGTGACCGAAGATGATAAGTACCGCCATGAAAGTAACCAGTGTCCAGCTCCTCTTGGTGCTTTTCTTCATCAGGATCAGCAATGGACAAATAAAGTTGATGATCAGGTTAAAGAAGAATATTCCTTTATAAGGCCCGCCTTTGGTGGCAGTTCCCAACCTTTCAATAAAATATTTTGTTTCTTCCGGTTGGTTGCTATACCAGATAAGCATGTATTGTGAAAACCAGGTATATGTCCAGAATATAGAAAACGCAAACATGAATTTACCGAGATCATGAAGATGCTCGTCTGTAACATATTCAAGCTGGCCACGATTCTTCAGGAATATTACAAAAATTGCGATGAGAGACATTCCTGCTACGAATGTGCTGGCGAATGTATACCAACTGTACATGGTACTGTACCAATGAGCATCAATACTCATGAGCCAGAGCCATGGTGTTGTAGAGGCAACAGTAAGGCCGAAGAATACAGTAAACAGTGAAGCCCATACGGTATTATCCCAGATCCATTTTTTACCGGTCTCATAATTCATCGGACCATTCTGGTCTGTTTTAAGACTCATCGCCCTCATCTTGCGACCCAGTAATGTCCATCCAAGTATAGTAACTGCTGATGCAATTGTAAAGAACATTGGATTGAGGAATCCTTTTTTGCCATCCAGTATTTTATCGTAAGAAGGAGATGCTTTATCGTATAAGTGTGGATCGAGCCAGTGATAAATATCTGTTCGACCGCCCCAGATGATTGCCATCAACACGATGAACATAATAAGTCCGAGGATCGGCACCACGCTTGAAATAGCTTCCGGTACACGACGAAGTGCTACCTGCCAGCCACCCATCGCCATGGTGGTAACACAAATAAAGAACATAGATGCGTTTACAGTTAACAGCCAAAACACACTGTTTTGAAGAAGCACTGCCCAAAAACGGGTGCTCCCGGTATGTTCTCCGTGGCCTCCATGTTCAAATGGATGAAGCATGATGAAGCCGTACAACACTGCCAATGCACCGGCAATGATGAGACCCATCGTCCACTTTTTATAACTGCCCGGTAATTCAAATTGGTTATTCATCTAAACTTTTTTTGTTTGTTCTGGTAATTTTTATCCTTTTTTTGCAGCAGTGCTGTCCGTTTTTGCTGCTGTTACAGGTTCTGCTGCAGGAGCGGTAGCTTTTGGCTGCAGGGTCCTTATATACTTCACAATCATCCAACGCTGTTTCCTGTTGAGCTGGGATGCATAGCTTCCCATATTGTTCTTTCCATAAGTAATGGAGTGGAACATGGTTCCGTCCGCCATCTTTATGTATGCATCCGTAGCGAGATTTGCAACACCCCCAATTTTTCCTGATGTTGCCAGCGGGCCGTTTGCTGTTCCTTTTTCTCCGTGACAGATGGCGCAATTGATATTAAACAGGCGGCCTGTTTCTGCCATTTCTTCTTTGCTCAATACAACAGAATCCAATGGATTTTTTACCATCGCACTTTTGGCATAACCGGTGCTGTCGTTAGGCAAGGTATATGGGAACAATTCTCCTCTTTTGATGGTCCCTTCTGCAGGAAGATTATCAAAATATATCAGGCTGCTTCCCCTTTTTGCCGGATCCGTTGTGAACTTGAGAGAATCACGTTTGGCATAAGATTCATAAGCCCTGCTGTAAGCCATATCGGGCATATATACACTACCCGGACTGCGCTTATTATGGCAACTGGTAATTACGATGATCCCTGTTGCTAAGATGGCTGTTATATAAGTAAGTCTTTTCATTTATATAGTTATCAATTATCTATGTTAATTAATACCCTTTCTCGTCTCTGTATAATTTCTGCTCCCTGTCGTAGCGACCAAGCCACCAACCTGTTTCTGCGTGCTGAACATTAATTTCTTTAGCTCCTGCAGTCTGAAGAAAACGTTGTACTTCTCCATCGTCGGTTTTATCAGTACACTCAATTGCCATGATGAACAGATCATCTGTGGCACGTGGGTGAAAGTGATGTTTTTTTACAAATGGCGACAGTTGGCAGAGATAGCAAAAAGTAAGCACCATACCCACTGCCGAGAATAATACGGTTAACTCGAATGTAATAGGTATCCAGGCCGGGAGTGCAAAGTGCGGTTTACCGCCGATGTTCAAAGGCCAGTCTTTCGTAAATACCCAGCTCATAAATGTAAGCGCCGTTGTTGTTCCGGTTATCGCATAGATAAACCCTGCCGTGTGCAGGCTTGTTTCTCTTAATCCCATCGCATGATCAAGACCATGTACCGGGAACGGGGTGTACACATCATGGATTTTATATCCGGCCTTGCGTACATTTTTTACCGCAGGAAACAATACTTTCTCGTCATCGAAAGCCCCTACAACAAATTTTTTAATTCCTCCAGCCATATTTAGTAATTGTCTGTTATTAATTATCAAATATTAATGCTTAGTGAGCGTGTTCTACTTCTTCATGATAGAACTTCTCTGCATCTGATTTTTCGATATCTGTCATCTTCACTTTATAATTCTCTCCGCTTGTCTTGAGGATCGATTTGATCTCTGCCACGGCAATTACCGGGAAGTATTTAGCAAACAGGAAGAAGCAGGTGAAGAACAAACCGAAAGTACCGAGATAGAATCCTATTTCATAGATACTCGGGCTATAATAAGTACTCCAGCTTGATGGCAAGAAGTCGCGATACACAGAAGTAACAATAATCACAAAACGCTCGTACCACATACCGATGTTAACCACGATACTCATGAAGAAAGTAACGGTGATATTTCTCCTTAGCTTGCGGCTCCAGAACAACTGCGGAGATACCACATTACAGAACATCATCAACCAATAGCTCCATCCATAAGGGCTCCAGATGTTTGCCCTGTTCTGGCTGAATGCATACCATTCGTATGGATTTTGTCCGTACCACGCAATG
>WBZP01005919.1_pt2 | contig 11497 bp, 14 predicted proteins | sample 5204301 | NCBI WGS metagenome assembly WBZP01 (sample SAMN12412401, study PRJNA552823) | activated sludge metagenome | isolation source: activated sludge from nitrification reactor of wastewater treatment plant... | place: USA: Pennsylvania | collected 2017
ATCGATGGGAGCGACGTGCGCCGCCTCACGAACGAACCCGGGTACGATGGCGGCGCCTTCTACTCGTGGGACGGGAAGAAGATCGTGTACCGTGCGTGGCACTACACGGATAGCACGGCGCTGGCCGATTACCGGGCGCTCCTGGCGCGCGACCTCGTTAAGCCGTCGCGGATGGAGCTGTTCGTCATGAATGCTGACGGGTCGGGCCGCCGGCAGATCACGAACAATGGCGCAGCGAACTTTGCGCCCTTCTTCCACCCCGACAACAAGCGGATCATCTTCGCGTCGAATGTTTCGGATCCGCGTGGAAGGAACTTTGACCTGTACATGATAGGCGTTGACGGGCAAGGACTTACCCGCATCACCTTCAACGAGACCTTTGATGGTTTTCCGATGTTCACCCATGATGGCAAGAAGCTGGTCTTCGCTTCGAACCGGAACGGGAAAGCGCAGGGAGAGACGAACCTGTTCATCGCCGACTGGGTGGAAGGCCCGGAAACGCAGAAGTAGTATATCCTCACAGACAATCCAAGGAAAAGCCGTGAAGCACCTTCTGGTATGCCTGGTACTGTGCGCGCTCGTCGCCCCGGTACAAGCACAAACCGACCCGGCTGCGATCACCGCAGCAGAGATCCGGGAGCACGTCCGCTACCTGGCCTCCGATGAACTCGCGGGCCGCGGGTCAGGGACCGATGGGAATCGGGACGCCGCCATCTATATCGCAGCGAAGCTCAAGACCTGGGGACTCCACCCGGCCGGGATCAACAACACATATTTCCAGCCGTTCGACTTCGTGTCGGCGGTGAAGCTGGGCGATGTGAATACCGGCACCCTGAAAGGGCCGGCGGGAAAGCACACCCTGGCGATCGAATCCGATTTCCGGCCCTTCGGCTTCTCCTCGACCGCTGAAGTGGAGGGACCGCTCGTGTTCGTCGGCTATGGCGTGACCGCACCCGAGAAGCAGTACGATGATTACGCCGGCATCGATGTGAAAGGCAAGATCGTCGTGATGTTCCGGTACGGTCCGGACGGCGCTTCGACGCGCAGCGAGTTCCAGCGTCATACCGGACTGCGGAACAAGGCCCGTGTGGCACGCGACAAGGGCGCGGCCGGGATGATCCTGATCAACGGTCCCGCGGACGAGGCGGAGGATGGTTTGTACAAGCTCGCCCTCGACCAGGGCGCGGGTTCATCGGGGATCGTCGCGATCTCCCTCAAGCGGGACCTGCTCGAGCCGTACTTCCAGGCGGCAGGATGGACCGTGAAGGCGTTGCAGGATACGATGCGTGCGCATCTGGCCCCGAAGAGCTTCGAGTTGAAGGACTGCTCGGCGTCGCTGAATGTGAGTGTGAACCGCGTCAACAGTCAGACGTCCAATATCGTCGCCTACATCGAAGGTAACGACCCGAAACTGAAGGATGAGGTCATCGTCCTCGGTGCGCACATGGACCACCTCGGGATGGGCGGGCCGGGATCGGGTTCGATGATGCCCGATACGATCGCGATCCACAACGGCGCGGATGACAATGCGTCGGGGACCGCGGCCCTGCTCGAACTTGCACAGGCGATCGCCGCGCATGCCGGTACCGTCCGGCGCTCGTACGTGTTCGCGTTCTTCTCCGGCGAGGAGCTGGGGACGCTCGGCTCGCAGGCGTACGTCTCCATGCCCTTCTATCCCCTCTCGCAGACCGTTGCCATGCTGAACATGGACATGGTCGGACGGCTCCAGAACAGGGCCCTCACGGTGGGCGGCACGGGCACGTCCACGGTCTGGCCGGGATTGCTGGCACGGCACAATGCGGACTCCACCTTCTCGATCACCATGAATCCCGATGGATTCGGGCCGAGCGATCATGCGAGTTTCTACGGCAAGGACATCCCTGTGCTCTTCTTCTTCACCGGGACGCACGATGATTACCACAAGCCGAGTGACGATTGGGACAAGATCAATTACGCCGGCGAAGAGAAGATCACGAAGTTCATCAATGCGATCGTGACCGACATCGATACCATGGCGGCGCGTCCGCCGTTCGTACGCGTCCAGATCGCGGCCGCGGGACGTGGGAGCAGCAGCGGTGACAGTCGCAGCTTCAGCGTGACGCTGGGCATTGTGCCGGATGTTGGCGAGAGCAGCAACGGGATGAAGGTGAGCGGCATCCGCCCCAATGGCGCAGGCGAGAAAGCAGGGCTGAAGGCCGGCGATATCCTGATCGGCATGGGTGGCAAGAAGATCATGAACATCTACGATTACATGGGAATGCTGGGCGAGCTGAAGGCCGGCGACGAGGTGGTGCTGGAAGTGAATCGGGACGGCAAGGTGATACAGCTGAAGGCCGTGATGCAGAAGCGCAACTGACGTGATCAGCGGACGGGCGGCGATCATGCCGCCCGCGCTGTTTCCCGCCCTACCCTTTACGCGGCGCAGCGTGCAGGTCGCGCGCCGCTTCGATGAACTCCTGCACCAGCCGTACCCGTGCATCCTCGCTGCGGGCGGCAAGAAGCTGCGTCCGCAATGACCGCACGTCGTTCTTCACCGTTGTCCGCTCCGCCTCACTCAACGAATTCATGAAGCCTTCCAATGCGTCAAACGCTGCCATGACCGTCCACTCCATTCTGAGATGATGCCGGGGGCACATCGGCTCCCGGTCGTGTATACTTCCATCCGGTGTCGCTCAGGTGCAGAGGCGGCCCGCTGACCCAACGATCCTGCTCCGTGACGCGACCGATGACCAGGGTATGGTCGCCAGCCAGCACGCTTTTGTCGACCGCGAGCCTCAGTGCGCCGAGCGCTCCCGAGGGTACCCCGACCCAGGGATACCGGGTCATGACGTGACCATCGCCTTCCGGGTCCACCACGGTTCCACCATTCTTCAAAACACGCTTCGCCATGTCCTTTCCGCCCTCGCGCGGGAGCATGGCAAGTGTGAACTCGCCCGTCGAAAGGACTCGCTTCAGGAAGTCACTGTCATTTTCCAGCGCTACCCCGATGAGTGTTGGGGAGAATGAGATCTGCGACACCCAGGTGACCACGATGGCACTGAATCCCTCCTGGCCTCCTGCTATGCAGACCCACAACGCGTAAGGGATAACTTCAAGAGCTGAAAGGCGTTGACCCTGAGTTGTCAAAGAGGAATACCCATCCCTTTCGCCTCGCGTTTCCCAAGGCACTCCGTGCAGCTGCAGAGGGCCCGCAGGTGTTCCCACGTATACAGACCTTGCTCATGCCCATCACCCCACACGAGTTTCAAGGCGTACGTCCCAACGGGCTCCGCCCCCTTGAGGTCATACTTCCCGGGGAGGGCAGCCTGATCCGGAGCGGGCGCATAGTGGTGCAGAAGGACGGTCTCGCCCTGGCATCCGGCACACGGGCATGCATCACGCAGCATCTGCAGGTGAACCGGGCCGGCATGGCCATCCGACCACGATAGCTCGAGGCGCTCTGCGTCGAGACGGGTCAACTTCTTCAATCGCAAGGGATTAGGGGTATTCATATCAGAAATAATCTATGCTTTCAAATGACTATCGAACCATTCTTGATGATCGTCTCTTCCTCCCCATCAGGATACACGAAATTCATGTACACGACATGTATGGCTGGTTGCACCTCCGGGACATAGACCCAATCGATGTGCACCACCTTGTCCGGGGAAGAAAAGTCGAGTGGTCCGACCTGTCCTCCGAAGTGGTCACTCCGGCCGAACGCGATGTGCAGGCCAAGCTTCTCATCGAGGAGCGTGCTCCCGACCGGCTTCACGTTCCACTCGTTCAGGACACCTACGCCGAGTTCCGCGATATTGCCATAGGCAGGTTCATCCTGGAGCAGGTCCGCCTGGTGCCGGGCCTCGGGCCCATCGTCAAGGACCTCAACCGCCTTGTTCTCCTTGACCCTGAACCGGACGATCTCGCTCCCGAACTGTACCGGCAGGACGCCCGTTGTCTGGCTGCGCTCATGGGGTTCTTCACCCTCGTAAGGAACGATATAGGCCTCCCCCGATGGGAGATTGGCAACGCTTCCCGGCTGTCGGATCAGCCCGCCACTCGCATGGCCGGTTCGGAATCGAAGATCGATATGGAATGGATAGAGAACGGCATCGCCCACACCGAACATAACATTCGCGCCGCTTGCGCGGTTCATCCGGGCCTGGATCTGCTCCACCCGGCGGTTCACATCTTCATAATTGAGTCCGAGAGCAGGGATCATGGAGCGGGAGAAGCCGGGCATGGTCGCCCCGCGGAAGCCGAAGGTCCGCGCCAGGACCTTCAACGGCGCCGTGGCTGACAACTCCGTGGGTGCCAAGACGATGCTCGAATCCTGGAGGACGGCCGCGAGTGTCGTCTCCACGCTGGCCGCAATGGTCCCCTGCGGACCGATCTGCTCGACGAGCAGGACCCCATCGGGGAGATCGCCGTTGTTCGTCCCGACATTCGGATAGGCGCAGAAGGACAGCTTCTCGAATGGCATGACCTTCCAGCTATCCGCCAGCATCAGATACCATTCCGTGGCGATCCTCCGTCGGTCCATCCACGCAGCGGAGTCGGCAACAGTACCATCGGGAAGGTCCACCAGAAAGGTCAATCCCTTTTCACGGGGAGCGAACCGGAAGACCGCGTCGAGGAGGGAGAGAAGCTGGGAGGCGCTGAGGTTCCGGCTCATAGGGGATCCCGGGTGGCAGAAGGTCAGTCTGGAACGGGGTCACACGAGTCGGCGTGCGATCTCCCGCAATGCATCCCGCGTCAGAAATTTCTGGACGAGCGGGAAGAGGATGTTGTTCTCTTTGTGGATATGGTTCACGAACTTCTGGATGACACTTTGCGCGCTGGCGCGGACCGCGCGGAGCGTTGCAGCCGTCGGCCGACCCGGCCCGAGTTTCCCGGTGGCGGTGCGCAACTTCCGGAGTTCTTTCTTCAGCATCCGGTGCTCTTCGCGCATGACATCCGTGGGGCCTTCCACGTAGCGCTCGAGCACGGGAAAGAGCGCTGCTTCCTCATGGCTATTGTGGACGTGCACTTCGTCCACGAGGAACCCGACAGCTTCCCGGACCTTCATGACGGCGTCAGGCGCATACCCGTTCTCGACGAGTGCCCGGGTGGCCCGATTCAGGCTCGACAGATGCATGAGCGTGACATCGTGCTCCTGCATGAACCGCGCGATCGGATCGATCGGGCGGCGCACCGGTCCGTCAGAATTTCTCGATGTACGTCGCGTATTTCATCCCACCCTTGTCCACCAGCGTCCCGATCTGTGAGATCAAAGCTTCCATCTCGGGCGTCATCTCATCCTCGAGGGCTTCGTATTCTGCTTCCGTCGCGGTGACGAACATCTCCATGAATTGATCCTTCTTCCCTTCGACCGCAAAGATCGCGTAGTCCTTTCCGGCCGCGGTGAGAAGACCCTTCAACTGTGCGCCCAATTTCTCATACGATGCACGGCCACCGGGCTTCACCGTGTACGTGATCGTGGTAATGACCTTCGACATAAGTTCCTTTCTCGTGAGGTGTTCATGCGCGTCTGCGCGTCAATAACCGGCCCGCCGGATCTCCGCCTCCGACATGCCGAAGTAATGGCCGATCTCGTGGATCAGGGTCTCGCGGATGTGCCGCCGCAGATCCCCCTCCTGGTCCGCAAGATCCTCCAGGTTCTTCTGGTACAACGTTATCGTGTCCGGGATCACCGGGTACATACCGTACTCCGCGCCGCGCCGTGTCAAGGGGATCCCCTGATACTCTCCCAACAGGAGTCCACGCCCCCGTCGTTTCATCGGCGGCAGATCCTCGACGACGATCCTGATGTTTTCCATCGTCTCGCGGAACGCTATCGGGAGTGCGGCGTACTCCTCTTCCACGATCCTCTCGAACGCATCGCGGTCCACCGAGCTCACCTGAACGGCACCAGGAAGAGCGCGAGCATGGCCGCTACACAGCCGGCCCCGAGGAGCAGGGCGAACCACCACGAGCTCCCCGCCATCACACGAATGCCCGTCCAGACCAGGAATGCGGACCAGAGGACCGCGAGGGCATCGAGGCCCACGAGGACGATGTACGCCATCGGGTTCAGGACCATCGGGGGTGGATTCGTGTCGAACAGGTACACACCGAACACCGCGATCTCGATAGGAAATACGAGCACGAGCGAGAGCACGATCGGTACCGCACTGTACGCCAGGAGTGCGCGGGCGTTCCTCCCGTTCACTTTCCTGCCGCCGATCGGTGTCACGATGGTCAGGATCCTCGACAGCACAAAGAACAGGATCGCACCGAGCACCGGGCCGGCGAGCAGGCCGATACCGAGGATCGTGGCCAGCTGTGGGATACGGACGCCGACATTCCCATGCCAGAGCAACCCGTACGCAAGTGCGATGCCGAACGCCGCCGTCAGCATCACCACATAATTCTTCGAGCCCGCCAGGGCGATCCGACGGAACGTCGCCGATGGCGATTCGATCAGTCCCCAGATCGTCTGGAACAGGTCGAGCGTATCCACTTTGGCCTGTGTATAGCCCTTACAGGACGTACAGACGACCGCAAGGTCATCGTTCTCCGCTCCACAGACGGGGCAGGCCCGCGTCAACACGGCTGCTTTCATATATCCTATATGATACGGTTTTTCAGCACGTTATACAACTTTCTTGAACCTCGCGGTGAAGTGGCGGAGCATGGGCGGTTCCTCCTCGATCCGGACCCCCCGGATCCGCTCCCTGTTCGCATACACCTCCAGCACGGCTTCGATGACGTAGTCAATATGGCTTTGCGTGTACACGCGCCGGGGTATGGCCAGGCGCACGAGTTCCATCCTCGCCGGGATCAGGGCCCCGGTGGGGTCGTATTTCCCAAACATCACGCTCCCGATCTCGACGGACCGGATCCCGGCGGCCAGATAGAGTTCCATGGCCAATGCCTGCCCCGGATACTCGGTGACGGGAATATGGGGAAGGAACCGTTTGGCATTGAGGTAGATCGCATGCCCTCCGGGTGGCCGCAGAATGGGCACACCCGCCTCGACCAGCCGGTCGCCCAGATATCCCACGGACCGGATGCGGTACTGGAGGTAGTGCTCGTCGAGGATCTCGTCCAACCCCTGGGCGATGGCCTCGAGATCCCGCCCCGCCAATCCACCATAGGTCGGGAATCCTTCCGTCACGATGAGCAGATTGCGTGCCGCCACCGCCATCGTGTCATCGTTGAGTGCGAGGAATCCGCCCATATTGACCAGGGCATCCTTTTTCGCGCTCATCGTCACGCCGTCCGCATACGAGAACATTTCCCGCGCGATCTGTGCCACGCTCTTGTCGGCAAATCCGGGCTCCCGTAGCTTGATGAAGTAGGCATTTTCCGCAAAACGGCAGGCATCCAGGAACAGCGGGATCCGGTGCCGGGTGCAGATCTCGCGCACAGCCCGAATGTTCGCCATCGATACCGGTTGGCCGCCGCCGGAATTGTTCGTGACCGTCAGCATGCACAGGGGGATCCGCTCCTCCCCCGTCCGATCGATGAAGGCCTTGAGTGCCGCCACATCCATGTTGCCCTTGAAATCGGCGATGACATCCGGATCCTTCCCCTCTTCACAGGGTAGGTCCACCGCCTCCGCTCCCGAAAATTCCACGTTCGCCCGCGTCGTATCGAAGTGGGAATTGCTGGGCACGACCTTTCCCGGCCCGCCGGCGATGGAGAACAGGATCTTCTCCGCCGCGCGTCCCTGATGCGTCGGGATGATGTGCCGTAGACCGGTGAGCGAACGGACCTTCTCTTCGAAGCGATAGAAACTGCGCGCTCCGGCATAGGATTCGTCGCCGCGCATCATGCCGGCCCACTGGTCGGCGCTCATGGCCGAGGTGCCGCTGTCGGTCAGGAGATCGATGAGCACATCCTCTGCCGGGATAAGGAAGAGATTATTGTGACCTTTCGCGAGGATCTGCTCGCGCTGTTCGCGAGTGGTGAAGGTGATGGGTTCGACGGACTTGATGCGGAAGGGTTCAATGATGGTCTTCATCGGAACGGTCCTTTCAATGCGGGTAAGGTACGGGGAATCCACGACGATAGCAACGATTCGGCGGGGCTGCGCCTTGACAATGAGATGGCACAGCGGTATACTTGAATCCATATGGCAGACGCATCACGGAAGGCAGAAGAGGCAGGGGCGCACCTGTACGAGTACCTGCGGCGTGAGGTCGTTGGCGACGGCATCCTGTCGATGGACCGCCTCGCCGAGACGCTCATCCGGTGTCACACGCCGTTCGGGGCACAGCACGAGGGCGAGATCATTATCGGATGCATGTTCGCTGCGGTGCTCGCCATCGAGGAACTGGCCACGCCGGGGTTGCGGGAGCGATTCCGGGCGGGGCTCGACGGGGAATTCCTCAGACATCTCCGCGAACAGGGTGCGGATGAGGATCACGTTGTGGAGTGGCGGACGATCCTGGGGGAGCACTTCGTGGACTACTACCGGAGCGTGACGGGACATCATGGCCCTGCATTGCCGGACGCTCTTGGGAAGGAATTCCTCTGGAATCTGACGGGGGTGGAAGAGGATGACCCCGTCCCTATCGAGGCGGTGACAGCTTATCTTGCCGCGGCACGCGCGGTGTCCCGGCGGGTCGTGCGTGAACTGCTCGCAGCCCTTCCCGCCTGATCACCCTCCCCTTCGCAGTTACTCCCGACTGTACCGTAAGATGGAGAAGATGTCCACCCCGCTCAACTTCTCTCTCCCGTTCAGGAATTCCAGCTCGATCAGGAACGAGACCCCGACGATCTGTCCTCCCAGACGCTCGATGAGACGGCAGGTGGCGGCCATCGTCCCACCGGTCGCGAGCAGGTCATCGTGCACGATGACCCGCTCACCCTTCGTGATGGCATCGGTGTGAAGCTCGAGAGCATCCACGCCGTATTCGAGCTGGTACTCTTCGCGGATGGTCTTGGCGGGAAGTTTGCCGGGCTTGCGCACGGGAACGAATCCGGCATGCAGGCGCGACGCGAGAACGGCGCCGAGGATATAGCCGCGGGATTCCACGCAGACGACCTTGTCCACGTTCTTCCCCGTATAACGTTCGACGAGGATATCGACCGCCCGTGCGAACGCCTCCTTGTCCTTCAACAGCGTGGTGATGTCCCGGAACATGATGCCGGGCTTCGGAAAATTCGGAACGGTCCGGATCGCTCCGAGGAGGTCGGGGGGCTGCGCTTTCACCATCCCGGTTCCTGATCGTTGATGATGGCCTGTGCGCCCTTGCGACAATCGGCGGTCATCCGCGCTGCCGCATGGACGTTGATGGTGAAGTCCACAGCATCGGAGCCGTTCATGCCATTCAGTTTCCCCAGGAGGTCCTTTGCCATGCTCATGGCGGAACTGCTGCACGCATTGACGAGTTCGGTGATGAGCGCTGTTCCCTTCTTTTCGAGCTGATCGTCCGGCACCGCGGCCGTGATGAGTCCCATCCCTTGCGCTTCCGTCGCGGTCAGCGTGTTGCCCCGGAGGATGACCTCGCGTGTGCGTCCTTCGCCGATCCGCTTCACGAGGTACGGCGCAACGAGGGCCGGGACCATGCCGGTCTGTACCTCGGGGATCGCGAAGCGGGCACGGTCACGTGATGCCAACACGAGATCGCACACAACAGCAAGGCCACACCCGAAGCCGAGGGCGGGTCCGTGCACAAGGGCACACACCGGCTTGCGGATCTCGTAGATCGTACGGAGCAGCGTTGCCAGACGCTGCGAATCGGACCTGTTCTGCTCCAGGTCCAGCGTACTCATGTGCTGGTGGTATGCCGGATCGATCCCCGCGCAAAAGGCGGGTCCTGCACCGGCGAGGATCACGACCTTCACACCGGGATCGCGGGCCGCGGCGATGAAGGCCGTGGTGAGTTCGGCCACGATCGTATCATCGAGGGCATTATGCGTGGCGGGCCGGTTGAGGGTGATGCGGGCCGTCCGTTCGCCCGCTGCGTAGCGTATCGACTGAAGGTCCATGCAGCAACATAGCGAGAATATGCTGCAAAAACAAGGTTCGTGGCGTGGTTGGCACGTAAAACGCAAGCGGCATCCGGAGGATATCCCGGATGCCGCTCGATGCACGCGTGATGAGTTGACCGACGGACGACTAGACGTCGTAGTAGAGGCCGAACTCGAACGGATGCGGACGCAGGGCCATCGGTTTGACCTCTTTGTCCATCTTGTACGTGATCCACGCCTGGATCGTATCCTCGGTGAAGACATCGCCGCGGAGCAGGAACGCATGGTCGCGTTCGAGTGCGTGGAGAGCCTCCTCGAGCGAACCCGGGGTCGAGGGAACGTTCTTCAGTTCCTCCGGCTCCAGATCATAGATGTCCTTGTCCAGCGGCTGACCCGGATCGATCTTGTTCAGGATGCCATCGAGTCCGGCCAGCAACAGCGCCGAGAACGCAAGATACGGGTTGCACGACGGATCGGGGCACCGGAATTCCAAGCGCTTCGCCTTCGGGCTCTTCGAGTACATCGGTATGCGGATCGAGGCGCTCCGATTGCGCTGCGAATAGGCGAGGTTCACCGGGGCTTCGAAGCCGGGTACGAGGCGCTTGTACGAATTCGTCGTCGGGTTCGTGATGGCGCACAACGCCGGAGCATGCTTCAGCAGTCCGCCGATGTAGTGCATCGCCATCTCGCTGAGGTTCGCGTAGCCGTTCCCGTAGAACAGCGGCTTGCCACCCTTCCAGAGGCTCTGGTGCACGTGCATGCCGGACCCGTTGTCACCGAAGAGCGGCTTCGGCATGAAGGTCACGGTATGGCCGTTCTTCGCGGCGGTGTTCTTGATGATGTACTTGAAGAGCAGCATGGCGTCGGCGCTGGCGAGCAGCGGCGCGAACCGGAGGTCGATCTCGGACTGACCGGCCGTGGCGACCTCATGATGCTGTGCTTCGACATCGAGGCCGACCGCGATGAGGTTCTTCGTCATCTCATTGCGCAGGTCCTGGAAGTGATCCGTCGGTGCGACCGGGAAATACCCTTCCTTGTACCGGGGCTTGTACGCCAGGTTCGGCATCTCTTCCCTGCCGGAATTCCAGCGGCCTTCGATCGAATCGATGTGATGGTACGACTCGTGCTCGTTCGTATCGAAACGGACGTCATCGAAGATGAAGAACTCGGCTTCGGCGCCGAAGAACGCGGTGTCGGCGATGCCAGTGGACTTCAGGAACGCTTCCGCCTTCTGGGCGATGTTGCGCGGACAGCGCTCGTACTTCTCCTTGGTGAGCGGGTCGTACACATCGCAGATCATGCTGACCGTCGGTTCCTTGATGAACAGGTCGACGAATGCCGACGACGGATCGGGCAGGAGGAGCATATCGCTCTCATTGATCGCCTTCCATCCGCGGATGGAGGAACCGTCGAAGCCGAAGCCATCCTCGAAGCTCGACTCCTCGAGCTGCTTGATCGGGACCGACAGGTGCTGCCACTGACCGGGCAGGTCCATGAACTTGAGATCGATCATCGTGGCGCCACTGTCCTTGATCAGCTTGAAGACGTTGCCGAT
>WBZP01006552.1_pt1 | contig 11497 bp, 9 predicted proteins | sample 5204301 | NCBI WGS metagenome assembly WBZP01 (sample SAMN12412401, study PRJNA552823) | activated sludge metagenome | isolation source: activated sludge from nitrification reactor of wastewater treatment plant... | place: USA: Pennsylvania | collected 2017
ACGCCGGAAAGGGCTGCGCGACAGTGACCTTCGGCCGCCTCCTCGTGGTGGCCGGGATGTGGTGACCGGACTGAAGACCCAATTCCGTATGACGAACCGAGAGTATTCTGGAGGTGCCACAGAGCGGGACCAGCCCCCACCAGAGGCGCCGCTCGCGGCGCGAGAGGTGAGAGGAGTGTCACCCCATGACACTCACCAGCAGGTTCAGCGGCAAGACCGCCATCGTCACCGGAGCCGGGTCGGGCATCGGCCGCGCCACGGCCCTCGCCCTGGCGTCCGGCGGCGCGTCGGTCGTGGTCGCAGACATCGACCCGCTCCGGGCCAAGGCTGTAGTCGCAGAGATCGAAGCAACCGACGGGGTCGCCGTCGAGGTCGTCGGTGACCTTGCCGAGGAAGAGGTTGTCGAGGAGATCGTCCGGCGGACCCTCGGCGAGTACGGCCGGATCGACATCCTCGTCAACAACGCCGGGATCATGGACTCGATGTGCGGCCCGCAGGAGACCTCGTCGGCGGAGTGGGACCGGGTCATGCGGGTCAATGTCACCGCGCCCTTCCTGCTCACCCGGGCCGTTGCTCCGGCGATGATCGCCGCGGGCCGGGGCTCGATCGTCAACGTCGGCTCCGAGGCGGGGCTGCGCGGCAGCTGCGCGGGCACGGCATACACGACGAGCAAGCACGCCATCGTCGGGCTCACCAAGTCCAGCGCGATCATGCTGCGGCCGCACGGTGTCCGGGTCAACTGCGTCGCCCCTGGCGGGACGATCACCAATATCCAGGTCACTGTCGACCCGGACACGCAGGGGCCGGCGGTCCTCGGCGCCTTCCGCGGCAATGTCGGCAGGATGGCCGAAGCCGAGGAGGTCGCCTCGGCGATCGTCTACCTCGCCTCGGACGAGGCCAGCGCCCTGACCGGCGTCATCCTCCCGGCCGACAGCGGGTGGTCAGCCATCTGAGCGACGCGAACGCCATACCAGCGCCTGACCGGCGGCATAGCTCGCCGCGAAGCGTCGCAGCCCCGGGTCGGGGGAGGGGACGGTTACAGTGGAGGCCGTCCCCCGCCCCCTCGAAGGCGAGAACTGCCATGACCCGACACCTGCCTCGACCGCTGCCCCGGCGCATCGTCCTCAAGGGCGTGAGTGGCGCCGGCTTCATCGCCTGGCTGAGTGCCTGCTCGTCCGGCACACCAAGCTCCACCCCATCGGGACCGTTCACCTCGAGCGCCCCGCTGGCCCTGCCGACGGACCGCCCGAAGACCCGGACGGTGCCCAGTGCGCCGCCTCCCGCCCCGCTCCCGGACGGGACGATCAACGTCCTCGTCATCGGCTCGGACACCCGCACCCTCGGCGCCCTCGACGGCCGTTCGGACGTCATCACGCTGGTCCAGCTCTCCGGCGACCGGAAGCGGGTCAACATGGTCTCGGTCGCGCGAGACACCGCCGTCGACCTCCCGGGCGGCGGTCGCGGAAAGATCAACGAGGCGTATGCGCGGAAGGGGCCGGCCGGGCTGGTCGAGGTCGTCTCCGCGCTTCTCGACGTGAAGATCACCTACACCCTGGAGACCAACTTCGGCTCCTGGGTGACGATCAGCGACCTCCTCGGTGGGTTCACCGTCCAGAACCGGTTCGCCTCCGACAGCTCGCACATCGTCTTCCCCAAGGGCCCGATCTTCCTCAAGGGTCGCAAGGCGCTGGCCTACGTGCGGGAACGTCATGGTCTGCCCAATGGCGACCTCGATCGCACCGAGCGCCACCGAGCGGCCCTGACCGCGATCCTGCAGCGACTGCACGACCTGGCCGTCAAGGACCCGAAGGTGCTCGCCAAGCTCGTCCCGAATCTCTACGCCCAGACTCGAGCGAATGGGCTGACCGTGCAGCAGGCCGTTGGGATGATCCCGCTCGTCGCCTCGCTCACCGCTGCCCAGGTCACCTCGGTCATGGTCCCGGTCACCGGGTTCGGCACGATCAACGGTGGCTCGGTCGACCTCGTCAACACGGGTCGCACCGCCGAGCTCGTGGCGGCGCTGAAGACGTCCGACCTGTCCGGTTATGTCGCCAAGTACGGGGTGTCGAACGCACCGACCGGCTGAGGGCCGTCCGCGCCCGGGCCGGGCGTCAGCCTGCCCCCACGATCGCGTCCACGTCGACGACCGGGTGATCCGCGGGCCCGGCGTCGACGATCTTCATCGTGTGGGTTCCCGGCGTCGCCCAGGCGTAGGAGGCCACGATGACCCGGCCGGACACGGTTGCGGCATACAGGTTGACGGTCTTGTAGAGGACACCGTCGAGGTACACCGTCGCCACGCCCTTCGTGGGTCCCTTCGCCGCGACCCAGCCCATCGTGCTCCCAAAGGACGTGAAGCTCGCCGAGGCCTTCGGCGTGCTGGTGCTCATGAGGTAACCACCCGAGGCGGACGACCACGCCTTCCTGGTCCATCCCGTGCTGAAGGTGAGCTGGGCGGATGTCTCCTGGACGATGCCGGCCGGGAAGGCGTTCGTCACCCGTGCGCTGCCCCAGTTACCGGCGGTGTCCGCGGCCTGAACGGCCAACTGGTAGTAGTGACCCGGGCCTAGGGTGATGGCCACCGAGCGGGACGTCGGCGTCGCCAGGGTCAGCCGCGACCACACCCCGTCCGTGGAGAGCCAGGCGCGGTACTCGGCCACTCCACTGGCGTCGTTCGCCGACCAGGTCACCGTCGCGGGGTAGGTCGTGCCGATCTGCTTGCCGACGGTCGGGGCATAACGGATCGCTCCGATGATCGGACCGGCCGAGTCGACGGCGGTCCCGAGCGCGCCGATCGCGGCGCGGAGGTTCGGCAGTGGCCCGATGCGGCCCGTCCCCGGGCTGACCTGGGCCTGCCCGGTCAGCCGGAGCCGGGTCCGGACCTCTCGGGGCGAGAGCGTCTTCCCTCGGGACTTGGCAACGCTGGACAGCGACGCTGCGGCGCTGGCCACGATCGGAGAGGCGCTCGACGTCCCGCCGAAGCTGCCGGTGTACCACTGGTTGACGCCCGAGCCGACATACAGGTCGCCATACCCGGTCGTTGTGACGCACTCGCCCCAACCCTGGAGGTCGACCCGGCGGCCATAGTTGGAGAACCACAGCTTGGTGCGTGACGTGGTGCAGCCGGTGCCCCCGGCGCCCCCGGCCCCGACGATGATCGCGCCGCTGTCGGCCCGCCCGCCGGGAAAGGTCGGGCCGTAGGCCAGATCGTCGAGGTTCTGCTGGCCGTTGCCGGCCGCCTCGACGACGATGATGCCGCGAGAGGTGGCCGAGACGATCGCGTCGTAGTACGCCGGGACCCACTCGACGGCAACGCAGCCGACCTGGTCGGACAGGCACGACCCGAGGGGCCCGGCAGTCTGCTGCTCGAGAAGCATGACGTCGCCGGCGCGCAGGCCGTTCGCCGCCGTGGTGATCGAGTTCGCCAGGTCGTAGCCGCGCTGGGTGTTGTAGGCGTTCGTGACCCGCAGGGTCGCTCCCGGCACGAGGCCGGTCACCCCGATGGTGTTGCTCGTCGCGGCGATCTGGCCGGCCACGGCGGTGCCGTGGTTGCTATCGGCAAAGGGGTCAGAGGGGGTGCCATTGGGCACCAGGGCCGTCGCAAGCTTGGCCACGTCCTCGTGGGTCCGGTTCCACGAGTACTCGATATCGTGCACTCGGACGTTGACGCCATTGCCGCCCGCGATGGTCTGGGCATAGAGCGCCTCGATCCCGTTCGCGACCGACGCCCCGGCATACCCCTGCCGCGCTCGGTAGTCCGGGGTGGGCGGGGCAGCCGCGACCGGTGCAGCGTAAGCCACCTCGACGACCGGCAGAGCGTTGAGGGCATCGACCACGGCATCGACAGTGCCCCCGGGCCGGACCGCGATGCGGTAGTACAGGTTGAGGTCGGCCTGCTCCCGCTGCGAACGCGTCGCGGTCTCCCGAGTGGACGCGTCAAGGGATGCCTCGTCGGTGACGAAGGTCCGCCGGATCGAGGCGGCGCCGGCCAGCGCGGAGCGCACCTGGGCGAGGTCGGCCGCCGACGCGGCCTGGCGGGGCAAGGACACTCCCGCGACGGCACCGACGCTGCTGACCGACGGAATAACGGACAGCGCCCCGCCACGGAGCCGAATACCGGACCCTTCGCGGAACTTCACCTCGACCTCGGTGCGCGAGGCGTTGGCGGACAACCGGGAGTGGGCCGAGGTGGGCTTGACCGCCGGGACTCGGCGCTGCACGTCGGTGTCCGCGGCGCGGCTGGACGGCGTCTGTGCCAGACCTGCCTCACCTCCACCCCACGAGGTGCCGGGGGACGCCGACCCGCCGGTGGACCCCACCGACGGCCGGCCGGAGTCTGCTGCGGCTGCCGACCCGGGCGACACCGCGGCCACGGTCGCGGCCGTCGCGACGACGGCGCAGGCCAGCGCCACCCTGCTGCGGAATGGACGGTTCTGGCTCATCTGTACCCCTTCTCGATCGGCTGCCCCGCTGGGGGCCGTCACCACGACCTCGCCCAGTGCCCCTGTGCGACAAGGACCGACGCGGCTCAGTGTGCCAGACGGCGGCGACAGCCACGCCAGAACAGGAGCAGATCGGCAGCGGCCGCACCCGTCAGTCGATCAGGCCCGCGCTCCGCGCCGCGTCGACGGCTTCCGCTCTGGTGTGCACCCCGAGCTTGCGGTAGACCGCCTGGGCGTGCGAGCGCACCGTCGCGGGGGACACGTACAGCTCGGCAGCGATGCGTGGCACCGGATAGTAGGACGCGAGGTACCTCAGCACGCGCAGCTCCGCGGTGGTCAAGGCATCCTCGCCGGGGCGGTCCTTGATCTCCGGGTTCGCGGTCGAGAGGGCCTCGAGCCGAGCCCTGAGGTAGCCAGCCTGAGGCGCCTTGGCGAGGATCGGGACGGCCTCGCGGGCCAGAGTCGCCGCCGAGGCAGCGTCACCGAGCCACAGCGCGGTCTCGACAAGGAGCACATGAGCAGCGAGCCGCATGACGGGCAGGCCCTCGGGAACATCGGTCAGCTTGTTCCGGGCAGTCCAGAAGCCCTCGGACGTTCGGGTCCGGTCGCCCGAGTGCGCGGCGAAGCGGGCCAGCGCAGCGTCATACAGGAAGGTGACGCGGTTACTGCGCAACCCGGCCCGGTCCCACAGCTGCTCGCCCTCGGCGAGCAGCTCACGACCCTGCGTCACGCGGCCGGTGCTGGAGAGGATGAAGGCGAGGACGGCCTTGCGGAGCACCTCGACGAGCGGGTACGACGAGGAGTAGGTCGACAGCGCCTTGAGCATCCCTTCGGCCCGGACCAGATCCCCCTCACCCATCGCGTGGACGCCGCCGACCAGCTGGGCCAAGACGGTCCACCCCAGCGTCGTCATCGCCTCGAGGGTGGCCGCACCGATGGGTTTGATGCCGCTGACCTCGGTGATGACCTCGGCGGGTCGAACATGGGCGGCATCACGCGGCTCGCGACCGGAGACCCGGGCGGTCTCGGACTGGATCTCCAGCCATCGGACCACCGCGGCGTAGTCGCCCTCGGCGCAGGAGACGATCGCGTGGAGCATGGGGATCTCGGGGTACGCGCCGACGTCGGCGGGGGTGAAGTGGCTCAGCCAGCGGCGCACCGTCCACGTCCGTCCGGCCATGGCCAGCGCGGCACCGCGGCGGTAGCAGAAGTCGGCGAGCCGGGCGTGGTCACCGAGCCGGACGAGCAGCTCGAAGGCCTCGGCGTCCCGGTGCCGGGCACCCAGCGAGGTGGCTGCACGGTCGAGCAAGGTGGTGACCCGCGCCGGGTTGCGGGTGCGGAGCCGGCGGCGTAGGTGCCCGGTCAGCAGTGCCTGCACCGCGATCCGTCGGCCGTCGTTGATCCGCACCATGGGTGCCGGGTTGGTCTCGAGCTGGGCGAGGTATGTCGCTGAGTCGTTCGCGTCCCGGGCGATGTCGAGCGTGCCGACGTCGGCGGAGCCCAAGACGGCGACATCCTCGAGGAAGGCGACCAGCGGGCCGGGCATCGACCCGAGCACCTCCTGGTCGAGATAGGTCGACATCAGCCACTGGGACTGCGAGCCGTTCCCCGAGACCCCGGTGGCATCCCGGGCCAGCAGCGCCAGGCGCACCCCCGCAGGCCAACCCCCGGTGAGCTCGTAGATGCGGTCCAGCTCGGTACTGCTCAGCTGTGGGCTCCGCAGCGTCTCCAGCTCGTCGCGCTGCAGCTCGAGGTCGGCCTCGGTGATACTGACGACCCGACCCTGGAGGTTGCGGCGGGCAATCCGCACCGGGGGCAGCCGCCGCCCGGCGAGGACGAGGACCATGCTGCTGGGCAAGTGGTTGGCCAACGAGTCGAGCAGCTCGACGGCAGCGGAGTCCTCGATGACCTGGACGTCATCGAGCAGGAGGACCAGGTCCAGACCGTCCAGGGCGGCCAGCAGCCGCGGCATGAGCACCCGTGGCCAGTCCGGCTCCGCGGAGCGGACGTCGCGGAGCATGGGCGCCACGGTCGGCAGGTGCTCGGCGAGCCGCTCGACGAGATGGCGCCCGAGCTGCTGGACGCTGTCGTGAAAGGGCTCCAACGTGACGATCACCGGCGTGCCGCTCGCGGCGCAGGCCCAGGTGTCGAGCAAGGTGCTCTTCCCGTATCCTCCCGCCGCAACCAGCGTGACGATGCTCCCCCGCGCGACATTCTCGAAACGCGCGAGCAACCCCGACCTCGGTACCAGGCGCGCGCTCGGACGCGCCCCACCCCCGCGCAGGCTGGTCTGCACGGTCAGTCCTCCCCCGACCATGGTGTGAGTATTTGTCACGCAGGGGTGGACGGCAAGACCGCGTCGCGCTGCCAACGTGGCCTTAACCTGCGCATATGCCTGACGGTGCCGATGCTGGCCGGCACCGGGCGGCGGGGTGCACAGGTCAGCCGCGAGGTCACGCCGGCGAGGAGGGTCCCCCCGAGGACGTCGCGCCGTCCGCGGCCGAGGTGCTCTCGCTGAGCGAGACCGTCCCGTCCGGGGCCACGGCGGTGTCCTCGAACCGGACCAGGGTGATCCGGTGGTTGTCCATCTCCAGGACGGTGAGGCGGCCACCGTCGAGGGACACCTGGTCGCCGACCGCCGGGACGGAGCCGAACTCCTTGTAGAACAGGCCGGCGAGCGTGACGTAGTCGGAGTGCTCGGGGAACGGGAAGCCGACGAGCTCGGTGAGGTCGTCGACCCGCATCTGGGCGTCGATCTCATATGCGCTGCCGACCAGTTTCTTGATCCGCCGGGCCTGCCGGGTGAACTCGTCCTCGTAGTCGCCGACGATCTCCTCGAGGATGTCCTCCAAGGTGATGATGCCCTCGGTGCCACCGTACTCGTCGATGACGACGGCCATCTGGTGCCGGGTGCGCTTGAAGTCCTTGAGCAGCTCGGACAAAGCCTTGCTGTCGGGCACCATGAGCGGCGGCTTGGCGAAGTCCCGGACCGGCTTGCGGCTCACGTGCTTGAAGTTGTCCGAGGCGCTGTGCTCGGCGACGAAGGTGAGCAGCTCCTTGATCGCGACCACGCCGGTGATCCGGTCGAGGCTCTCCTCGTAGACGGGGAAGCGGGCGTGCGGGATGTCGCGGAAGTAGCGCAGCGCCTCGCCGAGCGTGGTGTCCTGGGCGAGGGCCCGGATCTGGGTCCGTGGCACCATCGCCTCCCGAACGGTCGACTCGTCCAGCTCGAAGACGCCGCGGATCATCTCGGTCTCCTCGGGGTCGAGCATCCCGTCCTTCTCGCTCGCCTCGAGGATCATCCGGATCTCCTCGACGCTCATCGTGAAGTGGCTCTCGCCGTGGCCGCCGAGGTTGCCCTGGCCGGAGAGACGCAGCAGCAGGTCGGAGGCCCACTTCATCACGGCGATGAGCGGCCGGAAGGTGAGGTACATGACGTTGATGAGCCGACCGACCGCCATACTCAGCCGTTCCGCCTTGTGGAAGGCGAGGACCTTCGGTGCGAGCTCACCACCGACGATGTGGATGAACGAGACGATGATGAAGCCGATGACATACGAGACGGTGTGCGCGGCGTGGTGCAGGACGTCGTGGTCGCCCAGCGCGGTGAAGATCGCGACGACCCAAGGATCAATCACGGTGTGCAGGGTCTCCATGCCGACGGCGCCGAGGCCCAGCGAGACCAAGGTGATGCCGACCTGGGTGACCGAGTAGAAGCGCTCCGGCTCGCTGTGGAGCAGGTGGACCGTCTTGGCGCGCTTGTCGCCTTCCTCGGCGAGCTGACGGATCCGGCTGCGCCGGGCGGAGGAGATCGCGATCTCGGAGCCGACGAAGAAGGCGTTTCCGGCGACCAGCAGCAGGATGATGGCCAGCCTCAGGTACAGCGGCAGGTCTTCCACGGGGCGACCCCTCCTCGGGTGGCGGCGGTGCCTCATGGGCCTGGACGCCTTGCGCGCAGTTTACGAGACGGTGGCCCCGAGGTGAACCGGGTCGGACGTCCTCACGGCGATCAGGCCCTGACGGATCGTCGCTAGGGTGCGGCCATGGACCTCGCGACCCTGCAGGACGTCATCGACCGCACGTACGGGGACAGGGACCGGGCGCGCGGTGTGCCGGCGACGGTCGCATGGCTGGCCGAGGAGCTCGGCGAGCTGGCCCAAGCGGTCCGCAAGGGCACCGCCGCCGATCGGGAGCATGAGTTCGCCGACGTCCTGGCCTGGACCGCCTCGCTGGCGAACCAGGTCGGGGTCGACCTCACCGCGGCCGTCCAGCGGTATGCCGACGGATGTCCCCGATGCCGGGCCGTCCCGTGTGCCTGTCCACTGGCCTCGACGGTCTCGTCTGGTTCCGCCACGGGCTGAGCCCTCGCTCCGGCATACTGCGCCGGTGAGCATGCCCGCAGACCGCCGCCCCGCCGCCACCCGGTGGTTCGCCCTCAACGCGGCGTTGGCCTGGGCCGGGCTCGCCGTCTCGCTCACCCTCGACGTGCTGGGCACCTACCCGACGACGGTCACCGTCGCGAGCCATTACGGGTATGCCGTCCCGGACGGCTTTGCGGGCTCGACGCAGCGGGTCGCGGACTGGGTCTCCTACTTCACCATCTGGTCCAATCTCACCGTCGCCATTGTCATGACCGTCCTGGCGCTGGGGCGCCGGCGTCCGTCTCGGTGGTTGCGGGCGGCGCGGCTCGACTCGGTGCTGATGATCACCGTGACCGCGGTCGTCTTCGCGGTCGTCCTCGCGCCCACGGCGCAGCAGCGCGGGTGGGAGAACCTCTCCAATGCGCTGCTCCACCAGGTGACGCCGCTGGTGACCGTCCTTGTCTGGGCCGTCGTCGGTCCGCGAGCGTGGGTGGGCTGGGGCACGGTCCGGGATGCCTTGGTCATCCCGATGGCTTGGGTGGGGTGGATGCTGGTCCGCGGAGCGGTCACCGGGACGTACCCCTATGGTTTCGTCGACGTGGCGCTCCACGGGTATGCCGCAGTGGCACTGAACATCCTGGGGATCCTCGTGATGGGGGTGCTCGTCGGTGTGGTCTTCCGCAGTGCCGACCGGCTCCTCACCCGGCGCGGTTGAGACGGCGTCGCCACGACACGTGGTGTCGGAGGTCCGCCCTACGCTCGACGTCGTGGAGACGGTGGAGTTCGACGCGAGCGTGACGCGGACCGAGGGCCCCGGCGGGTGGCACTACGTTGTCGTGCCTCGCGACCTGAGCGACGAGATCGCCGACCTGGCCATCGGGCCGCGGCGTGGCTTCGGGGCGGTGCGGGTCGAGGCCGGCATCGGGGCGACGACCTGGCGCACGTCGATCTTCCCGGACAGTCGGGTGGGCGCCTACCTCCTCTTCGTCAAACAGGCGGTCCGCACCGCCGAAGGCATCGACGAGGGCGACTCGGTGCGCGTCCGGCTCACCGTCCTCGTCTGAGGTCTGAGGTCGCCGTCGGGTGAGGACTGGGGCCACGCCGGTCGAGGGTGCGGCCGCCCCACTCCGGATTGGTCAGGGTGCGGGGTCGCCGTCGGTCTCAGGGTCCGGTGGGGTCAGCGCGCCGGCCTGCTCGTCGCGCTCGGCCCAGTCGAGCAGCGGGCGGATGTCGAAGACCGCGTCATCGATGCCCGCGTGCAGATCGCCCAGGGCGGCATACCGGCTGGGCATGGTCACAACGGTCAGTTCGCGCGGGTCGACGTCCACGACCTCGTCCCAGGTCAGCGGGGCACTGACCCGGGCGTCGGGGAAGCCGCGCACCGAGTACGCGCTGGCGATGGTGTGGTCGCGGGCATTCTGGTTGTAGTCGACGAAGACGGCGGCCGGGTCGCGGTCACGGCGCCACCACGTCGTCGTCACATCGTCGGGGAGCCGACGCTCGACCTCCCGGGCGAAGGCGAGCGCGGCGCGCCGCACCTCGGCGAAGCCGTACTCCGGCGCGATCCGGACGTAGACGTGCAGCCCACTGCCTCCGGAGGTCTTCGGCCAGCCGACGGCGCCGAGCTCGTCGAGGATCTCGTGGGTGACCGCAGCGGCGCGCTGCACCCGCTCGAAGCGCGCCAGCGGCATCGGGTCGAGGTCGATCCGCCACTCGTCGGGGCGTTCGACGTCGGCCCGGCGGCTGTTCCACGGGTGGAACTCGACCGTCGACATCTGCACCGCCCAGATGACCTGGGCGAGCTCGGTGACGCAGAGCTCGTCGGCGGTGCGGTTGTAGCGGGGGAAGTGCACCCGGACCGTGTCGACCCAGGGCGGCGCGCCGTGCGGGAGCCGCTTCTGGTGGACCTTCTCGCCCTCGACGCCGGTGGGATAGCGGTGCAGCATGCACGGCCGCTCGCGCAGCGCCCGGACGATCCCGTCACCAACCGCGAGGTAGTACTGCGCGAGGTCGAGCTTGGTCAGCCCCAGCGCCGGGAAGTACGGGCGGTCCGGGTTGCTGATGCGCACCGTCCGCTCGCCGACCTCGAGCTCGACCGCGGGTGTGCTCGCCTTGGCCGCCATCTGGTCACCCTACTGTTGGAGGTATGCCGCTGCTGCCGCTCTTCCCGCTCGGCACGGTCCTGCTGCCCGGCGGCTCCCTGCCCCTGCAGATCTTCGAGCGGCGGTATGTCGTCCTCCTCAACGACCTGCTGGGGGAGACGGGCACGTCGCTCGGGTCCGCGGAGGATCGGGCGCTCCGACGTGGCTCAGGGCGGTCCGACTCGGTGCCGTCGTTCGGGGTCGTCGCACTCCGGCGCGGGCACGAGGTCGGGGCGGAGTCGGTGCAGTCCCTCTTCGAGGTCGGGTGTGTCGCGCGGATCGAGGCGGCCCGTCCGGCACCCGGCCCGTCCGGGATGCGGTACCACCTGCAGACCCGAGGCACCCGCCGGTTCGCCATCGAGTCGGTCGTGCCCACGGGGGCGCCATACCTGGTCGCGGAGGTGACCTTTCTCGACGAGCGACTTGGCGCGCTCCCTCGGGCGGAACGGCTGGCGGCCCGGGTCCGCTCTGAAGTGGCGGGCTACCGCCGCTCACTGGGGCTGTCCGCCGTCGACCTGCCGTCCGACCTCGCGGCACTGGCGTACCGCGCGGC
>WBZP01001610.1_pt1 | contig 11496 bp, 9 predicted proteins | sample 5204301 | NCBI WGS metagenome assembly WBZP01 (sample SAMN12412401, study PRJNA552823) | activated sludge metagenome | isolation source: activated sludge from nitrification reactor of wastewater treatment plant... | place: USA: Pennsylvania | collected 2017
AACAATGCCAACAAATCATTTCTTTTTATAAAATCAAATCTCATTTCTCAAAATTTAAAATTGTAGGTTATTGCAGGTATAAAAGATGCAAAAACTGAATAGCTTACGGCTTCAGTTTTGGAAGGTTCATCGGGGTTTTGCCGTACATAAACCGAAAATGAATTCCTTCTGTCGTACACATTATAAACCGAAAACACCCATTCACTTTCTCCCTTTTTAAACATCGCATGTTTATTTCTTCTGGTTGCCGAAACATCCACTCTGTGCGAAGCCGGTATCCTGTATATATTGCGTTCGTCAGTATAATTATGAGGTAAAGCCATTTCCTGCCATAAAAACTTATTGGTTGGAAAACTTGCCGGGGTGCCGGAAGCAAAGCTAAAGGTGGAGCCCAGTGACCACCTTTTTGTAATGTCATAAATCAAAACAGTAGAAATGTTGTGAAGCTTGTCTATTCTGTTGAAAAAATACTGGTTATTGTTTAAGCCTGCCACTTTTTTCTCCGTTCTGGAAAGTGTATAACTGACCCAGCCGTTAAATTTCCCTTTGTTCTTTTTTAAAAAAAACTCCGCACCATAAGCACGCCCACTCCCAAACAGCAAATCAGCCTCAACTACAGGATTTAACAACAAATCGGCATTTCTTACATAATCTATTTGATTCTGAAGTTTTTTGTAATAAACCTCTACAGAAGATTCATATATGTTATTTCCAAAATTTTGAAAATATCCAAGAGCAATCTGATCAGAAATTTGAGGTTTGATGATATTTGAACTGGGTGTCCATACATCCAGGGGGGAGGTAGCTGTAGTGTTTGAAAGTAAATGAATATATTGAGCGAGTCGGTTATAGCTTAATTTTAAAGACGAAGCCTCTCCCAATCCAATATTAAGTGCAAACCGTGGTTCAAGATACCCATAAGAACTCATTTGTTCATTCCTCGAAAATTCTACTCTCCCGGTTACATCCCTTCGGTTATTGGTACTATCAGGCTTCAGGAAATATTCTTCCCCAGGACCCAGTCTTAAAAAATGGGAATATCTGAGACCATAATTAAGGCTGATTTTTTCATTAACTTTTTGTTCGTTCGAAATATACAGGGCACTTTCCAGTCCAAATTTCTTATCCAAACCTATTACCCTGCTTATTCCCCCCGATGTAGCGGTAGCTTTTCCCGGATTAAAAGTATAGTAAATCATTTGCCCCCCAAAAGAGACTGTATTTTTAGAATTAAGATAAAAATTAAAATCAGGCTTCAAACTATAATTTATGATATCCGAATTCCATTCAAATGAATCCTGTTTGTTTTCATTTTTTAAATCAGAATCCAGGGCATAGTCATAATTGGAATAAAAAGCAGTTGTATTAAGAAACAGTTTTTTAGAGAAAACATGATTCCATCTTAAAGTGGTGGTTGCATTTCCCCAATTAAAACCAAAGTCTGCCCCAAAAACATCCCTCCCAAAATACCCGGAAGCATATAATGTGTTTTTTTCATTGATTCTGAAATTAGTTTTGGCCGTAAAATCATAAAAATAAAACCTGGAGTCTTTGAGATCATTTTTCAGAAAAGGTTTTGCCAATACATCAATATAGGATCTTCTCAAAGCCACAACAAAAGACCCTTTTTCTTTAAGGTAGGGTCGCTCATAAGAAAACCTGGAAAAAATAGTCCCGATTCCACCAGAAAACTCCGGTTTTTTCGAATTTCCCTCTTTCATTCTGACATCCAGAATGGATGAAACCCTACCCCCATAATTAGCCGGAATTCCCCCTTTTATTAGTTTTACATCCTTGACCACATCCGGATTAAACACTGAGAAAAAACCAAACAAATGCGAAGAATTGTAAACCGGAGCTTCATCAAGCAACACAAGATTTTGATCTATAGCACCACCTCTAACATTGAATCCTGAAGCCCCCTCACCTACTGAGCTTACGCCTGGCAAAAACTGAATACTTCTGATAACGTCAACTTCGCCCAGCAATGCCGGCATTTTTTTGATGGTTTTCATTTCCACCTTATTGACCGACATCTCAATATTCCTTACGTTTTGGTCATCTCTTTCAGATCTAACCACCAATTCTTCAAGATTGTTATCTGCCCCTTCCAGTTCAATGTTTAGCGTTTGGTCTTTGCTAAAATCAATCCTTTTTTCTACACTTTTATACCCAAGCGACGACACCAGTAAAGTGTACGTGCCCGTAGGAACCGAAACAGAATAAAAACCATAAAGATTGGTCTGAGTTCCCGTTTTGGGCTCTTTTAAAAATACTGTAACTCCAATCAGCCCTTCGCCATTGGTTTTGTCAGTTATTTTTCCACTAATGGTATGTTTGGATTGAGAGAAAACCTCATTATATTTCCCAAAAAATGCTAAGACCAGGAAAATCAACAGGCTGATTCTGGTTAATTTTGTTGACACAATAAATCTTTTATTTTTTAAATCTATTACTCTTAATACGTAAAATAACCAACAAGTAGTATTTGAATTTGTTCGAAATTTCGCCCTGAATTCAATTTTTTGGGATTTGTTTTTGATAAAAGGTGAAATAAGACTTTAATTGCATTTTTAAAATATTTTAATAATTCTTGATTTTATTTAAATATTTGATATACTTTTGTTTGAAAATTAAGCTCAAAACCATTTTATGAACAACCTTATATTCAAAGAACCAATAGCTTACGAAAAAATTCCAACCAGAATATTTTCTGATCCAAAAGAGGCTTCTATCTCGGTAGCCAGGGAAATAGCCGAGTTGATCAGGTCAAAGGCCAAAGAAGGTAAAAACTGTATTCTGGGATTAGCCACGGGCTCTTCACCCAAAACTGTGTACGCTGAGCTCATCAGAATGCACCGTGAAGAAGGTCTAAGCTTCAAAAATGTAATTTCATTTAACCTTGATGAATATTATCCAATGGAGCAGGATGCTATCCAAAGTTATTGGAGGTTTATGCGTGAGCAACTCTTTGATCATGTGGATATTCCTAAAGAAAACTATTTTATTCCTTATGGTAATATACCTCAAAATCAAATTGAAGAATTTTGCCGTAATTATGAAGCTAAAATAGAAAAACTAGGAGGGCTTGATTTTCAGTTATTGGGAATCGGAGGCAACGGTCATATCGGATTCAATGAACCGGGCTCTTTGATAAATTCGAAAACCCGCCTCATGATGCTTGATCACTCTACACGTGCTGCAGCTGTGGCCGACTTCGGTGAGTTGGCAAAAGTACCCAAAAAGGCAATAACAATGGGAGTTTCTAAAATACTTCAGGCTAAAAGGGTTGTTTTACTTGCCTGGGGTGAAAGAAAAGCAGGAATGATAGCCGATGCGGTTGAAGGCTCAGTAACTGAACAGAACCCATCTTCATATCTTCAAACACACCCAAATGTCCTCTTTGTAGTTGATGAATCTGCAGCTTCAGATTTGAAACGCATCAAAACCCCTTGGCTGGTAGAAGATGTGGTTTGGGACAATAAGATGACCAAAAAGGCAGTGTGCGGGCTTTCACTTGATCTTAAAAAGCCAATATTGAAACTTACCAACAAAGATTACAACGACAATGGGCTGTCTGATCTGCTAGCGAGACACGGTCAGGCCTATGAAATAAATATTGAAGTATTTAACCAGCTACAACACTCAATTACGGGATGGCCGGGTGGAAAACCTAATGCTGACGACACTAATAGACCTGAAAGGGCCATGCCGGAGAAAAAACGGGTCATTATATTTAGTCCGCATCCTGACGACGACATTATTTCGATGGGGGGTACCTTCCAGCGGTTGGTAGATCAGGGACACGAAGTGCATGTAGCCTACCAGACTTCAGGAAATATCGCTGTTTCTGATGACGAAGCTTTGAGATTTATTGACTTTGTGGTTGACTTTAATGATCAGTTTGGAATCAAAAGCGATGATACCACCAGAATTTTCGCCGAAGCTAAGGATTTTCTCAAAAATAAGAAAGACAGTGAGCTTGATACCGAACAAGTGAGATATGTGAAAGGTCTGATTAGAAAAGGTGAAGCAAAAAACACCTGCAGATTTGTGGGAATCCCTGTTGAAAATGCACATTTCCTCAATATGCCTTTCTATGAAACTGGTCAGGTTCAGAAAAAACCATTAAGTCAGCAAGATATTGATGTTACAAAAAAACTCATTGAGGATATCAAACCTCACCAAATATATGCAGCCGGAGACCTTGCCGATCCACATGGTACCCACAAAGTATGTCTTGATGCAATAATGGATGCTGTGATAGAGCTCAAGCACAAAAACTTTATGAAAGATTGTTGGGTATGGTTGTACCGTGGTGCATGGGCCGAATGGGAAATCCATGAAATAGAAATGGCTGTACCGATGAGCCCCGATCAGGTGATTCAAAAACGCCTGGGAATTTTCAAACATCAATCTCAGAAGGATGGCGTAGTATTTCAGGGAACTGATGCCAGGGAATTTTGGCAAAGAGCCGAAGAAAGAAATCAGGCTACTGCAGGTCTTTACAATAAACTTGGATTGGCTGAATATGAAGCCATGGAGGCTTTTGTAAGATGGAATTATTAAAATTTATTCTTTAAAAACAGTGTTAAAAGAGGTACTCAAATTTTGATTACCTCTTTTTTATTTTTCGAAAAAATTGAGAAATCGGATAGTAAATAAATTAATTTCACATACCTTTCATCAAATGCTATTCTGAAAATTGGAATCACAAATGTAAATAGTCAAGCTAAAGGAGTTTTGAAGATTTTTTATTAATTATCAGATATTTAAAAAAATAATACAAAATTTCTTACGTTTATTGTATTATTTAAATAATAATTTTAACTTTAAGGCAAAATGGTACGTTTTTTGAATTGATTACAACGTACGATTATCTTAACGTATCAAACTATACCATTATGAAAAAAATTAATATTTTTATGACAGTTCATGGCTTGTTTTTATGCCATTAATTTTGCCTTTAGGAATTATCACTGGTGCCTTTGAAGGTATCAAAAAGATTTTTGAACAGGCTTCTTCTGATATTATTGAAAATCAGGATTTGTATCTTAATAAAGAAATTTAAGGTTTTCCTCTTTTATTTCTTCAGTTTCCAGCGTTAAGAATTCCTCCCAAAATGGATTCTCCGGAACTGCCGCTTTGCATAAAACTGGTTCATTTTTGATTGGATGAATAAAATAAATTCTTCTGGCATGCAAATGAATTGAGCCATCTTCGTTTCCTCTTGGAAAACCATATTTTACGTCTCCTTTTATTGGGCATCCCATCGATGCCAATTGTACTCTGATTTGGTGGGGTCGACCTGTAATTGGTGACACTTCAATCAAATGATATTTATTAATATTTCCGATGTATCTGTAGTTTAGTTCGGCTTTCTGTCCGTTTTCAACCTCATGATCATAGGCTTTAACTGTATTGGCTTTCGAATCTTTAACCAACCAATGAACCAGTTTCCCTGATTTCTTCTCAGGTTTTCTGGAAGTAATTGCCCAATAGGTTTTCTGCACATCCCGCTTTCTGAAAATCTCGTTCATACGGGTAAGGGCTTTTGAAGTACGGGCAAATACTACCACCCCACTAACAGGACGGTCAAGTCTATGAATCGTACCCAAAAATACATCCCCTGGTTTTTCATATTTCACTTTGATGTATTCTTTCACATAATCTTCAAGCGTTTTGTCTTGTGTGATATCCTCATGAACAAGTATTCCTGCGGTTTTATTGACAATAATCAGGTGATTGTCTTCATAAATGACATCGAATGGCTTTCTTTTTTTCATGACTTTCAAATTAATTCTTTTGCAATATTTCTCGTGTGTTCGTTGGTATTGATTAAATCATCTAACGTTGGATTCTTTATAAAAGTTGCCTTTTGCAGGCAGTCTAGTATCAGATCAGACATATTCAGGAAGCCAATTCTGTCCTGAAGAAAGGCCTCCACCGCGATTTCATTGGCGGCATTAAGGATACAAGGAGCATTTCCACCTCGTTTCAAGGCTTCGAAAGCCAGATCAAGATTTCGGAATGTATCCAGATCCGGCTTTTCGAAAGTAAGATTTGGATAATTAAGGAAATCAAAACGTGGAAAATCAGACGGCAAGCGATGAGGAAAGCCTAAAGCGTATTGAATAGGCAACTTCATATCAGGCAAGCCTAGCTGTGCTTTTATGCTTCCGTCTTCAAACTGGACCAAAGAATGTATGATGCTTTGTGGGTGAACAATTACGTCAATTTGGCTGGCGTCAACACCAAAAAGCCATTTTGCTTCTATCACTTCTAAGCCTTTATTCATGAGGCTGGCAGAATCGATGGTAATTTTTGCCCCCATGTCCCAATTGGGGTGTTTGAGTGCTTCTTTTTTTGTAACTTTTAGCAACTCTTCCTTTTTCCTACCCCTGAAAGGCCCCCCCGAAGCAGTTAAAATGATTTTTTCTATCGGATTGATGTATTCACCGGAAAGACATTGAAATATAGCTGAATGTTCGGAATCTACCGGAAGAATATTTACTTTGTGTTCAACAGCCAGCCTGGTTACCAAATCTCCAGCAACCACCAAGGTTTCTTTATTTGCGAGAGCTATTGTTTTCCCCGCTTTAATGGCTGAGATAGTAGGCAAAAGCCCTGCATAACCTACCAAAGCGGTTAATACAATATCAATGTTTTCGTTTTCTACTATTGATTTAAGTGCTTTCTGACCACAATATACTTTGATATCCAGTGGATCCAGAGCAGCATGCACCTTGTCATATTCTGATTCTAGTCCTATCACAACTACATTAGGCTTAAATTCAGCAGCCTGTCTTATAAGCAGCCCGGCATTGGATTGGGCAGTCAAAACTTCAACTTCAAATGCATCAGAATTGGCCGATATTACTTCCAGTGCCTGGGTACCGATGGAGCCTGTTGAGCCTAAAATGGCAACTCGTTTTTTCATCAAAAAAGTGACGGTTTGTTGTAAATAGGCCACAAAATTAAGGCTTTATCAGGAAATTTTACTTTTTAATTAAATTATCGAAAGAAAATCTGTACTTATATGAGAATCTGTACAAAAATTTATATCAAAAAATTTAAAGAAAAGATCCTGTAAATAGTTTCCCGGTTTCAAATAATTGTAGAAATATTAGGAATTGATTTACTTATTTCTCCCTACCTGATTAAACCGAAAGGTAATGTTTCCATAAAAATTCACTAATGAAAGCACATAATCATACCACTATTTCTGCAATTGACCTTTCATCCATTCCCGCTGACGATCCGTCTGAACGTCAAAAACCCAGTGGGCAGATTCAAGAGCCAGAAAAGTGGTTTTACTGGAATTTATGGTATTGTAAGCCGCATAAACAGATGTAGGCGGACAAACGTTGTCGTTGTATCCAAAACTAAACCACATTGGGATTTTGATAAATCTAGCAAAATTGACTGCATCATAATATGAGAGTGCATTTATCATTTCTTTTTGTAGGGCGGTATTTTTCTTTGATTTATCGGCAAAAGGCTGTGGCCAACCTCCTGCACGGTCGTACAAGCTACCGGTCATATCACACAGAGCGGGATGAACTGGTGCTGAAGCAGTTACCCGGCTATCTAATGAGGCCGTAATGATAGACAAGGCCCCACCCTGACTGGAGCCCATAACTCCAAGGTTTTTACCATCCCATTGAGGCAATTGACACAGAAAATCGTTGGCCTTAATACAGCCTAATATCACTCTTTTATAAAAATACCGGTCACGGTCATAAGCGTTATTGAGCCAGTATTGGTTGTTCCAACCACTGAGCAGGTCATCATAGTTTTGTTGCGGCATTATCACAGAAATACCATGGATACCAATTTCGAATGTTATAAAACCCTCTGCTGCCAGTGCTACATCTCCATAGTAAGGTCTTATGCCTGCACCGGGCACTTTAAGTACAGCCGGGAATTTTCCGGAAATTTTCGGAACACACAAAATACCATATAATCTAGCCCCCGGTTTCCAGTTTTGCAGACTCACATGATACACATCCACCTTGTCGGTGCATCTTTCAGGAAGGAGGGTCATACGGCTGTCCATGGGGAGCTTTTTGTTTTCAGAAATGGCATTTTTCCAGAAATCAGTAAAGTCATCTGGTAAACTCACAGTCGGTTTGATATCCAGTGGTGTGAAGGCTACATTGGCCCACTCTTTATAGGTTTTTCCATCATACATAACAGAAACAGAGCACGTGAGAAAACCGGGCTTTTTTAATCCTTCATGTTCGATGATTGTTGTACCCCAACTAAGGGTAAGATTGGTCGGTTTTCCGGTTTCCTGCTTTTCCTGGGCTATCTCAAAGGCAATGGAGGCATCTTTTAACAATACATTGTTTTTAAAAACCGAAATCGTAAATTTTACTTTTTCACCCAGCTTATAATTCCAGTCGGCATGATCTGGAGAGACCATTATTTTGATCCATTTCTCAGATGGAGGAGGCTGGGAAACAGCAATTTTCCCGAGAAGAATAAGGAAGAAAACTAGTTTTAATTTCATGATTTAATGGTTTTTATTCTTTTCAATATTTCCAAGCAAGCCCTTACATTGTGATATGGGCATTTCCAAAAACTAACCTTGCCCTCAATTCCTTTCCGGTAGGCGTCATCAACACCCCAAAACCATTCGCCATTTTGTAAATCCAACAGGTGTTTTTTTATAAAATCCCAAAAACCTTCTACTCTATACAGATACTCCTGATTATTGTTGATCTGAAATGCATTGAGATATCCAACCATCCCCTCGGCACTTACCCACCATTCCCGGTGGGTGTCGGTATGTTTAGTTTCAGGGTCGTATTCATGCAGGAGACTTCCATCAGGCTGACAACCTTCTATGGTTGCATCGGCCATTTTTATGGCTATTCCCGACCATTTTTTTTGCAAAAAAGCATCTTCAATAATTTCGGTTGATTCATAAAGGAGCCAAGAGGCTTCGATATTGTGACCATAGCTGTAGGCAGCATTTTGGCTATTCCAAAACTCATCAAAAAATAACCGAAGCTGATATATTTTGGTGTCAATTATATGTTTTTCAAAAACTTCTAAAAGATGGATTATCCGTTTTTTCAATAATTCATCGGGCCAAATCTGATACAGATTGGCATAGGCCTCAATTACATGCAGGTGTGTATTCATGGTTTTGGGGTCGTTCCGATCTTTTTCACTGAGCCTTACATCCGTTAGTTTTTCCCAATTTTGTGAAAATGCCTCCCAATAACCACCATTTTGTGGGTCAAAAGCATGCTCTTCCAATACATAAAATAGTTTCTGAGCCTGCACTAAAACCTCATTTTCAGAAGTGATTTTAAAATATTCTGCAAATGCATAAAGCGTAAATGCCAGACCGTATGTTTGTTTTCGGCCGTCTAAAACAGATCCATCGGCATTTAATGACCAATAAGTACCCCCTGATTTCTGATCAAGAAAATACCTGCAAATGTATTCATAGGCTCGTTGAGCCAGATTTTTATGTGCAGGATTTTGGGTAAATGCAAAAGCCGCTGAAAAAGACCAAAGGATACGGGCATTGAGTACTCCTCCTTTAGGAGCGGTAAAATCTGGCTGATTTTGATTGTTTATTTCTCCATAAAAACCACCATTTTGTGTATCGGGGCTATATTTTTCCCAAAATTCTAAAATTCGGAATAACTCATCATTTATTTCTTTTTCAAACCGAAGGAGATTCATTTTTTGATAATTTTGAAAGAGTAATATTTTTTGTCCTGTAAAACACTGATGAAAAATGCCGGTGGATATGCCGGTAAAATAGGAATTTCAAATTCTTGCATATTTAAACTTTGGGCAGGTATAACCAAGCTTCCATCTAAAGCTAACAGGGCATAATTATCGCCTGGGGCAGGCCTTTGGCTTAATTTAAGTTTTATTTTGTCTGAACCAGGATTAGGAAAAACCGAAACCAGCGGCCTTTCATTTTCGAAAGTTGATAAAACACTATTGGAGAGGAGTTTCAGGGTATCTGATTTTGGCAAATTGAATTTATCGGAGTATTTCAAAACCACCTGATATTCTCCATGTTTGTCGGCGAAAAGTCTGGCGTTAACTTTACTCAGAGTATTAATAGTAGAAAGGCTGCCCTCAGGTTTACCTATCAGACTCCAGCTGATGGTCACGTCATCATTCTCAAAATCTGATATTTCACTGATATACAAATCATTATAACTGCCGGGAATGAGCTGGGGCAGTTCCGCCATCTTTACTTTTGGGCGGGCATTGACATATATTTTTACCGAATCTTTTAATATTTTTTCACCTGTTTTCATTTCCAGAAAAACCAGGTATTTGCCGGGTTGATCAGCGATGAATTCTGCTTTTGGAGTCGAACCGGCAGTGCTTTTTATTACCGGACTTTCCGGTCCGGTGGCACGCCAGGTGTTTTTGGTTTTATCAGGTGTATAAACCGATGATTTACTTCCATCAATTACCAAAACTTTTGACTGACCGGTTACTGAATCGGCAAAAATTCTGGGAATTGAAAAATCAATTTCTTTCCGATATTGCCAGGTAAGAATTTTCCCAAGATTAAAATTCCTGATCATGAGCGGGAATTCAATTTCGAGAGCCACTTCGCCTATAGTTTCGCTCTTATAAGTTTCAATATCAGTGAGGGTGATGTCGTAAATGCCATTTTGAAGCAACAAATCCCTGTCAAGCGGGAGATTTAACTGATTTATCCTCTGCCCTTCACGGTAATTCAACAAAATATGCTCAACATTGTGTCTCGTGGACAATACATTAAACGAATACCTGTCTGTCTGTAAATTGTAGCGGTTTGTAGTCAGGTAGTTTGCCGCCAGCCCCGGAATTTTATTCTGATTAGAAAAAGAAACTGGCATTTGGAAAACCTCCGCCCATTTTTTGTCTTTGTAAACATCCCAAATCCACATGAAAGAAGGGGTACCTCCGAAAATAGTTTTCCAGACAAAAATCTTTTGATTGTCAATAGGAGTATTAGCAGTAGCGTTGTCCAGCCCGAATTCTCCGCACAATACAGGCTTTCCATAATTTATAGCCGTTTTGATTTCATTTGACTTTTCCTCAAGTTTCTGAGCCAGCTGTGTATCATAAATATGAAACTGAAGAACATCAAGAGCCTCGAGATCGCCCATTTGTTTGAGTTGTTCGTCCGAAGCAGAAGTTGTAGTGATATGCTGAAAAGGGTCAATGCTTTTGAGATATCTGCTCATTTCGTCATGCCATGAAATCACCGCTTTTTTCCATTGAGCAGACTGGTTGGGGTGGTTGCCAGTAAACTGCACTTCATTAAAAAGCTCCCATGCGAAAAGATTATTACTGTAACCCCATCGGCCAACTATGTACCGAAGCAGGTTCTTGGTAAATTTTTTGGCGGTTTCGTTGTAAAAAAACTCTTCAGGCTTGGTCAATGGGCCACCCAAAGAGGCATTATAAGGATTATCAGACCAGTTGGAGTTTACATTTTCTGAAAACATACCATGCTGG
>WBZP01006556.1_pt1 | contig 11495 bp, 16 predicted proteins | sample 5204301 | NCBI WGS metagenome assembly WBZP01 (sample SAMN12412401, study PRJNA552823) | activated sludge metagenome | isolation source: activated sludge from nitrification reactor of wastewater treatment plant... | place: USA: Pennsylvania | collected 2017
ACAAGCACGGCAACGTCGTCGTCGCCGGCACCCGCGACTGCTCGCTGCAGCGCCGCTTCCAGAAGCTCGTCGAGGAGGCGCCCGCGCCGTTCCTGAGCAAGAAGCAGCGCAAGGAGATCCACGAGTCGGCCAAGCGCATCTGCAAGGAAGCCGGCTATTACGGCGCCGGCACCGTCGAGTACCTGGTCGGCCAGGACGGGCTGATCAGCTTCCTCGAGGTCAACACCCGCCTGCAGGTCGAACACCCCGTCACCGAGGAGACCTCCGGCCTGGACCTGGTGCGCCAGCAGTTCCGCATCGCCGAGGGCGAGAAGCTCGACATCTCCGAAGACCCTGAGCCACGCGGACATTCGATCGAATTCCGCATCAACGGCGAGGACGCCGGCCGCGGCTTCCTGCCCGCCCCCGGCCCCGTCAACAAGTTCGAGCCGCCCACCGGCGCCGGCGTGCGCCTGGACTCCGGCGTCGAGACCGGCTCGGTCATCGGCGGGCAGTTCGACTCGATGCTGGCCAAGCTGATCGTCACCGGCGCCAGCCGCGAGGAGGCCCTGGAGCGGTCGCGGCGCGCGCTGGCCGAATTCACCATCGAGGGCCTGGCCACCGTCATCCCGTTCCACCGGGCCGTCGTGTCCGACCCGGCGTTCATCGGCAACGAGGACGGCTTCAGCGTGCACACCCGCTGGATCGAGACCGAGTGGGACAACACCGTCGAGCCCTTCACCGGCGGCGGCGCCGTCGACGAGGAGGAGGCCACCCCGCGGCAGACCGTCGTCGTCGAGGTCGGCGGCCGTCGCCTGGAGGTGTCACTGCCCGGCGACATGGCCATCGGCGGCGGCGCCGGACCCGAGCACGGCGCGCTGCGCAAGAAGCCCAAGGCCCGCAAGCGCGGTGGGCACGGCGGCGGCGCGGCGGCCTCCGGTGACGCCGTCACCGCGCCCATGCAGGGCACCGTCGTCAAGGTGGCCGTCGAAGAGGGTCAGGCCGTCGCGGCCGGCGACCTGATCGTCGTGCTGGAGGCCATGAAGATGGAGAACCCCGTCACCGCCCACAAGGACGGCACCGTCACCGGCCTGGCCGTCGAGCCCGGTGCGGCCATCACGCAGGGCACCGTCATCACCGAGATCAAGGACTAGATTCCGGCGCCTTCCCTTTGCGCCGACTTCTGCGTGAGGGTCGTTGCCGGCGCCGCCGGACGACCCTGGTGTGGAACTCGGCGTGGTTGGCGGAAAGATCATTGGCCCAGCGCGGCGCGAGCGTCCTTGATCGCGAGCAGAAGGTGCAACGGGTCAGTCGGCGACGGCTCGAAACCGAAGTGTGCGTAGAACTTCCGGGCATCATCGTGCAACGCATGCACCAACATCGCTCGGACACCGATGAGATCGGCCGCGGCGACACTTCGGCCGATGGCGTCCCGCAGCAGATGGGCACCCAGGCCCCTGCCCTGTTCGAGGCGATCGACGGCCAACCGGGATAACAAGATCACCGGCACCGGGTCGGGCATGTTGCGGCGAATCCGGCCCTGTGCGGAGCGGCGTTCGACGGCGGCGGCAGCCAGGGCATAGAAGCCGACTACCCGCCCGCCGCGGCAGGTGACGAAGCACCGCGAGGCGCCCTCGGCATCGTTTGCGAGGGCTCGTTTACGGAGATAGGCGTCCAGGTCGGGCTCACCGCTGTCAAAGGTGGCCACGTCGTCGTCAGCGGAGATCGGACGCGGTGAGGTGTACCCGCTCACCTACTCATCGAACGGGGTCGGCTCGGCGAGCAGCGCGGCGAGCCGGGGTTTGGCGGCCACCGGGCGGTCCAGCATCTCGAGGAACTCCTCCCAGGCCGAATCGTCGAGCACGAACAGGCGCCGGTCGGCAAGAACGTCGCGCGCGCGAGCCAATGTCGCGGTGACGGTGAAGTTCGTCAAGTCAGTGCCCTCGGCCTCGGCGGCGCGGCGGATCAGCGCGTCCTGATCAGGAGTCAGGCGCACCGCGAACCGTTCCGTCTTGTTGGCCATGCCAGCTAACGTACGCCTACTAGGCACACAGCAATCCTGGGGAATGGGTCAGAATTCGATGCTGCCCAGCATCGCCCCGGGTCCGGTGACCAGGCTGTCCGACTTCAGCAGGGTGCCGAAGTAGCGCGCGTTCGGGTCGACCACGACGGTCTGCTCCCCGCGCCGGCGCGCCACCACCGCGCGCGCCAGATCCGCGAACGACAGCTTCTCCGGACCGCCGATGTTCACGACGTGGTTGCGGGGTGCTTCCACGGCGACCTCCGCCAGGAACGCCGCGACCTCGTCGGCCGCGATCGGCTGGATCATCGCGTCGGGCACCCGCACGTCGTCCCCGTCGGTCAGCGAGTCGACGATTGTGCCGGCGAATTCATGGAACTGGGTGGCGCGCACGATGGTGTACGGCAGTCCGGATCCGGTGACCACCCGCTCCTGTGCGGTCTTGGCCCGCATGTACGGACTGTCCGGCAGGGCGTCGACACCCACGATCGACAGCTCCACGAAGTGCTTCACCCCGGCCGCCCGCGCCGCCGCCACCATGTTGGTGGTCCCGGTGCCGAAGAACTCCGCCAACTCGTCGGGGTCGAAGGACGGCGCATTGGTCACATCGACCAGGGCGTCGGCACCGGCCAACGCGTGTGCCAGGCCCGCGCCGGTGAGCACGTCGACGCCCGAGCGCCGCGACGCGGACACCACTTCCTCACCCTCGCGCGTCAACATGTCGACAAGCTTGGTCCCGATGAATCCACCGGCTCCGACCACCACAACCTTCATCCCACGAGCATGGCACGCTGTCGCCATGGAACCCATCGAGATCAACGCCGGGTCGTGGTATCTGCGGGCGCTGCGCGCCGACGAGCGCATCGACGACCGACCCGCGCTGGCCGAGATGGGCGTCACCTCGGCGGACTACGTCGAGCGCACGGCGCTGGGCTGGCAGCAGGACGTCCGCTACACCTGGGCTGTGTGCGAACCCACATCCGGGGAACTGCTCGGCGAGGTGACACTGTCGCCGTCGACCGGAATGATCGGAATGCAGGCCCGCACGGGCCATGCGGCCGCCGTTCAGACCGCCGTCGACGCCGTCCGCAGATTCGCTGAGTCGTTACAGGAGCGCCAATGACCTCCTCCGCGCCCACGCCCGTCACCGTCACCGTCACCGGCGCCGCCGGCCAGATAGGCTACGCCGCGCTGTTCCGCATCGCCGCCGGCGCGATGCTCGGCCGCGACACCCCGGTGGTGCTGCGACTGCTCGAACTGCCCGCCTCGGTGCGCGCCGCCGAGGGCGTGGTGATGGAACTCGACGACGGCGCCTTCCCGCTGCTGGCCGCGACCGAGATCTACGACGACCCGGTGAAGGCCTTCGACGGCGTGGACGTCGCGCTGCTGGTCGGCGCGCGACCGCGCAGCAAGGGCATGGAACGCGCCGACCTGCTTTCGGCGAATGCCGAGATCTTCGCCACGGCCGGCACGGCGCTCAACGAGGGTGCGGCCGGCGACGTCCGGGTGCTGGTGGTCGGCAACCCGGCCAACACCAACGCGCTGGTGGCATCCGCGCATGCGCCCGACATCCCGCGCGACCGGTTCACCGCGCTGACCCGCCTCGACCACAACCGGGCCGTCGCGGCCCTGGCCCGGCATGCGCGGGTGCCCGTCACCGAGGTCTCCCGCATGACGATCTGGGGCAATCACTCCCCCACCCAGTACCCGGACATCTTCCACGCCCATGTGGCCGGCCGCTCCGGTGCCGACTACGCCGCCGACACCCGTTGGCTCACAGACGATTTCATCCCGACGGTGGCCCGTCGCGGCACCGCGATCATCGAGGCGCGCGGATCGTCATCGGCGGCCTCGGCGGCCAACGGCGCCATCGACCACATCGACGACTGGGTGCACGGCACCCCGTCGGACGATTGGACCTCGGTCGCGCTGCCTTCCCCCGGCGTCTACGGCGTCGACGAGGGCCTGGTGTGTTCCCTCCCGTGTCGGTCGGTGAACGGTCGCTGGGAGATCGTCGAGGGGCTGGACGTCAACGAGTTCTCCCGCGCCCGCATCGACGCCTCGGTGGCCGAGCTGCGCGCCGAGCGTGCTGCCGTCGCCTCGCTGGGGCTGCTCTAGTCAGCTCTACTACATGCCAACTCATTACCGAGAGGGGAACCGGTGAGCACCGATGAGCATCTACACGTGACGGGATCCCACGGCGAATGCGTTCGTTACACCGACGTCGATGCCGCCGATGACGCCGCCTGGGCCGAGGAAGTCGGTCGTCGGCATTTCGAACGGACACGACACCTGGTGCCCGGTGGAAAATCGCTGTCCGCGGATGGGGAGCATTCACCGCGGTTGCAGGTGGTGGTCGCCCGGGAGACCAAGGCCGAACTCGAGCGCCGCGCAAACGACTCCGGTGTATCTCTGTCGAAGTACATGCGGCACGTCTTGGAGCAGTACCTCACCGAGCACCCCGCCTGATCGCGTTATCGAAGGGGCCGGCAAACCGCCACCTGACCCTGCATCCCCGCGCACCCAGCGGCGACCATTGAGCCGTTTCGGATGCTTGGGTGAGATCGACACCAGGGCTGCGCGTTTGTGCAATCTCCGCCAAACCACAACCCTGAGGTGAATCTGGCCGAGATCGACACCAGGGTCGCCGCACGGTCTGTTTCGCCGAGATCGACACCATGGTCCCGATTTCCGCTATCGATGCCCGTTTGCGGAGCCCTGGTGTCGATCTCATCCGAGCATCCAGAACGGAACCCGGCCCGCTCCGCCGGGGAGCCCCGCGCTCCGATCCGAACGGCGCCTACCCCAAAGAGCCCGGCACATCGATGTCACGCCCCGTCGCCAGATCCCCGCACTCGACGGCCACCACGTCGTCGCGCCCGGCCAGGAACGCCCGCGCACCGACGTCGCCGTGCAGCGTCTCGAGCAGCGCGGGCCAATGCCGCCGGGCGATCACCACCGGATGCCCCGGCCGGCCGTCGAACACCGCGCGGGCCAGACCCGACCCGCCGGCCGCGGCCAGCACCCGGGCCACCACGTCAGCCCCCACATCGGGGGTGTCGACGACGTGCAGCACCGCCGGATCGCCGTCCGCGGCCCGCAGCCCCGCCCGCAGCGAGGCCGCCATGCCGTCGGCCCAGTCCTCGGCGACCACGGCCCGCGCGGGGGCCGGAACATCCACCACCGCCGCGCCGAGCACCACGATCACCTCGCGGCAGCCCCCGCCGTACAGGGCATCGACGGCCCGCGAAAGCCAATCCGCGGCAAGGACTTTGGGCGCACCGAACCGGGTGCCCGCCCCGGCCGCCAGCACAATGCCGATCGGCCCCGTGGACTGCGTCATCAGACGTCGATGATAGCCAGATGCCCACCGGCGGCGTACTGTCGATCTCACGGTTGAGTTCACAGCCGCCCAGTAAGACGTTACGGGCCTTATCACCGTTGATCACCCTGACGCGACCCGCACGTACGAACACTGCTTCGACCGACGGAGTCCACCATGTCCGCAACCCTGCCGGCGCCGAACCTGACGCGCTACCACGACGTGTACCTCTCGTCGCAGCAGTCCGCCGGCGCCACCGTCATCGCCGCGACCGGTGAGCTCGACGCCGCCAGCACCGACGACTTCGCCACCTACGCCAAGACGCACACCGCCCCCGGCCAACGGCTGACCGTCGACCTGTCCAGACTGAAATTCTTTGCGGTAGAAGGATTTTCGGCGATACAGGACATCCGCGTCCACTGTGACCGGACGGGCACGACGTGGCAGCTGGTCGCGGGCCCGGCGGTGCACCGGGTGCTCGACATCTGCGACTCGAACCGCCGGCCGCCGGCCGTCAGGTCACTCCAGCTGGTCCCGCAGCCGCGCGAGCGCACGGGCCAGTAGCCGCGACACGTGCATCTGGGACACCCCGACCCGCTCGGCGATCTGGGTTTGGGTCATGTTCTCGAAGAACCGCAGTACGAGCACCGTGCGTTCGCGCTCCGACAGCGACTCCAGCAGCGGCCGCAGCGCCTCCCGGTTCTCGATCTGGTCCAGCGCCAGGTCGACGTCGCCGAGGGTGTCGGCGATCGCCGGCGCCTCCTCGTCACCGCCGCCGCCGCTGTCGATCGACAACGTGTTGTAGGAGCTGCCGGCCACCAGCCCCTCGACCACCTCGTCGCGGTCCATCTCCAGTTCAACGGCCAGCTCCGAGGCGGTCGGGGCCCGGCCCAGCCGCTGCGACAACTCCGCGGTGGCGGTGCCGAGCCGCAGATGCAGCTCCTTGAGCCGCCGCGGCACCTTCACCGACCAGCTGTTGTCCCGGAAATGCCGGCGGACCTCACCCATGATGGTCGGCACCGCGAACGACACGAAGTCCGAACCGGCGTCGACGTCGAACCGGATGACGGCGTTCACCAGCCCGACGCGGGCCACCTGCACCAGGTCGTCGCGGGGTTCACCGCGGCCGTCGAACCGGCGCGCGATGTGGTCGGCCAGCGGCAGGCAGCGTTCGACGATCCGGTCCCGCTGGCGCTGGAACGGCGCGGTGCCCTCGGTCAGTTCCGCCAGGTCCCGGAACATCGCCGGGACATCGGCGTACTCGGATGTCGACCGGCCGGGCTTTCCGCGCGATGCGGGGGGACTCACCGCGATGCGCTCACTCGCCTGGTCGTCAGGGAGATGCCCACGATCGGTCCGACCTCGGCGCCGTCATGGAACACGCGCACATCGTCGGTCAGGGAGGTCAGCACGTGCCAGCTGAAGCTGCCGCGGGCCAGGACGTCGTCAGCGGCGAATTCCGAGGTGGTGGACACGTCGATCACCAAATCGGCGTCCCGCGGATCGATCACCACCACCAAGGTCGACTCCGGGGTGGTCGCCTTGATCAGGCGGGTACACGCCTCGTCCACGGCCAGCCGGAGGTCGGCGACCGCGTCCAGATCGAGATCCTCGAACGTTGCCAGGGCGCCGATCACGGTGCGCACGACGGCAAGGTTTTCCAGCCGGGCCGAGACCCGTACCTCGACGGATTTTGGACTGCGCCCACTCCCGGCGTTCGACATATAGCGGCCTCCCGGCGATATCGAAGCGAGAGTACCCCAGCGGGCCGACGACCCCGGCGTCCTCGTTGAATCCATGATGTGCGCGTTCATACCCGCAATGGGCATGTCGTCAAACGTCTTTGCCGCCCTGTAGTTTCGTGGCATGACCGAACCTCAGGACGGCGCCCTGTCAGAAGCCGAAGACGACGCCCCCGTCCCCCTGGAGAGCGACCCCGCCGACTGGCAGGAACAGCATCAGGACGTGCCCGAGGAGCCCGACGAGCGGCGCTGAGCCCGGTTGCGGCCCAGCCCTACCCGATGCCGGCGATGGTCGGGAAACCGATGGTCAGCGTGAACAGCGTCAGCGTCATCAGGAACCAGCCCGCACCCTGCCAGCCCCACCAGGTGCCGTCGTCGCGCCAGATCTGATACGTCCGGACGAACGCGCCGACGGTCCCGATGCCCAGGACCACGGGTGGGGCCAATCCCAGCAGGGTGCGTTCGGCGCGACCGCAGGCCACGGTGTCCAGATCGGCGCCGACGCCGCAGGTGTGCACCCACAGCGCGGCCACGACGAGCATGGCGGTGCCGGCCACCGCGAACCACGCCGCCCATTTGACGGCCCCGCCGCTGTCCGCGCGACCCAGGGGGTTGCTGCCGCGCGTGGGTGTCGAATATCTGCTCATTGTCATCACCTGTTTCGAGGCGTTCACCCGCGGGCCGGTGGGGTCACACGCCCCGCTTGGCGCCCTTGACCGCCGCGACGGTGTCGGGGTCGCCGGCGAAGTCCGCGTGAACCTCGTTGCGGCCGAAGGCGAACAGTAGTAGTTCCGGGATTTCGCCGGTGACCGTCAGCGCCGGGCCGGTCCCGACGGCGGCCAGCGTGTGCCCGTCCGGGGTGCACAACGTCACCCGGGCCGGCACCTTCGACATGCCGACCCGGCTGAACATCCCCAGCGGGCGGCGCAGCGCGGTGACGGTGGCGGCGTCGAGGTCGCGCGGCTGCCAGCCCGGCACGGCCCGGCGGACGTCCTCGTGGTGGACGAACATCTCGGTGACATTGGCCACCGGGTCGAGCAGTTTCAGCGGCGAGTACAGCGGCGGGCCGGCGGCCAGTTTGTCCACCAGGGCGTCCCAATCCGTCTCGGCGGCAACGCGGTTCTGCACCTTGGCGGTGTAGTCGGCCAGGAACGGCACCAGGATGCCGGGCGCCGCGTCGAGACGGTGTTCGCGGACCACCATGTGGGCGGTGAGATCCCTGGTGGTCCAGCCCTCGCAGAGGGTCGGTGCATCGGGGCCGACGGCGCGCAGCGTGGTGACCAGCGCGGCACGTTCGGTGCGGGCGACAGACATGCCTCCACGATACTGTCGGCGCCCGCCCTTACCATCTGGGCTTGTGCTGAAGGCCTACCTGCTCGTCGGCGTGATTGCCGCCCTGTCGGTGTGGGCCGCTGTCGGCAGTGCGGGCTGGGCGCTGGCGGCGGGGGCGGTCGCGCCGGCGCTGCCCGTCCTGCTGTGGCGCTTTGCGACGGGTGTGTGGACGGGCGCGCGGACGCCGTCGCGCTGCGAGGATGCCGCCGGCCGGGCGGAGGTGATGTCGGGCACGCAGTTCGAGGACTATGTCGCCGGGGTGGCCCGCAGTTGCGGGTTGCCGGTGATCATGACACCGCTGTCCGGCGACTGGGGGGTGGACCTGATCGTGGGCCGACGGCCGAATCGCCTTGCCGTTCAATGCAAACGAGCCGGCCGGCCGGTCGGGCCCGCGGCCGTGCAGGAGGTGGTTGCCGGGGCGCCGATGCAGGACTGCGCGCAGACGATGGTCATCACCAACAACGACTTCACCCCCGCGGCCCGCAAGCTGGCCGAGTTGCACGGCTGCCATCTGATCGGCGGCGCCCAGCTGCCCCAGCTGCGCGCGCTGCTGCGCCGGGCCGTCGCTGGCCCTGCCCCGGAATCCATTCAGCGCGCACCGACACAACGTGCGAGTGGAACTCGCAGACAGCGCTGAATGGATTCCCGCGGCGGCCCGCGATTCAGCTCAGCGCGTCACGCACCGCGCCCACCGCGATGTCCAACTCGGCGCGCCCGACCGTCAGCGCGGGCCGGAAGCGGACACTGGCCTCGCCGCTGGCCAGCACGATGACCCCGCGCAGCCACAGCCGCTGCACCAACTCGTCACGGGCGGCGGTCGAAGGCAGCGTGAAGGCGCACATCAAGCCCCGGCCGCGGACGTCGAGCACCGTGTCGGGCAGCTCGCGCGCCAGCCCACCCAGCAGCTCGAGCAGATAGGCCCCCTGCCGCGCCGCATTGTCGAAAAGCCCTTCGGCGGCAATGGTTTCCAGGATTCGCCGCGAGCGCACCATGTCCACCAGGTTGCCGCCCCACGTCGAATTGATCCGCGAACTGACCGCAAAGACGTTGTCGGGCACCGCATCCACCCGCCGGCCCGCCATCACCCCGCACACCTGGGTCTTCTTACCGAAGGCCACGATGTCGGGTGGCACGCCCAGCTGCTGATAGGCCCACGGTGTGCCGGTCAGACCGCAACCGGTCTGCACCTCGTCGAAGATCAGCAGTGCGTCGTACTCGTCGCACAGCGCGCGCATGGCGGCGAAGAACTCCGGGCGGAAATGCCGGTCACCGCCCTCGCCCTGGATGGGTTCGGCGATGAAGCAGGCGATGTCGTGCGGGTGCGCCTCGAACGCCGCCCGGGCCTGACGCAGCGAATCCGCTTCGCGCGCAACGACATCAGGGCCCAGATAAGGCGCGTCGATGCGCGGCCAGTCGAACTTCGGGAATCGGGCGACCTTGACCGGATCGGTGTTGGTCAGCGACAGCGTGTAACCGCTGCGCCCGTGAAACGCCCCGCGCAGGTGCAGGACCCTGGTGCCCAGCGCCGGATCCAGCCCGCGGGCCTCGTTGAACCGGCTCTTCCAGTCGAACGCCACCTTGAGGGCGTTCTCGACGGCCAGCGCCCCGCCGTCGATGAAGAACAGGTGCGGCAGGGCCGGATCGCCGAGCACGCGGGCGAAGGTGTCGACGAAGCGGGCCATCGGCACGGTGTAGATGTCGGAGTTGCTCGGCTTGTTGACCGCCGCGGTCGCCAGTTCGGCGCGGAACGCCGCGTCGTCGGCCAGCGCCGGGTGGTTCATCCCCAGCGCCGAGGAGGCGAAGAAGGTGAACATGTCCAGGTAGCGCCGGCCGGTGCGGGCGTCGACCAGATACGAGCCGCGGGATTGCTCCAGGTCGAGAACGAGGTCCATCCCGTCGGCCAGGATGCTGCGGCCGAGCACCTCGTGGACCGACGCGGCTGTGACGTCGGACGGGAAAAGGCCGGAGTCGGCAGCAAGAACATCCGTCATAACGGGTACTCTAACGCAAAATATCCGTCTATCGACCCTTGACAGCGGATTTTTTATGTACTTTCTCCGTCCACACGCCCGTCTTCTGCAGCAGGACGGCCGGCGGCCGGCAGGTCCTGCGCAGACCCACCGCCTCCAGCCGCCGGAACACGCCGTCGGCCCGATCACCGCCGAGAATCCGCACCCGATGCCACCGCCTGGCGATGAATTCCGAACGCCGGACATCGCTGACGTACTGGCCGCGATCGACACGATGCTGCTCGCCGTCATACTCGGCGGCGATCATCAGGTCGGGCCACCCCATGTCCAGAAAGTACGACGAGCCGTCCGGCCCGAGTACCGGGATCTGCGTCTGCGGCCGCGGGAATCCGGCAGCCAGAAACCGCATCCGCCAATAGGTTTCCTGAGGCGACTGTGCGCCCGCGTCCACCAGATCCAGGACTTGCGGCACCCGCAGCAGCCCGGGCGTACCCGGATGCCCGGCCGCCAGGGCCAGCACGTCTTGGACCCGGAAACCGGTGGCGCGGGCCAGCGCGTCCAATCGCTGCACGCCGGGGACGACGGCCCCGTGGCGCGCCAGGTCGAATGCGGTGCGCTCGACGGTTGTCACCGGGATCCCCCGAATCCGTGTGACCTCGTCGCGGAGCAGGGTCTCGTTGCGAGTCTTGACGCCTTCGGGTGCGCGGTTGTTGGCGTGGTTCAGCCCGATCACCGTCGCCGCGTCCACCCACCGGGCGCCGTGCAGCGCGGCCGCCGCGACACCGGTGACCACTGCCTGACGGCCGGACCACAGCACGGCCGCGCGGATGCGATCCAACAGCGTCAGCTCGAGGCTCCTGGGGGCATGGACATCGGGCAGCACCCGCCGGAAATTCATGCGCAGTTCGTAGGGCGTCACCAGGCCGGAGGCCAATGCCTCGCTGCCGAGGATGATCATGGTGGCAGGGTGCCTGGTCGGCGGGCCCGGCGCGCACGGCCATCCACAGGGCAATCCATTCAGCTTCGGGGGGCGCCCGCTGCGGGGCGCCGTTGTGGGGGATGAAAATGGCGTGCTGGTTCGGTCCTGGGGTGGTTGCCTTCGCCGTGGTCGGGGTCGACGCTTGAGGGGT
>WBZP01006557.1_pt1 | contig 11495 bp, 13 predicted proteins | sample 5204301 | NCBI WGS metagenome assembly WBZP01 (sample SAMN12412401, study PRJNA552823) | activated sludge metagenome | isolation source: activated sludge from nitrification reactor of wastewater treatment plant... | place: USA: Pennsylvania | collected 2017
AAGCCGGCGACTTCCAGACCGCGACTACACCCTCGATTGGGATGAGCCCGTTATGGGCGGTCGCCTCGCCCGCAAGGGCAGGCCTTTGGGGAAGGCGCGCACCCGGAGTCTCGCCCTCATGCCGATGGTCGGACGTTGTCGGCACAGGCGGATCGTGTCATACTGGTACAAGAACCTGTACCAGTAGGAGAGATCATGGCTGTCACCGCAAGCGAGGCACGGAAGAACTTGTTTCCTCTCATCGAGCAGGTCAACGAGGACCGCACTCCGATCGAGATCACCTCCCGCCGCGGTGACGCGGTGCTGATGTCTCGCGCGGACTATGACGCGCTCGAGGAGACGGCCCACTTGTTGCGGGTCCCGGCCAATGCCCAACACCTGCTCGAGAGCCTGCAGCAGGCACGGTCCGGGCAGCGGGACGAGCACGACATGGTGCGATGAGGCTGGTCTTCACACCGAACGGGTGGGCGGACTACACGTATTGGCTGGCCGCTGACCGGCAGATGCTGAAACGGATCAACCGACTCATCGATGACGCCCTGCGAGACCCGGTCGCCGGCATCGGGAAACCCGAGCCACTGCGACACATGCTGGCCGGGGCATGGTCGCGCCGGATCACCGAGGAACATCGGCTCGTCTACCTCGTCGACGGCGACGACCTGGTGATCCTCCAAGCCCGCTTCCATTACGTCTGACGAGTCGTCCGCTCCTGCCGCGATGTCGGCGTTTCCTACCGTCGGAATAGGCGACTCCACCGTCGACGGGCTTTGCGGTCGGTCGCCGGCGCCGCGATGGCCTCAGCGGCGTCGCTCTTGGCCACCGCATCCTGTCCGAGGACGATGCCTTGGCGTGAGTTCGCGCGCACGGGGGCCTCGATACCCCCGTGCCTACCGAGCTTGACGGCCTGCACGTTCTTCCACAGGTCGGAGCCGAATCCACCGTTGCCCATTGAGGCACTTCCCTTCGTTGGCTCAGTATTGCGCCGCCGCTCAGGCTCCGCTCGGTCATGCCGCATTGAGGACGTGGCTAGCCTTGGCGCGCGAGGGCGATCTTGCACGACTCCACCGAGCGGGACGATCTCTGCAATGTTCGCCGCACGACATCGTGCGGTCTTGGCTGCATCTCGACAGCCAGCAAGACCCTCCACCTGGTCGTCCGGCCCCTGGACCACAAGGGGCTGGGCCAGGCACGATGGGTCACCCGGTGGAAGCCAGCGCTCAACGCCTTCGCCATCACCTTCGCCGACCGCATGCCAGCAGCAGAGAACCTGTAAAACCCCCAATGCCGGTTGCACCGAGACCGGACAGACGACCAACACTGCTACGCGAGGGCCTTCTGGAGGAAGGCGATGGTCGGCTGCAGCTGTGTCTGGTCGAACATCCCATCGGCGTGTCCGGCACCCTTGAGCACGACATAGGTCCTCGTCGCCCCGGCCATCTTGAGCGCAGCATCGAGCTCGGCACTCTGCCCGCCGGGGACATTGCAGTCGGAGTCACCGTGCGCGAGGTACCAGACGGGCAGCGTCTTCGCGCCGGCGAGGTAGGAGGAGATGTTGGTCGACGGGGTCTGCGACGACGAGTCGACGGCGCCGCCGAGCCAACGCGACTCGGGGGAGTCCGCGGTCCCGTGCACCTGGGACCGGGAGCCGCACGCGGTGACCTCCTTGGCCTGGGCGTCCATGGTGGCGAAGTTGGTCGGGCCGAACCAAGAGACCACGGCCTGGACGGCCGAGGACTGGTCGGCGTTCCCGAGGCTCGCGTCGTCGAAGATCGTCTTCTGGTCACCGGTGGCGCCCAGCATGTTCGCCATCCACCCGCCAGCGCTCTGGCCCCAGGCGGCGAATCTGGCGGTGTCGAAGCCGTACGTGGCGGCGTTGGCCCGCAACCAGCGGACCGCGGCCTTCACATCCTGAGCCCCGGCCGGGTAGGCGGCCTCGCCGGCGAGACGGTAGTTCACCGACGCGACGGCAAACCCCTGAGCGACGAGCTGTTGGGCATACCGGGTCTCCATCCCCGAGTCGCCCATCATGAACGCTCCTCCGTGGATGAGCACGACGACCGGCACGGCCTTCGACCCATCGGACGCGGGCAAGTAGAGGTCGAGGTTCTGCGTCGGTGACGCCCCGGCAAACGCCACCCCTTGCTCCGTCTGGACCCCCGCCCGGGCCACCCCCTTGGTCGCGCCCCCTGTCGTGGCCGCGGGAGACGACGAACCGGTCGGTGTGGACGACGCCACAGTGCTCGAAGCGCTCGCGGTGCCATTGCTGGCGCTGGAACCGCACGAGGCCAGCCCGAATGCGGCGATGCCGCACAGGGTCACCGCAGCCAGCTGGCGCGTCGAACGAGGGACGGGTGAGGGAAGGACGGGCACGACTACTCCTGGTCAGCATCAGTTCGTGAGGGACCCGCTGATCATCGCCAGCCCCCCTGTGAGGTTCCCATGAAGAACCCGTTGATCACCTTCGCCACCTGCGGCGGCGTCGGCGCGGGCACGCCACCGTCACGCGGGCGACTGCTTGCGGGACGCCTCCACGGAGCTCCTTACGGAACTTGCGGAACCGTCGTAGGTGCCGGTCAGAGCCATACTTCTCGCTCATCGCCGCAATCAACGCCGACAACTTGTCGAACACCGGATCGGCCGTCGCGCCCCCCACCCCCACCCGGCAGCGCCACGCCCGGCTCGTCCGCCCCCAACAAAGTCGAGGAGCGCATGGGGAATGCGCCGGACCAACCACGTGCAATTGGGCGGACCCACCAATGACCACGGTGCTGATGGACCGGGATAGCGGTCTCAAACTTCTCCGCACGCGGTAGTGCAATCTTGGCTACACCTCGACAAGACGTGTCGAGATGCAGCCTTCTTTGAACTGTTGTAAAGCTAAATGCAGCAAATCCTGTGAAGTGACCAGGCGCAGGAAATCTATTCACGCGCTTGTAAAACAGTGCTGAAATCGCGCGGCATGGCAAGGCGCGCTGATGCCCGAAGGCGTCGTGCCGTCGCTGATTCAGCGCTCGTCGAGGAGCGGCAGGTCGAGGTCGAAGGCAAGCACGATGGCTCTGGCGAGTAGTGCTTCCTGTGAAAGGCTCAGGAATCCCATTGTCCTGCCGAGCAGGGTGGTCGGAATCGTGACGACATTGTCGATCGATACCGCCCCCTCATGATCCAGACCGTTGGCCGGCCCGACGGGAACCTCGCTGGACAGACCCTTCACTGTCGAGGTGATCGGTGCGACGGTCACTTTGGTCATGGCCGATCGAGCTGCGCTTCTTGTGAGGACCAGGACGGGGCGCGTCTTGTCCAGGCGGGCCAGACATATCTCACGCACGGCTTCAGGGCTCGAGCGTCGCGTGTGCAACGGACCATGACACAAGATCATCCAGGTCGTCGGCGGTGCCAACCGTGCGCAGTGTCTCCGCGTCCTGCAGTGCGGACTGCCACCGCATCTGTCGTTCCACTGCGGCGGCCACCAATGCCGCGCGGCTCGGCGCCTTGCCGGCAGCCACGCTGGCGTCGAGGAACGCGACCATGTGGTCGGGGAGCCGTACGGCGATCTGGGTGCTCATTCCCCTCATAATACCGATTTGCATCCCAAAGCGGTATACGATCCTCTGCCGCGGTCAGCTACTCCGCTCGATAGGCGCTGCGCTACTGGCTGGCCGAGCACCTCGTGCGGATCCTCGATGCCGACGACCAGCGCCTCTACGGTGCGCTAACCAGGCTCGGCACCGAGCTCACCGAGCTCACCGAGGTCGAGACCGAGGTCGGGCGGCTGGAGACCGAGCGGCTGCGCCTGGCCACCGCTCGCGACGGCGCCGGCGGCGCGCGCATCGCCGAGCTCGAGCGGCTCATCGCCGACGAGCAGGGTCGCCGGGACGAGCGGCATACCAAGGCCGACCGGTATGCCGCGCTGCTGGCCGACGCGTCGCTGCCGGCGGTCGCCGACGCCGTGGGCTTCGCTGCGACCCAGCAACGGGCGCTGGCCGAGATCGCCGACCTCGACGCCGAGGCCGAGGACGTCGACAACGCCCGCAGCGAGGCGTCCGTGCAGGGGGCGCGGGTAGATGAGCAGAGCAACGCCATCCGCGACGAGTCTCCCACCACTTGGGCGGTCGGCTGGTCTACTACCGGGTCAGCCCGCGTATTGTGCGCGCCGCGCCGCGCCGGCCCGGCTCGGTCGCCGACAATGGCCACGCCGCCCGGGTGCTCGCCGACCTACTGGAGGTCAAACCGGGCCCGTTCCGCGAATGGGTCACCCGCGAGCTGGGTCGCCGGGCCGACCCGTGTGCGCCGAGACGATCGAGGCGTTCCGCACCGAGCGGTTCGCGGTCACCCGGGCTGGGCAGGTGCGGGCCGATGGCCGGCATGAGAAGGACGATCGGCACGCCGTCGACGACCGCACCCGCTGGGTGCTGGGGTGGAGCAACGCCGACAAGATCGACGCCTTGCTGGCCCGCGGCAGGCTCGTGCAGGAGCCGCTCACCGACATCGACGCGTCGCTGCGGACCCTGCGCACCCGCGCCGACGTGCTGCGCGACCGGCGAGGGGCACTGGACAAGCTGTCGGTCTTTGCCTGGCCCGAGATCGACTGGCAGACCAGCGTCTGCGCGATCAGCCGCTTCGAGCAGGAACGGCGGTCGCTGGAGGCAACGAGCAACTCGCCCGCATCGCCGAGCAGTTGGCCGAGGTCGAGCGGCTGCTTGCCGAGCAGCGCGTCGTGTGGAGCTGGGTGGAGCAGCGACTGCTCGCTGCGGGTGTGGTCAAGCAGCTGGCGGCGGCCGGTAGGGCGATGCCCGCCGGGGGGAGTCGCGGAGCAGGACCACCCCTTCCCGTAGGAGGTACGTCAAGCACCGCGTGCTGACCTGAGATACCTGATGTCCAGCCAGATCTCTGATGCTCTGCCGTGGTCCATGCTCATGCCAGGGACACCGGCAGACAGGGTCGGGGCGCCGCCGACGCGGCATACGGACGGGAGAAGACAGACATGGGTGTGCTGCACGCCTACTCCGTCGCCGCGGACGACGCGCGGGCAGCCGAGCTGTTGGGGGTGGGGCCGGTGGCGGGGGTGTGCCTGAGATGCTCGAGTCGAGGATCGACTGCACCCTGGCGCTTGGTTGGGCCGAGACCGTGCTCGGGGGCCGCAGCTTCGAACAGCAACTCAAGCGGTTGTCGGATGCGGCTGTGGCCAACTCCCCGGACTACCTCATGTCGATCGTGCGGCTCGACGACGGCTGCACGGGTCGGCTCGCGCCGTGAGCGACAACGACCTCGACGAGATGGCCCCGTGGTGGGCGCAGATCGAGGAGTTCTCTGTCGGCGCTGACGGACCGGCCGGTCTGACCCGGCAGATCGGGGATCAACGCTTGCCGCCACGTCGTGTGCGTCCTGCCCCATAGCAGTCGGTGCCGCAGCTGGGCGTCGAGCCGGAACGCCCGGTAGCGTCGGGGGGCCACCGCCAAGGGGCACTTCCCCACCTGGGCCCGCGCGCAGCGGGGAGCAGTCCGCCCTCAAGGCCCTGTACCTGGTCACCCGCGGGCTGGATCCCAAGGGCACCGGGCAGGCACGATGGACCATGCGGTGGAAGCCAGCCCTCAACGCTTTCGCTGTCACCTTCGCCGACCGCACGCCGGCCGCCGAGAACGGACCCGCCCCATCCGTCGAACCGCGATAGGTGAACGTCGTCGCCTAGCTAACCGGCGATTTAGTGCCGTGTTGTCGTCCGTCTCCGCGATCTGGACAGCATCGGATTGTCCGCGGCACGTCGTTCCAAGTGGGTGATGTATCACCAGCTCAGAGAGTCGCCCATGTCACGAGAATGGGTCAGCCATGTCAAACACGGTGGCGTGTGGAGCGCCGACCGAACAGGACGAGTGCTGCGCCCCACAGGATGAGCCCCCAGGCGACGCCGAGGGCGGTGGAGACGTTACGGCCGGTCTCTGGGAGGGGGACCACCGGCGCGGGGTTCTCGACGGTAATGGAGTGGGTGTCGGTCGCAATCCCCGAGGAAGCGGCAACGGTCGCTGAGTTGGAGTGCTCGCCGGGGCTGTTGCCCACGAGTGCGACGACAGACAGCACTGGTGCGGAGGCGCCGGGGGCCAAGGGCGAAGGGAGGGTACACGTCACAAGGTGGGGTGTGGTGATGGCGCAGCGCCAATCCAACGCAATCACATCGATCGCGGTGAGATTGGCGGGCAGGGTGTCAGTGAGCGTCACGTCAGTCGCCGCCACGGCACCGGTGTTGGTCACGGTGATGGGGAAGGTTACTTTCGCCCCGGTGGTCACGACGGAGGTAGGTCCGCTCTTGTCGACAGTGATCCTGGCCGGTTCATTGGTTGCGCGACAGGTCAGTGCGGACCCAGGCAGTACCCCCGGGACTGTCCACAGGCCAGTTGAAACCTCGACGACCGGGGCCGAGGTCACCCCCGTGCGGGCGGTGATGTGGCAGGTCAAGCCGGTGGCCGCCCAGCCGGGCTGGGGGAGTTCACGGACCTGGATGTCTAGGGGGCTGGCCTGGGAAAAGCTCAGGCTTGCCGAGCCGTCGGACCCGGTGAGGATCGATCCGGATGATGCCGCAGCGGTGACATCGAAGGTCCACCCAGGTTGGGCGGTGTGGACCCCGTTCTCCAGGGTCTCCTTGACCACGGTCAAAACGGTGTTGGCGGTGTTGTCGACGGTGCATTTCACTGCGGACCCGGGGGTCACCCTGGGGACTGTAAAGGATCCTCCGACCAGACGCACCGGGACGGTCGTCCCAACGAGTCCAGGTGCGGTGACGCTACAGGTCACGCTGGTGAGGTTCCATCCGGGGGCGTCCTTCTCGGTCACGGTGAGATCCGTTGGTGTGGTCAGCGGGAGCGTTGCCGAGCCGGTCCCCGTGTTATCGGTCATGATGCTCACCGAGGTCTGGTCACCCGTGGCGATACTGAACTCCCAACCGGCGCCTGGCGTCAGTTCCCCACCCGCCCACTCGTTCTTCGCGAGAGTGACGGTTGTTGGGGTTTGCCGATTCGTTGCGGTGCACTCGACGTCATGGAAGAGAGACGCAGCGTCCAGCATGAAAGTACGGTCGAGTGCTGGGCCAACGCTAAGGCTCAGGGTCGACCCCGGCGTCGTCGGATCGTCGTCGAGGTCGATTACGCAGGAAATGCCGGCCAGTGTCCATCCCGGCTGCGGAACCTCGCTCAGGGTGACCGTCGCGGCCGTGGTCGGCAGGTCGAAAGCGACCGCGCCAGTCTCGGTCGTCGCCGCAGTGACAGGCGCACCGCCGTCGACGGAAACCCCGAAAGTCCACCCGTTGACTTGGGCCCCTGAGCTCCCATCGGCCAGCACGACCTGTTTGCGAGTGGTGAGTTCCGGTTGCGGGAAGGCGACCGTGGGACCTATGAAAGAGAGGAACTCCGTTCGGCCGTTGCAGTTCTGGGCGCTGTTGGTTACGTCCTTCTCTTCGCAGGAGTCATCGTCTCCTACCGTGACGAGCATGGAGCGCACGGCCTGATTGCCGCTGAACCCGATCCATCGCGTGGATTGGTTGCCGCAGCCGATCGCCGGGTCGTCCTCTTGATCGGGGCCGCCGCACAGCTTCTGGTTGTCGTTGAGCGCCTCCGGAGTGACGGCCTCGGGGGAGCCGATGAGCGCACCCGCGGCATCATAGAGCGAGACCCACGCCGTCTTTCCGCGACCGTCGGTGCGCGTCTCCAGGTCACCGAACCAGGCCCCGAACGCATTGACGTCCATATTGAACTCGAAGAGCACGCCGTCGATGTCGGCGTTCTCGAAGGTCACCGCGTTCCAGTAGGCCGGTTGGGCGGCCGGGTCGTACAGGGACGCCGGCCGGGGGGCGCAGTCCTGGAGGGTGTCGCTAGTGGGGTGGGTGACCCCGGCGTTCGCGATGCCGCCTGACACCGACAGAGGACCCGTCGGTCCGGTGGCGGGCACGTCCGGGACCGGGACCCGGCGACGGGTCACCGTGGCCGTGACCGGCGTACCAGGAAAGCTAATGACGTCGGGACTACTGACGGTTGCGGAGATGACGCCTTGGGAGACAACGGTCTTGCCGGGGCGGATGGCTGCTTCCGCGAGAATCCGCCACGCGTCATCGAGGGCGTCGACCGCCTCGCGCGCCCTGACCCGATCTGCGATCGGGCTGATGGCGATCGTCTCGGGGCAGCGCGTGTCAGGCTCATAGGGCGGGTCGGCCGACGCGTCGTCCATCGACCCGTTTTCGCCCGGACCAAGCGGGGTAACGCCATCGGTTTCGAAGCCAGGGTCATCGAACGGGTTGACTGCTGCAACGTAGGCAGCCGTCACCTGCCTGGAGATGATGATGTCCGGCCCAATCGGCGAGGCATGGCTGGCCATCGTCGGCGCGGTGATGCAGCCGAAGGCCACACAGGCAGCCGCCCCCCAACGCAGTGTCGAGCGTCTCAACACCTCAGAGTCCTCCTCGTGAGCGATCCCCAGCGTCCCCCCAAGCCTCCCAGGGCCCAGTGAGCGCAAACTACCTCAAGCGTCGCCGACGTGCTCATCGAGCACACGACCGTCCTGCCAGAGCTCTTCCGCAAGACCCTCACCTGGGACCAAGACTGCGAGATGGCCGCCACGCCCACCTGGTCGGGGCGAGGACGGCATCCATCCGGCGTAACACTAGCAACGGCAGCATGACGGAGCCGTATTCGTGCTGTTTGAAGGTGCCGCGCAGCTTGTCGGCGACCTTCCAGACGAAGGCGACCTTGTCGGCGAAACCCGTAGGGATGCTCACGCCAGCACCACCGAGCCGGTCGCAGGGACGAGCGGACCAGAGCCCGACACCGACTTGCTGACCATCCTCATCTCACGACGCGGCATACCAGGACCCTACTGACTGACTTGAAGAGGTGGTGACGTCGGTGCTCAAGCTGCTCCGGCGTGGGGTTGGAGGGTGACGTCGTAGCCGAGGTCGGCCAGTTGTTGGAGTGCACGGTTCTTGGCTCGTTCGGGGTGGTGTCGGGTGTAGTAGTCGGGGCCGGGTTCGTCGTAGAGGGCGCCGGTGGTCAGCATTGACCACACGAGGGTGAGCAGGGTGTGCTCGATGGCGACGATGGCTTTGGCCTGGCCTCGACGGGCTGCCAGCCGTCGGTATTTCGCGTTGAGGAAGGTGCCGGGATGGCGGGCGATCGAGAGTGCGGCAGCGCCGAGGGCGCCTTTGAGATGTCGGTTGCCGGGTCTGGTCTTGCTGGACCTGACCCGGCCGGCGGATTCGTGGTGACCGGGACATACCCCGGCCCAGGAGGCCAGCTGCCCAGGGGTCGGGAAGACACTCATGTCGGCGCCGGTCTCGGCGATGATGACCTCGGCGGTGGGGATACCGATCCCGGGGATCGTGGCGATCAGGGTTCGGGCGGCTTGAAAGGGTGCCATCGCGGTCTCGATCCGCGCGGTCAGCGCCCGGATCGCGGCGGTGTGCTGGTCGATCAGGTCCAGGTGTAACCCGACCAGGAACGCGTGGTGGTCGGTGAACCGACCGTGCAGCGCCTGTACCAGCGCGGGGGTCTTCTTACGCAAGTGCCCGACCGCTAAGCCAGCCAGCACGTTCGGGTCGCGTTCACCGGCGACCAGGGCGCGCAGCATGGCCCGCCCGGAGGTGCCGGTGATGTCGGCGGCCACGACCGACAGCTTGATCCCGGCGTCCTCCAAGACCTTCTCCAACCGTTGCGCCTGCCGGGTCCGTTCCCGGGTGATCGCGGTACGCGCCCGGGTCAGATCCCGCAACGCTCGGATCGGCTCCGGGGGCACGAACGAGGCCCGCAACAACCCATGGGCCCCCAACTGCGCCAGCCACGCCGCGTCGCCGACATCCGTCTTGCGTCCGGGCAAGTTCTTGGCGTCGCGGGCGTTGACCAGCAGCAACTCCCACGGACCGTCCTCCAGGACGTAGTAGAACGGTTTCCAGTAGTCACTGGTGGCTTCCATCACCACGCAGGTCACGCCCGCCTGAAGCAGATGCTCTCGCAGGGCCAGGATCTCGTTGGCCATCGATGACCACGTCGTCACCTGCTGCACCGCGCGGGCCTTGCCCTCGGGCACGATCCGGACACAGACCTTGGCGTCGCGTTTGGACAGGTCCAACCCAGCGCACCGGGCATGCAACACCTCCATCATCAAACCCCTTCCACCGCAATCGGATACGAAGCATGGGCCACGGGCAGGGCAAGACAGATCAGGAGTCTGACTTTCGTGCTCGCAGCAACAATCCACGATTCCCGTGGCAGGCCCCGCACCCCACACTGAGCTCCTGGCTCACCGGCACGAAGAAGTGGTCGAGGTCCACCGTGACCCATACCACCAGTCTCGACCCGCCCACCGCGGCGACCAGACCGGCCTCTTCACCACCCACGGTGGCCACAAAGTGGCCCAGGCCACTGAACTGAACCAGGGCTGATCTGCGAGAGTGATCCACCCGGCTCCCGTGGCCGGGCGGAGCAAACAGCTCGCTCGCTGCAGGAAGCGAACGGGCCTGCCGGGCATCGTGCTGCGAGGTGCAGGACACGGGGTTCTCGGGCGTGGCCCCATCAGCAGAGCGCGAGGCGGCGTGGCTGCGCACCCAAGGTCCCACTCGGTCAGCCGTGGCGAGCTGGCGTCCGCAGCTGGTGGCCGGCGCGGGCCATGAGGTCGGGGTAGGGGTCGATCAAGGGGGCGCGCTGCTTCTTGGCGGCCAGGCCGAGGTCGCGCACGGGTCCGGCGGCGACGTAGAAGCGCCCCTTGGTCTGGCCCTGTGCTTCGAGCAGGCCGGCGTCGACGAGCTGCTTGAGGTCGCGGCTCGCGGTGCGCTCCTCGATGCCACTGCGACGGACGTAGCCGGGCCGGCGCACCCGCATCCCCATGGCGGCCTCGAAGACCGGGTCGAAGGTGCGCTCGGGCAAGCCGCGAGCGGCGACGAGCTCGAGCAGGGTCGAGCCGATGGTGTGCGCCTCGTCGAAGCGACGGGCCACGGTCTGGGCCTGCATGTGGTGGGCGCGCAGGCAGAACTTCACCCATGGGTGGGCGTCGCGGTCGGGCTGCCAGCTGCCCGCTCCGGTCAGCGCGAGGATGCGGTAGTAGTCGTCCGTGTTGGCCCCGAGCCACTCCTCGATGCTGTCGAAGATCGGGTCGACGGGGTGGTCGCGGGCCAGCAGCAGGGTCTGGAGGGCGCGCGCCATCCGGCCGTTGCCGTTGCGGAACGGGTGGATCATGACGAGATTGAGGTGCGCCATCGCGGCCTGCACGACGGCGGGTGTGTGGCCGGTGGAGTTCATGTCGGTCGTCAGTGCGTCCATGAGGGCGGGCATCAGGTCGGCCTGGGGCCCGGTGTAGACCCGCTCACCCGTCTGCTCCTGCTCGACGAGGATCTCGCCCTGTCGGTAACGGCCGGGGCTCTTGTGATGAGCATGCTCGAGCAGCATGAAGTGCATCGAGCGCAGGGTGTGTGCGTCGAGGCGGAAGTCGGGGTCGTTCGCCATATGCAGGACATAGGTGAGGACCCG
>WBZP01006558.1_pt1 | contig 11495 bp, 31 predicted proteins | sample 5204301 | NCBI WGS metagenome assembly WBZP01 (sample SAMN12412401, study PRJNA552823) | activated sludge metagenome | isolation source: activated sludge from nitrification reactor of wastewater treatment plant... | place: USA: Pennsylvania | collected 2017
GGCAACAACTATCGACAATTGTCTACAATCGTGGACAGTTGTTCCTTGATTCTGCGCCTTTTTGGGCGGTTTACGAAATCGGAGAAGTAGTAGAAGAATGCAGCGCGTCTTACTCTTTGGTCCATATGCCAACTGGCACCAGGATCTCATCTGCCGCCATGCTGCGGAGTACCTAGTCCCTCCATCCTATCATGAGGCAGTCATCACGAAAGATATGTGGGTTGTGTTCTGGCTTCCAAAGGAAGCCGGGCCAATCACGTATATGGAGCTTGGTCGCTATGCGAATCACCATCGGCTACTTGTGGGATTACCAGAGAGTAACCCACGACGAAATGATGTACATTTGTTCTTGACAACCTGGGCGCCGTGGGCGATCATTAGACACAGCTTAGTGGAGATTGCGGAGGACTTGAAGAACGAATGGATGTAATCATCAATGATCCAATTGTACGTGTGAGCCACACACCAGAACAGGTGATCGTCTATCGGCAGAACGGAAGCTCCTCGGTATTGGTCGATCCCGCTGATCGCTCTCTCGCTGAGTTGTTCTTGATTATATTGCAGCTTCTCGGGAACCCAGGGAAGAAAGAACTAACCGGCGAGCTAGTCATTACCGTTCGCATAAAGGAACCGGAGATACGCCTAGAAGGTATTACGTTCTCTCCGTAGCCCTCTTCTGCTGAAAAGGAAACCGCATGCCAACCGAATGGTACGACCTCTTTCTCTGGGCAAAAGAACAAGGAATGTATCCAGGCCTTACCACAACAGGAGCAGGCCAGACTATTGCTAGCGTCTTTAGCAGTAAGACCCTCTCCTTCTCCTACGGAACTCACGATGATCCCGCAGAAGCACTCCGCCAGGCTATTACTCGTCGAGAGGAGGCCGAAGATGCTCTGGTATGAGCTGTTCCTTCAGCTTAAAGAACAAGGACGCTGCCCCAGCATCAGAATCGTTGATACCCATTTCTCTGCAACGGTCTATAATCAGGAAACACAACGAATCCACTATAGCGATGTCTTCCCTTCCCCAGAAGAAGCACTCCACCACGCCCTGATCTCTGACCAAACATCACCGGTTGTTGCTGATCCCAGCAATCCCCAGCTCGGGTTTCGTCGAGAACCCTATTACGATCACGTCTCGATTACGCTGACTCCCTACGCCTGGGAGTTGACGTTGCCCCATCCAGCAGAACAAGAACACGTTAGAAACGCCGTAGCTGATCTATTCCGCCATGTTCAGACCTTGATAGAACAAGGCCGGTTGAAGTAGCGGTGTCCTGGGCCGTAAGTGGGTATGATCGTGCTGCGACAGTGCTGATTGAGTATAACGGGCAATGTGCTGCGGTGCTGATGTAGTGGGCAATGTGCTACAGTGCTGTGTAGTGGCAATGTACGGCAGTGCTGATGTAGTGGGCAATGTGCTGCGGTGCTGATTAGGAAGCCGCCCGCCCAACGCCCACGCCCGCCCATGACCTTCGCGAAAACTCACGATTATCGACGGAAATCCAGGGAAATCGGTGATTTTGTTAGGATCCTAACAGGTTAGAGTAATCGTGGCGTTGTTAGGATCCTAACAAGCTGCGCTGGCTCGTTCTGGCTCGTTCTGGCTCGGCTGCGCCGCGGGTGGCCCGCGTGTCTCGCGTGTCTCGCGTGTCCTGCTGGCCTCAGGGTGATCGGAAAAGACAAAAGACGCCGAAGCCCGAAGGCCTCGACGTTTTCGTGATACTCACCCCGAAGAAAGTGACACTTTAGGGCATCAGGACGGGAAACCTCCCAACATATCGTGCAGTCGGTTTTAGGGGAATAGAAAGCCAAAAACCCCCCACTGCCGAAGCAGTGAGGGGCGGTTGATCAAGGACTCCAGCGGGTAATGGCCTTGAACGCTTCTGCGATTTCCGGATATCCGCAGTAGTCGAGAAACTCGCACAGGAGTTCATCGGCTTGGGTGTGGGCTTTCTCGAAGTCTATGCTCTCGGCGAGTTCTTCGAGACGGGCCAGTACTTCTTCTTCTTCGCTCATTCTTTACTCCATTGTCGATCGATCTGATAAGGTGAGTGTGGTTTGGCGGAACTTCACGGGTTCCAGCGTCGATTGTCGATCTTCGTGCGCTCGACAACAATAATCCTCGTGAGGAGGTCGCAGACATTGTCGAGGAACGTCGAAGTGACTTCTTCGAATTGGAAGTCGCCGAAGAACGACAGCTTGGCGACGGCGTTACTGAGATGGGCGATAAGCCGGCTTCGGTGAAGCTCGTCTTTCGCGGTGTAGAGGTGGTTGGCGATGATGAGCGCGGCCTTGGCCTGCTTGAGCACTTTCGGCTGTGGCACGGGAACCTCCTATTGTTCGTTATAGAACGCGACGGCTTCCGAGACGAAGGCGAACTCTTCGTACCAAGTACCTACCCATACGACGAATCTCGGTCCGCGGCCGTCGTAGTTGAAGTACCACATTAGGGATATCCAGCCATCGTACTTACTGCTTATGCACACCGAGGCCGCATTGACGGCGGTGAGCGCGTCTTCAATGGTTATCATAGGGCGTTGTAGAATTCGACGGCTTCCTCGACTGTGGGGAATTCGTTGTATCCGAACTCTCCCTCCCAGACGACGAATACCACGCGAAGGTCTGGCCAGCTAATCTTCCAGGTGATCTGGATGTTCTCGCCGCGCTTCGTGTTATCTTTGCTGGCGACGGGGACGATCATTTCGTATACACAGCGCCGTACGTCCTCTGCCTTGATCTTGAGATCTACGTTAAACGCGGCAACTGCTTCGTCGAAATCCTCGAACGTAGACACTTTCCCGTCGATGTATACCTCGAACGTCTGACGGGCCTCGAGGGGGTCTGATCGTTGCACGAGGCGGCCGTTCGGCTTTTGGTCGATGACGCGGCGAAATGGCTCCGCGAGATACTTGAACATCGTTTCCCTGTCCATCTCTTCGTCGTTCACGGCGACCTCCTTATTCGTACATACTTGGGTCTTGCGTCTGCGCTAATCGTGCGCGGAGTATTCCCGGCACTCTTTGCAAGTCCGCCAGAGATACGCCGTCAGGGACAATCAGCGCGATGTAGGGCGCGGGTGTCCCATCTACTGCGAAGGCCTGATGGCTGATGCAGCCTATCGCTTTCAGCGAAGCGAAGAGTTCATCGCTGGGTAGTGTTTCGTCGATGTCTGCAATTGCGATCATAGCTCGTTGTATCTCGCAACTGCTTCCGGCAACGTGCGAAAGGTCTCTTCGTGGGCGCCGTGCGCTACGACGAAGACCAGCCCAACGTTGAAGGGGAAGGTGAACTCGAACTGCTGCCGGAGCCACTTCCCTTCTCCTGCCGAATCGAATGCAATGTCCCGCGAGAATGGTCTACGGGACTCGCGCAGTGCGTCTTCAAAACTGAGTACCATATATCCTCCTTGGTGCTATGATAGCACAAAAGTCAAGACGCCCCCAAGCCCCGAAAGGCCTGAGGGCGTCTTGTTGGATTAGAACGGCAGTTCGGCGTAGGCGGCAAGCTCCGCCTCGTCGACATCGCCTTCCTCGACCAGGCCTTCCTCCTGCTCGTGGTGCGCGACGGCTCCGTTGCGGCGAGCCTGAAGCTTCTCGATGCCCTCCTTGGTCGGGGAGAAGAAGGTGAAGGTGCCCGGCTTCTCCGCGATCTCGGGGAGCTGGAGTTCGTCGGCCATCTTCTGGCCGAAGACTTGGGCAACCATCACGCGAACGGGCACGAAGCCCAAGACGCGCTTGTTGTACGCGTTCACCTGCCGGGTGACGTATACACCAGCGTGATTGAGGATGTATGCGGTGCTATACACCGGGCTGTTGGCCGGCGACAGACGGACGTTCAGGAACCGCCAGGTGTTCCCTTCGGCGTCGTCCGTCGTCTGGCCGATGGTGACTTCCTCGTCGGCCAGAAATGTTTTGCGTGGCTGGATCTGCTGGCCCAGCGTCCACATCGGGATCAACGTGCCGGGGACCATATGCCCATCGCTCTGTGCTGGGGTCGACACATTCATAATGAAGTTCGCACCCACCTGAAACTCCAGAGACCGCAGAATCTCCGGCAGTTGGGTCTCGCGCGCCCGGCCCGTCTCCGGAGTAATATCCGGCGCCAGCGGCCAGACTTTGACGAACTCTCCATAGAACAGCGACACCATCTGATCCAGGCGAACGTCGATCACCGCCTTGTCGGTTGTGATGCGCAGGACGGGCTCAGCGCCGCCCTTACTGTAGCGTCCGCCCTCCATCGTCAGTCCCGTCACGGACCGGCGAAGAATGCGGTTGACCGACTGATTGCGATAGTCCATCGGGCTACCCTCTTCGCCCTCGATGGCCTTCGGTAGATAGCGGACGGTGAACTCTGCCTTGATCGCCTTGGTCGCGATCCAGTGGCGGAAGCCCTCGATCGTCATCGGGGCCTTCTTGCCGCCCACAATGACCTGGATCGGCGCGTCGGCGTACGAACCATCGGCCAGCTTCACGCGTCCCATCTTCTCAGGGTCGTTGGTGATGCTGATGATGCCGGGGACGTCGGCCGGAACGTTTGCGTTGTTCATCTCGGCCTTTCGGAAGGTTGGGGTTGTCATTGGGTCACTCCTTCTGGTTGACTTCTGCACACTTGAGAAGCCTTGAAAATACAAGAAGAGATAGAACGGGCGTTCGAGAGCACAGACGCTGTTGAAAGAGAAGGGGGATCGACAGAGAGCGCTTGGCTCGCGCGTAGGAGGAAGGAAGAGGAGGAGAGAAAAAATCCCCGCCCCTCCTGGTGTAGGAAGAGCGGGGAGAGGATTATGATGCGCGAAGGCTGGCCAAGGTCTGCTGAATGACCGGCATCGCCTCTTCGGGGGAGATGTATGGGGCGCGCGATCCATACACTCGTCGGATCTCCGCAACGATGTGCTCTCGCTCTGCGGCTGAAATGACACCCACACCGGGAAGTCGTGTTGTGCGGGCGTATTCGCGAGCCTCGCCCCGCATTCGATCGATGGTTCGGGCAATCACTTAGGCTTCCTTCTGCTGATAGGTGTACTTCCGGCCCCGAAGTAGAAGCACTTCCGCGAAAGGCCGCTCGTCAGAGATGGTCTCGAACAGCTGGACCAGCTCGGCTTTGTCTCCTTTGCGGATGACGGTCACTTGACGTTTCTCGCCAATGAGAACTTCCTCAGCTGCGTCTGCGTAGATGGGCGTGGCCTCAAACTCTACCTTGGTGGGCTCATGTCGGCGAAGCTCGCTGCGGATCTTGCGAAGCGCGGCAAAGGCCTGGCGTGGCTCAAATGCGGACTCAGCGACGTCGTACAGGTCCATCACAGCCTCCTTACGAGTGTGTAGCGGAACGTATACCCGTCCTGGGCGAAATATCCTGCGTTCCAGTTCCACCAGGCGGGCCAAGTCGTGATGCTGATCGATCCCTCGTGCAGGCGACTTGCGTCTTCCACGTCAATGACGTGTCGCTCACATGTCGCGCTTTGAATCGTGATTGGGGCTAAAGAAAGGACCTCCTCACGACATTGTGGCGTCGCGAGGAGGTGCAAGAGCAGAAGTAAGAGGCTCATCGCTGGCTGAAGGTCCACATGCCGCCCGTCTTGTTGATGGCGATGGATCCCATACCGAAGTTGAGCACGGACGGCCAGGCATCGACACGAGCCATACCACTGCGGGTTAGGCTTTCGCTATTGCCCAGGCCGCGACTGTGAACGATGATCTTGAATGTGGCGCAGTCGTCTGCCGTGAGCGTCGCCGGGACGCCGGTGATCGTACCGAACTTCTGCACCTTACCGGTCACTGTGACCGTCGTGGTGCAGACCTTCTCCGTGTGGGCGGATGCCGGCGTGACGGCGAGGGCGAGACCGGCGGCGATGACGACCAGGACGATGATGTTGATGAGCTTCTTCACGGTGATACTCCTCTTGATTGGCCCTGCACACACTTGGCAGAGCTGTTGTTTTCCTAACAACACAAGCCCCCGACGCCCGAGAGCGCCGAGGGTTCGTGTTGGTGAAGAACGTTAGTGAGAGAGAATGAAGTTCACAGCGCGTATGATGATATCGCCGTGGCAGGGCAGTGGAGCGCACCAGCACGCGAGTTCTACATCGCCCTGAAGGGAGAGATAGGCGATGTCGAGTAGGTTCTCCATTGTCCGCAAGACGGGTTCCGTGCGTCGGCCTTCGTAATAGGCCTTCACGAGCAAGCCCAAATACTGGTGGTAACACTTGATCGCAGTATCTCTTCCGTACTCCTCAACCCGGAAGGGATTTCCGAGCTGCGATCCTGGTCGTTCCCGCATCGGGCGCCCTATGTAGATCGCGTCAGGGCCGGCTTGGTGGATATGAACAACGTTGATCATTAGTTTCTCTCCGGGTGCTGGCAGCTGCAGACGTAGAGCGGCACCGCGAGGATCGCCTGGGCCTGTGCCGATGTTGCTCGGAGCAGGGCGATCTCGAGGATATCCTCGAGTGGGAGATCTGTCTGTTCCCAGATCTCTCGTGTGGTTTCTACCAGACGGATATAGTCGTCTATCTTCATCTGTTTTCTCCGTTCTCGAAGCGCTTCTTTGCCGCCTCGAACTCCGCATCGACGACGTTTGATCCGTTGTTGGCCGTCGCGAGCAGCCCCACTAAGCAAAGAACAATGATGACGATGAGTAGAATTGCGATGGTCATAGTGACCTCCTTTAGTGGCAGAAGTTCGTTGAAAGCAAAGAAGAATGAGGGGAAGAGTTGGGAGAGCACGGAGTTGTGAGGTATCAGCAAGGGAGGAAAGAGAGACTTTAGCGCACCAGTATGCGAAGTCTCCCAACATATCGTGCAGTCACTTCAACAAAGGAGAAACCCCTCCCCTGCTGATGAAGCAAGAGAGGGGTTTTTGAGCTAGATACTCATGAGGAGCTGCCCGAGAACGTTTGCTCCTTTTTGGCTAGAGACATCGGCGCCCCAGAATTGATCGTGCCAATTGTTCCATTCGACAATGGCACCAGCTGCCTGTCTTCTTTGGAGAACACGAAGCAGTCGAGGATCGTTGAACTTTCTAACCAGTAGCGCCCACATCACCCAAATCTTTCTATCCTCCCAATCATCGGAGAGCGCGGCAGATCTTCCGAGTCTCTTTGCCTTTCCAGGGGATTCTGGCCAAACTCCAGGATCATCTAAGAACTTGGCCATTTGATACCCAACCTCCACGTTTTCGACGGTATATCCTCGTAGCCAGATAGGAAATCGTCGAAGATTGGGTATGACGATTCTAGCTGGATAGAAGTTACTCGCCCAGTCGGGGAAGGTATCTGCTCTCCAGACCCTGGTCTCCTTGCTGACAGGGGGCGGCGTATCGCTTTTCATGGCAGGCTCCTACGAGCAATACGGAACGTCAGGCCCGAAGCCGTCTCCCGGCATCTGACACTGGCCCGATGTCCCTGGGAGAGATAGCGGGGCTGCTATCGCCTGGATGATCTTGGCAATATCTCCGCCGTAGGGCCCAGACGACTTACCCCGGCCGACGCTCTCCATCTCTTGTTCGAACGTTGGCCCTGTGACGACCGCTCCGACGTGGCCATTCTGTGGCGCCGATGTCACAACGCTCGGAAGATTCTCACGGTAGGACGTTTGCCGTGGATCACTCATCAGTGCGTTGATAAGGCACGACAGAAGCAATAACACGACAACCAGGCACGTAAGAATGACGACGAGTACGACCTTCTTGTTGACGGTGCGCTTGTTCACAGTAACCTCCTATAAATAACGAATTACCTTCACAAGAAGAAAAGCCCCAACGCCCGAGGGCGCTGAGGCTAATAGTGCTAGGAGAGGACTGGGTCGCGGCGATCGTAATACTCCTCTTCCGCAGCATACGAGGCGGCTTCCGCAATCCAGTCTACCTCTATCTCCCACGGCATACGTGCCTGGATCTCCGGCTCCTGATACGGAAGGCTGTAGGTGAGAGTTGCGGTGACAGTCTTGCCGCCGCCGTTTGACCACACCTTGGTATCCCTCGCCATCTCGTGCAGGCTATTCCAGCCCTCGGCATCGAACTGCTGGCCAAGGCGCGATAGCGCTCCCTGCAGGGATGGGTAGCCGCTGGATCCTTCCGGGATCATGGCGGTGGGTACCTGGCACCACTCGCCTTCCCAAAGGATCTCAACCGGCGAGAAGACCAGCCGCGGACCGCCCTTGGCCCACGCGTAGACCTTGCAGGTTTGCTGAATGCAGATAATCATGGGAAACCTCCATAGATAGACGACGGCTAACTAATGGAGGAAACCCCTCACTGCCGAAGCAGCGAGGGGTGAGGGCTAATCTGCGGTGAAGCAGATCGGGCAGTAACGCTCACCCTCAACAAGCTCGGGGTGCGTATACTTTCCAGCAGTCACGAGAGAGTGCCCACAATCGGGGCAGAGATCCTCTTTCGCTAAGCAGTTCAGGCACTTATCATAAAGGCGCTGCCCGAAGGCCGCCGGCGTGGTGTACCAATTACCGCACCCGCACTGCACCTTCGTAAGAATGAACTTCTCCACAGGACACCTCCTAATACACGGTAAGCGTGGTTACGGTTAAACGGAGCTCGCCGCTGGCGAGATCACGTTCCTCTGCTACGGATCTATCGGCACAGCGTCCGAGATTTTTCCAATAGGACTCGAGCTCGTCGAGCTCGGTCTCATTCGTAGTAAGCCACAGTCCCCCGTAAGTGAGCAGGGCAACTGGGCCTACGTGACGACCGTCAGCGTCGTAGTGAACCATCTGTTGAAGCGTTAGCATGGGGGAATCTCCTATACAAACTAATAACCGGCCTCGGCGTCCAGCTGCGCCAGGATCGCCGGAGGAACAACCTCGTCGAGCACCGCTTCGCCGTTGGCGATACGCTCAAGGGCTTCCATCACGCCCTGGCCGAACGACTCTAACCAGTCAGCGTCGAGAACGATCAGGTCATAGCTCGAGTTCGTCACGGGAAACCTCCTTATAGATAACCATCGATTTCTGCTGATACACAAAACACCAGCCCCTCTACGGTCGAGAGCACTGGTGTTTCAAAAAGGGAAACCCCCTCCTGCCGAAGCAAGAAGGGGGACAAAACTACCGACTCATTGCTACCGTTCGGGTAGAACGACGATCGCCGCTCTCGTCGATTTCCGATATCACCGTGTCTGAAATGATAAACCACTGGGCGGCTATGTACTGCTGCACGATCTCAGGCAGCGATGCTGGGTGGAACGACCATTCTCCATCGAAGATCATCGCGGCGCAGCCAACACCGTTTACGAAGTTCTGAGTAATGTACATCATGGGAAACCTCCATAGATAAGTAAGGCTCATCAATGGAGGAAACCCCTCCCTGCCGAAGCAAGGAGGGGTGAGAGACTACGCGTTCACGGTGCCACGCTCGTTGCGGGACTTGGCATCCTGAACCTTGCTCGATGCGGCCGCGACACTCTCGGCCAGATCCTGGGTCAGACCTGAGATACCAAACGTGGCTGAGAGTTCGCGGGAAACCATCTCACCCAGCAGACGATGAGCGGCGCCCATCGCTGTGCCGGCCGGGACGATAAGGACAATCTCGTCGCCTGAGTACCAGCGAGCGCAGATAACGTCTGAGCTGCGCATAGCGGCCAGTGAGCCGGCGATGCGAGCGTCGACTTCTGCGTAGCCGTACTTGGTGTTCAGGTCATGCATGCCGTCCAGGTCGAGGAAAATGACTTCTCGGCCCTCGGAGTACTGGTGAAGGGCCTCAAGGCCGGCACGGGTCAGGCAACCATAGGCGCGATCGGTGTAGGCCTGAAGAAGCATGCTCTGCAGTGTGGCAACGTCGGTCGGCAGGTTGTTCATGCTGATCATGGTGGTCTCCATCTAAGCTAAACTGACGATTACGCCAACTAGCTCAGAACAGACCCCTCTACCTTCGAGAGCACTAAACTTTCTGTTACGCACAGACGGGGGACGACGAGACGAGGAGCGGGAGTGCAACCCCAGATCAGGAAAAGCAAGGGCAAAAGGGTGTAGAGGCCCCCCTGCCAAAAATCTCCCTTGCTATAAACCCGACCTAATCAGCGGAATTTTTGAATTGGTCAAGGAGCAAGCAGAAGTGTTTGCTACTTTTCATAAGACGGAGGCGACAGTTACGCAGCTTTCGTCGAAGTACTCGGCCTCTCGTAGAGAGCACACGCAGTTCCTCTTGAAGGTCTGACAATGAGGAGGTAGGCATCTTTATACTTTCTTGGAAGAAATCGTTCGATATCTACCGGTGCAGAGAGGGCACAGGTGCATATCCTTGTGGATTTTCCAGCCGGCTTCTCGTGCTGCACGAATACATTCGGCGCGCGTTTCTCCGGTATAGCTCATAGGGGATTCATAATAACCGATGAAGGTTCCGTCCTTATAGAGGGGCATACTCTCTGAATGCTGATTATTGCAGTACACACTGTAACATCCAACAATCATTCGGGTGTCTCCCAAGGTTTCTCTTTCGTCTCGCGGAGGATAATTTCCATTGCTTCTTCTTTGGTCTTCCCCTGGTTGACAATAAGCTCATGGATTCGTTGCCAGCACCAGGCGACTTCGTCTTCAGACACGCCAAAGATAGTACTGAGTAGCTGCAGATTTGTCATACGTAGATCGCATTGCTTTCATACTCGATGAATCAACCTTGCGTCTTCATGAAATCTCGCTCTTCGGGTTTCATCTCTTCGAGCGTGGAGGCGTTTCCAAAATAGATGATGTCATCCTCTGCTGCAATTTCAGCATCAGATTCATATCGGAGAATCAGTAACATACCCAAAACGATTCCTCGAGACTGCGGAGAAGCCTGCGCGAGTGCGGAGATAAGTTCTTCGTTTGTCATGATGTTAGGATCCTAACAAGTTTACATAACGGACAGCGGCAGACAGGGTAGTAGGTAAAGGGTCCAGTCTTCTTGCGGTCTCGATCGGAATACCGGCGTTCGATAGTCCATCCTTCTGCCGAAGAAGGCCTCCAGTCTTTTGGAAGTAGGCGCGTACACTGATTCAAAACACACTTGGCAATGACATGAGTGTTCCCAGGAAAAGAATAAGGGCAAGACCGGTAAACAGCCCACTTCCCGTGTCGGTAAGATCGTCGACAATAAGGGCCAAAAGCGTGAAGATCATAAAGCGCAGGAAGATCACCATTTCGGGACTCAAGCCCAGAAATTCTAATGTCCAGAAGGTTGTTCCGGCAAAGCACAGACCAAAGGCCCAACCAAACGATTTGTTATAATAAATCTCCGGATCCGTCGAGGCGGAGAGGAGAAAGACAGAAGCCATGAAACAGATGAGGGTCATGGGTGATATCCTAGTACACAATACGGCTGAATGTAGACATATCCCTCTTCGCATACGGGCGTCGGCGATGTGCCTTCAACTCCGGCCTTGATGATGATGGCCAAAAAGATAACACAGTAGATAAGAATGAAGACAGGATGGATCTTCATAAAAGTTCCTTATGGTTTATACCCAAAGACGCAGATCCCCTGGGACATATAACTTCGTTCGGTGCCGTGAGAT
>WBZP01006559.1_pt1 | contig 11495 bp, 11 predicted proteins | sample 5204301 | NCBI WGS metagenome assembly WBZP01 (sample SAMN12412401, study PRJNA552823) | activated sludge metagenome | isolation source: activated sludge from nitrification reactor of wastewater treatment plant... | place: USA: Pennsylvania | collected 2017
GCAGAGACTGGGGGCGACCGGAGAGCTTTTTTCGGACCGCCTGCGGGACGGAAAAAGTCTCGCAGGGAAGCGGGGCCCCAGGCGCAACGTGCGGGTTTGGGAATGGACGGGGTTTAGGATCAGGAGCCTGTGATCCCAGGATCAGGAGCCTGTGATCCGTGGGTCAGTCATGGGGCTGCTGTGCGCAAGCGATGGCCGCGTTTGGCCAGCCCGCCCTGCCGTCCAATCTCGGCCATGTGTTCTCGGTTCGCGGAGGTCACGGCGCCTCCCTTCTTGCCTGCCTCACGCGCTTTTTCGGAAGTGAACTTGTTGGCCAGTCCAGTGGCTTGGGCGGACTTGCCGCCGCTGCTCGCGATCTGTCGGATCCGCTCTTTGTCGAATGCTGCAAAGCCTCGGCGTGGTTTGGGCGTGACCGGAAGGTCACTGTTTTCGTTCGATTGCACTTCGGTCTGCATGGTGTCTCCTTGGATGGTTCGTGTTGCGTGGTCTGGTAATGCGGGTCTTGCAGGGGCTATTCCGGGGTATTTCGGCTGCAACGGCTACCGTGCGTTCGCGGAGCTTTCCGAAGCGAATCGGGGAACCCGAACCGTGCTTTGTTCGGCGTCGAAAAGAGCCACTTCACCGTCGCGTAGCTGTGGTACGTCTCGCTTCACAAGGAGGCCGCCATGAAAGCCCCGCCCACCACCAGCGACGAACACCAGGCCATGTATGAGGCCGAGCACCTCGGTCCGCAGAGTCCCCCGCCAGCTGCCTTGGAAGGACTGGCAGATCCAACGCTGGTGCAAGCCAAGCTGGTCGAGGCCCTGCATGCCCTGCAGCGCCTTCGCCCGGATCAGATCCAGAACCATGATCGTGCCGTGCGGGCGCTTCAGGAGGCGCTAACCATTGTGGGCGACTCCGATGAGAGAGAGCTGCTGGGACCGATCGATTGGCGGAAGTTCGGGGAACGTCTGCGCGTACGGCGCACGGCCTCTGGCATGAGCCAAGAGACGCTCGCCGAAAAAGTAGGGGTCACCGCGACGACGATTCGCGCGCTGGAGCTGCACAAGCGCACCGCCCGTCGCGGCCTGATGCTGAAGCTGCTGGCGCTGCCCGACTTGAACCTGCGGGTGAGTGACATCGAGCTGTCAGCGGAGCGGAGCGCGGGCTCGCGGTGGACGCCGACCTCGTGGCTGGGGCCGACGTATGATCCGGTCGGGATGATCACGGAGCTGGCGCATACCCTGAACAGCCCGAGCGCTCAGCTAGAGCAAACGTACGTGTACATCGACACGCAGAGTGCGAAGGACTGGCTGACGACCTGCTCGTCGCCAGAGTACGAGGCCGCATTTCGAGCGAACGTGCCGCTGGAACAGATGGCGCGACGGATTGCAGAGACGGTTGGTGAGCGAGCGCTGAGCGTGACCGCCCTTGGCTGTGGAGACGGCAAGATCGAAGCGAACCTAATCAGTAGCTTGCAGCAGCAGCTCCGCCTGCCCGCACAGACCGAGGTCTTTCTGATCGACATCAGCCACGCGCTGCTGAATGCGGCATATCGACACTTCCGCGAGACGCTGCCCCTGCTGACGACGTATACGGTTCACGGCAACTTCCTCGACCTGCCGCGACTGCCGATGCTCGTCGGTGCATTGCGTGGGCGGCAACGACTGCACATGATGCTGGGCTACACGCTCGTGAACCTCAACGACGAGCTGCGCTACTTCCGCGACACACTGAGCTGCTGCGCGATGGGTGACCTGTTTCTGTTCGATGTCTCCATTGCGCAGTTTCCCGCCACCGAGCGAGAGAAGATCCGCAGCAAAGATCCAACCATGCAGGGTCGCTTCACCCCTGCCTACGAGAACTGGCTGGGCGGCATCATTCATCGCTACTGCAAAGGCGTCGATGACGTGAAGCTCACCAAAGAGCTAGCGCCACTCGGTGGGGTGCCCGGCAGCTACGGTTTCGACGCCATTGCCACGGTCAAGATGCGTGACCGCCAGCCCGACCGCCGCTTCCTGATGTGGCGCATCCGCCGCTACGATCCCAAGCTGCTCACCGACTGCTTGGCCGAGCTGGGCTGGAAGCTGGTCGAGCGCATCGACTACGGACGAGGGAATCAAAAGACGATGGCGCTGCTGCTGCTCCAGAAGCAGTAGGCTGCCTCCTACGCCCCAACCTTCGCCATGAGCAAAAGCTGTCTCACCTGCGCTGCATGCCATGCTCCGCCGCGCTGTGGCGTTAGCCCTCGCAGCGCCAGTTCCTCTCCGATCTTACGGAGGCTGTAGTTTGCTCGGTACAGTCCTACTGCGATCTCGATGGTCTTTTGGGAGTCGTAGGTGGTGGTGGTGTTCCAGGTCTGCGCCACCGTCTGGGCATGCCACTTTGATCCGACCGGTGGCATCAGGTTTTCTTTGGTGAGCTGGGCGCCGATCTCGGAAAAGCTCAGGTGTTTGGCGCGCAGCTCGGCGATGCGCCTGGATACCTTGTCGGTATCGCGGATGGCGCCGGTTCGGTCGAACTGCTTGATGGACAGGAGGCCTTCGCGCAAAAGGATGTTGCGCACGGTGGCGCGGTTCCATCCTCTGTTCTTGAACGAGGGACGCTTTTCGCGTTCGAGAATGTCGGTGATGGTCTTGATTCCCTTGCCTTCCTGATGGAGCTTCCGAATGTACTTCAGCGTCTCCAGCTGCTCGGGAACCTCGACCACTACGCGGCGCCCGTGCTCGTCGAGCTGCTTCGAGTAGATCTTGCCGTAAGGGAGTCCTCCGCACGGAATCCCTTGCGCCTTCAGATGATCCATCGCGACCTGGGTCCGTTCACTGGTCGATTCGATCTCTCCCTGCGCCATCACCGCTCGCATCATCAGGAGCATCCGTCCCGTCGCAGTCCTTGGGTCCATGCCCGCGCAGTCGAACGCGAGCAGCTTGTGTTTGGCTCCCTTCCCAAAGTACTTGTCGAGTAGATACGTCCAGTCCCCGACGTTGCGCGAGATGCGATCCATGCTGACAGACATCAGTAAGGAGTCCGTCTCGACCATCCGCGCCAGCGCTGCCTGAAAGCCGGGCCGCTCCAGGTTCCGCCCGGTGTGATCATCGGCGTATATCGCAACAAGGTTATGTTGGAACATCTTGCAATACGCGACAATCCGCTCGCGCTGGACATCCAGGCTTACGCCTTCGTCCTTCTGTTCAGTGGTCGATACCCGTAGATAGCCAACGACGCTGGGGGCAGAATCCGTCACGGTTTCATCGTACGTAAATGCCACAATATGGTCAAGCTGTGAGGATTTCTGCGGCTTATACTTACGCTTCAGCATATCGATCGTAATTACATATTGATGGGAACCCCGGAATACATGGCGCCCGAGCAGGTTGATGGCTCGGCGGAGATTACGACCGCGAGCGATATCTTCGCGCTGGGGGTGACGCTGTTCGAGATGCTGACCGGGAAGCTGCCGTTTGTGGCGGCGACTCCGATGCTGACGGCGATGCAGAGGCTCTTTCATGATCCGCCTGATCCGCGCTCGGTGAAGCCGGATCTGCCGGCTGGACTGGCCGAGCTGGTGCTGCGCTGCCTGCGTCGTGATCCCAAGCAGCGCGTTGGTAGCGCGAGTGAGCTGGCCAGTGAGCTGCAGCAGCTTCTGTCCGTGCGGGCGGCGCAGGCCCCGGCGGCTTCGAGTGTCTCGGGCGGCTTTTTGGCGATGCCCACGGAGACGGCGGTGTCGCGGCAGAAGTCGGTGGCGGTGCTGCCGCTGCGTAACCCGGGCTCGGCGGACGACAGCTACCTGGCCGAAGGTCTGACCGAGGAGCTGATCGACGCGCTGTCGATGGTCAAGGGGGTGCGGGTGCGCAGTCGTGGGGTGTCGATGAGCATCCAGGGCGATGGTCGGGATGCGCGGACCATTGGCAAAGAGCTGGGGGTGCAGCTGGTGATCGATGGCACGCTGCGGCGGCTTGGTGAGGCGCTGCGGCTGACCGTGCGGCTGATCAACGTCGACGATGGCTTCCAGGTGTGGGCGCAGCGCTTCGATAGCAAGGTCGCTGACCTGTTTTCGCTGTCGGATGCGGTGACGGCGGCGCTGGCGCAGGCGCTGACCAGTCAGCTCGGTCAGGCTCCGGAGCGGGCCAAGCTGAGCGATGCGCAGGCGGTCGAAAAGTACTTCAAGGCGCGGCAGCTCTATCACGGCAGCTCCTCGGGCAACATGGCTGACTGCGTTGCCTTGTTCGAGGAAGTCCTGGTCGGGCGCGAGGGTGACCCCAAGCTGCTGGTCGGATACGCGCTGGCGCAGGCGCGGCACTGGTTCTTTGGCAATGCCGAAGCGGCCGATAAGGCGCGGGCGGCGGCAGAGCAAGCGCTCCAGGCGGCTCCGAACAGCGGCGAGTCGTATCTGGCGGTCGCAGTCGTGAAGTTCCAAGACGCCGACCTGCCTGGGGCGGTGGTCGCGGTGAGGCAGGCCCTGATTCGGTCGCCGATCCTCGCCGAGGCGCATGATCTGATGGGGCGCATCCTGATCGAAACCGGGCCGCTACAGGAGGGTCTGCGGGCCATGGCGATTGCGCTCGACATCGATCCATCGCTGCAGCGGCTGAAGACCGAGCAGGCCCGGCTGTATGAGCTGCAGGGACAACACAAGAAGTGCGACGAGCTGTTGGGGCCAGCAAGTCGGAGCGCGATCGGTGGCAGCTATGCGACGGCGCTGCGGGTGCGAATCTGTCTGTGGCGCCGGGACCCGGACTATGCCCGGGCGCTGCTGCGGGAGATTGAGGCCGGGCTGCAGGTCTTTCAGAACAGCCAGCTGATCGTCGAATCAGTGGCCACCGGACGGCCCATCGATATCGAGAAGCTGATGAGCGGGATTCCGCTCGGGCGGACCGGCAGCCAGCGCGGCCAGACGCTGTTTCACCAGCTATCGGTCGAGTGGTCTTCCTACCAGGGCAACTTGCAGAAAGCGCTGCGCTCGCTGGCGGCAGCGGTCGACTTTGGGCTGATCGATCTGCTGTGGCTTGATCACTGTCCGCTGCTGCGGCCACTGGCGGGCGACCTGCAGTTTCAAGCGCTGCGTCGTATCGTCGAAGGTCGCGCCAAGAAAGTGCAGGCCGCGCTGACCCAGCCGCTGTAACTGGTTAGGCGGAATCAGCAAGCGACGCGGGATCAAGCGGTCGGCGCATCACCAGCGCATCTTCATCGGGCTCACCGGGCACAAGCGCTGGGTAGTAGCGCTTGCGGACCGTCTCGACCACAAAGCCGAGTCGCCGATAGAGCGCCCGCGCCGCTGTGTTACTCGCCCTTACCTCCAACCACAGCGTCACGCAGCCGGACGCCTGCAGTGTTGTCAGTCCCAGCGACAGCAGCCTGCCCGCGATCCCTTGGCGCTGGGCAGAGGGCGCTGTCCCCATTTGCAGCACGGTCGCTTCATCCAACACTTGCTGGATGAGACAGTAGGCGAGGAGCCGACCGCCTTCGTCCTCGGCCACCGCGAGCACGATGCCGGGCTGGGCGAGTGTGCTGGTGAGCGACGCTTCGCCCCACGGATGCGGCAGCAGCAGCGACTCTAGCTGGGCCAGCGCAGCGATGAGCGGTAACGGCTGGGGCGCACAAGCCAAGCGAAAGCAGACCATGCCGCCGAAGATAGCGAAGGATGCGTCCGGCTCGCAGGGAATCTGCCGCCGCTTTACGTCCCTTTGCTAAAGCGCTCGAGCAGAGTCTGAAAGTCCTGGGCAGGTATGTTCTGCCGCGTCACGTCCTGCTTTTGTGCCAGCAGTGACTTGATATCGTCCAGGTCCTGCTCGCTCAGGTCATCTGCCACGCCCGGCTCCGGCTGGCCTGCTTGGCTGGGCCGCGCCGCTGCGTCGCTGAGCGCTTGTGAAGGAGAATCGCTGGCTTGTCCTTGCGGTCGAGAATCCTTTGCCATGCTCCACCCTGCCTTCCTATACTCGCACGGTTATGCGAGTCCCTCTTATCGATCTTTCGGCGCAGTATCAGAAGATTCGTGGCGACGTGGATGCTGCGGTGGCGCAGGTCCTTGGCTCGGGTCGCTACGTGATGGGCCCAGAAGTGACCGCGTTCGAGCAGGAGCTGGGCGCGTACCTCGGTGGCAAGCATGTCGTGGGCGTGACCTCGGGCACCGATGCGCTGCTGGCGGCGGCGATGGCGCTGGAAGTGGGGCTGGGCAGCGGGCAGCAGTTCCGCTGCACCCGCGAGGTCGAGGTCGTGACCACCGCCTACAGTTTTTTCGCCACGCCCGAGACAGCGGTGCGGCTGGGCGCCAGGCCGGTGTTCTGCGACATCGCCGAGGGCAGCTTCAATGCCGATGTCGATGATCTGCTGAGCCGCGTCGGACCGAAGACGGCGGTGATCCTTCCGGTGCACATGTTTGGACTGCGGATGGATGTCAGTCGGCTGGTGGCTACCGGAGTGCCGGTCATCGAGGATGCGGCGCAGACGCTGGTGCCGGGGATTGCTGATGGAACGGCCTGTGCGACGCTGAGCTTCTTTCCGACCAAGAACCTTGGAGCGGCAGGCGATGGTGGCGCAGTGGTGACGCAGAGTGCCGCACTGGCCGAGAAGCTGTCGACGATGCGCCAGCACGGCTCGAAGCCCAAGTACGTTCATCACCTGTGGGGCGGCAACTTTCGGCTCGATCCGCTTCAGGCGGCGATCCTGCGCATCAAGCTGCGGCATCTGGACGACTGGCAGGCGCTGCGGCGGCGCAATGCGGCGCGCTATCGAGAGCAGCTGGCCGGACTGCCGCTGGTCCTGCCCGAGTCGCACCCAAGCCACGTCTATCACCACTTCGTGATTCGGACCGAGCGACGGGATGCACTGAAAGATTACCTCTCGGCACGGCAGATCGACAGCGAGGTCTATTACCCGCTGGCGCTGCACCTGCAGCCGTGTTTTGCGCAGTTTGGCTACCGGCCGGGCAGCCTGCCCAGGTCGGAAGCGGCGTCGAAAGAAGCGCTGGCACTGCCGGTTCATCCCGACCTCTCCGAGGAGCAGATCGACTTTGTTGCGGAAACCGTCCGTGGCTTCTACCGTGCCTGACCCAGAATGAACGGAAACGAAGTCGCCTCTCCTTCCTCGATCATCGCTACTCCTGGCCCGGTTCGTGTCGCTGTTGTCGGCGCGGGCTACTGGGGCATCAACCACGTTCGCACCTTTGCCCGTCTGCCCGGCTGTGAGCTGGCGGCGGTGTGCGACTCGGAGCCCAAGCATCAAAAGCGGGCGCTGGGGCTGGCTCCGTCGGCGCGGCAGGTCAGTGACTACGACGCCGTGCTGCGCGATCCGAGCATCGATGCGGTGGTCCTGGCGACACCGGCGGTGCTGCATGCCGAGCAGTCGATCGCGGCGCTGCGGGCGGGCAAGCACGTCTTTGTCGAAAAGCCGCTGGCGCTGTCGGTGGCGGATGCTCTGGCGGTAAAGACCGTCGCGGACTCGGCGGGGCGGGTGCTGATGTGTGGGCATCTTATGCTCTATCACGCGGCGGTGCTGCGGCTGCGCGAGATGGTGCAGAGCGGCGACATCGGCGAGGTCTACTACCTGTATTCGCTGCGGGTGAACCTCGGCAAGCTGCGGCAGGACGAAAACGCGATGTGGAGCCTGGCGCCGCACGACGTGTCGATCATCCTGTTTCTGCTCGGGCAAGTGCCGGTGTCGGTGGCGGCGCGCGGGCACTCGTACCTGCAGCCGGGCGTCGAGGATGTGGTGTTCTTAAACCTGCTGTTTGGCGACGGCAAGATGGCGCAGATTCAGGTGTCGTGGCTGGACCCGCGCAAAGAGCGGCGTCTGACCGTCGTCGGTGAGCGGCGGATGGTCGAGTTTGACGACTCACATCCGACGGAAAAGCTGCGCATCTACGACAAGGGCTTTCAGCGCCCGCCAGAGTTTACCCAGTTTGGCGAGTTTCTGACGGTGCGCAACGGCGACATCCACATTCCCCACCTGGACCTACCCGAGCCGCTGCTCGTCGAGTGTCGTCACTTTATCGAGTGCATCCAGCGCGGGCAGGCGCCGCGAACCGGGGCCAAAGAAGGGCTCGACGTGATTCGCGTGCTCGGTGCCGCCGAAAAGTCGCTCAAAAACCAGGGCATACCGGTCCCGATCGAGGCCGACTGATGGCCCAGCGGAAGATGCGCTGGTCGCAGCTGTTGTCGGCGCGGCGGATTCGCAGCGATGGCAATGTTGCGCCGCCACTTCTCGACGAGCCGCCGCTGCGCACCGACTTTCAGCGCGACGCCGACCGCATCCTGTTTTCCCCGGCGTTTCGACGGCTGAAAGACAAGACGCAGATCTTTCCGCTGCCGGAAAATGACTTGATTCACTCGCGGCTGACCCACAGCAACGAGGTCGCGGTGATTGGCCGTTCGCTGGGTTTTGCCGTCGGTCGCGAGATTGCGGCCCGGCACGGTGAAGATCCGGCGCGATCGTGGGCGCAAGACTGTGCCGACGTGGTGTGCGCGGCCTGTCTGTCACACGACATTGGCAATCCTCCGTTTGGTCACTCGGGGGAAGATGCGATCGGGCGTTACTTTCGCAGCGACGGGGCGCAGGCACTGCTCTTGGCGGCGGGACTGACGGAGCGGCAGCGGCTCGATCTGGTTCGCTTCGAGGGCAACGCCCAAGGCTTTCGCATCCTGACGCGACTTCACGACGAGCCTCGGCTGGGGATGCGGCTGACGGCGGCGACGCTGGCGGCGTTTAGCAAGTACCCGCGTGAGTCGGGAGACGACCTGACCGATCCCTCGGTGGTGTTCCTGCGCAAGCCGGGCTTCTTTCAGGCAGAGCGAGCGAGCTTTTCTACCGTCGCTGAAGAGGTGGGTCTTTTGCGGCTACCGGGGCCGGCGCTGTCGTACTGTCGGCATCCGCTGGCGTATCTGGTCGAGGCTGCCGATGACATCGCGTACTGCATTTTGGACCTCGAAGACGGGCTGCGCCTGAACTTGGTGCCACGTCAGAAGGGGCTCGATGCGCTGCGGGCGGTGGCGGAACAGACGCCGCACTTTGACCCGCCCGAGGACGATGAGTCGAACGATGTCGTCGAGTATCTGCGCGCCCGGGCGATCAAGCAGCTGCTCATCGAGACGCAGCAGACGTTTATGGACTGCGAGGAGTCGATCCTCTCGGGCACCTATTACCAGGGTCTGCTCGACGCGGTGCCGTCGGCCAAGCTGTTGCAGCAGATTCGCGGGCTGAGTGAGACGTACTGCTACAACAGTCGCTCGGTGCTGGAGATCGAGCTGGCCGGCTATCGACTGCTCGGCGAGCTGCTCGGGGAGCTGGTGCCGGCGGCGCTCAAGGTGTCGTCCGCGCGCTGTCTTCATGAGCAGAAGCTGCTGCGTCTGTTACCGCGCGTGCCAAACGAGGCCGATCCGTATGAGCGGGTGCTGCGGGTGACGGACTATATCTCGGGGATGACCGACAGCTTTGCGGTGTCGCTGTATCGCAAGCTGCGGGGCATTTCCTTGCCGGGGAGCGTGCGCTTTTGACGGGAGAGCGGGTGAAGCTGGTGTTTGCGTCGCCTCGGGTGCTGCCGCATCTGGGCAAGCTCAAGGGGCGGGTGGCGGTGCTCGACGTGGCGTTCGTCGCCGACGAGCTGGGCACTTCTTTTGAAGGGACGACGCGCAAGTTCATCAGCGACCTCGGCGAGCGGCTGGCGGTGTGGGTCGATCATCACGATCACGATCGACACCTGGACTTTGCGACGGACCCGCGCTTTGTCCTCGCCAAAAAAGCCGAGCACGGCGCCTGTCCCGAGATGATCACGCCCGAGCTGGTGGCCCGAGTCGGTTCCGTCGACACCATTGTCTGTCACCTCGATCTCGACGGGCTGTATGCGGCGGCCAAGTGGCTGCGGGCGGGCGTCGAGCCGTATCCGGGGGCCGACGATGATGCGCGGGTCATCGATACGCGGATTGGGACGCCGGGACCGACAGCCGAGCGAATTGATCAGGCCCTGCGCGCCCACTTTCGCGACGACGAGCTGAAACACTGCATCGTGCGCTACCTGGCCGACGGAGCGACGGATCAGGAGGCTCGACAGCGGATCGATCGGGCAGCGGCGGACTTCGACGACATGCAGCACGAGACACTGCGGCTGGCGGCTCTTTATGAGCGACGTGGCACGGCGGTCTTCGTCGACGCGCAGGTGCACGCCCAGACCACTTTTGACAAGACCGAGCTGCTCCTGCGGGGGCAACAGCTGGCCAAGGTGGCGGTGGTGCGGCATGCCGGTTATGTGACGCTGGCGGCGGCGTTTGACTCGGGGATCGACTTTTTGAAGATGTTCGGTATCTCGGGCGGGATGCCGACGCGGGTGACGATGCCCGAAAAGCGCCTTTCCGAAGTCTTGCAACTACTTGGCGATCTATCCAATCCATAAGCTTGATGTGATTGGGTTATTTGCCAAACACTGAATCTGCTTGATTTAGAATCAGTGCTCGGCATGATGGACCTTGGTCTGTCGTGTGGAGTACTCCCAGCGGCGGGTTTGGGCGCTGACGTACGATCGCTTGTGACCGGTCGTCAGCGACGATTTTGTCTTCGTTCCAGGCCACGCTGGCATCTAGTGCAAGGAGTTCGCATGCCGATTCAACAGCTCAAGTGTAAAGATCTCAAAGCCGGCGATATCATGCTCAAATTCGCGGACGGATCGTGGATCAGTAAGATCATCAAAACCGGCGAAAAGCTGCTGGATAAAAAGGAAAACAGCGATGTCGTCCACGCTGGCGTCCTGTTCGACAACAACATCATCATCGAGGCCCAGGGCCCAGGTGTGAGCGCCAACGACCTGCGCGTCGGGAACAAGAAGTACGGCTACATTGTTTTCCGTGCCAAGAAGGCCGAGCTGGCCAGCGGCGCTGCCGAGTTCGCCAAGATCCTCTTCGACTCGCACCAGAACAATTCAAAGCAGAAGTACAACCTGTTCGGCGCGGTCGGATCGCTGTTCAAGAAGAAGGACAAGCTGCCCACCGCCGAGGACCTCGAGTCGCGCGTCGACGCCATCTTCAACAACAAGAAGCACAAGTTCTTCTGCTCGCAGTTCGTGGTCTTCGTCTACCAGTTCGTCGCCGAGCAGAATGGCATCAAAGCCAGCGACGTGTTCAAGGTCAAGGACACCGCCGTGGCACCGTCGCTGCTTGCCACCACGCTGGTCGACAACGCCAAGTTCTTTGAAGAGGTGGGCTTCCTCATGCCAAACGAGCGCTAGGTCTGTCGTCCCGTCGGACTGCTATCGGTGGTAAGCGCCCACCGTCCCGGTCAGCCTCTCGTCAGCTCGCCCACGCGTCCTTCCCTCCAGTTCCCTCACCGTCGCTGTCCGTCGCTGTCCATCGCTGCGAATCACGTGCTCAGCGGGCGCGATTTCGGCGATTGACCCTGCGGTTTCGCTTTGTTAACGTCCGGCCACTTTTTGCGAAAGCCCCCCGACATGGCGACGACGACGCTCCGAACTTATACCTTCATCGACGCCCTTCAGCCGCAGCTCGCGAGCTTTATGGGCAAGACGGCGAAAGGCT
>WBZP01006560.1_pt1 | contig 11490 bp, 9 predicted proteins | sample 5204301 | NCBI WGS metagenome assembly WBZP01 (sample SAMN12412401, study PRJNA552823) | activated sludge metagenome | isolation source: activated sludge from nitrification reactor of wastewater treatment plant... | place: USA: Pennsylvania | collected 2017
TCGCCCACCTGCAGCGGCGTCCGCTGACCGCGTCCTACGACGGGTACTCGTCGTGCCCGATCGTGACCTCGTCACACGACATGCTGCTGGCGGAGTTCGACTACGACCTCAACCTCAAGCCGTCGTTCCCGGGGCTGGACCCGACCAAGCCGCACCGGGCCTACTGGTACCTGAAGAAGTACGGGCTGCCGTTCCTGTACTGGAACCTGATGCTCAAGGGTCTCGCCTGATACCGGCCTGATTCTGAGCCGGCCCTGGCGCCGAGCAGACGCAGAATCGCACGAAAGCTGCTCACGCAGTGCGATTCTGCGTCTGCTCGCGGGTAGTTCAGGCGTCGAGGTCCTGCTGGACGAGTTCGGCGATCTGATGGCAGACCGCCTCGTCCTCGGAGGCCACCGTCACCTGGGCGCCGTTGCCGGCGCCCAGGGTCATGATCATCAGCGCCGACCCGGCATCGACCGGCTCACCGCCCTCCAGCGTGAGTGTCACCGGAACACCAGCGTTCACAACGGCTTCCGAGATGATCGCCGCCGGTCGGGCGTGCAGCCCGATCGACGATCCCACGATGACGGTCTTGGTGTGCATGGTGCTCCTTCTGGTGTGTCGAACTCGACGCTATGCAGATGTCTACTCGAACGGCCGCGCCCAAACGGCGGTTTCGCGCAGGGACGGCTCAGGCGGCGGCCAGGGCGGCGTTTGCGTGTTCCTCGGACTTGGGGCTGATGAACTGTTTGGCTGCGATGACGGCCACGGCGGCCACCACGGTGCCCGCGGCCAACGCCACGAGGAACCACAGTAAGTTGCCGATCGCGAAGAACACGAAGATGCCGCCGTGCGGAGCCTTCAGCGTGACGTCGAACGCCATGATCAGCGCACCGGTGACCGCGCCCCCGGCCATCATCGACGGGATCACCCGCAGCGGGTCGGCCGCGGCGAACGGGATCGCGCCCTCGGAGATGAACGAGGCGCCGAGCAGCCAGGCGGCCCGGCCGTTCTCCCGTTCCGGCTCGCTGAACAACCCCGGCCGGATGGTGGTGGCCAGCGCCATGGCGAGCGGCGGCACCATCCCGGCCGCCATCACCGCGGCCATGATGCGCAGCGAGGCGACGTCGGTGACGCTGAGCCCGGCGGTGGCGAACGCGTAGGCCGCCTTGTTGACCGGGCCGCCGAGGTCGAAGCACATCATCAGGCCCAGGATGACGCCGAGCAGGATGACCGAGGCGCCGGTGAGGCTGTTGAGCCAGTTCGTCAGGCCGGAGGTCACCGCGGCCAGCGGACGGCCGAGCAGGAAGAACATCAGCAGGCCGACGATCAGCGACGCCAGCAGCGGAATGATCACCACCGGCATCAGGCCGCGGAACCATTGCGGCACCTTCCACCCGCTGATCCAGAGCGCGGCGAAGCCCGCGATCAGGCCGCCGACGATACCGCCGATGAACCCGCCGCCCACGAACACCGCGACCGCACCGGCGGTGAAACCCGGTGCGATACCGGGCCGGTCGGCGATCGCGAACGAGATGTAGCCCGCGAGCGCGGGAACCAGGAACCCGAACGCCAGCCCGCCGAGGGTGAACAGCACAGCACCGAGGTACTGGGTGAAGCCGCCGGCGGGCAGATTGGTCAGCGAGTTGGTGGTGGCGATGATGTGGGCCAGCGAATCGGACTTGCCCTCCGGCGTGTTCGCGATGTCGTAGCCGGCGAACAGGAAGCCCAGCGCGATCAGCAGACCGCCTGCGGCCACGAACGGGATCATGTAGCTCACGCCGGTCAGCAGGATCTGCCGGGTCCGGGTTCCCCAGCCGACACCGCCCGCCGGTGTGCCGGCATCGGCGGCGGCCGCGTTGCCTTCCACTCGGGCGGCATTCGGATTATCCGCCGCGGCAACGGCTTCGGCGATCATCGTGTCGGGCTCGTTGATCGCACGCTTGACCCCCGAGGCGATCACCGGCTTGCCGGCGAACCGTTGCCGGTCCTTGACCCCGACATCGGTGGCGAAGATGACCGCATCGGCGTTCGCGATTGCGTCGGCGCCCACCGGGGTGCTGCCCGATGATCCCTGGGTCTCCACGGTCAGGTCGATCCCGGCCCGTTCGGCGGCTAGCTTGAGCGCGTCGGCGGCCATGTAGGTGTGCGCGATGCCGGTGGGGCAGGCGGTGATCGCGATGATCGACTTCGCCTTGGCGGCAGCGGCTTTCGGGGCGGGGACGGGAGCGCCGGTCGGCTTGGCGTCGGGGTTGACCACACCGTCGACCAGGCCCACCAGTTCCTCGGCGGATTTCGCGGCCCGCAACGACGCCACGAACTCCGGCCGGACCAGGGCCCGGGCCAGGCTCGACAACAGCTTCATGTGCTCCGACCCGGCGCCGTCCGGTGCGGCGATCAGGAATACGAGGTCCGCCGGACCGTCCGGTGCGCCGAAGTCGACCTTCGGTGCGAGCCGCGCGAATCCGATCGACGGCGTCCGCACGGCCGCCGAGCGGCAGTGCGGGATCGCGATGCCGCCGGGTAATCCGGTGGCGGACTGCGCCTCCCGGGCCAGGGCGGCGGCCTTGAGTGCGTCGCGGTCGCTGACCCGGCCGGCGTCGGCGAGCCGGCCGGCGAGCCGGTCGATCACCGACTCCTTGTCGGTACCGGCGTCGACGTCGAGGAGGACCAGGTCGGTGCCGATGATGGCGGCGGGGTTCGTCATGGGTATCGCCTTCTGTTCAGGGACGGGCCGGGTACGGCGAGATGGGGTTGACCGCAACGTCGTCGAGGTCGATCTGGGCGGGGGAGGGCAACGCCGAGCCGGGCAGCGCGGCGGCGCCGCTGCCGTAGGCGACGGCCATCTGCAGTCGTTGCGGTGGCTGCGCCCCGGCGACGTCGGCGCGCACATAGCCCGCGAGGGAGGAGTCGCCGGCGCCGACGGTGCTCTTGGGCTTGATCGGGGGCGGGGTGGCCAGCCAGCTGCCGGTCTCATCGACCAGCACGGCGCCCGCGGGGCCCAGTGTGGCCAGCACGGTGTGGGCACCACGGTCGATGAGCTGGCGGGCGGCGCCGACGACGGGGTCCGGATCCCCCTGCGCCAGCGCGGCTTCCAGGTGCTCGGCGGCAACGCCGGCCAGGCCGGCGAGTTCCTCGGCATTGGGCTTGATGAGGTCCGGTGCGGCGCGGCCGAACCCGGCGGCCAGTGCGGCCAGCGGCGCGTCGGAGGTGTCCACCGCCACCTTGCAGTCGAAGGGCCGTAGCCGGGCCACCACGTCGGCGTACCAGCTGTCCGGCATCCCGGGCGGCAGTGAACCCGAGAGCACCACCCAGCGCGCCGACTCGGCGCGGTCGAGAATCGCCGCCGTCAGCGCGGCCAGCGCGGCCTCGTCGATCACCGCGCCGGGCTCGTTGATCTTCGTTGTGGTGCCGTCGGATTCGGTGATCGTGAGGTTGGTGCGCACCGCGCCGTCGACGGGTACCGCGTAGAACGGCACGCCGCAGGACTGCAGGGCGGACAGGATCGGGTCACGCCCACCCGCCGGCAGGATGGCGAGGGTGTCGAGACCGGCCAGGGTGAGGGCGCGCGCGACGTTGACCCCCTTGCCGCCGGGCTCGGTGGACACCGACTGCACCCGGTGCACGGCACCGCGCACGAGTCGGGCCGGCAGTGTGACCGTACGGTCGATGCTCGGGTTGGGCGTGACCGTGATGATCATGGCTGTTCCCCTGCCACAACCACTTCCACGCCCTGCTCGGTCAACTGCGCGCGATCGGCCGGGCTGATCTCGGCATCGGTCACCAGGGCGTCGACGCTGTCGATGGAGGCGAAGCTGACGAACTCCTCGCGGCCGATCTTCGACGAGTCGGCCACTACCACGACGTAGTTGGCGCAGCGCACCATGGCCCGTTTGACCGCCGCCTCGTCGCTGTCGGGGGTGGACAGGCCGTGCCGCACGCTGATGCCGTTGGCGCCGATGAAGGCGATGTCCACCCGCAGCGTGTCCAGTGCCCGCAGCACCGGTTCGCCGACGGCGGCCTGGGTCAGGCCCCGAACCCGCCCGCCGAGCAGCTGCAGCGTCACCGACCCCATGGTGGCCAGGCGGGCCGCGATGGGCACCGCGTTGGTCACCACCATCAGCTCCCGGTCCGGGGGGAGCATGGCCGCCACCCGGGCGGTGGTGGTGCCCGCGTCGAACAGCACGGCGGCACCGGAGAGCGGAAGGAACTCGGTCGCCGCCCGCGCGATCGCCTCCTTGTGATCGGCCCGCGTGATCTCGCGGGAGTCCACATCGGGTTCCACCACGTGCAGCGCCCGCACCGGTACCGCACCGCCGTGGACCCGGCGCAGCAGTCCGGCGCGGTCGAGAACGGCGAGGTCCCGGCGCACCGTCTCGGTGGTGACGTCGTAGGCGTGGGCCAGGTCGGCCACCGACGCCCGGCCCTGGGACAGGACCTGGGCGGCGATCGCCTGCTGACGCTCTTCCGGGTACACGCTTCTCCGATTGTGTGGGTTCTGGCGCGGAATTGTTGTTGCTTTGTGTTGTTTTACTCCCGTTCGTGTTGACCTGTCAACGTTTTGTTGTAATCTGGTTCACATGCCAGCGTCTTCAGCGCCTACCTCACTCCCGAACGCGGCCGGCGCCGTCCTCACCGGGGTTCCGGTGGTCCCGGGCGTCCGGTTCGCCCCCGTGATCCGCCCCGGTCGACTGCCCGCGTTGGACGATCTCGACCCGGGTGGCGAGGTCGCCGAGGCCGACCGGGACGCCGAGGCCGCCCGCTTCACCGCGGCGGCCGCCGCGGTCGCCGACCGGCTTCGGGACCGCGCGGCGGCCGCGACCGGGGTGGCCTCCGAGGTGCTGGCCGCGACCGCCATGCTGGCCCAGGACCGGGCCTGGCTTGGTGCGGCCGAGAAGCGGATCGCCGAGGGAAAGCCCGCGGTGCGGGCCACCGGCGAGGCGGTCGACCAGTTCGTCGATCTGTTCACCCAGGTCGGCGGCCTGATGGCCGAACGCGTGACCGACCTGCGGGACATCCGGGACCGGGTGGTCGCCGAACTGAGCGGCCTGCCGGAGCCCGGTGTGCCGGTGCCGGCGGAGCCCTCGATCCTGTGCGCCGAGGACCTCGCGCCCGCCGACACCGCGGGCCTGGACCCGGCGCTGGTGGTCGGCCTCGCCACCACATTGGGCGGCCCGACCAGCCACACCGCGATCATCGCCCGCCAGCTCGGCATCCCCTGCGTGGTCGCGGTCAACGGGCTCGACGACGTCCCTGCGGGCACGCCGGTCCTGATCGACGGCACCCGCGGCAGCGTGACGCTCTCGCCCGACCCGGCCGAGGCGCAGACGGCGGTGCGGGCGGCCGACGAGTTGCTGGCGGCGATGGCCGGGTGGACCGGTCCGGGGGCGACGGCCGACGGCCATCCGGTCGCGATCCTGGCCAACGTGCAGGACGGTTCGGCGGCCCGCGCGGCCCGGGAGACCCCCGCCGAGGGCATCGGGCTGTTCCGCACCGAACTGTGCTTCCTCAACCGCGACACCGAGCCCACCGTCGAGGAGCAGACCGCGATCTACGCCGAGGTGTTCGAGGCCTTCGCAGGCCGCAAGGTCGTCATCCGAACCCTGGACGCCGGATCGGACAAGCCGCTGAAGTTCGTCGGCCATCCCGACGAGGCCAACCCGGCGCTCGGGGTACGCGGGATCAGGATCGCCGACGGCAATCCCGCCCTGCTCACCCACCAGCTCGAGGCGATCGCCGGGGCCGCGGCCCGGACCGGCACCGCGCCCTGGGTGATGGCACCGATGATCGCCACCGCCGACGAGGCCAGACGCTTCGCCGAGCGGACCCGCGAGTACGGCCTGGTGCCGGGGGTGATGATCGAGATCCCGGCCGCCGCCCTACTGGCCGACCGCATTCTGCGGCACGTCGAGTTCCTGTCCATCGGCACCAACGACCTCGCGCAGTACACGATGGCGGCCGACCGAATGTCCGCCGACCTGGCGGCGCTGACCGATCCGTGGCAGCCCGGGGTGATCGCGCTGGTCGCCCATGCAGCCCGAGCCGGGGCCGCGGTCGACAAACCGGTCGGCGTCTGCGGGGAGGCCGCCGCCGACCCGTTGCTGGCCTGTGTGCTGACCGGTCTGGGCGTCACGTCCCTGTCGGCGGCGGCCGCGGCGCTGGCCGGTGTCGGATCCAAGCTGGCGTCGGTGACGCTGCAGCAGTGCCGGGAGGCGGCCGACGCCGTGCTGGAAGCCGCGAGTGCCGCCGAGGCCAGGGCCGCCGCGCTGGGCGTGCTGGGCTGAAAGCCGTTACCCGTGAGCGGGTTCCGCCGCCAGCGTGGCCGGATAGGTCAGTTCGAGTTCGCCGAGATTGGCGGCGACCGTCACCAGCGGCAGGGCCGCCGACACGGCCATCTCACCGTCGCCCGCCTCCGCGCGTAGCGCGAGGACGAAGTCGTCACTGATCGGCGCGATCATCGCGGCCGGATCGCTACCGTCCAACCGGGCGCACACCGCGTCCGCGTGCGCCTCGAGCACGATGCGCGCCAGGGGATACGCATCCAGCGGGGGTGGCACGATGTCGGCCACCAGGTCCGCGGCGGCCCGCAGCCGCATCGCCCGGTTCGACGCCCGGACGACCGGTGCGCGAGAGTCGGTGGGCCCACCGCTTTCGGAAAGGTACTGGCGCACAGCGTCATCGAGGGTCCGGGTGGCCGTCAGTGCGTCGTGGCTGAGGCTGATCACCCGGTTCTCCGCCTCCTCGGAGGCACCGCGGGTGACCCGCGCCACGGTGGCCCGCAGGTAGCGGGATCCCACCGCGCAGGCCGCGTCGATCGCCCGGTTCACCGAGGCGCTCGCTCCCTGCGGCCACAACAACAGCGAAACCACCACGCCGACAAGGGCGCCCACCACGACGTCCTCGACCCGGATCAGGCCCACCTGCCACCCGGTCGGCACGATGATGTTGAACACGATCAGCACCATCATGGTGAACTGGGCCTGGCCCGCGGTGAAGGACGCGATCTCCGGAACATAGGCCGAGCCGAACGCGACGACGGGTAGCAGCAACCACATCACTTTCGGGTCCACCCCGAGCAGTTCGATGACCACCGCGCCGATCACGAAACCGATGACCGTTCCCGTCACCGCGCGCACCATGGTGGTGCCGGTGGTCAACGCACTGCTGCGCAGGACCGACAGCGCGCCCATCGCCACCCAGAACCCGTGCTGCACCGGGAAGATGAAGGTCACCGCGACGGCCAGTGCCAGGCCGAGGCCGGTGCGCAGGCTGTTGCGCACGGTCACCGACCGTGTCACCAGATGACCGGTGGTCAGCGCCGTCACCGCCGCGGTCTCCGAGTACACCCGGTCGGCCACACCGGTCTCGGGCAGGCCGCGGCCGAGCACTCGTACCCAGACCGGCCGGGCGTCCGCCGCCGCGGCGCCGGCGATGATGCGTCCCGTCACGCCGATCGTCGCCCCGATCGTCCGCCTGCGCAGCAGGGTGCGCCCCAACTCGATGGCCGCCCCGTCGTCGGGTTCGGCGAGGATGTCGACGATGTCATCGCGATAGCTGCTCACCGCGATCAACCGGTTCACGGCCAGGGCGGTGCCCAGATCCGTCCGCGCCGCCGACCGCTCGGCCGGTCGCGAAATGTGCAGTATCCGTGCGCAATCACGGAGGACCGCCACCCCCGGGCCGGCCATCGGGCCGAGCTCGCCGCCGGTCTCACCGGTGACCCGGTCGCACAGCCACTGCAGGTCGTCGACCACCCGCACCAACGCCCGGCTCCCGGCGGTGAGCGCCACCGGCCGGTAGGCCGCCCCGAGGAAATTGGCCCGCAGCGCGTCCATCGCGGCGGTCACGTCGGCGGCCGAGGCGCGCCCCTCGATCCGGTCGGCCAGTGCCGTGCACACCTGGGCGGCGTGGCGCCGCAGTTCGCCGTGGTGGCGCGGGGGGAAAACGAACAGCGCGGCAGGCACGCAGATCAGCACGGCGATCAGCCAGCCCAGCAACCGCTCGGGCAACGGCCCCACCGGCGTGCACACCGGAAGCACGAACGTCAGCAGGGTGGCCCGCTGGCCGGCGGCCACGATCTCACTGAGCAGGCCGGCGAAGCTGATCAGGACTCCGACGACGAACATCAGCGTGACGGCCAGCCATGGGATGGGTGCGACCAGGGTGCCGACGCTGATCAGCACCGCGCCGTTGAAGGCCAGCCCACCATAGGCCAGGGCGCGGGCGTTCATGTTGCCGGGGAAGTCCACGACGATCAGCAGTGCGATCGAGCCGAAGATGGTGAACAGCGGTGTCTGCGAGCCGCCGCCGACGGTGAAGCTGACCGCCGCGGCGATCGGAATGACGAGCGCGGCCCGCAGGGCTCGCCGCGCGGCGTCGTACTCCGGGTCACGTTTCCGGATGCGTCCGACGGCCCGCCGCCACAGGTTCGTCGGCGTCATCAGTGGGCAAACATCTTGATCACCAGCACCACCGAGCCGAACGATGCCAGGACCAGGACGGTCAAAAGCTTTTGCCACCAACGTAATTGCGTCTTGCGCACGGCGAGCAGGGCGATCAGCGCGAGCTCGCCGACCAGCGCCCACATCGCGATCCACATCGCGGTGTAGGTCTTGAGCAGGCCGAGTGCCGCGGCGGTGAGGACGCCGGCCGGGATGACGGCCGCCTGCAGGATCTGCCCGGAGGCCTGCAGCATGGCGGTGACCTCGCGACGGTGCGGGCGGCTGCCGTACACCCCGAGGTGGGCGACGAAGTCGGCGAACAGGCTGGCTGCCCACAGCCCGCCGGTCGCCACGGCGACGTCGAGCAGCCGAGCCCAGGCGCTGGTGGTCTCGGTGGTGTAGCGGGCCAGCACGGCGAGGGTGGCCAGGCACGAGATCGCCCCGTAGAGCCGCTCGCGCAGCACCGCGAACACATGCTCGACGGGCTCGCCCTCGTCGAGCGCCGAATCCTCTGGTGAACTCACCGCGGTGGCACGCTGGCGAACCGACCCGCCTCGAGGGCGTCGAGCATCTGGGTGCTGATCCAGGAGAACATTCCCGGTTCGCGCGGCAGCGTCGCCTGCTCGTAGCCGACGAAGACATACACCTCCCCCGCCGCGTAGACCTCGGCCTGGCGCGCGTCCCCGACGATCTCGAGTGCCGAGTCGTAGAGGATGTCGAACCGCTGCTGGTCGACCTCGCGTTGCACGGCGAGCACGTCCGGGTCCACCGAACTCCACGACCGGATGGCGGCCTCCGCGCCGTGCGGTAGCGCCAGCGCGATCTCGATGATCACCTCGATGCGCCTGCGGGGGTCGACTTCCTCGCGCAGCGCGTCGATCAACCGGATCGTGCGGTCCTGCACCCAGTGCCTGACCAACTCCCGGGTGTAGGACGGCCAACTGGTGAAGTAGTGGTAAAAGGACCCGGTGGTGACGCCGAGCCGGTTGCAAACCTCGGCCAGCTTGAGCCCGCCGTAACCCAGATCGGCCAGTACGTCGAGACCGGTCTCGAAGTACGCCTCGCGGTTCGCGAGAGTTGCCATGGATTAAGACCATAGTTCTTCCGTGCCTGGCGATGGTGCGGCGAGTGCTATCGGAGCCGGGTTGTGCGCGGGGCTTCGCACCCGCGGGATCTTGGGGCAAGCTGGGTATAGGCGATCGATTCGAGGAGTTTTCATGACAATCCAGATCACGAGTGACCAAGCCACCGACGGTGGTGCAGCCGGTGTCCTCGCCGAGGTGCGCGGTGTGTTCAACAGCGGGCGCACCCGCTCGCTGCAGTGGCGGGCCGAGCAGCTGCGGGCCATCGAGAAGATGTGCCAGGAAAGTGAGCCGGAGATCGCCGAGGCGCTGGCCCGTGATCTGGGTCGCTCCGCCTTCGAGGCCTGGCTCGGCGACGTGGCCTCGACCAAGGCCGAGGCGGCCTTCGCCCGTAAGCACCTGAGGAAGTGGGTTCGGCCGCGTCGGCAGGGACTTCCGCTGGCGCAGCGACCCGGCCGGGCGTGGGTGCAGTACGACCCGCTGGGCGTGATCCTGGTGATCGGCCCGTGGAACTATCCGTTCTACCTCTGCGTGGCCCCGGTGGTGGCGGCGGTCGCGGCCGGCAACGCGGTGGTGATCAAACCCTCCGAACTGGCCCCGGCCACGTCCGAGGTGATCGCCCGGCTGGTGCCCCGCTACCTCGACTCCGAGGCCATCCGGGTGGTGGAGGGTGACGCCGCGACCACCCAGGACCTGATGGCCCAGGGGTTCGACCACGCGCTGTTCACCGGAGGCACCGAGATCGGGCGCAAGATCATGGCGGCCGCCGCGCCGACCCTGACGCCGGTGACCCTCGAACTCGGCGGCAAGAGCCCGGTGCTGGTGACCGAGAGCGCGGACATCGATGTGGCCGCGCGGCGCATCGCGTGGATCAAGCTGCTCAACTCCGGCCAGACCTGTATCGCCCCGGACTACGTCCTGGCCGACCGCAAGATCGTCGCGGAACTCACCGACAAGATCGTTGCCACGATCGCCGAGTTCCGCGCGACGGAGCCGGATCCGTCGCTGCGGATCGTCAACGAGCGGCAGTTCGACCGGCTGGTCTCGCTGATCAGCGCGACCGACGGCAAGGTCGTCGCCGGCGGCGGTTCGGACCGCTCGACCCTGCGGATCGAACCCACAGTGATCCTCGAGCCCGGGCCCGACGACCCGGTCATGACCGACGAGATCTTCGGCCCCATCCTGCCGATCATCACCGTCGAGTCGCCCGAGGCCGCGGTGCGGTTCGTCAACGCCCGGCCGAAGCCGCTGGCGCTGTACGTGTTCACCTCCTCGCAGCAGCAGGGCCGGGAGTTGATCGACCGGATGCCGTCCGGCGGTGCGGTGATCAACCACATCGCAATGCACTGCCTGGCGCCGCAGCTGCCGTTCGGCGGTGTGGGCGCCAGCGGGATGGGCGCCTACCACGGCAAGTGGGGGTTCGAGGCCCTCAGCCACCGGCGGGCCGTGCTGGCGAAGCCGAACAAGCCGGACCTGAGCCTGATGTACCCGCCCTACACCGACCGGGCTATCAAGATCATGCGCAAGCTGATGTAGGTCGAGGAGGCCTTGCAGCAAACTCGCCCAAATCGCCGTGCGTGGTACTCAACGGGCAACAACGCGTCGGTGACTCTCCAGAGCGAATTCTCATGCCGAATTTTGAACGGAGAATTGACACAGGCGACGTATCCAATCCGCCGGTACGGCGGAAATCGGTGCGAAGAAAACCAACTCGGGTCCCGCGAGCAATCTGCGCATATGTGAAATATCAACCGCAACAAGGGGTCACGGAAGCCGCAATGCGGTCCGCCGGAATCAAGAAGGTGTAATCGGCAAACAAGTGTCGACTGCCGTCAAATACCGGCCATTCGTGTGGCACTATTGAAGGGTGCCGCATACAGCCAGTCGGGGTCCGGGTCGCCCCCCTGCAGCAAAGGCGGCGGAAACGCGTGAGCGCATCCTGCGCGCAGCCCGTGAGGTGTTCAGCGAACTGGGGTATGACGCTG
>WBZP01002512.1_pt2 | contig 11489 bp, 9 predicted proteins | sample 5204301 | NCBI WGS metagenome assembly WBZP01 (sample SAMN12412401, study PRJNA552823) | activated sludge metagenome | isolation source: activated sludge from nitrification reactor of wastewater treatment plant... | place: USA: Pennsylvania | collected 2017
GTCGGCCTCGCGCTGTCGAAGTGGCTGCTGCTGACGGTGATCCTGCTGATGGTGCTGCTGCTCGGCTTCTTCCTGCCGCCGGTGTCGATCATCCTGATGACGGCGCCGATCATCCTGCCGCCGCTGAAGGCCGCCGGTTTCGACCTGATCTGGTTCGGCGTGGTGATGACCCTGGTGATGGAAATGGGCCTGATCCATCCGCCGGTCGGCCTCAACATTTTCGTCATCAAGAACATCGCGCCCGACATCCCGCTGACGGAGGTCATCTGGGGGGTGATGCCCTTCGTCGGCCTGATGTTCGTCGCGATCATCCTGTGCTGCATCTTTCCCGGCATCGCCACGGGCTTTCCGGATGCGGTGATGGGGGTGTCGGGCAAGTAGCGCGGCAGTTCCCCGAACGCCGGATGCGCCGGCGTATCGAAAGTCGGCGCGGGCGGGACGGAGACAGGGGACGAGGAGCGGTCGTCCGAAGCCCCGCCAATTCCCTCCCAGCGATCGTCAGTTCCAGACCCTGAAAGGGACCTATTTCTTTGACGATCGACGGGACAGCGTCTTTACGTAAGCCAGCACGCTTTGAATCTCTTCATCGGACAGGATGTACTTGAATTGAGGCATTACATACGCGGGTTCCGGCAGCCGCCGCAATCCTTCGCGGATGCTGCCCAAGAGTTCCTTGTCACGCCCGTTCATGACCGCCGCGAGCGTCATGTCAGGTATGTATTGGCCGCCCGGCACGAAGTAGGCCGAGCGCGGACCGTCTCCCTTCCCGTGGACGCCGTGGCAAAGGGCACAGTGATCGAGAAAAATGGCCTCTCCGCGGGCGGCCGACGGCGGCTTGCCGGTGGGCTTGTAGTGCGGTGTCGCCATCCGATCGGCCATGCTTACATTCATCGCGCCTTTTGCTTCCTTCATCTCTGCCGCTGTTGCGGTTCCGACAATGGCCGCTGCCAAGCCTGCAAGCACTGAAACGATGTGGAAAGATTTCATGGTCAGCTCCTGATGTTTTCTGATGGCAATACGGCTGGTTCGCCAAGCTGCTTGCGGTGCGCGAGCAGAAAGCACCGCGCGGCTTCGAGCAAGTCGCTGTACGGATTCTCCGGAACGCTGCCGGCCGCGATGTCGGCGAGACGCGTGGCGAAGGGCAAAAGGAACTTGTCCAGAAACTCGGTCTCGGCCTTCCGCACTCCGCTCACCAGTTCCTGATCCCCGGCGTCGGAGGCTTCGCGCTCGCGAAAACACAGCAACTGCATGAACTCCAGTTCGACGCAAAGGTGATCCGGCAGGTCGTCGAAGGAATCGGCGATATCGGCGCCGTGGGTCTGATAGAACTCCTTGATCGCCAGCATTTCCTCAAGCCGCTTTTCGCTGTCGATGGCGGTGAACAAGGAACCGTAGGGTGGGCAGGGCAGATGCGGGTAATTGTTGGTGAACAGTGCGATGTAAGCCCCCTCCACCTGCTCGTAGTTCATGGCGCGCAGTCCGGCGAAGAATTTCCTTGCGGCGGGAACCCCCTTGTCGGCCAGCGTTGCATCAGCCCGGACTTCCACCGCATAGACCTGGAGAAACTCCTGTTCGGTGCCCTCTTCGCAAAAGTACTCGTGTCCTCCTTCGCCAGGATGGGCCAGCGCCAGCTCGAAAAAATGGTAGAGCTGACCGCGCTCGCGTGCCGTGAACCGGACGTCAATGCCGCGGTTTGGCGCCGCCGCTTGCCCTTCCGCCGGCGGGTTTGCTTTGCTGGTCACAGGTCTGTCCCTTCCTAAATGTCTTTCATCTTGACGGGCGCTTCGACGTGGTGCGGCTCGTCGAGCAACCCGCCCATGGCGTAGCCGAAATACTTGTCGATCTCTTCGGGAGGAACGTTCTTCGGCGGCACGTACCAGACCGACGGAATGGTGCCGAAATCCGGCCGGTACTGGCGCCGTTCGCTGGTATTGATGACGCGGTGGGTCGCCTTCAGGCTGGTCTGCGGGTCATAGACCTTGGCGCCCAGACTCGGGTCGCGGATCATCTTCGAGATGGTGCTCTCGGGATCCATCAGGTTTCCGAAAATCCGGATCTTGCCGACGCAACTCCGTACACACTGGGGTTCCCTGCCCTTTTCCAGCAAGGGGAAGCAGAACATGCACTTGTTCGATTTCTTCGTTACCGCGTTGTAATAGATCTTGTCGTAGGGACAGGCCTTGACGCAGTTCTGGAAACCCTCGCAGGTGTTCTGGTCGATCAGCACGACACCGTCCTCGGTCTTGTAGATGGACCGCGTCGGACAGGCTGGCAGGCAAGCAGGATTGGCGCAGTGATTGCACGGCCGCGCCAGGTAGAACTGCCACAACTTGGGATACTTTCCTTTGGGAGTGTCCTGGTAGAGATTCGAAAAGCGGTAATCCCAATCCGCCGGATTCTTGCTTGCGTTCTTGCGCGGATACTTGCCGAATGGCTGCGTCGAGACGTTGTTCCAGTACATGTCCTCCTGACCGGGATCGCTCGTCCAGGTCTGCTTGCAGGCCATGGTGCAGGTATGACACCCGATGCATTTGTTGATGTCGAGCAGCATTCCCCACTGGACGCGGTTGCCGTAGATCGGGTTGGGCTGGCCGTAGTATTTTTGCCAAAGAGCTTCAGACATGGGGACTCTCCTCGCTTAGGACTTCTTGACTTCACACAACTGGTCGAAGTGGCCGGATACCGGCCCCCAGACATTGGGTATGAAGTAGATTTCATGGATGGGGTTGATGTCGTTGTGGGTCAGCGCGTTCCAGTGGCCCTCACGAATCTGCTCGCGCTGCCAGCCGAAATAGATCAGTACGGCGCCTGGGGGCACCGACTCGCGCAGCTTGACCTTGGCCTTGACGTAGCCATTCTGGTTGTAGGCCGTCGCCCAGTCCCCGGCAACGATTCCACGCTTGGCGGCATCGAGCGGATTGAGCTCCAGCAGCGGCTGGCCGATGTCATCCAGCTTGGTGATCTCGGTCGTGGTGCGCCACGACGAATGCACGCTCCAGCGGGTGTGTCTGGCGTGATACACCATCGGATACTTTTCGTAGGCCGGGTTGCGCTCCTTCTTCGCCTCCGCCCAGACTTTGGATGGTCCGTAGGGCGTTGCCTGGTGCGGCTCCTTGTGTACGGCAAGCTGTTCGCCATACTGTATGAAGCGGTCCTCGTCCTTGTAGAGTTCCTGGCGACCCGATGCGGTCTTGAATTTCTTCTTGCCCGCAACTTCCTCGGTGAATGAAGCGTAAGGCGAACTCGGCAGGTTTACCCGAATGCAGTGTTCCTTCTTCAAGCGATCGAAGGTGATGCCCTTGACCTGCGGCCCACCTGTTTCGAGGAGGAGTTCGATAGCTTCCTGCGGCCGGCTGAACTTGAAGATGTCCGCAGTACCGAGCCGCTTGCACATCTCGTGATAGATCCAGATGTCGGTCTTGGCTTCGAACATCGGCTCCAGGCCGCCTTCATGCAACTGAATGTAGGGATGGGCCGGCGTCGTGGCGATGTCATAGGGCAGTTCGAACCAGCTCACCACCGGCAGAACGATGTCGGCGAGTTGTGCCGTTGTGCTCATCTCGATTTCCGGCGAGACGATCAATTCGATTTGCGGCAGCACTTTGCGCATCAGGTTGCTCTGATCAGACGCTTCGCCGAGCAGGTTGCCGCCCGCCGCCCAGATGCAGCGGATCTGGCGCCACAACTTGTCCTTGTTGGCCATCGTGTCAGTCGGGCCATTGACCACGTACGCGGTATCCAGCGGCACGGCGCGATAGCGCTCGTCCGGCTTGCCACCCTCCTTCTTCGGGAAAAAGTAATCCGTCGGATTCAGGCGCATCAGGTATTGCCCGGCCCAGGGACTGACCCCTCCGCCGTGGACTCCGACATTGCCCGTCAGGCAGGCAAGCTCGATGACCGCCCGGCCGATCAGGTCGCCGTGGTACCAGTGGTTTATGCCGGTCCCCGCCCAGACGCTGGCCGGCTTGGCCGAGGCGTACTCGACGGCGATGCGTTCAATATCCTTGGCCGGCACCCCGGTGATTTCCGAGACGGTCCTGGGATCGTAGTCTTCGAGCTTCTCCAGCAGCAGCGTATGCGCCGTCGAACAGCTGACCGCCTTGCCATCCTTGAGCACGATGTCCCACGTCCCGGTCAGTGCCAGCTTGTCGCTGAAATAGGTGTCGGTCACGGCCTTGCCCATTTGCGGATCGTAGGCCATGAACGCCTTCGCATCACCGCCAGAGGCAAGGTCCGAAGCCTTCAGGTACTTGCCGTTGTCCTTGCGGACCAGCAACGGGCCGCTGGTGGTGCGGCGCAGGTGCGCCTCGTCCGTCAAGCCGCGCTTGACCACAACGTGGCACAGCCCCAAGGCCAAGGCGCCATCAGTGCCCGGACGGACACGAACCCATTCGTCGACGATGCTCGCCGTCGGATCGAAATAGGGAGCGATATAGACCAGCTTGACGCCCTTCGCCCGCACGTCGGTAAAGAAATGGGCGTCCGGCATGCGGGTCTGGGCGATGTCGGAGCCCCAGATGATCGCGTACTTGGTATTGAGCACGTCCTTGAACTCGTGTTCTTCCGTCTGCACGTTCCAGGTGATGGGATGAGCCAGCGGCAGGTCACCATACCAGTTGTAAAACGTGCCGATGCCAAAGCCATTGACCGAGGCGAAGCGGAAGCCCGCCCCCTGCTTGGCGATGCCGGTTGCCGGCACAGGCGGATAGACCCAGATGGTGTTCTGGCCGTATTTTGCTGCTATGCGCTTGATCTCGCTGGCGATGAAGTCGAGCGCCTCGTCCCAGGAAATTCGCTTCCACTGGCCCGCGCCACGAGGACCGATGCGCTTCATCGGGAACTTCACGCGGTTGGGGGAGTAGACGCGGCGATGGTAGGTTGCACCCTTCATGCAGCCGCGCGGGTTGTACTCGTCGTCCGGGTAATCGAGCGGCTGTTCGACGCGCTTCACCAGACCGTCCTTGATCACTACGTTCCAGGCGCAGGATCCGGTGCAGTTCGGCATGTTGATCGAACGCACGATGCGTTCGCCCTGGAACAGATTTCGGTAGCCATCTTCCCAGGGGCGATCCTTGCGTTCGGCCAAGGCAGCAAGCACTGGCTGGCCCAGGGAGAAGGGCAGGCCTGCGGCGGCGGCCACCGACAAACTGCCCTTGATGAATTGACGACGACTGATAGTCATGATGTTTCCCCAGCGTATTTGTGAATTTCAATCCGTCTGCGGGACCACGGACAACCCCGGACTCGCCGGCGATTCCCCGTGGCCCGGACCTTCCTAGTTGGCCATCGAAAGGATCTTGACCACGTTCTCGAAAGTCTGGATCGTGCCCATGACCGTCGGGCTGCCCCAGCGGACGTGATATTTGTTCTCGGGCACCTTGGCCAGCGCGAGCAGCAGGTTGTTGAAGGCGGCAAGGTCATTGGTCTCGAAATAGGTGATGAAGTCAGTGTCGTCCAGACCGGTCGAGTGATACAGTTTGCGCTTCACATTCACCAGGTTGCCAAGCGTCGGCAGGGTATGGGTTTCCATCTCCTTGAGGCGTTGCGCGTCGGTCAGGTTCCACCATTCGGCGTTCTTCTTGACCGGGATCATGAAGGCGTAGCGCGGAGCATCGCCCTGATAGGTGGCAGACGTCAGCCCGGCATTGAGGTCGGGCGACTTGTCCTTGGTGATGTAGTTGAGCGCCTTGGTGATCCCGACCAGGTTTTCGGTGACGTCGGAGTACATGCCGAAGCGCGTCGCGCGGAAATCGATCAGGAATGCCTGGGTGGCGGCCATGTCATAGGAATGAACCCGGAGGAGGTAGTCGCTTTGCGCCTCGAAGCCACGAGTCAGGTAGGCGTCAACGATGACTTTGTCCTTGTGCTTCTCGACCACGGCAAGAACTTCGGCGGCCGCGCCTTTCCGCTCCGCATTGGAGATCTTGTAGTAATCCGGCCGGACCTTGTAGGTTGAGAAATTTCCGAACACGCCGGGCGCGACCAGAATCTTTGCGCGGTCGACCATTGGGGCCGCTTCAGGCTTCTTTTCCATGGCTGCCTGCTGTGCCAGCGCATTCGCATTGGCCAGCATGAGACCGGCTGTAAGAAGCGCTAGGGAAATCTTTTTCATTGCTTGCTCCTATTAATGATGTGGAAGAGAAGATTTGGTCGCAGGGTATTGCTTTCGGGCTATACATTTGCGCGCACTTTGCCCTTGCCATCGCCCACTCTTTTTGACGAAAATCAAAAGAATATTGGAAATTGCGGCAGTTTATTTTTGCCGTTTTCTGTAACCAAAATGCCCGACTCAACGAATGCTGAATAGGCGTGGAAGCGTGAGCGCGGAGCGTTTGCAGGGTTTGCTGGTTCGGGGGCTCGACGGAGACTCTCGGGCTTATCGGGAGTTTCTTTCAGGCCTTGGCGGTTACTTGAGGGCGTTCCTGATGCGCCGGCTTTCCGCCATGCCCGATGATGTGGAAGACCTTGTTCAGGAGTCACTGCTTGCCATTCACAACAAACGGCACACCTACGACCGGAAACAACCGCTGAACCCCTGGGTACATGCAATTGCAAAATACAAACTGGTGGATTTCCTGCGCGGACGCGGTCTTCGGGACTCGCTCAACGACCCGATGGCGGACGCAAGCGAGTTGTTTGCGCACTCCAATGTCGAAGCGGCGGATGCCCGCAGGGACATCATGAAACTTCTCGACCAGTTGCCGGACAAGCAGCGGATGCCGATCATCTATACGAAACTGGATGGATTGTCCGTTGAGGAAGCCGCCGCGAAGTCGGGGATGTCGGAATCCGCGGTCAAGGTCGGCGTATATCGTGGCCTGAAGAGGCTCGCGGATTTGGTGGGCGGAAAATGAAGACCGACGATCTGATCACCATGCTGGCTACCGGGGCAAGCCACGAGTGGACAGGCGACCCATGGCGCAGACTGATGCTGGCCATCGGATTCGGGACGCTCGGTTCGACGATCCTGATGGTGAGTGCAATAGCAGTCAATCCCGAATTCGCCAGTGTGTTGCGGTTGCTGCAATTCTGGGAAAAGCTGGGATTTGCCGCAACGATTGCAGCGGCTTCATTTGTCATAATGATGCGACTGTCTCAGCCGGGCGCTCGCCTTGGAATGGAACTCCATGCACTCTTGGCTCCCGTTGCGGCGATGTGGATACTGGCCGGAATTGTTCTTGTCAGCGCAGATTCCAGCGAGAGAGCCTCTCTGTTTTTCGGCAAGACATGGAAGGTCTGTCCCATCCTGATCACGATGCTTGCCACGCCGGTATTTGCCGCGACTCTTTGGGCGATACGCGAACTCGCACCCACCCGGCTCCGGCTGGCTGGTGCCGCGGCCGGCCTGTTTTCCGGGGCTGTCGGGGCAGTGGTGTATTGCTTCCACTGTCCCGAACTCGACGCGCCGTTCATCGCCTTCTGGTATTCTCTCGGCATTGTTATTCCCGCCGTGGCAGGAGCATTGAGCGGGCCCAGGTTGCTCCGCTGGTAGAAGCCAGCCAGAAGATTCGGGACGTCAACCAAGAATCAACATCCTGTCGCAGGGATTGTTTGGCCAGATGAATTTCCGATTGCATAGCCAACTTGCTTGCGCATGACGGCCGCAGGTCACAGGGCAGGCGCAATTCTTCGGTATTGAGCATGTCCAATATGGGCACCAAGGAGTCATGGCAATTCCTGCGGGTCGCAGCTTGTCGGGCGTGTGATCGCCCGGAGTCGGCGCCGGCGGCTCGGTGGGGGCGACAGTCATCCGTTCGGTTTTGGCTCGCCGTCGGCCGAGTTGTTGGCAGCCGCTTCGCCGAAAACCCGCGCCAAGCCGAAATGTCGTGATGTGTGAGCGATGACAGTATTCGTCTTGACCCTGTTGGCGATGGCTCTTGCAGCCGCCGGGATCGTTTCCGGATTCAGCAGGCAGCCGCTCGGCGAGATGGGCGCCGCGGTCCTGCTTGCAGTGGAATTGCCCTATGCGCTGGTGTTGTGGTGGTCGCTGCGCCGGCAGACGGCCCGCGCCGCTGCTCTGGCGTTTGGCGCCGCGCTGGTGGCCATCCTGTCGTTGGCACTGTTTGCGGGCGTGTTCACCCTGTTCCTCGGATTCGCCATGGGCAACCGGGACCAGATCAATTTCACCTTGCTGCTCGATGCGTTTGTCCTGATTCAGTTACCGCTTGGGATTGTGGCCTGGCGCAGCTATCGACGGGTTCCGGCGGCGCAAAGGCCGCGCGGATGCTGGACGGTCGGTTTGGGATTGCCGCTGCTGGCGGCGGGTGGCATCCTGGCCGTGTACAACGGCGTCAAGTTCGGCATGGATAAGCGGCTCGACACCATCTACCGCAATGAACAGGCCGCTCGGGAGGCGATGGACACAGCCGTTGCCTGTCTGCAGCGGCATGCCGAGCGGTACGGCGGCTATCCGGCGGATTTTCGCGCGCTGGGCAGCACCGGTGACCGTTGCCTCGACGACAAACTCGTCGCCGGCGAACTGCCGTCCCATCGGCTGGGCTATTCGCCCGGAATGGCGGGCGCCGGAGGGCATATCGTGCTTTACGGTCTCTGCGCCGAAGTGACAGGCTTCCGGGAAACCGCCTGGCGCACTTATGTTGCCGACGAATCCGGGCAGATGCAGCAGTTCGAGCCGCGGACGCGCGGTCCGACCTGCGGCGAAGCCTGGGGCGGCGGCAGGCTGGTCGAGCATGTGAAGTACTGCGTCGTCGACCACGCCGCGCGCTTTCCGCGGGAAGGTTATCCGGCGACGCTCGACTTGATCGGCTCGCATCCGGGAACCGGTTGCCTGGCGCCCTCGGAACTTGCCAAGCTGCATTTCCCGGCCAACGGGGTCGTCACTTCGGGCGAGCAGCGGGCCAGCTATCAGGCCGGCGCAGCCGACGGGCAGGGCCGCATATCGACATTCGAGATCGCGAGCGAGCAGTTGCTTGCCGGCCGCTGGCGCGTCAAGGTGATGATCGACGAAACGGGCCGCTGGCATGCAGCGGAGGACCATGACCCGACCCGGGATGATCCGCCGCCGGCGGAATTCGAGAAGACTCTGCAGGCGCGCGAGGTGGCCCGCGAGGCGGCGCGGGCCGCGGCAAAGCAGCGCTGCGAGGCCGGCGAGGCAAGGCAATGCCGTGAGCTCGGCGGCACAAGCTACGATGCGCGGCATGATGACGAGGCCTTCGCCTTATGGCATACCGGCTGCGACAAGGGCGACGGCGTGAGTTGCCTGCTGGCGATGAACCAGACCGATTTTCGCCTGTTCTTTTTGGCGAACACGGTGCGCAACGAGTGCCTGCGCGAAGAGACAGGCGCCTGCAAGCAGCTGGAAAAGCTCGGACGCGACCATCTGGCCTGCCAGCACGGCGAGCAGGCGGGTTGCTCGTGGCTGGCGGTCCGCCTCGGCCAGCGCGGAGAGACATTCGAGGCCAACAAGATCTGGGAAAAGGCCTGCGCGGCGGGGCATCGCGAGAGCTGCTATCTGCTCAAGGCGCGCGACTTCGAATACAAGGGCGCTTTGCAGTTGAAGGATCTGTGTGATGAAGGGCAGCGCGATGCATGCCGCGAGTTCGAACAGCGCATGACGGCCTTCCTCGCAAATGCGCGTTGAAAGCCGCGGACGCAACGACACGCCTGCGTTTTCGATGGTTCTTGCATCGGCAACAGCCGGTCCGCGGCGGACGCCGCCCGCTCATCGATGGATTCGCTATTCTCGCTTCCGCGCCGTTGCCGCGGTTCGCATGTCGGGCAGACTGCCGGTCATGTGCTGCCGGGCAGGATCCTCGCCCTCAAGACGGCGCGGCCTTTGCGCGTCCCGCAAGACGGTCCGAAGCGGATCCATCGGCGGCCGGCTATCTTGGCGGGATCGGCGCCGGCACCTGATTCACGATCGGCTTCAGCGATTTCAAATACGCATACAGAGCTTTCATGTCATGGTCGTTCAAGACCGCGATGTCGAACCACGGCATGGGCGGCAGGACGTCTCGACCGGTACCGAGGTGCTTGCCGGTGCGCATGGTCTTGCTGAACTGATCGAATGTCCAGTTGCCCAGCCCGGTCGCCTTGTCCGGCGTCAGATTCGCGGCAAAGCTGATGCCCCACGGTCCGGCCCAGGCTGTCAGGTCGTTGGTCGTCAGGGCTCCCCATTGATTCGGGCCGATGGTGCCGGCCGGGACGGGCGGCAGTTGGGTCCCGGCCGGGTGGCCCGACAGGAGCCGCGACTGGTCGGGAGCCGGGCCTTTGGGCGTCATCTGTTTCGGCGTATGACAGTCGCTGCAACCGCCGAATGTGGCCAGATATTGCCCTCTGCGAAGCTGTTCCTTGCTCGCGCTCCCGGTGCCGGCGTACGCGTCCTGCGACACCGCCAGTACAGCGGTTGCGAATAGGACAATTCCTCTTGCCACGGTGTTGTTCCGCATGTCAATCTCCTCGAATGGGGCGCCCGGATCGTGCCGGAAGATTTTGCAGCAAACAGTCCTCGGGGCCGCGCACTCAGGCTCCGAAACGAAATCGCGACGCGATGGTAGCGCATGAAGGGGCGACCGAGGGCTGTTTCGGCAGGAATCATGTCTCGCGCCGCATCGGCCTTGGCTAAAATGGGCCGATCCCAAGTACCGGCTGCGTCGAAATGAATCACAACCTGTATTCGCTGCTTGCGTCCCGCTTTCCCAAGTCCGACGACGCTCCCTGCATGATCCTGCCCGACGGCCGGGTGTGGACCTACGGCGACATCGAGCGCGCCTCGGCGCGCCTGGCCAACCTGATCGTCGCGCTCGGGCTCCAGCCCGGCGACCGCGTCGCGGCGCAGGTGGAAAAGACGCCCGAGGCGCTGGTGCTCTATCTCGCCGCGCTGCGCGCGGGCATGGTCTTCCTGCCCTTGAACCCGGCCTACCAGCGCCAGGAACTGGAATACTTCCTCGGTGACGCGCAGCCGGGGCTGTTCGTGTGCCGGCCGCCGATGCGCGCGCTGGCGGATGAACTGGGGGCGCGGGCTCAGGTGCCGGGCGGCTGCAAGGTGCTGGAACTCGACGACGCCGGGCGCGGTTCGCTGATCGATGCCGCCGCGCCGCACGCCGACGATTTCGCCACGGTGGCGCGATCGGCCGCGGATCTTGCCGCGATCCTCTACACCTCGGGCACCACCGGCCGTTCCAAGGGCGCCATGCTGAGCCACGGCAACCTCGCGCACAATGCCCGAACGCTGCACGCCTGGTGGCATTTCCAGCCCGGCGACGTGCTGCTGCACATGCTGCCGACATTCCATGTGCATGGCCTGTTCGTTGCCTGCCATTGCGTGCTGCTGAACGGCTCGGCGATGTTCTACGAGCCGAAATTCGATGCCGCACGCGCCATCGCTCTGCTGGCGGAGTCCACCGTGTTGATGGGCGTCCCGACCTTTTATGTGCGCCTGCTGCTCGAACCGGCGTTCGACCGCGAAGCCTGCCGCCACATGCGGCTGTTCATCTCCGGTTCGGCGCCGCTGCTGAAGGAAACCTTCG
>WBZP01006565.1_pt1 | contig 11486 bp, 7 predicted proteins | sample 5204301 | NCBI WGS metagenome assembly WBZP01 (sample SAMN12412401, study PRJNA552823) | activated sludge metagenome | isolation source: activated sludge from nitrification reactor of wastewater treatment plant... | place: USA: Pennsylvania | collected 2017
CAGCAGGCGCGCGAGCCAATGTTCTCTGGGCCATCGTTCGTCGGTTCCGACTAGACCTGCGTGAAACAGAAGCGCAGCGTGATCGAATCCTAAGCAGACTCATCGCGCACGGACTGAGCATCGAGGATGCGCCTGGGCATGGACTACTCGACTATGGTCGGGCGCAGACAGAGTTCTATTCCCAGATTGAACGCGAGTTGCACATCCGTGACCGTCATGCGGTGTGGGAAGAGGCCAATGGTGTGCGAGGAATTGAGCGGCGGATCGATCCGCTCCGACCGCTTGCTACGCAGGTGCTTCAGACGGCCATCGGGCTGCGCTGGCTGTTTATTGCGGGTCCGCCGCAGGGCTTCCGTCAGCGTCCGCGCTGGGAGGTCGAAGGAATCCTTCTGGATCCACAGAGCGAGCAGTATCTCATCGGGCTATCTCAAGAGCGAATTGGCTATCGGCTGCGTAAGATGGGAGTGACCGTCTAAGCGCTGGCGTTAATCCTGACGGGATTCGACTGATCGAGCTGACGAAAATACATCATGGCGCGGATGTCTGAGAGCACGCGGATGAGCTGCCGCACATCCTTGTGCTTGGGCACGATTCTGGGCTCCTCTGGCTCCTGTTTATCGTCGAGAAACGCATCAAATCGTTCGCTGAGATACTTCATATACGCTCGCTTGACAGGACTCCGCAGCGCGTTTTCGATCGCAGTCCGTTGCTCCGCTGAAACGGGCGTGAGGGGATGAGGGAAATAGGCCAATACCGACGCACCATGCGCACGGACATAGCGAACAATGGCCAAGCATCGTTGAGCAAAGGCGGAAGACAACGGACGCTTCCGAGCCAGATCCCGAACCATGTCTCGTTCCTCTGCGCTGATGGGATACGAGCGCAGAGGAACACTGGGCTTCGCTGGGGATGCCGCTGCCACTCGCTGTTGTTCCTGTAGGAGGAGCTGTGCCAGCAGCCAGAATTGCGTGGAGAATAGGGCGCACATGTGCGTCTCTTCGTCGCCCATCGCTGGAAAGGAATCCAGCAGCATAGACCAAGATGCTGGAGCTGGCTGCACTGGCCGTCTGTTCGTATTGACGAGGACCGCAAAGGGAGTGGATCCACCGAGGCCAGAGAGCACTCGATTCAGAAGTGAATCATCCTCCTCGAAGATCCTCGCCAACATTTCTTCAGTCTGGCTGAACTCAGTGCCAAGGCTCTGCGCAAGCTCCGAAGCCCAGTCCTGCTGTGATTCTTGTACTGCTGGGGGAACAGGCGCTGCCTGATGTGCAATCGAAGAGGGTTCGGAGTCGGCACTGGCAGCAAGCGTTTCAGTACTGGAGGCAGACGCTTGTAACACGGGCGGTGTTGACGTTTCTGTGGGTGCCTCCGTAACATCGCTCGCCTTCGCCTCCGATGAGGACTCTGTTACGCGAATCGGTGTCTCGTGTGCCGCCGTAGTCTGTGACGTTTCAGAGGCCGTGTATCGAGCTGTGTCCGGTGCTGCTTTGGAACCCGATTCGGGAGCGGCTTCTGTGGCGACCTTCGGTTCTGTTTCCGAAGATGGCGCACTTGGCGTTGCGGAAGGACTGGAGGGGACGGCGGATTCTACGGATCCAACGATGAAGCGGAGTCCGGGAATGGGACAGCCATCAGGAATCTGAAGCTGTTTCCCTTGGGAATCGATCCAGACGATTCGGTACCAGAGACCATCGCAGAGCCGCCGATCATCAGGATACTGAAACGGAGTGATGGAATAGAAAGGAAGGGCAGTCCCGGCCCGACGTAGCGGAGAATAGGACGGAGGAAGGCTCGGTCCGCGACGAGGAAGCACCAGTCGATACCCAACGGCATCAGGAGGTGCTTGCGCCGCGATCTGCGTCCGCATGTCGATGCGCGGTGCTGATTCCGCTCGCCCAATGGCAGTGCGCAGCTCTTCAATGGCCAGCAGCAAACGCTCGGCAACAGAGGCCGGAAAAGAGTGATCCGGCGCGAGGTCCGCAGCGCTGAATGGCTCCACTTTCGCGGGCCGTGGGCTTCGTTCCTGTTTCGTGTTTCGCGGCTTCTGCCGATTTGGCGGAGTGCTCGGTGTTGCAGGGTGGCCCGTTTCAGACACCTGTTTCGCTCGATGCTTCGCCGTCCGACACGCCGAGCTACACGCCTGCTGTTTCCCCTTCAGAGGCCTCTTGTTACAGACCGGACACTTGTTTTCCATCGTGTCACGGTAACGCGAGAGGCGTGTAGGTGTGTTGGCGCAACGAATAGGGGATGGCACAGAGCACGCTGAGCGGAAACACCAGCGCTCATCTGGGCTGTGGCAAGCAGAAGGAGCGGGTGCATCCGCTTGGCTAAGGTCGACAGCTCTGAGACGTGAGCCAACGTGTCGCTCAATGACTGGTGCCTTGGTTTCGCTCTCTGTTGGGGGCGATCTCTGTCGGGCTCGCGGGGAACGCCCAAGTTTGGCGTTGCTACTGCACGGAGGCGCTGGCAATATCCGACCGCTCCTTACATCCCACGCTCAGTCGAGAACCTGGAGGTTCCCAGTGGCCAAGTCCATCACGAAGGATGCCATCAAAGTCGGCGTAGACGTAGGTCGAGGGATTATGGTCAGCGCGAAAGGCCATCCAGCCCAGATCGTTGCTGTTGCCGCCGCCGCAGGCGTGGCGGTTGTCGCTACAGCGGTCGGGTATGCCACGGTGACAGGGATGCAGAGCCTGGTTCGTTCCATCCAGCAACGTAAATAACGATCCTGGCTGCTGCATGTCAGGGATAGCGTCCGATCAATCCTCAGAAGTTGAAGGAGAGCAAGATGTCAATCGAGATGAACCACGCGGAAAAGAAAGTGTTTAGTCTTCTAAAGTACCTGCATGATACAAACAAGAATCTAAAAATAAGCCGACATAGCCTCCAGCTATTAGTTTTGTCAATGGTTGAGGTAGCGGTTCAAGAAATGATAGATGTGGAAAACCCAGATATGGACATGGCTCGGGAGGCCAGCAAGATACAATTGGAATCAGTTTTAACGAAATTGGGTCACTCTGATGTCAACCCAGAAGCCGTTATTGCGATATCTTCGCTCACGATTCCCATCGGTGTGGAGCCACTCAGCGATAAGGATGTGCTGCGCATTCTGAAGAGCGGAATTTCAATGGAGAAGGCAAAAGCCTGCACAAGATCAGACCCTGACAAGGACATCGTGTTGATATTTTGGAAATTGTGGGAACCCCTATGTAGGGAAATTTCTGACATCATTTCCGAACTGCTCACTAGCTTGAGTACAGGTGATATGGCTGAGGTGACGAAACTGCAACGTATTCGCGATTTGAAAAATGATTGCGACGCATGCGCTGCGCTGGCACCTAGCAGGATAGCGGAGCTTTCATAATAATTGTCGACATTCTGGACGCATCCTGAATTGCAGGCGGAATCGTAACACGGTTGCCAAGTGTTGTCGGTGTTCAGACCGCACAACCCGTGGTACGAAGCCGCATGCTCGTCAACGCTGAGCGCGAAGTGCTGCGTGAGCTGTTCCGACGCTGCCCAGAGTTGACTTCGAGCTTGCTGCGCCAAGTGTTTCATGCGCCGATGCCGCTCTTCACGACTGTCAGCGCAGCACGGTCCCCACGCACAGCGCGTTCCTTCCCGTAGTGCGTTCAGTCCACTAAAGCAGGATGTCTTGGGACGCAGGAGACGCAGCGCCACTACGGACTGATGCAGAGTGTTCAGTGCTTCAGCCGGGGAAACTGCTTTTGGAAGATGAGGACGCCTCGGGGGCGGGACTCGGTGCCAGTGAAAGGGAAGACGCCGACGTTCTCCCAGCCAAAGCCACGGAGGCAGCGGACCAGACCTTGTGGGTCGTAGCGACGGACTTGGTGCATGCAGAACTCTTTGGTCAGCTTGCCGGGCAGGTGTACCGTTGCAATGAACTGGAGTCCGTAGCTTCCTGCAAGAGGACGATTGGTATCTAGGCGGAACGAGAAATCGACACGCTGGGAGTCTTGGCAGTACCGTTTTATCGGACCGCCAAGCCAGCGCTGATGTCCGTCGGGAACTGGCTTCATTAGAGCGGGATCTTTGCTCCTGATTTCGTCAGGATCGCCGGATGTGGCGAAGGCATAATCCACATCAAAGAGAAGCAGATCACCGGAGGCAGCCCCAGAGAATGCACTCTGGAAAAACTGGGGCTCGTGCTCAATGTTGCCGATGGTGTTGCCGAGCATCACGTAGACTCGTCGGCGATGGGAACGGGCCGGTGTGTAGTGAAGCTGAGTGTATCTGGGAAGGTGGTGGAAGTTGCCCTGAATGCCGCAGACGAATATACCAGGCTCGTCGCTGAATGTATCGACTGCGTGCTTGAATGCTCGAGTGAGGAGCGGCTGACTCGCGTCTAGTAGATAGAAGCGGAGGTTGGTGCGGTCGCACTCGCCGTGAATCTGTTGGACGAGACGGACTTCGCTCTTTCCGTCGCCCGGCCCGAGCGCAATTACGTCCAGACCAGCGGTGCCGATAATCTCGCGGAGTCTCTTGGCCACGACGCTATAGGGGAAACTCTCGCGAGCGGCAGCAACATAGCTTGGCGAGTTTGCCAGTGAGATCCAATCGAGCGCGCTCTTCGGGTCAAGATACACGTAGGTCTGTTCGATGGTGCCACCGCTGCCGTTGAGCTGCTGGTGCAGGTCCGCCATCATCGTGACGGAATCAAAACCGGGCGACATGTACCAGTTGGGCGCGAGCGGATTGCTGAACTCTCGATTGATGGGCAGCGTCGTGACTTCCGGCGGCACAAGCTTCAGCTCTTGCACATTGCACAGGCTGAGCAAGGACTTGCGGGTCGGTGGTGCGTCGCTCTGTTCGAGCTTGCGGACCAGACTAATCGACAGCCCAGAGTAGTCCGCGAGCTGCTGTTGCGTGAGTCCGGCTTCACTGCGATGCTGGCGGAGCAGGTCGCCAAAGTGCTGCGCGCCGGTCGCTTCTCTTTCGGGTGAAAAGTGAACATGCAGGAACTGAAGCACTTGGCGCAGAAGGAGCATCACGTCGTCGTGAGCCTTGCGCTTCTCTGGATCTCGGCCAGGTGACAATTCAGAGAGCGCTTGCAGCGACTGCCGCAGGTGGAACTGCGCGGCATGGTAGGGAGTCGCCCCAATCGCGTTGTCCTCGATAAGCGAAGGAAACTCGGCAGAAACCTCGGCGATTGGCTCCATGATCGAACCTTTCTCCTGTGAAAGCGGGCTCATTAGTGCCAAATTGTTTGGCAGTTAGCTGGCTTCGCTTTTGACCACAGCCCCACCGAGACTGCAAGGGCAATTCAGGGGTAATCCGTGCGGCGCTTCCCAGCGCGACGCGGGCCCTTTTTACCGCATGCTCTTGGAGGATCCATGTCTACGCAACGCCCTTCGCTGATTGCCTTCCTCTGTCGCCAATCCTGGGTGTCTGCGCTACGGTCACGATTGGCTCGTCATCCACGAGGGTTTTACCTGTTGTGTTTGGCCGTGCTATGCGAAAGGTGGGCTGCGGCAGTCCTCTCTTCGTCGCTGGTGTTCATGCTCTGCGAAAAGTACGGCCAGTCACGAGGCGAGGCCCTGCGCCTCAGCGGTCTATACAACGCCGCCAGCTACTTTCTGACGCTGCCCGGCGGTTTTGCCATCGATCGCATCCTCGGCGCTCGTCGGTCCCTGGGTGCCGGAATGACGCTGCTCACCTGTGGCTATGCGGCGCTGACGACTCCCTCACAATCGGCCCTCTGGCTCTCCGCTCCGCTGCTCCTCCTCGGTCATGCCCTGTTCAAACCGAGTTCCCAGGTTGTGATGGCACTTCTCTATGAACGCCACGACCGACGACTCGATGGTGCGCAGATTGCTGTCTACTTGGTGATCAACGTCGCTGTCACCGCTGGTTCTGTCTGTGCGGGCCTGCTCGTTCGCAGTCACGACTTCCGTGCCGCATTCACACTCGCCGCCGCTGTCTTGCTCTTCGGAACGCTTGCGGTATTTCTTGGTAAATCGGTACTCCGTCTGCGACCCAAACAGCTTTCACCCAGTCTGTCCGCGCCGCCGCCGCCGCCGCCGCTGGCTCTGTCCATGCAGCAGAGAGTCCAGCGGATTGCCGCGCTGACCCTCGCCATGCTCCTATTTGCCGTCGGATTTGGTCAGGTCGAGGGCTCGCTCCTGCTCTGGGCGCGTGACCGGACGGATCGGCTCCTCCTCGGCTTCGAGATTCCTGCCGCCTGGTTCGTCGGCCTGCCTGCGCTGCTCGTCCTCCTCCTTGCCCCGGCCCAGCTTGCGCTCCTCCCTCGGCTTCAGCAGACCACGACCACCCCACGCCTTATCGCCTGGGGCCTCGTCGCTGTCGCCCTCTCGTTCGCAGTCCTCCTTCCGCCCGCACTCCTCTCCCCCGACCAACGAGTCAGCATGCTGTGGCTCCTGGCCTCCATGACGCTCCTCGTTACTGGCGAGCTACTGATCTCTCCTCTCGGCCTGTCACTGCTGTTACGCTTGGCCCCGGCGCGCTTCGTCGGTGTCGTGCTCGGTGCCTGGTACGTGGCCGGAGCACTCGGCTGCTGGCTGGCTGGCGAGCTTGGCGCGCTGTTTGTCACCCAGATGCAGTGCAGACCATGACTCTATTTCGACATCCTGCGCCGACCGAATGAGCGCACTCACCGTCGCCGGATGCCAAATTTTACCATCTCTCGTCTGCTACCCTTCCATCGCGAACCGTACACCGACTTCCTTCATCGTCATTCCTTCCGCGCGCAGCTCGCTAGCCCAACGGGACATCGCGGTTCTGTCATGGCGAACAGAGTCGGTTAGGAGCTTCGCCACCTGCACGGGAAACCACTTCCCTCCGCGCTGCAGGGTCCGATTCACCTTCGCCAGACGCCTCCCAGTCTGCGCGAGGCTGAGCCCTTCACCTCGGAGCTACTGCGTCAGCGCCATCGCTGATGCAGGATCGTATCGCTTCGGAACACGCGGCGCATTCTTCCGTGGCTCCTGCCGTGTTGTAGCGCCGCAGCCATCTGGATGCTTCATCCCCGCTCGTATGCTTTGCCCAGAGAGCCACACCGCAGTGAATTATTGGGTAGACCGCGTCACTCTGCTTCTTCGGTATCCACAACCTGCTGCGGTGTTCCAGATGACTGTTCCGGAAGGCCATCGTGGCGTTTGGCGAGCAGGGTGTTTGCTGGTGCGGCACGGCGAGGCTTCTTAGTGTAGTGGGCCAGTTCGGCACAGGCTTGAGCCTGGGCCTCCTTGCAGGCCCGTCGGAGCAACTCAATGCCTCGCTTCCTCTCCGCACGCGAGCCTTGTCCATCGAGGAGTAATCGGGCAAGTTCTGTGCATCCCACGAGCGTGCTCACCGCGCATGCATGATCGAGCGCTGCGATGGAGGCGGTCCTGCTGGTGCTGGCCACTTTGCCATCGCGGTGAAGCGCACCAATGCGCTCGCAGGCCGCGCCGTTCGCCTTCTCGCACCCTCGCTGGTACGCCGCCAGCGCCGCTTCGAGGTCCTCGCTCGTGCCTAAGCCTTGCGCGTGGGATTGACCGAGTTCCAGACAGCCTTCGCTGTTGCCATGGTCGCAAGCGGTCTGGAACAGCCGGACAGCTTCAAGCGGGGCCTGCGACGCCCGCCGTCGCCCAAGCGCAAGGCATGCGTTGCCATCATCCCTGTCGCAGGCACGCTGCTCTCGCTCCGTCTCGCTGAGCACGGGCTGCGACGCTGCGGTAAGCCGCTGAATGGGGAAGGTTCCTCCCGCAGTCAGCCCGTAGACCATCAGGCACGCCAGGCCAGCCCCAACAACGGACCGTCGATATTGCCCGGTCCGGCTGCGTATCTGGGACAGAAGTGAGGTGATCTGGGCCTCAAGCTGTCGCTGCTCGAGGCTCTTATTTTGGTACTCCCCGAAAAGCTTCGAGACGGTGGAGATCCCGACCCCGATCAGTACGCCCCAAAGATCGCCTGCAGCCTCAGCGTAGCCCTCGCCAAAGCCCTCGCCAAAGCGAGCCACGATCTGCTGCGCTTGACCGCTGCGGCGAGGCGCATCGAGTGCACCATAGGTCGCCTCGTATCGCTGAATGAGTGGTGTCGCCTCGTTCTCAAGACGACGGGTATGGGTCCGGCGAACGATCGCGCCGATCATCCAAAAGAGCACAAATGGGACGAGCAGTTGAACCCAGAGGGGGACGCTTGCGGGCAGGAAGGGAAAGGCTGCTGTGAACAGGATGACTGCGACAAAGGCGAGAAAGTACATATCAACCTCTCATGAAAGGTTGGTCCGATGAGGGCATCAATGTGTTGCAACGTATGGGAAACCATGATGCAAACCAAGCTCTTTTATAGACTCCTGGGGCCCCTGTGATGTCTATCTGAGACGTTGACCGTCGCGCATGCCTCGTAGTGCTTACGAGGCATGCGCTCGTTGGAAAACGGATCGGCATTGGACCCGGCGACGTCACAGCATTAGCCTCTGCCAGGCTACGCCGACACTGAGATTACGCAGTCTTACACGATACTGCGGCCAGGTTCCGTACCGAGGCGATTGTTCTGCCTCTGCCCCACCGTAGGCGCTCCCCGCGCAGTCAGCCGCCCCGGTTGACTGACTCTTCAAGCGCCAGCAGCCCATGCACCTGCGCCGGGTGCCAGATTCCGCCTTCCTTCGGCAGAATGCCCTCTGTCACCAGACGGATTCCGATTTCGCGTAGTTGCATGCCCTCGGCACGTAGCTCGATGGCTCGACGGGCTGCCACTTCTCGGTTGCCACGATTGGCGGTGCGCAGCAGCTCCGAAACCTGCGCGGGATACCAGACTCCGCCGCGAAGTGGAGTCAGTCGCGCTTTCCGCAGACGTTGGCCAATCTGACTGAGGCTAAACCCTCGTGCGCGCAGCTCCTTCGCTAGCGCCGTCGCCGCTTCTCGGTCATGACGCAGCGGAATCCGAGGGCCCTGCGGCTTTTTCGGATGCACTTGCTTGGTTCCGTCCCGTCGCAGCACGATGCTAATTCTCTGCGCACGCCAGACGCCATCACGCCGGGCAGGGATCTTGGCCTCGTTCAATCGCCGCGCAATTTCGTGAAGCTTGAGCCCGTCGGCGCGCATTCCCTTGATCTTGCAAAGCACTTCCTGTTCGTGCAGAAGCGGCACCAACAGCCGCCGCCCCTCCGGATCGACCTCGTGGCTGAACTCGTACCCATAAGGCGCAGGACCGAGCCGGACCCCTTGAGCCATCATGTGCCGCAGCGCGTCCCTCGTGCGCTCCGAGATCATTTCCCTCTCAAACTGCGCGTAGTTCGCGAGGTTCATCAGCACCATTCGCCCTGCGGCGGAGTGGGTGTTCACCATCCCACACAGCGACAGCAAGTGATAGCGCTCGTCGGCAAAGAACTCCTCGATCAGCGTACAGACATCACGCAACGAACGGCTCAGTCGATCCAGCTTCATCACGATCAACGTATTCGCTCGCCCTCGTCGAATCATCTCAAGCGCCGATTGCAGTCCGGGGCGTTCCAGAGTCCCGCCCGAGATCCCCTCATCTGCTTTTATGTCGATGAGCTTTATGCCGTTGAATTTGCAGTATGCTCGCAGCTTATCGCGTTGTGCGTCGAGGCTGACACCCTCGGTGACTTGCTCCTGCGTGCTGACACGAACGTAGCCGATTGCGGTCTTGTTGCTGTTTGTGGTACGGTGTGTGTTCATCCTCCGTGTAATAAGTTCCATTCAGGGACGAATCAAGCATTTTTTTCGTACCGTCGAGCACTCTTAATCAGTGGGGCTTAAAAGTGTCGTTTTTTAAGTCTGGGGGCTCACCAGATTGGCTGGGCTGGCGGTCGTTTGGGCAATGGTCCGGTCACTGGCCAGATTTGCCGATGCTGGCCCGTCGGGCGTGGACTACCTTGGCGGTGGTTGCCTACTTTCGCTGGCTTGGTTCGTGATTGGTACGGTTCGCTATGTCGATAACCATGCCGTGCCGCTGTGCGGATTGACCTAGATCGGCAGCATGGTTTTGCTGGTATCCGACTCCCTGGCGCCGCGCGTCCTCGCTGCCTGCGCATGGAAGAACCACAGGCGTCCGCGTTGCGGTTGCGTAGCTCGCGTTGTCTGCGCTGGGGTTATGGGTAGCGGACAGAGAGACTCCGGGGGCCGTGTGTCTGTTGCGGTGGCGGTGCATAGAGACCCAAAGGAACCGTTGCCGCTGCTCACTGACCTGCGATTGCGCGGGCGATGAGCAGAGACGGTCGGTTCCTCGACACTGGCGTACTGAAGCCTCGAGCGGATGTTCGTAGGCGCATTGCTGGCTGATTTTCTGGGGGGATTTCCGTGCTCGCTCTTTTCAATGAAATCGCGGGGTTAGGTGTCACGGATTGACAAAATTCGTGACAGCTCTTCCCATGGATTTATGGGGGCTGAAGTTTGTTGTGTGTGCAGGGATGCGCTCCGTCGGAACGACCGCGCGGATCGGGCGTACTGCTCGGGGAAATGCAGGATGAGTGCGTATCGGGCTCGCCGCGCCCAGCTGCACGGCTTGCCGTTACGCCGTCGAGGACGCCCGCGCAGAGCCTCGTCAGATGCAGATACGTTGCAACGGCAGCTCGTCGCGAAGGATCGGGAAATCGCTGCTCTACAGGCTCGCAACGATGAGTTGACACGACAGCTTACGCTGTTGCGTGAAACAGGGATCAATCAGGACGCTGTAACAGGCGGTAACACTGGCACCGGAATCGTCCCTGGGTCCGATGGGAGCACGGGACAGGATGGCACCAGCACAACCGGGACCGTTACGGACGGTAACACGGTAACAGGAGGCGACAGGCAGTCGGACCCGACAACCCCAGTGCAGCCAGGCACTCCCGATGTTCCTGTTACGCCAGACGGGCCGGACGATGGCGGCGACGACGATGACAGCAGTGGTGGCGATGACGACGGCGGCGAGGACGGCGATGATGACGCTGACGGCGGCGGTGATGACGACGGCGATGATAACGACGATGGGGATGACGATGGCGACGATGGGGATAATGACGCCGATGGGGATGACGGCGGCGACGATAGCGATGATGAGGACGGCGATGGGGATGATGACGCCGATGGGGATGGGGATGGGGATGGGGATGGGGATGGGGATGATGACGCCGATGGGGATGACGATGGCGACGATGACGGCGGCGGCGATGAGGATGGCGACGATGACGACGATGCCGGGGATGACGACGATGCCGGGGATGACGACGATGGCGATAGTGACGACGATGATGATGCGGACGATGATGGCGACGACGGAGATGATGACGATGACGACGACGGAGATGGTGACGATGGTGGGACTGGCGGGGGGATAGGATCTCTCCGGAGACAGCGGGATCAAGCGGTCGCGATGGTGGCGGAACTGCGCGCACTGGTCGAGGAACTGAGACTGCGCGTGACGGTGCTTGAGGGTCGATCTGAAGTGCTCCAGACACAGTTGGATCGATGGAGCGCATTGAATGATTCAGCGCTTCCTACAGCGGCGAACGCAGCAGG
>WBZP01006567.1_pt1 | contig 11485 bp, 8 predicted proteins | sample 5204301 | NCBI WGS metagenome assembly WBZP01 (sample SAMN12412401, study PRJNA552823) | activated sludge metagenome | isolation source: activated sludge from nitrification reactor of wastewater treatment plant... | place: USA: Pennsylvania | collected 2017
CATTATCATTGGCATCAATAGCCAACGACAATCCGAAATCATTATTTAGTCCGCCACCAGACTTTGCCCAAATAGTGTTGCCGTTCTTATCAAATTTGGCAATAAAAAAATCTTGATTTCCGATGGAAGTAAGGCTCAAATTGCCAACCGACATAGTACCCGAAAATCCACCTGTAATATAAATATTGTTGTCGCTGTCAAGTTTTACGGCATAGGCTCCGTCGTCATTACTGCCCCCACCAACGGCAAACGGCTTGATTGCTGGATTTGGACTACTCTTTTGGTTGATACACCCCCAACTTTGTCCCGAATACTCTCTTAAACAATCGTGAGTTGTGTCATACGCCAAATCGCCCTTGTTGGGGGGTGGTAAAGCCAAAATAGCCGCATAACTGATTCGAGGATAAGTAACCGTAATGATATTGGGTTTTATACCCGAAGGGGTTATCGTAAAACTTTGTGCAAGGCTACTGATGGAAATCAGCTGTATGCCAATTAATGCCAAGAAGAGTTTGAGTTTCATTTGAGTACCGATTTGGGGCTGTTTTCTTATAAACCAAACTTTATTCCGCCACCATATTGTATGGGCGAAGCATTGACGATTCCGAGTGAAACGTTTACAAACGCAATCATCTTTGGGGATATAAAATAATTTACACCCGCATTGCCAATTACTCTAAGCCCAGTATTTGGGTCTTTTGAACGGTCACGTTCTTCGGTAGCATTTTTATCTTTAAATGAGTTGTACCCACCCGAAACTCCAACAAAAGGGTCAATAGAACCTAAATGAAGTAGATTACAAAGATGAAGTGTGGCATCGCCACCAAAATAGAATGTTCGGTATAATGAGCTTGTAGCTATTGATGTACTTCCGCCAACACTCAGATAATCGGTAACACCGTATTCGGCAAACAAGGTGACTGATGTGGAAGTGCTTGAACCAAAATTTACATTTCCTCCTAAATATTTACTTCCTTTTCTAAATGAACTTTCAGGCACGTTCCCTTTATTTTTGTCATTTTTTTCTTTATTTCCGCCCAAACTACTGAGTTTATTAAGAGGCGATGACGTTGGTATAAGACTTTGTTTGGTTTTGGAAGATGTTTGTGTAGGTTTTGTTTGTGCGAATACACCGAATAATGATAAAATTAAGACCGTTGTTAAGAATGTTTTGATTGAAGTTTTCATGACCACACAAGGTTTGTTTATTAATTTGATAGGTCAAAATTAGCTTTTGGCAGAAGGCTCTATTGTGAGGTCTTATATTCGGGCTATCTTTTAAAACATTCGGCTAAGTTTAATTGATATTTGGTTGGATTCTGAATATTAGCAAAGCCAAAGTTTATCTTTTATTTTAAATCCATTTTATACTTTATTACTCTTGCTCAATATTTTAAAATTTTAGAATAAAGCTATAATATCGTTGTAGAAAACCTGAATATTCTGATATACTGGTTTCCAAATATTAATTATTCAGCTTCAATTTTTCTATTAACAAATTTACTTTTCTTAAAAAGGTCAAAAAACAGTCAGAAGCGGCAAATTGATAAGAATATTTTAAGATTATTTAATAATAGCTTTGTCATAACTAAATAACATAATTTTTTCTTGTAATTATCATATAAAAATTCCATCTTAGTAGAAACAATCCACTACACAGCCATTAACTTACCAAAAAGACAATAGAATATTATTGAAATTAAATTGAATCTCTATAAACACTTTTTTTGAAAACCATTTTACTCAACCTCTATGAAAAACAAATATTCTATTCAAACATCCTTTAGTTAAGGTGGTTAAGGTGGTTCATTCATCACTTATTTGGTAGTCCCTAATACCATACTTTCTGTTTGCTTATTTTTCGCTGGCTCACAACCCAGTTTCAAGTCCTTTTATTTCATTCCATCTATTCCAGCGTGTTCATGCCAGCATGTATGCAGGCTTCATTGCAAGTAAATGTGTTACCTCAACCTAAATTATTCAAACTCAATGACCAATTCTACTCAAAGAATTCACGTCAATCGGAAGCCCATACTTCTGCTATTGATGTTCATTTTTGCCTCATCCGTTGGTGCTTTTTCACAAAACATCAAAGGAAAAATTACTGATGCCCAAGGGCAAGCCCTTCCGGGTGTAAGTGTGGTTGTAAAAGGAACAACCAAAGGTAGTATCTCGGATGCCAATGGTAATTATTCGGTTTCTGCCGACAAAAACTCAAAAATCATTTTCACCTACATTGGCTACATAACTCAAGAAATTGATGCCAATGGCCGCTCTGTTATTGATGTTAGCCTCGAAACCGACGAACAAACACTCAGCGAGGTAGTTGTGGTGGGTTATGGTGTTCAGAAGAAAGAAACCGTTACGGGTTCTGTAACTACCGTAAAAGGTTCTGAACTTGTTAAATCTCCAGCGGTAAACCTTTCAAACTCAATCGCTGGACGTATGCCAGGTGTTGTTGCTGTAAACCGTAGTGGCGAACCGGGCTATGATGGTTCGGGAATCAGAATTAGAGGGTCAAATACTTTAGGAAATAACGATGCCCTTATTGTAATTGATGGAATTCCTGCACGTGCGGGTGGTTTTGACCGTCTAAACCCTGCCGATATTGAAACCATTTCGGTATTGAAAGATGCCTCGGCTGCTATCTATGGAGCAAGAGCTGCCAACGGTGTTATTTTGATAACTACCAAAAAAGGAAAAGAAAGCAAACCTGAATTATCATATTCATTCAATCAGGGTTATTCGCAGGCTACACAATTACCTAAATTGGCAAACGCCGCTCAATATACCGAAATGCTGAATGATTTAGATATTTATGGCCTTCCAGTAAGCGAGTGGTCGGCGGCTACTCAGGCTTATAAATCAACTGGTTCATATACACGCCCAAATGGTACGATTCGTAAAGCACCATTTTCACCTGATGATATGACAAAATATAAAGATGGCTCAGACCCGTGGGGACACCCTGACACGGATTGGTATGCAGCCGCTCTTAAAAATTGGTCGCCACAATCAAGACACAACCTTCAACTTACGGGTGGGTCTTCAAACGTAAAATATATGGCTTCGTTGGGGTATCAAAATCAAGATGCGTATTATAAAAACTCGGCAACAGGCTATGAGCAATATGATTTACGTATCAACCTCAATGCAAAAGTTAATAAATACATTGATTTGAATTTAGGTATGTTGGGAAGAGAAGAGTTTCGTTATTTCCCAACACAAAGTGCAGGAGCTATTTTCCGTATGTTGATGCGTGGAAAGCCACACCAACCAGCATTTTGGCCGAATGGTTTACCGGGGCCTGATATTGAAAACGGACAAAATCCTGTGGTTATCACAACAAACGCCACTGGATATGACCGTGATAAAAGAGATTATATTCAGACTAACGGACAGCTCGACATTAAGATTCCGGGTGTAGAAGGTTTGAAATTTACGGCAACGGCTTCGGTAGATAAATTGATTCGTAATACGAAAAGATGGACAACTCCTTGGACACTCTACGAGCGTGGTGTTGGATTTGAATCTGATGGTGTAACTCCAAAATTAATTGCAAGTAAGCGTGGACCAGCGGAACCAAACTTAAACCAAGGCGTTGAAAATACATTAAACATACTCTTGGGAGGTGTTTTTTCTTATGAAAGCAAGTTTAAAGACCACGGAGTAACGCTCTTGGCTGGTTCTAACCGTGAAACAGTTGAAGGTGATAACCTCAATGCTTATCGTAGATACTTTATCTCTCCATTTTGACGAAATACAAATTTGTATGAAGCTCCACCAACATTTAAAAAGAAATAATCTGGCTCTTGGTCATCATTTGTTCCACCACCGTAACCTGTTGCATATCCTTTTCTATCTACTTTTGTTGTCCATGAAGTCATTTCAAATTTACCTTCATCGGGTAATCCTCTCACAATTCTTGTAACTGTTGGAATACCAGTAATTTCCCAACCTAAGCCAGTCCATCCTGATACTTGATGTCCCCTAATACCTGAAGCATTATAATTTAGCCCTAAAGAAACGCTTAATTTCCCTTCTTGTAAACCATATAAAGGTACCCCAACCATCGGTGTACCTGTGTACTGATTGACCGAAATATCTTGCAAATAATTCGATTGGGAAATTTCGGGAGATGCAGTTGGATTAATGCCAGTAAAACTTGCATTTGCAGAATTAAGAGTAGGTTGTACACCACCCTTGGGAAGAACCATCTTTTGGATTGATTGTTTCGGCAATGGTGGATAGTAGGGCTTTAACTCTTTTCGTGTTGCTGTCTGGCTATATCCAAACATACTTAAACATAATAAACCCAGTAGTAAAGTAATGTGTTTCATGAATAATAGATTTAATCTTTGTGGATATACAAATCACACCTATATTTTGGATTCTTCCAAATCAAGTATCATTTATTTATTTTTCGGTATTTTACCACAATTCTTTCGACTCATCAGGTGTAACATCTGTTGGATTGTCAACCCAATTTAGACCAATATAAAATCCTTTACTATATATTGCAAAAACCCACTGAGGGCTCATATCTGTCAAAAAATCAAACTTTCGGTAAGATAAAACTCCGATAATTAGTCCAAATATTCCACCCCAAATTTGAAAACTGGGAATATCTTTGAATAGACCTGAAAAGAAAGTATAACCTAAGAATAGTGGTAAACCACACGTGTAAAAAACCAATGGGGCAAACAACACCCACCAGTAATTATGGTTGTTAACTTTCAAAGCGATGAGCATTCCTTTAAGAAAGAATACTAAACAATAGACTAAAGCAGTAAAAAAAAGTAACATTAGTCCAAAAATTAGCTTATGAAAATCAAATAATGGTGCGATAAAATAAGTGATAGCATATCCAGTAGCTACTAATGGAGAATAAAGAATTACTTGAAAAAGGAATTTTAAAAATAGCCATAAATAGATAAATGTTGTCTCAAGAATGGCAAAGACAAACCCAGAGTTGTTGTGATGGTAATTTTTCATAATCGCAGTAAAAAAAAGCGTGAACCGCTACTTACTCCGTTATAGAGGCTCTGGTAAGCCCATTCCACAAAGTAAAGCAACGCCCACGCATGACTGCGGGCGTTTAGCTTAGACTTTCTTGTGGAATTAAAAATTTACCAGATTTCTATAACAAGAACTTTAGCTAACGCAAATGAATATATTTAAATAATACTTTCCCTATAAAATTTTCATTAAATACTCGATGTTTTAAATTTTACACAAAAATGTGTAATGTTTCTTTTTATTCAATGTAAAATGAGAAATTTTTTCTTATTTTTAAATTAGAAAAGAAAAAATTTAGAGAAATAAAATGTATATAATCATGACAATATGTCACAACGAGGTGTTTTTTTAGATAATATACTGATTATAAGTACTTTACAATTGTAAACATTTAAAATTATCGCCGCCGCCCCCCTTCCTTTTTTTTAAATTTTAATTTGCTTTTTTGTTTTTTGTTTTTCCCTCTGAAAATCAAAAAAAATCACTTTTTCCACACCTATTAACACCTTAAATGAAAGACTACACAAGGATTTTTAGGGGAAAAGGCTTCCCATTTTGGTACCGAGCCGCCATTTGGATGACCGAATTTGGCGAAGTTTGTCCAATAAGTCATCATGGTTTCAGAAAGGGCCTCGTCGGTCGGGGTGCGATTTTGGTCGGCTGGATTAAGATTTCCAAACACAAAAGCCACATCTTGCCCATGAGGTGAGCCATAGCCATATTTTGGCGAACCAGCAGGATGCTCAGGGTGTTGATCGAGGTAATAATAGAATACTTTTTCTTTGGAAGTCTTGGCTTGCAGATTTGCCCAAGCCCAGGTTTGCCAACCAAAAGCGGCATCACGAGCAAGGTCACGGGCAGTTTTAGGCACATTGTTTTCGCCTACTGGATAGGCCTTTATCAAACTTTCTGCAAATTTTCCATAACGTTTTTGGGTACTTTCTATGTAATCTTTTGGCGTTTTTGGAGGTTGAAAACTCGCACCTTCATCTGAATTATAACCGATTAAAACGGGGATATGGTTGTATTTTCCTTTTTCATACAAAATGTGTTGGTCGTCAGGTACTACGTAACCATCCACAATAGGCCAGCCGCCAGGTTGCCCAAATCCGCCCGGGAGTTTTTCGGCTGGAATTGCTCTCATTTCGGCAAGTGATTTTGCTCCTGCCTTTTGCATAAATTCCACACCCTGGCTTTCTGCCAAAGACAATAATTTCATGTTTTCGCCCGGGTAAGTAGTCGTTCTATGTGGTCCAAATGAACCGCCACTTTGTGAAATTGCTCCGTGAAAAAGTCCTTTAGCCAAAGGTGAAGCACAAAGCATACTTACGGCAATTCCACCAGCCGATTCACCAAAAATGGTTACTTTATCAGGGTTTCCTCCAAATTGTTTGATGTTTTCTTGTACCCATTTCAATCCCGCAATCATATCCAAAAGTCCGTAGTTGCCGGAGGTTTTCTGAGAGGTTTCGGCACTGATTTCTGGGTGAGCTAAAAAGCCCAATTGCCCCACACGGTAAGCGATACTTACTAAAATTACGCCTTTTTTTGCCAAATTTTCACCATTTGAGACAGGCTCTGCAGTAGAGCCAAAGGCAAAGCCACCTCCATAAATCCAAACCAAGACAGGCAGATTTTCATTGGCAGATTTGGCCGGTGACCAAATGTTGAGGTACAAACAATCTTCACTTTTACCCGATGGTGGGTTTCCACCCTGAAAAGGAACAGGAGCAAATTTTGTCGTTTCTTTCACTCCCTCCCAGCTTTGGGCAAGTTGAGGGGCTTTCCAACGCAATTCACCTACTGGCGGAGCTGCAAAAGGAATTCCTTTGAAAACTGCCAGGCCATTTTCTATACTTCCCTGAACCAAACCTTGTTTTACTTTAACCGTTCCGCTGATTTGAGCAAAACTTAAGAATGGAGTAAGGAATAATACAAAGAGTTTAATGTTTTTTATTTTTTTCATAATTGTCATATTTACAATAAGTTATTTCTTTTCATCCAGTCAAATAGTGGCTCTGTCCAGCTTTTGTGACGGAAAATAAATCCATGATCTCCTTTAGGATAAATGTGCATTTCGACTTCGACTTTGTTTTTTCTGAGGGTTTCGAAATATGAGATGCTATTATCGACATCGACCACTTTATCGTCGGCAGCATGGGTAAGCCAGGCGATTGGGGTATTAGCTTTTACCTGTAATTCATTAGAAAATAAGTCCTTGTCTTCCTGCGAAGGTGTTTTTCCAATCAAAGCATCACGAGAACCACCATGGGTAAGAGCGTCTTGCATCGAAATCACCGGATATACGAGTACTTGAAAATCAGGCCTCAGATTTGTGTTTTCGGAATTGGCGATATAGGATTTTTCAAAATGAGTAGCTGCCGTACTCGCCAAATGCCCACCTGCACTAAAGCCCATCACTCCGATTTTATTTTTGTCGATTCCGTATTTTTCAGCGTTTTCCCTTAAATATTTGATAGATTGCTGTACATCCTGCAATGGACCGATTCTTTTGTCATCCATGATTTCATCGCTTGGTAAACGATATTTCAAAACAAATACTGAGATTCCTTTTTCAGCCAAAGTTTTGGCCGTACCAAGACCTTCTCCGTTATACACGATCACAGCATAACCACCGCCTGCTATAACAATTACTGCTGTACCATTTGGTTTTTCAGGTTTGATGTATTCAAGGGTGGGCATTGTCACATTACGGTACATTCCCCGGTCAAATGTCTCGGCTTTTTCAGTGAGTTTTGCACCGGGCACACTTTTAGGATAAAGAATTATTTTTTCCTGCGAAAAAGCAGAAAATCCCAAAAGAAGGGTAAAGAATAGGATAAGATTTTTTTTCATATTAGAGGTTGATAAATTTTATAGTTATTGATTTTCAGTGACTTGTGTAGTGTTGTTTGTGGGGACACAAACAACGGCTGACACAAACATTGGCTTTGCATTTTTTTTATTTTTTTGAAAATTCTAACAATGCCTCCGCATATCTTTTACCAAATTCCCTGACTCCTTCAGTGGTAAAATGAAGTTTATCAGGCACAGCTGGAATTCCTTTTGAAGAAACTACGATTGCCTTTGGAATCGATTGCGGAAGTGTCGCAATGATTTCATTATGTACAGCACATTTTCCTCCCTGGTCGGCGTTTACCACCTCGCCAGCAATCAATGGAATGGAGTTCGGAGCAAGATTTAAATCATTCAGTAAGTCATCATATATTTTTTTAACTTTTGCAGGCCAGGTTTTATCTCCCGTATTTGATTCTCCCTGATGCAGCAATATGCCCTTTATGACCCCTTCTTTCTGAGCAATTTTAGCCATTTCTACCAATCTTTGATAAGGATTTCCACCATAGGCATCCGCCATTTTTATCATCCAGGGGCGTTCAGCTGCCGATGTATCCAGATAGGTTTTGTATTTTTCTTTATCAAAGATCTCAATTTTACTACCAGCCACAGCCACATGTACCAGCCCCAATGATTGTTTCTTTTTCATTGATTTCAGCATCGTTCTGCCAAAATAATCGGCGGGCGAAAGTCCGGTTTTACATCTGCAAAGAGGTGGCTTGGCTGTGTACCATTTGCCTTTTTCTCTACCTAACTCAGGGCAATCTAAAGCCTCCAGTATTTTGAAACGACTATCAATATCTACTGTATCCTGAGCCTGGATGCGACCTGCCCCTTCCATATTGGACTGCCCAATACACAGGTAAATATGGAAATTTTTGTTTTGAGCAAATGTTTGGAGTGTTAAAATGAACAGTCCGAATACCAATAAATTTCTTTTCATAATTTTAAAAAATTACCAGGTTAACTGAATTAATGAAACGCCCTGCTGAGGCAATTCAAAATTTATATTTGTTGTATTATTTTTAATATTTTTCCATTCGGGAGAACTTAATAACGCTAATTGCCCTGATTTTTCCAGTTCTTTAAATTGTCCCTGAGTCACCCTTTGCGGGCTTTCTATTGCTTTCCATTTTTCGAAGGAATTACTATGGTTTTCATCTACTCTATAGTGATGAAGGAGGGCTTTCCCATTTTTTAAGCCATCGATTTTTAGGTTTACTGAATTGCTTGTTCCCAACTGATTGAGATCGTGATAATTCCAAACCAATATCCAGACTGAATTACCTTCCTTCGAAGCCAATGCATTTACATCATTTTGGATCCTCACCCCGTTTTCAATGATATGATTTGCATTTATTCCATTTTCAGTATTGACCAAAATTCTTTTCCCCTGCATGATACCCAACATTCTGAACACATTTAATATGGGTTTGTCAATACCGTTGGTGGCCAGATCTCTGTATCCCGCAAACCATTCCTGATCCTCGAATTCAAACGACCAGCTTACTGCACCTTTGAGGTTTATTTTTTGCTGGTCCATTAATTCATAAATTCTCGCAAAAGAGGCAGCTGTATAACTGGAATACATAGTGCCGTTTCGGTAGGCATATTTAGGTTCTCGTTTTTCGGAACAAGCCGCACAACCTTCCGGGTCACATTCTCCGATGATAACAGGAATGTTTTTGAGTTCAGGATAGGAATTTATCGCTTCAAAACCACTCTTAATATCTTTGAGTTGAGCACCCATGTTCATGGTGACTTTCCCATTTAACAGTTCAGGGGCACCTTTTGCATGAAACCCGATGTATTGAAGGGGTGTTCCGATCTTTCCTGTTGCATAATTTTTGCCTTTGAGGCAATGCTCTATAAAACCGGTAAGATATTTATAGCCTTTTTCGTTTCTTGGGCTGGTCGTGTGAGGACCGCCAATGGTACATTCAGGACAAGCTTTTTTTAGACCATCTGCAGCAAAATCATATAATTTGCAATATTCTTCAAAAGTACCCGACCAATAGGGAATATCTGGCTCATTCCATACTTCCCAAAGCCAGCTTTGCACTTCTTTTTCACCATATCTTTCCACCGAATGTTTAACCCATTGATACACCAGTTCCCTCCATTTGTCATAGTCTTTTGGTGGTGCTGTCCAGCCCGTCCAGAGTTCTCCCCCTTTATTCCAGTAGTGCTCGTAGGGTTCAGGTTTTGAAGAAAGGTCTTTGGGCATAAACCCGATTTCCATGAGAGGTTTCATTCCCAGGTTTATATAGGTGTCCACGATCGAATCTACCGTTTTCCAGTTATAAACCGGCCGACCATTGGCATCTTCTTTATAGGCGTCGGTAAATCCCCATTTCAGGTCGGGTCCGGGGCTGTTTCCTTTGCTGGTCAGTAAATTATGAGCTCTTACATAAACCGGAACAGGACTGAGTTGCTGTAATTCTTTTAGCAATTTTTTGCCGTTTTCCCGTGTCGTATAATTGGGCTCATCATACCCAAAAAATGCCCAGAAGGGTTTCATTTCCCCAATTGGCTTTTCAGCATTTACATTGATATTCACAACCTGAGCATAGATTGCACTCATTGTAAATGCCTTAATTGCAATCAGTTTTAAAAATCTTCCGGCCATTTTTTTTGTTTATTTTCTTAAATGATAAATCTTAAATTATTCAAATTTTATCCAATCGACTTCAAATTTCGAATCCGAATTTGACTTCACTATGATATCATTTTTACCACTTAACTTACCTTTGGCCTCAATTTTCACCACATTCCAATCTCCAGATGCTGGAAGGGATTTACTGATTACGGTTTTATTTTTAGCATTAAATACTTCTACCGAAACCTGACTATTTTTATCAGACAAGTATTTAATAGTCAAATATTTTGGTTTTTTTGTGAATGAAACCGAATTGTAACGAATCCAGGAATTTTGACCCGAAAAAATGGTTTTCCAGCCCATAAATTTATTGGTGGTATCAAGAAAAGCAATTGAGGTATTTTCAGTACTAATGTGACTAAATCTGTCGATTTGGATTTCCGAATTCGCATCAGTTAGGCCTACGCCTCTCAAGGTAGGAATCACTTTTTGGATTGTTCCGTCAGGATTGAAAAACAATGAATCGGCCCTTATTGAACGGGCTTTGTCAAAAGCAGGCGATAAATCATTGTGATGATAAAAAAGCAGCCATTGTCCCTTAAACTGAACAATTGACTGGTGGTTAGTCCAGCATCCGGTGGGCGATTCATCCATAATCACGCCTGCCATTTTGAATGGTCCCAGAGGATTGTCACTCATAGCATATTCAAGTCGCTCGATGGTGTTTTCGACATGTGGGAAAGTAAGGTAATACATGCCGTTTCTTTCAAAAACAAACGGACCTTCTTTCAGTCCTTTTTTAGGTAAATCACCCAAAATCTTAACATCAGAATCCAATTCGACCATGTTTTCTTTGAGTTTGGCACCGTAAATATTGCCTGCCGACCAATAAATATAGGCCTGCCCATCTTTGGCAATCATTACGCTGGGGTCAATGCCTCTGACTTTGGCAATAGGATTTTCTTCTGGAACGAAAGGACCTGTAGGAGAATCAGCAATGGCTACGCCAAT
>WBZP01006568.1_pt1 | contig 11484 bp, 11 predicted proteins | sample 5204301 | NCBI WGS metagenome assembly WBZP01 (sample SAMN12412401, study PRJNA552823) | activated sludge metagenome | isolation source: activated sludge from nitrification reactor of wastewater treatment plant... | place: USA: Pennsylvania | collected 2017
GCTCGAGGAAACGGTACTCAAGCCAGAGGAAAAGCGCGTGGAAACCTTCAGCTTCCCGACACCGAAGGACACCAAGACGTTCGACGTCGAGGCCGTGCTCAGTTACGCGCCGGTCACCGGACCGGCAACGTTTCTGCAGCGCATTGAAGCGGAGTCCTCCAAGGGCGCCCAGGATCCTGTGTTCCAATCCATTCCCATCGCCAAGTTCAGCGAAAATATACCGGTCGCTAAATAGCGTTCACGGAGCAGCCGCGTCAGTCGAAACGTGTGAAGAGGTCGGAGGGAAGATCTCTGTGGCGTCGTCCTGCGTGTAGGTTCTGCGCGTGACGTCGTAAGGATTATTCCGAGATGATGCTGGAACCAGGGGACTTCATCTTGAAGATCTGAATGGCACTGTAGATGCCTTTGGCCGGGTGGTTCAGGATGAGGCGCGAGTTCGTGATGTGCGTATCGATCAGTTCGTACTGCCCGCCGCTATAGTACACATCGCAATCGTCGATCTCACAATTCTTATACACGTGATTGTCGAGAGACAGCTTCGCTTTGCTGAACTTCTGCTGATCGACCAGGATATATTCCGGCGCAAATCCCATCGTGTACTCCTGAACTCGCGCGCACTATAACAAAGTCGACCCCCTTCCGTAAACCGCGCGCGGCGCGGCTTCACCTCCTGTTCCGCCATCTTTCATCTTGATCCGTCTCTGGTGCCGCTATAGAATGGCGCCACTTTCCTCTATTAAGCAGCCGTGTCAGTTGTCGGGCATGCGGCGGTTCTTCCCGCCGCACAATCAGTCCGCGATGGGTTCAAGCCACGGAGCATCTGTGACATTCATCGACCGTTGCACGTGATCGCGTCATGTTCACGGCGGGTATTCACCGAAACACGTCAGCTGGATTCTCAGTTTCACCATTCTGTTAACAGGAGGAGAACACTGTGAGCGACTCAGCGATTGTGACCTTTGCTCTGGTTGCGGCCGTGGCCGGTATTGCCTATGGTCTGTATCTCGCGATGTGGGTGTTCAAACTGAACGCCGGCAATGCGAAGATGCAGGAGATTTCAAAAGCCATTCAGGAGGGCGCAGGTGCCTACATGAACCGTCAATACAAGACGGTCGGCGTGGTGGCGTCCGTGCTCTTTGTTTTGTTATGGGGAGCCGGGGCCGTCTCGGATAAGTTCGGGATGTTAACGGCAATCGGATTTTTGATCGGGGCCGGGGCGTCGGCGCTTGCCGGCTATGTCGGGATGATCATTGCGGTGCGGGCGAATGTGCGGACTGCGCAGGCTGCGCACGACGGCATGAATGCGGCCCTGACGGTCGCGTTCCGTGGCGGGGCGGTCACGGGTTTGCTGCTGATCGGGCTCGGGCTGTTGGCGATTACCAGTTTCTATACCATCGCGACCCAGTTTGCGGGGCAGGAAAAGGCGATTCATGCCTTGCTCAGTCTCGGTTTCGGCGGCAGTTTGATCTCCGTATTTGCGCGCGTCGGCGGCGGAATTTATACCAAAGCCGCGGATGTGGGCGCGGATCTTGTTGGAAAAGTCGAGGCGGGCATTCCGGAGGATGATCCTCGTAATCCGGCGGTTATCGCCGACAACGTGGGGGACAACGTCGGCGATTGCGCGGGCATGGCGGCCGATTTGTTTGAAACCTACGCGGTCACGACTGTGGCGGCGATGGTGCTGGCGTTTACGATGTTCAAGGGTGTCAGCGCGCCGATTCTGTATCCACTTGCGTTGGGCGGCGTCACGATTTTTGCCACGATCATCGGCATTTTGTTCGTGAAGGTCAGTCCGGGCGGCGAAATCATGCCGGCGCTCTACAAGGGCTTGTTTGTTGCCGGGGGAATTGCCGCCGTAGTGTTCTTTCCGATCACCTCGAAGATCATGGAGGGAGTCGGGGGCGTCAGCGGCATCAGTTATTATCTGGCGGCTTTGATGGGACTGGTGGTGACCCTGGCCTTGGTGTTTATTACGGACTACTATACCTCCAAGGAATATGCGCCGGTGAAGGACATTGCGAAGGCCAGTGAGACGGGGCATGCCACCAATATCATCGCCGGTCTGGCGGTGGGTATGCAGTCGACGTCGGCGCCGGTAGTGGTCATCGGCGCGGCGATTCTCGGCAGTTATTGGATTTGTGGAGGGGCGGCATCGGGTGGGTTGTACGGCGTCGCAGTGGCGGCAGTGTCGATGCTGTCCATGGCCGGAATTGTGGTCGCGATCGACGCCTTCGGGCCGATCACCGACAATGCCGGCGGGATCGCCGAGATGGCGCATCTCGGGAAGGAAGTGCGCGACATTACGGATCCGCTGGATGCGGTCGGCAACACGACGAAGGCGGTGACGAAAGGTTATGCAATCGGTTCGGCCGGACTGGCGGCAGTGGTGCTGTTTGCCGAGTTTGCTCGTGAAGTGGCCAAAGGTACTCAAGCGAGCACCTTCGACTTGTCCAATCCATCGGTGCTGGTGGGGCTCTTCCTGGGCGGGATGCTGCCGTTCATCTTCGGCGCCCTGTGCATGAAAGCAGTCGGACAGGCGGCTGGGCTAGTTGTGGAAGAAGTCCGGCGTCAGTTCCGGACGATCAAAGGCATTATGGAAGGCACCGGAAAGCCGGAGTACGGCACCTGCGTGGATATCGTGACGCAAGCGGCGATCCAGAAGATGATGATTCCCGGCCTCATCCCGGTCGTGGCCCCGATCCTGGTCGGGGTCATTCTTGGACCGCAGGCGCTGGGTGGTGTGCTCGTCGGCAGCATCGTCACCGGCCTCTTCGTGGCGATTTCCATGACGAGCGGCGGTGGCGCCTGGGACAATGCCAAGAAGTATATTGAGGAGCAGGGATTAAAGGGTACGGACACGCACAAGGCCGCGGTGACCGGTGATACGGTCGGCGATCCCTACAAGGACACAGCCGGGCCGGCGATCAACCCGATGATCAAGGTCATTAACATTGTCGCCTTGCTGATTGTCTCCTTGATCGTGAAATAGTCGGATGGTGAGGTCCCTCCGACTTCGCTCTCGCGATATGTGAACGCATGGATTCTGACACTGGCCTGGGTTCCGTGAGGAGGCTTCATGTTTCGCCGCTCGGCTTGACGCGTTCGAGGACCCTAGAGTAAGGTGACAATGGTAGGTCGTTCGAACGCTTCGGATGAACTGGAGGTGCTCCGATGGAGAAACAGGAGAGGAGACCGGAATCCAGAAAAGAGTCCCACGCCAAAGAAGAGGTCAAGCCGAACCCGAAAGTCGTTGAGTCGGGGAAGAAGATGAAAGAGGACATCGACAAACTGGTCGATGAAATCGATGACGTACTTGAAAAGAATGCCGAAGAGTTTGTGAAGAATTATGTGCAAAAGGGAGGGGAATAGCCCCTCCCTTTTTTTCTGCTCCGCCGGTCCCTTCCGTCACTACCAGAGTCTCCGTCCAGTCTTTGTAGGACCCATCACTCGCCAACCAGCACCATTCGCAGGGCCGGACGGAGCCCGGTTTGACAAAGGTGGGGTGAGTCGATACCATTCCCCTTACTTCTCAGTAACTTCCGAATGCTTCAGCAATAGACAGAGGGTGCATGCAGCAAAAATTGTGGGTGTTCCGCCCGTTTGATACGGCCTTACAGAGCAATCTGTCGAGGATGCTGTCCATTTCGCCCGTGACCGCTTCCGTATTGCTCGCGCGTGGGGTCACGACTGCCGATGAGGCGAACCGCTGGATGTCCAGCGCACAGGATGGGCTTCACGATCCGTTTTTGATTCCCGACATGGAGCTGGCTGTTGAGCGGCTCCACCTGGCCCTCTCTCGTCAGGAGCGCGTGTGTTTCTATGGGGATTATGATGTGGACGGGGTCTCTGCGACGAGTCTCTATCTGTCATTTTATCAAGGGCTGGGAGGAAACGGCCGCGGATACATTCCTCACCGGGTGCGCGAAGGGTACGGATTAAACGAAGGCGCGATCCGGAGGTTGGCGGAGGAAGGGATTACCTTGCTGGTCACCTCTGACTGCGGGACGACGTCGCATCATGAAATCGCCGTCGCCAAGGAACTCGGTATGGACGTGATTGTGACGGATCATCATCAAACCGATGCGACGATGCCTGCCGCGCTCGCCGTGCTCAATCCGCACCGGCGCGACGCGGTGTATCCGTTCAAAGGGCTCTGCTCTGCGGGCCTGGCCTATAAGGTGGTCTCGGCCTACCAGCGCCGGTATGGGTCCGGTGAGGTTGATCCGGAATCCTGCCTGGATCTGGTGGCCCTGGCGACGGTGGCCGATATCGTGCCGTTGCAAGACGAGAATCGTATCTTGGTGCGGGAGGGGCTGACGCAGATTAATCGCGGCGCCCGTTGCGGAATCCGTGCGCTCAAGCAAGTGGCCAGCATTGCGAAAGCCTGCACAAGTGAAACCATCGGGTTTCGACTGGGCCCCCGGTTAAATGCAGCGGGGCGGTTGGATCATGCGATGCTCTGCGTGCAACTGCTTACGACCGAATCTGACCGGGAAGCGATGCAGATTGCCGAACAATTGGAACAGTTAAACCGGCAGCGCCAGCAAATTGAAGAAGGCATTACCGCGGAGGCGACGGCTTCTCTGAAGCTGAATGAAACGGCGGCGGCAATCGTGCTGGGTTCGCGTGATTGGCACCTGGGTGTCGTGGGAATTGTTGCTGCCAGATTGGTGGATCGTTTTCACCGGCCGAGCATCGTGATCGCCGTGGATGAGAAGGGGATCGGCAAGGGCTCCGCGAGAACGATCGAGGGCTTCGATCTGTATCAGGGCTTGTCGCAATGCCGTGACCTGTTGCAGGCCTTCGGCGGCCATCCGAGCGCTGCAGGGTTGACCATCCAGGAGTCGAAATTGGATGAGTTTCGCCGACGATTCTCCGACGTAGCGGCGCAATGGGCCACCGGGACCCGTACCATGCCGACGTTACATGTTGATGCGGAAGTGAATCTGACGGATGTGAATTTCGATTTGATTCAGGAGCTTGAATCCTTGCATCCCTTCGGCGCGGGGAATCCGGAGCCGACCCTGGCTGTTCGGGGCCTCGATGTCGTGGAGGCGCGAGTCGTCGGCGAGAAGCATCTGAAGTTGCGCGTCCGACAAGGTCGCTCGTTTATTTTCGATAGTATTGGCTTTCGCATGGGATCATTTGAAGACCTTGGCCTCAAGGCCGGCCGCCCGGTAGATCTGGCCTTCAGTCCGGAGCGGAATCATTGGAACGGCTACGATCGCGTGCAGTTGCGTATCAAGGCGCTCCGTATGAGCGGTGAGGTGTCATAGGTATGCCCCACGAGACGGTGACAGAGCTCGATCAATTGATCGAGCGGGTCAAGAGCTATAACGTCGAGGCGGATCTGGACCTCGTACGTCGGGCCTATGATTTTTCGGCCAAAGCCCACGAAGGACAGATGCGCCGGTCGGGCGAACCCTATTTCCGGCATCCCCTGGCGGTGGCCGGCCTGTTGACTCACCTGAAGACGGACGTGACGGCCATTGTGGCCGGGCTCCTGCACGACACGCTGGAAGATACACTAGCAACTCCGCTGGAGTTGGAGCAGCGATTCGGAAAAGACGTCGTGCATCTCGTTGATGGTGTGACCAAGATCGGCAAGATCACCTTTCGGAACTATGAGGAAAAGCAGGCGGAAAATTTCCGTAAGATGGTGTTGTCGATGGCGGATGATATCCGCGTCGTCCTCATCAAGCTGGCGGACCGGCTCCACAACATGCGGACCCTTGAGTATCTCAGCGAGGGGAAGCGGCGGCAGATCGCCCAGGAGACGCTGGAAATTTATGCCCCGCTGGCTAATCGCCTGGGGATCGGCTGGATCAAGAACGAGCTCGAAGACCTGTGCCTGAAGCATCTCAAGCCGGACGTTTATGAACTGCTGCGGGTGCGCGTGGCCAAGCGCGACGAAGACCGGCAGCAATACATTGTGGAGGTCATCGACATGGTCAAGAAGGCCATGGTCGAGGCCGGCCTGCAAGGGGAGGTTTCCGGACGGCCGAAGCATCTGTACGGCATCTACCAGAAGATGGAGAAGCAGTCGATTTCGTTTGAGGAGGTGTACGACCTTGCGGCGCTCCGCATCATCACCGACATCAAGATGAACTGTTATGCGCTGCTCGGCGTCATCCACTCGCTGTGGCGGCCGCTGCCGGGCCGCTTCAAGGACTACATCGCGATTCCGAAATCCAACATGTATCAATCGCTGCATACCACGGTGGTGGGACCCAAAGGCGAGCATGTGGAGTTTCAAATACGCACGGAGGAAATGCATCGCGTCTCGGAGCAGGGCATTGCCGCACACTGGAAATACAAAGAGCATGGCCGTATCGACGAAAAAGACGGGAAAGTGTTCAGCTGGCTACGCCAGTTTGTGGAGTGGAACCAGGACTTACCGGACAATCGCCAGTTTATGGACTCCGTTAAGCTGGACCTCTTCCATGATGTCGTCTATGTGTTTACCCCCCAGGGCATGGTGAAGGAGTTACCCAAGGGCTCCACGCCGGTGGACTTTGCTTACTCGGTTCATACGGAGATCGGAGACCATTGCGTTGGAGCCAAAGTGAACGGGAAGATCGTTCCGCTTAAGCATATGATGGAAAGCGGAGACATGGTCGAGATCCTGACGGCCGCCAACCAAACGCCTCACCGGGACTGGCTGAAGTTCGTCCGCACGTCACGCGCGAAGACGAAAATCAAGCACTGGATCAAGGCTGAGGAACAGTCTCGCAGTATCGAGATCGGCAAGCGGTTGTTGGAGGCTGAGTTCCGGCGGCATGGGCTGGCCCCGGCGCAGATGATGCGATCAGAGCAACTGCTGGCCGTCGCGAAACAGGTAGGATATGAGACGCCGGAAGAATTGGCTGCTGCCGTCGGGTTCGGTCATGTGCCGACTTCTCAGGTGATGAGTAAAATCGTCCCGCCCGGGCCGGCCGGCAGTCAGATCGTTGCGCCGGAAGCGCCGGCGCCGCAGAAACCGGTGACCGGCCGGGCCGATGATACGGGCGTGCAGGTGAAGGGCGCACGGGATCTGCTGATGCAGCTCTCCCGCTGCTGCAATCCTGTGCCGGGCGACCGCATTTTGGGTTATATCACCAGGGGGCGCGGGCTGACGATTCATACGGTCGATTGCCCCAACTTGGAAGCCTTGGACTATGACAGGAACCGGTTGGTTGAAGTGGAGTGGGACCACTCCACGCCCAGCACCCATTCCGTGAAGGTGTCGGTGATTGCCGTGGATAAGACCGGGGTGCTGGCGCACGTCTCAACGGCCATTGCGGAATGCCAGGCGAATATCAGCCGGGCTGAAATTACGACCCGCGAGGATCGAAAGGCGATGCTGGATTTTATCGTTGAGGTTGTGGACACGGCCCATCTGTCGCGAGTATTCAAAGCGATTGAAAAGGTTGATGGGGTGATCACTGTGCGTCGAATGCGTTCCTGGCAGGAACGTGCCTAGTTTGAGAGGTATCTCCATTCCATTCCCCCTCTGTCAGGTGAGACCCGCATGAGTGTGGGGGCCCTGGTCGCTACCGTGGTTGCCATTCTGGCTTGCGCAGCCGCGATCTTGATCGGTCTGACGTACCTGTTTGCCAGGCGCAACAAGCCGGCGCCTCCGTTGCCGTTCTATGCCGGTGGCGTGGGCGTTTTTTTCGTCATTGCATCGCTGGTCGGTCACAGTGACCTGGTGAGCCATCTCCCTCACCTTGTCAGGGCTGGCCTCGATGTGGCGGCCTGGCTCGGTGCGTCTTTCTTTCTCTTCACGATCCTTGATGCCCTGGTTATCGGCGAATGGCTGATCGAGCGGGGGCAGCGATACATTCCCGATATCGTCAGGCACTTACTCATCGGCGCGGAGGTTGTGGCCGCCGGAGTGCTCATTCTCTGGTTGGTCATGGGTATCAACCTCGTGGCGCTGGTGGCATTGCCCACGGTCGCAGCGGCGATGATCGGCGTGGCCCTGAAGGATACATTGACGAGGTTTTTTTCCGGAATCGAACTCGGGAAGATCGTGAAGGTCGGAGATTGGATCACGGTGCTTGATCGGGAGGGTATCGTCACCCATATCGGTATGGAGCATGTGAGTCTGTTGACTCGTGCCAACGACCTGGTGTCGTTGCCCAATGATCTGGTAATTCAAAGCGGGGTGACGAATTTTACCCGGCCGACCACGACACATTTCTGCAATGTCTTTGTCGAAGCCGCCTATCGAACCCCGCCCGAGCAGGTCTGTGCCACGTTGCTTGAAACGGCGGCGGCAGTGGCTGGTGTGCTGCCGGATCCCAAGCCGTCTGCGCTGGTCACTGCGTTTAATGAATCAGCCATTCAATATCGCATCAAGTTTCCGATCGGAGATTTTTCGCAGCGCGACCTGATTGAGAGTGCGATGCGTACGTATATCTGGCATGCCTTTGCTCGCAAAGGGATTGAAATTCCATTTCCGCAACGTGTGGTGCATCAGACCACTGACGCAGATGATGTGTCACATAGTCATACCGTAGAACGGATCAGTGCACAGTTGACGGCGATCGATTTTCTGGCAACGCTCGATACCAAGCAACTTGAAGTGCTGGCCAAAGGTGCGCGATGGGAGTTGTACTTGCCCGGCGAGCGGGTTGTTCGTCAGGGAGATCCGGGCGAGGTATTGTACGTCATTGTAACCGGCAGAGCCGATGTCCGCCTGGAGCAGGGGGGCCTCAGTTCTACGGTCACCACGCTTGAGCCTGGAAAGTTCTTCGGGGAGATGTCCTTGCTGACCGGCGAGCCACGTTCGGCGACGGTCGCGGCTGTGACCGAGTTGACGGTCATTGCTGTAGGAAAGGCGGCCTTGCTGCAGGTATTTCAGGAAGATCACCGGCTGATTGAACGGATCGGCGAAGTTGTCGCTCGTCGACAGGCCGCGACGGCTGCAGCCAAAGCGCAATTGTCTCGTGATGCGGCAGCCCTTTCAGTCGTCACGCATACGCGATCGCTCGTGGAGCGTATTCAGAGTTTTTTCTGGGGGGCGCGCAGGGGGCAGTGATCAGTGAGAAGAATGGCTAGGGCTGCTTAAAGCTCAGTTTCATGCCGCGTTGAAGCTGCAGCGCGGCAGCGCGGCCCCCGCCGAGTTCGAGAACGTACAGCGCACCTTCCTCGGAGTGGTATTGAGGGCAGCCGTCGTCCTGTCTGGTGCAGATGGGAACGTTGCGTTCTATGTGAACGATCGTTTTCTTGGCATCCATCCAGATGATGTCGAGCGGGATCTTGGTGTTTTTCATCCAGAATGTCCAGGGCTGGGCGTCGCCAAAAATGAATAACATACCGCGGTCATCGGCGAGGTGTTCGCGAAACATCAGTCCCTGCGCGCGTTTCAGCGCCGTATCAGCCAATTCTGCTTGGATCAATGTGCCGGTCGGGGTTTTGACCGTAATGAGTGTTTCGGCCGGCTGATCAACGGCCCAACTTAAACAGGTCAGAGCCAGTATTCCGAAGCCCCATAGGCATCCTGTCACGCACGTCAGAAAAGTCGGAAACTGTAGGTTGTCACGATAACGGATTGGTTGGTTCATGGCCGCATCCTAACGAGCTGATGGTGAGCCGTCAAGGTGGCGAACCCGTTTGGCAATACGGTGGCAGGCCGTCTTGCAATTCCGCTGGCCCCTATGCCATCCTCCTCGTATTATCTGTCTTGGATGGAGGCTGTTCATGAAAGAAACGCGACGTGTGGTGTACATGAGGGGCGTATTTGTTTGTCCGAAGTGTCGCCAATCCTATGTGCAGGAAAAATGGATCGAGGAGTTTCGCATCCGCTGCCACAAGTGTGACTATCGCGGGACTTTGACCCAGGTGTCCGTCGAAGAGCACATGGATGAGGAAATTGTTCGTCGGTAAGAATTGCGCTTCTGCAGAGTGGGTTCTGAAAATTTCCTGTCGCTGATCTTCCCATCGCAAGACAATGGTTCCAGCCAGGCCGTGCATGGCCTGGCCCTGCCTAGGTTAGTCTCATTTCCTTAGCCAGCAAGAGGGTACGTCATGACTCAGATATGGCGCCTGTTCCTTCTCTGTGCGACCGGCTTTCTTGCAATGCCCGTCGTCGGCCAATCGGCTGATAGCCAACCAACGATTCAGATAGTGGTAGCCTATCACTCACTTTCCGGGAATACGGAGCGGATGGCTGAGGCGGTTGCAGAGGGAGCACGGATGGTATCCCATACGCAGGTGGTCGTAAAACGTGTGGGAGCCGTTACGGCTGAGGAATTATTCGCTGCTGACGCCATTGTTCTCGGGTCTCCGGTCTATTGGTCCAACATGGCCGGAGAGGTGAAGACGTTTATTGATGACTGGCAATTTAAGTTCGGTGTCTTTCCTGAGTTCAAGTTGAAAAATAAGGTGGGGGCGGCGTTCGCGACTGGTGGCCAGATTTCCAGCGGGAAAGAGCTGACGATGCTCTCAATTCTTGCAGCGATGCTTGGCAACTATATGATAACCGTAAGCGGCGGTGGGGCGTTCGGGGCCTCCGCGACGACAGAAGGCAATAGTCTGGGGATTGACGAACAGGAACTTGCCGGAGCCCGTGAGTTGGGGCGGCGGGTGGCCGACGTTGCTGGTGCGGTGAAGCGCGGGTTTCAGTTGCAGGATCATCGGGAAAGCGTGGACGTCCGATGATGGTGAGCTCTCAGATACGTTAGGATGACACAGGTTTTCGGCAGGCACTCTCCAGTTGACTCTTCGCGAGATCGACCAGTTCATGGATGTTTTTTGCGCAGCGGCCACAGCATCCATTTTCACGTAGACCAAATTCAGCAATGATTTGCCGAGTGGTCAGGCATCCCTGACGCCCCGCTTCTCGCACGTCTGATTCCGTTAAGCCCTTACATAAGCAAACATACATGAGTGGCGTCTCCCACTAATGATCGATTGTCCTTACCGGGCGGTTGCTAAAACTGTTTTCTCGATACTGATAACCGTTCTCAATTATGGTGAGTATAGCGGCCAAAGGGGGATCTGTCAACATCTGCACAGATCCCCTCTATGATGGGGGTGAGCTGGTGTTTCCTATGGTCCAGCAGATGGTGGAAGGGAAATTGTTCAAGGGGTTGCACAGATGATGCACATGTGCTGGAGGGGAATCGTTGTCTGATATTTGTGTAGTAGCAGGAGGGAATTGTCGGGGAGACTTGCAGATCAGCTGATGCACTCATGAGGTCTTTCGGGTGTCCATCTAGCCGGTTTATCGAAGGTCGTTCGGATAAGTGTGGTGGCCGGCTTTGTGAGGGGCCGTCTATCGTCTGAACGTACAAAGGCCGGAAGTCCTTTCGAACTTCCGGCCTTTGTTGTGCTGCGGTCCTTCACTGGCGAGAGAGGTTGCCCTCTCTCGCCAGTGTGAGTCTTACAGCCAGTTCACGCGCTCGGCCGGCCGAATGTAGATCGGCTCTTCGACCTGAATACGCGCCACTTCCTTGCCCGACTTGTTGAAGCCCAACACGGTATCGTTGTACATGT
>WBZP01006570.1_pt1 | contig 11479 bp, 9 predicted proteins | sample 5204301 | NCBI WGS metagenome assembly WBZP01 (sample SAMN12412401, study PRJNA552823) | activated sludge metagenome | isolation source: activated sludge from nitrification reactor of wastewater treatment plant... | place: USA: Pennsylvania | collected 2017
CCGTGGCGGCTAGGCCGAGCTCGTCGGCAAGCGCGGCAAGGTCCTCGGGGCTGGGGTTCTCCAGGTCGACCCAGACCAGGGTCGTCGGGTCGCCGATGTGGTCGGAGATGTCCGCCCCAGCGACCTCGGTGGCGATGACTCGTCCGTCGCGCCAGACCCGGGCCTGCACCGGGCAGGAGATCTGCGTCATGCCCTCATTCTGGGCCACGTGCGAGGGGACGCCCGATTCGTCGGGACTTCGCCGGTATCTTCGCGCCCAGTCGCGGCTCTAGGTGGTCGAGGTTCCCTCCAGAAGCGGCGTCCCGCCGCCTCACCTCTTCCGTTCAGGAGTCACCAGATGTCTCGTCACCGCAGCCGCTGGTATGCCGGGGCCATGTCCCTGGCGCTGGCATCTTTCGCTCTCACCTCGGTGTCCCCGGCCCATGCCGACGACCCGAGCCCGGCCAAGGGAAAGGCGGCCGGTCCGGCCGCCGCCCCCGCATCGAAGTGCTCGCTGCGGCCCTCGGGGCACGCGAGCACCCATAACGAGTGGCTCTCCTGCCTCTCGGTCAGCGCGAGCCTGGACCGCCTTCCTGCGGTCGGCCAGACCGCCAAGCTCACCGTCGTCGTCGACGCAGCCGACACCCTCACCGCGGATGTCTCGGTCGAGCTGCCCGCGGGCATGGTCTGGGTCCAGGCCCCCACCGGTATGGCGTCTGCCGCCAAGGCCTCCAGCCGCCCCGAGGACAAGGGCACGACCGCCAAGGCCAGCGCAAAGCGGTCCATGGCGGCCGGGCAGCGCGCCACCTACACCGGCATCGTCAAGGCGATCGCCCCTGGTGCCACCCAGATCCGCGCTCGGGCGACGGCGCCATACGCCGGTGGGGTCCAGGCCGGAAGTGACGACGTCATGCTCACCGTCGCCGCGCCTGGTGGGTCCTCCAAGGCCGGTATGCCGGCCAGTGCGTCGACCTCCGGGACCACCGTCGCTACCCCGGCGGGAGTCAAGCTTGCCACCACCTCGGCGGGCAAGGCAGCCAAGGCCTCGGTGCCCGCAGCGCCCGGCGCGCGGGCCGGAGCTCCGTGCGACACCAATGTCACCGGCAGCTGGACCTACCAGGACCAGGCCGGCGTCTGGCACCCGAGCCGCAACGTCCAGGTGCAGGTGTGGGACGCCGACATCTTCGGTGACACCCTGCTCGCCACGGGCATCACGGACTGGAGCGGCGGGTACAACATCTGCTTCGACTCGAACTCGGAGAGCTGGTTCGACTCCGGCACGGCCGATGTCTACGTCAAGTTCGTCACCGAGAACTCGATCTGGAAGGTCCAGCGCGGCGGCGGCGCACTGAACTGGCGGACCGGGACGACCAATGACATCACCCCTGGGTCGACGCTCAACCTCGGCTCGCTGACCACCGGCGACCCGGCCCTCCACCGGGGCCTGCACGCCTTCGACGCGGCCAACGACGCCTGGGCCTGGATCCCCAAGCCGACGAACCTCTGCTTCGACCAGGACGACTCGTCCTGCCGCCAGCTCGTCGTCAACTGGGCCCCGGACTCCACCGACGGCACGTACTACAGCCTCGGCGGCAACGACGTCCACCTCGCTGCGGACGACCCGAACGCGGAGACGACGGTCATCCACGAGATCGGCCACGCCATCATGGACGACGTCTACAACGACGCCTTCCCGTCGGCGCCCAGCTGCAACCCGCACTCGATCCAGGGTGCGTCCTCGCAGGGCTGCGCCTGGACCGAGGGCTTCGCCGAGTGGTTCCCGGCCACCGTCCTCAACGACCCCTTCTTCCGGTGGCCGAGCGGTGCCTCGCTCGACCTGGAGAACGCCGGCTGGAACAACGGCTGGAGCACCGGGGACGCGACCGAGGGCCGGATCGCCGGCGCGCTCATCGACCTCACCGACGGCACGAACGAGACGCCCTGGGACCGCAAGACCGAGGGCTACGCGGCGACGTGGAACACCTTCATGACCTACGTCTCGAACAACCTCGGCCAGTTCATGACGCACCGGACCTGGAAGGGCTACGCGAACACCTCGAGCGTGCTGGCCACTCTGTTCACCAACACAATCGACTACGGCTTCCGTGACCCGATGGCGAACTACGCCACCTACACCCGGCCGCAGCCCTTCGTGCCGCATAACTACTCGTTCTCGACGAGCACGCCGTACTGGTCGGTCGTCGCGGTCCGTCCGACCGGCACCAACGACGCGGACCTGCGGGTCTACGACGACTACAACCAGACGGTCTTCCTCAAGGGCTCGACCTATGGCGGCACCGAGACCGACTTCGTCGCCATCGACTCGAACCGGCTCGCCTACGGTGACTTCTACCCGCGGATCAACCAGTACAGCGGGACCGGCGGCTACAAGACGGTTCTGGCCCAGGGCTCCTCGACCCTTCCCGTGGGCACCACCTCGGTCTCCATGCCGGCCAGCAATATCGTCGTGGTCAAGGACGTCTACCTCACCGCCGGTGTGGCGACGACGATCAGGGTCTCGCCGAGTGCTGGCACCCAGGACGCCGCGGTCTACCTCATGGGCAGCACCTCCGGGGTCCCGAGCACCTACGTCCAGTCCCGGAGCGCCGCCGTCCGGTCCGCGTCGGTCAACGGACCGGGTGTGGCCGAGACGTTGACCTACACCCCGACGGCCTCCGGGTGGTACGGCTTCGTCCTGGTCAACAAGGCCGGGTCGGGCACCTACACGGTGGTCAACACCTCGGCGGCGAAGGTCGCGCCTCCCGCGCACCGCTGACGGCATACCGGCAAGAGGGGAGCCCCGCACCGATGCATCGGTGCGGGGCTCCCCGTCGTTGTGGGCGGCGTATGCCGGCTCAGGCGACCCAGGCGGACCTGCGGTAGAAGGCGGCGAGGTTCCGGTTGAGGATGCCGCGGATCTCCTCGGCGTCGGGGCCCTCGGTGGAGTCGACCAGGGCCATGAGGTCGGCGATCTCACTGGGGGTGCGGAAGGTCGCGAGGTCGTCCTGGAGGCGGCGGTGGGCGAGCGCGGCCTGCCGGCGGGCGCTCAGCCGGGCACGGATGCTGCGGACGACGGCCGGGGCGTGGACGGCGGTTCGGGTGGTCATACGGTCCTGCGTGGTGGTCATGGGTCAATTCTCGACCGGTCTTGTCCATGCGTCCAATGTCTACCGGCCATATAAACAATGCACTAGAGTTATGGATATGGAGACCGACGTCCTGCGCTGGTTCCAGCAGGTCGCGGACGGGACGACGGTCACCGAGGTGAGCGACCTCTGGCAGGTCAGCCAACCCGCGGTCTCTCGCGCCCTGGCCCGCCTCGAGGAGGAGGTCGGCTCCCCGCTGCTCCAACGCAGCGGGCGGGTGCTGCGCCTCACTCTCGCCGGGGCCGCCTTCAAGCGCCATGTCGACGCGCTCGTCAACAGCCTCGACGACGGGCTCGCCGCGGTCGAGCAGCTGGTCGACCCGGAGAGCGGCACCGTCACCGTCGCCTTCCAGCTCTCCTTCGGCACCTGGCTCGTCCCGGCTGTCGTCAGCCGGTTCGGTGAGCGGCACCCGCGGGTGCGCTTCGTCCTCGAGCAGTCCCATGACGCCCTGGGGTCCTCGCTGCTGTCCGGTGGCCGGGTCGACCTCGAGTTCACGGCTCGCCGACCGAGAAACCCGAGCGTCACCTGGCAACGGCTTTTCACCGAGCCGTTGGGGCTGGCCGTGCCGCGCGGGCACCGGCTCGCCGGCGCTGCAGCGGTCGGGCTGGCTGATGTGGCGAACGAGGGCTTCGTCATGCTCCGACCGCCGTGGGCGCTCCGGGCCACGGTCGACCAGCTCTGCGCGGCCGCGGGTTTTGAGCCGCGGGTCGCGCTCGAGGCCGACGACCTGCCCACGGTCCTCGGCTTCGTCGGCGCGGGGCTGGGGATTGCGCTCGTGCCGACGATGACCTCGGGCTCCATCGAGGCCGAGGCCGAGGCCGAGGCCGGGGCAAGGGTCCTGGTCCGGGAGCGCGGCGACGGGGTCGTCATACTGCCGGTCACGGACGTCGGGGCGAGCCGCGACGTGGGGCTGGCCTGGTCGACGCAGCGGCGGCTGTTGCCCTCGGCCGAGCTCTTCCGCCGGTTCGCGCTCGCGGAGTCCGCGCGGGTGGGCCGGTGAGAGCGCCGAGCCCAGCGCTGACCCGTCGGCGCCGCCTGCTCGTCCTCGCGACCTGCTGCCTCAGCCTCTTCGTCGTCGGGATCGACGCCATGGCGGTCAACCTCGCGCTCCCCTCGATCCGGGCCCAGCTCGGCGCGTCCCCCACCCAGCTGCAGTGGGTGGTCGACGCCTACGTCCTCGTCCTCGCCTCACTGCTGCTCCTGTCCGGTTCGGTGGCCGACCGGTTCGGGCGCCGCCGGGTCTTCCAGCTCGGCCTGGTCGTCTTCGGCCTCGGGTCGCTGCTCTGCTCGCTGGCCACCTCGCCGGGGGCGCTCATCGTCAGCCGGGCGCTCCAGGCGGTCGGTGGGTCGATGCTCAACCCGGTCGCGATGTCGATCATCACCAACACCTTCGACGACCCCCAGGAGCGCGCCGAGGCGATCGGCATCTGGGGCGGGACTGTCGGCCTGTCCATGGCGACCGGGCCGCTCGTCGGCGGCTTCCTCGTCGACGCCGTCGGGTGGCAGGCGATCTTCTGGATCAATATCCCCGTCGTGCTCACGGCGGCACTGCTCGCCGCGGTCCTCATCCCGGAGTCCCGCGCCGCGCGGCCGCGCCGCTTCGACCCGGTCGGGCAGGCGCTGCTCGTCGGTCTGCTCGGCGGAGCCACCTTCGCGATCATCGAGGGCCGGGTGCTCGGGTGGGGGTCCCCGGTGGTCCTGGGGTGCCTGCTTGGGGCACTCGGCTGCGGCGCGCTCTTCGTCCGCCACGCGGCGCGGGTCGCGCACCCGGTCCTCGACCCGGCGTTCTTCCGGAACCGCTCGTTCTCGTTCGCGGTCCTCGCCGCGATCCTCGGCTTCTCGGCGATGTCGGGCTTCCTCTTCCTCAACACCTTGTATCTCCAGGAGGTCCGCGGCTACACCCCGCTCGCCGCCGGGCTGCTCACGGTCCCGATGGCCGGGATGACGGCGCTGTGCTCGCCGGTGTCGGGGGTCGTCGTGGGCCGGCGCGGCTCGCGGGGACCGCTCGTCCTCGCCGGCCTCGGGATCGGCGCCTGCGGGGTGCTGCTGAGCCGGCTCGCCCCGGACACCTCGGTGTGGGTGGTCGTTGCGGCATACCTGTGCTTCGGGATCGGCTTCGGCACGGTCAACGCCCCGGTCACCTATGCAGCAGTCAGCGGTATGCCGAGGTCGCAGGCCGGGGTGGCCGCGGCCGTCGCCTCGACGAGCAGGCAGGTCGGCGCGGCTCTCGGCGTGGCCGTCTTCGGCGCGGTGACCTTTGCCGCGCTCGGGGAGCAGTCGATGGCCGGCTCCTTCGCCGCGGCCACCCATCTCGCGTGGTGGCTCATGGTCGGGTGCGGGGCCGGTCTGGTCACCCTCGGGCTGCGGACCCCGCGCGGGCCGTTGGCCCCCACCCTCGACTAGGACCCGTTGGTCGAGGTCGTCCCGGCCGGGGCAGCGCTCGCCGACTGTGCGGCGAGCTCGGCCGCCGTCGGTGGGTCGGCGAGATCCCGGACCATCCGGCGCATGCCGAGCCACCACTGCTTGGCCGGGCGCCGGTTCTCCCAGTCGACGAGCTCGTCCATGTCCGCCACGGGCGTGGTGACCAGGGCTCCGTGCTCGAGGCCGATCATCGCCGCGGTCGTCTCGCCGCGCGCCAGCGCCGTGGTCAGCGCGTCGATCGAGGCGGCGGCGAGGCGGGTCGCCAGGACGCGGTCGAAGGGGGAGGGGTTGCCGCCCTGCTGGAGGTGCCCGAGAACGGCCTGGCGGACGTCATACAGGTCCCCGCCCTCGGCCTCGAAGATCCGCGAGACGACATCGGTGGTGTACTGGTCGTCGGCGCGTTCCGAGCGGACCGTGAGGAACAGCCGCCGGCCCTCGCGGAAGCGGTCGGTCATCCGGGTGACATCGGCCTGCAGCGCGGCCAGGGTGATGCCCTCCTCGGGGAGGTAGGCCTGCTCGGCACCTGCGGACAGGGCCGCCATGAGGGCGAGATAGCCGCAGTCGCCGCCCATCGTCTCGATGACGAAGCAGCGCCGGGCCGCCATGGCGGACTGCTTGATCCGGTCGATCGCCTCGACGATCGCGTTGAGGGCGGTGTCGGCGCCGACGGAGAGCTCGGTGCCAGGCAGGTTGTTGTCGATGCTCGCGGGCAGGCAGATCATCGGGATCGCCAGCGCGGGATAGTGCGCCCGCTCGGCATACAGGCGGTGGACGCTGTCGTACCCGTCGATGCCACCGATCATGAGCACGGCGTCGATCTGGTGGGTCTCGATGGCCCGGCTCAAGGCGTAGAGGTGCTCGGGCTCGATGACATCGCGGCGGGTGCCGAGGTCGGCGCCGCCGAGGCCGGTCCAGCCCTCGACGTCGGCGAGGGTGAGCTCGCGGACGTGGCCGTGCCTTAGGCCGGAGAAGCCGCGTTCGAGGCCGAGCATGGTGTGCCCGCGGTCGTGCCCGAGGCGGACCGCCGCTCTGACTGCGGTGTTCATGCCCGCCGCGAGGCCCCCCGCGTGGACGATGCCGATCCGCTTCGGGACGCTGGTGGGGGTGGGCTGCGGGTGGGCGATGGCCCGCAGGATGGAGTGCAGCTCGGCATAGCTCTCGCCGCGGGCCGCCATGGCGCGGGCGTAGTGGCCGTCGTCGACGAGCTGCGAGACCGCCTTGTTCTCGTTGACCGAGCGCATCAGCGGGGTGCGGCGGACCCGGTTGCGGCGGACCCCGATGAGCTGGGCGCCGTCCGCGGGGGTGGCGCTCATGAGCTCCTCGGCGGCGGCATATCCCATCATCGTTGCCATCGAGCGGTCGAAGGCGCTCGGCGTCCCGCCGCGCTGGACGTGGCCGAGGATGGTGACCCGGGTGTCCTCCCCGAGCCGGGTCTCCAGCTCGTGCTTGACGAGCTCGGCGCTGATCCGTGCCCCGTGCTGGTCCCGTGCGCCCTCGGCAACAAGGATGATCGAGTCGCGCCGCCCGAGCGAGCGGCCGTGTTTGAGGGCGGCGCACATCTCGTCCTCCCAGCCTGGGCCGGGGGGTGCCTCGGGGATAAGGGCGAAGTCGCAGCCGCCGGCCAGGGCCGCGGTGAGGGCCAGATAGCCGCACCGGCGGCCCATGACCTCCACGACGAAGGTCCGCTGGTGGCTCGCCGCGGTCGAGGCGATGGCGTCGACCGCCTCGGTGATCCGGTGCAGGGCACTGTCGGCCCCGATGGTCATGTCGGTGCCGACCATGTCGTTGTCGATCGACCCGACGATCCCGGCGATCATCAGCGCCGGATGGGCCTGAGCCGTCTCGGCGCTGATCTCTCCTGCGGCGACGAGCTCGGCCAGCAACGAGTCCCACTCCTGCGAGAGCAGGTCCGCGCCGGTCAGCGAGCCGTCGCCACCGATGACGACGAGCCGGTCGATCCCGTGCTCGAGCAGGTTGCGGGCCGCGGCCCGCCGCCCGTCGCGCTCGCGGAACTCCGCGCACCGCGCGGTCCCGATGACCGTCCCACCCCGCTGCTGTATGCCGCCCACGTCGTCCCAGCCGAGCTGGCTGATCCCAGCGCCCCCGTCGACCATCCCCTGGTAGCCCTCGTGGATGGCGAAGACGTCGGCGCCGAACCGGATGCCGGCCCGGACCACGGCCCGGACTGCGGCGTTCATGCCTTGGGCGTCGCCGCCGCTGGTGAGGACCCCGATGCGTGTGCGGTGCGTTGTCACGCTCCTATCCTCTCGCTGCGCCGTGACGCAGCAAACGCGGGGCGCGCCTCGACGCCGGTGGTGGTGAGGCAGGATAGTTTCGTGCGTCCGGCCACCGCGGCCGCGAAGGAGGATCACCGTGCAGACGACATCGATCACCGTGTCTGGAGCGGATGGCACGCCCGTCCTCGGCTACCGCTGGGAGCCCGACTCGGGCCCGGTCACCGCCGTCGTCCAGATCGTCCACGGCCTCGCGGAGCACTGCGCCCGGTACGCCCGGTTCGCCGAGGCGCTCACCGCGGCGGGCTATGCGGCATACGGGCATGACCATCGGGGGCACGGGCGGACCGCAGCCGGCGACGCAAACCTGGGGCACTTCGCCGACACCGACGGGTGGTCCAAGGTCGTCGACGACGTCCGCGCGGTGCGCCGCCAGATCGACGCCGACCACCCGGGTGTGCCGGTGGTCCTCTTCGGTCACAGCATGGGGTCGTTCATCTCCCGCGCGTATGCCGCCACGGACGGCGGGACCCTCGCCGGGCTGATCCTGTCGGGCACCGGCGGTGACCCGGGCGCCCTGGGCAAGGTCGGCCAGCTCGTCGCGGCGGTCGAGGGGCGGGTGCGGGGCAAGAAGACGCCGAGCCCGCTGATGGACAAGCTCTCCTTCGGGCAGTTCAACGCGGCCTTCAAGCCGGCCCGGACGGGGTACGACTGGCTCTCCCGCGACCCGGCCGAGGTGGACAAGTATGTCGCCGACCCGTGGTGCGGCCAGATCTCCTCGGCCGGCCTGTTCGGCGACCTGCTCGGTGGGCTGGCCTGGGTGAACGATGTGAAGAACCTCGGACGTGTCCCGAAGACCTTGCCGGTCTATCTTTTCTCTGGGGCGCTGGACCCGGTCGGGGCGAACACCGTCGGGGTGCAGAAGGTGGCCGACCAGTACCGACGCCTCGGCGTGCAGGACGTCTCGGTCCGGTTCTACGACGGCGCTCGGCACGAGACGCTCAACGAGACGAACCGGGACGAGGTCACTGCTGACGTGATCGCTTGGGTATCGCGGGTCACCTCGTCCTGAGCGGTTTGGACCGTTCCGCCTCCGCGGCCGGGGTGTGGGGTCTAGAGTCCCCCTCACCGTCGACGCGATGGAGGGGACCTCATGCGCAGGATCCGGACCGGCATACTCGCCGCACTTGTCACGGGTGCGCTCGCGCTCGGCTGGGGCGCACCCGCTCAGGCCCGGGCTGGGAGCCTGGACGCTCGACCGGATCGGATCTCCTTCGGCAAGAAGGCGGTCGGTGGGACCTACCTGAAGAGCGTCAAGATCGCCAACACCACCGGCTCGGACCTGAGCGTCTACGTGCAGGCCGGTCTGCCGGACGACTTCGGCTTCGGCTTCTACCCGGGCGCGGACTGCCCCATGCTCGGCGCGGGGATCCTGCCCGCCAAGACCAGCTGCACCGCGGTGGTGCAGTTCCGCCCGACGGAGTTCTTCATCGGCTGGGCGGCTGAGGGGTCTGTGGTGGCTTCGGTGATCGACCCGGCGACCGGGGCGACAGTGGAGCAGCTGGTCATCCCGGTGACCGGTATGGCGGTCGCAGCCCACTAGCCGTCACGTCGAGGCCCTTCGCGCAGCTGGGCGTCACCCTCGATCTCCGTTTCGTGCGATAACTCGTGCGATATCTCCCGGCGAACCGAGGCGATTCGGGGTCTCTGACGGTCACTCGCCCCTCGGTGGCGCGCGAGCCAGGAACGGACGAAACCGCAGGTCACAGGGCTGTGATCTGCGGTTTCGGGGGTGGCCAGGGGCGGGGTCGAACCGCCGACCTTCCGATTTTCAGTCGGACGCTCGTACCAACTGAGCTACCTGGCCAGGCGCCTCCCTCGTGAGAGAGGCTGGCGACCCCGACGGGACTCGAACCCGCGACCTCCGCCGTGACAGGGCGGCGCGCTAACCAACTGCGCTACGGGGCCTTGGTGGGCGGCGGCGAACCGCGCCAAGACACTGCACATCAAGACATTGCGTATCCCCAACGGGATTCGAACCCGTGCTGCCGCCGTGAAAGGGCGGAGTCCTAGGCCGCTAGACGATGGGGACCTGGGCTGTCGCCGCAGATCCTCATCCACCCGCGAGCAGGTTCGGATCCGTCGAGGACTGAGACAGCATAGGGGACGTTCCGGCGCCCTCCCAAATCGCGCGTTGACTCATCCAAGATGCCCGCGTAGGTGGCTTCGTTGCCTCATCCAGGAATGCCCGCGTGGGTGGACCCTTCGGGGATGGAGCTGACGATGAGCCAACGCAAGGCTGTGCTGGCCTCACAGGTCAGGGCGTGGCCCAAGGCGACCAAGGCTGAGAAGTCGGCCTGAACCACCCTGGGTTGCTTGGAGGTTCCCGACCTTGGAAACGAGGATGGAGTGATGGGAACCAAGAGCGTCGCTGGGGCGACGACTGCACGGCGGTACACGCCAGAGGAGAAGACCCGGGCGGTGCGGCTGGTACGCCAGCTGCGCAAGGAGCTCGGCACGACGCATGGGACGGTCCAGCGGGTGGCCGATCAGATCGGGTGTGGCGTCGAGTCCCTGCGCACGTGGGTCAAGCAGGCTGACCTCGGCGAGGGTGTCGAGGCCGGCGTGAGCACGGTGGAGGCCAAGCGGGTCAAGGAGCTGGAGCAGGAGAACCGCGAGCTGCGCCGCGCCAACGATCTGCTCAAGCGGGCCTCGGCTTTCTTTGCGGCGGAACTCGACCGCCCCTTCAGGTGATCGTCGACTTCGTCGACGAGAACCGAGCTGAGTTCGGAGTCGAGTTCATCTGCGCGCAGTTGCAGGTGGCTCCGAGCAGCTACTACGCCGCGAAGAAGCGGCGGTCCGCGCCGTCGGCGCGGGCGCTGCGGGACGTGCTGATGATGCAGGTGCTACTGACCTTGTGGGTGGCCAACCGGAAGGTTTACGGGGCGCACAAGCTGTGGAAGGCCGCCCGCCGCGCCGGCCACGACATCGGCCGCGACCAGGTCGCCCGGCTGATGCGGCAGTTGGGCATCGAGGGTGTGTCCCGCCAGCGCACGAAGGTGTTCACCACCCGAGCGGATCCCGACGCCACCAGGGCACCGGATCTGGTCAACAGGGACTTCACCGCCGAGCGTCCTGACGCCCTGTGGGTGACCGACCTGACCTACGTGCCGACACGCTCGGGGATGGCGTACGTGTGCTTCATCGTCGATGCGTTCAGCCGACGGATCGTGGGCTGGCGGGTCGCGGCGAACATGAAGACCGAGATGGTGCTCGACGCCCTGGAAATGGCCCGACGCTCCCGCGGCGGACATCGACTGGTGGGGCTGGTCACGCACTCAGACGCCGGGTCCCAATTCACCTCGGTGCGGTTCACCGAACGCCTGGACGAGATCGGAGCCCGTCCCTCCATCGGGACGGTGGCCGACTCGTTTGACAACGCCCTCGCCGAGACGACCAACGGCCTGTACAAGACCGAGTGCGTATACGGACCCGACACCACCGGCTGGGACGACGTCGACGAACTCGAGCTGGCCACCTTGTCCTGGGTCCACTGGTTCAACGAGACCCGGCTACACGGCCACTGCGGTGACATCCCGCCAGCAGAGTACGAAGCAGCGTTCTATGCTGCCCAACAAGCCCACCCCGCCGGGGTAGGAATCCAATAGAACGAGCCTCCACCAGACCCAGGGTGGTTCA
>WBZP01006571.1_pt1 | contig 11479 bp, 8 predicted proteins | sample 5204301 | NCBI WGS metagenome assembly WBZP01 (sample SAMN12412401, study PRJNA552823) | activated sludge metagenome | isolation source: activated sludge from nitrification reactor of wastewater treatment plant... | place: USA: Pennsylvania | collected 2017
TTATCGTCACCATATTCAATATGCGTACTCCGGGTATGAGGCTGTTGGATATGCCGATATTTGTCTGGACCTGGCTGGTAACTGCTTTCCTACTGATCCTTGTGGTTCCGGTGCTTGCTGGCGGCGTCACCATGTTGCTATTTGATCGGCATTTCGGCACCAGTTTCTTTAATGCGGCTGGGGGTGGCGATCCGGTCCTGTTCCAGCACCTGTTCTGGTTTTTCGGACATCCAGAGGTTTATATTCTGATCCTTCCCTCCTTTGGGGTCCTGGCTTCGATCATCCCCACCTTTGCTCGCAAACCCCTGTTTGGTTATAAGTCTCTGGTTGGCGCAATGTTTGCCATCGCCAGCATCGGTATGGTGGTATGGGCACATCACCAATACACCGTCGGTATGTCGCTGGGAGCGGTCAGCTATTTCATGATCGGCACCATCATCATTTCGATCCCTGTGGGATTGATGGTATTCAACTACATCGCCACGATGTGGCGTGGTGCCATGACTTTTGAAACGCCAATGCTGTTTGCCGTCGGCATTCTATTTATGTTTACCTTCGGCGGCCTCACTGGTGTGATGTTGGCGGTGGTGCCTGCAGACATGCAATATCAAGATAGTATGTTCGTGGTTGCCCATTTCCATTATGTGCTGCTTCCGGGTGCGGTATTCGGTCTGTTTGCCGGCGTCTTTTATTGGCTGCCAAAATGGACCGGTCATATGTATGATGAAAAACTGGCCAAGATATTTTTCTGGGTCAATATTATCGGCTTTAATATCACCTTCTTCCCACAGCACTTTCTCGGCTTGGCAGGTATGCCGCGCCGGATCGTCGACTACAACGTGATGTTCACTGAATTCAATACTCTTTCCAGTGTTGGTGCGCTGGTGTTTGGTCTTAGCCATCTCTTGTTCCTCTATATCATCATCAAAACAGTACGGGGTGGTCGCCAGGCCAGTTCCAAAGTCTGGGAGGGCGCGAGAGGACTGGAATGGGAATTGCCTTCACCTCCGCCTTTCCACTCTTGGAGCGTCGCTCCTCAGATGAAGTGATTCTTGTCTGTGGGTGATCCGGAGAGCTTTTTCTCCGGACCATCCCAAAGGTCGTTCGTTGCCCGCGATCAGAGGCGGCTTCATTAACAATAGTTATAATTATGATTGAGACCGGAAGGGCCTGATGGCAAGCAAGACAATAGTGGATATGGAACAAAAGAGGAAAAACCTGCGCTTGGCGTGGGGACTGGGAGTGCTTGTCTTGTTAATCCTTATCTCATCAGTTCCTTTTTGGCAAGGGCTCTGGAAAATCGCTCTCCAGCAAAATTGATGTCTGCTGAAGTCGATCTAAAACAGCGGCGACGGACCCTTGTTCTTTTGGTCGGGATAACCCTCGCCATGTTTGGCTTTGGGTTTGCCTTGGTACCAATTTATGGATTACTTTGTGATTTGACGGGAATCCCGTCTATTGAACAACGGGTCAATGCTAAAGCCTCTATTCAAAGCGTTCACAAAGAGATCGAAGAACGTTGGATAACGGTAAAGTTTGATGCCACGGTTCAGCCTGATCTGCCTTGGTTCTTCGAACCCATGGAGAACAAGCTAAAAGTTCGGTTGGGGGAAATACAGGATATGAAATTCAAGGTAGAAAATCGTTCATCAGATAGGGTGAGTGGTCAGGCCATACCTAATATTGCCCCTTGGCAAGCAACCCCGTTTTTCGACAAGATTGAGTGTTTTTGTTTTCGGCAGCAAACCCTGACTGGAGGCGAAAGCAAGGAGATGCCCCTGAGATTTGTAGTGTCTCAGGATCTACCTGAAGGCATCGAAGTACTCACTTTGTCATACATCTTTATGAAGCAAAAGGAAAATACCGACAAGGACAAGTTGGCGGCCAAGTGATTGGACGAGATGTCGGGAAATCGCGAATGTACCCGATAGCTGTATCGTGGGGCCATCATCATGGCGCCATATTCTGATTACAATAATATCCATTCAGAAGTTGAGGTTGAGAATGACCAGCGAAGGACACGGGCAAACACAATATTATATTCCTGATCCAAGCCCATGGCCGATAACGGCTATGGCGTCAGTCTTTCTTATCTTGGCGGGGCTGGCCTTGTGGATGAATGGCGTGCGCGTCGGGCCATGGATGTTTTCAGGCGGTTTTATTCTTTTAGCCTTCATGTTCCACGGTTGGTTCGGGGATGTCGTCAAGGAAAACCTGGCGGACTGTTATAACGCTCAGGTCGATCGGTCTTTTCGGCAAGGGATGTTCTGGTTCATCGCTTCCGAGGTGTTTTTCTTCGCTACCTTCTTTGGCGCTTTATATTACGTACGAAATATTGCGTTACCCTGGCTTGGCGGTGAAGGCTACCTCGGGGTCACCCATGAGATTTTATACAATCAATTCGTGGCGACTTGGCCCAGCGCCGGTCCTGGTCGGGTAGGGGGGGAATTCGCGCCCATGGCGGCTTGGGGTATTCCAGCCCTGAATACCTTTATCTTACTCTCTTCGGGTGCCACCATTACCTGGGCCCATTGGGGTCTGAAGCTAGGGAACCAGCAACAATTGGTGCTCGGTCTGGCGTTTACCATCGCCTTGGGTGTCCTGTTCGTCATCTTGCAGGGATGGGAATACCGTCATGCCTATCATGAACTGAACCTTACCTTGCGATCAGGAATCTATGGCTCGACGTTTTATATCTTGACTGGTTTTCACGGGATGCACGTCACTATCGGAGCCATCATGCTGATGACCATTCTGGGACGCGCCATGAAGGGCCATTTTTCACCCCACAACCATTTCGCCTTTGAGGCTGTGGCATGGTACTGGCATTTTGTCGATGTGGTGTGGTTGGGGCTGTTCGTCTTTGTGTACTGGCTCTGACCAAGAGCTTGTTATCGCGAATTACCGAATTCAGGTCTCGACTGTCTTTAAGCCCGCAAACATCTATCGAAGCAGATAAAGCAGGCAAGTTACCTAGGGGAGCCGCCCATTTGTGCTGGGCGGAGCCCCCTAGTAATTAGAGGCTATGTGGTTGTAGCAACCCGCTCAGATAGCCGAGGATCAATAACCCAAATAAAACCAGCGATAGAGTGATGCGCAAGGTGAGGGCGCGTACCACCCGGGTCTTATCTATGCTGCCGTCATCTTTGGATAAGAAGTACATGCCTTCCCCCAAAAAGAACAGGATGAAGCCGAGCACTATCAGAACGGGTAACTTGAGAACTATGTCCATGATTATTCCTCAGATTATGTTTTACGGGCCGAACCTGCCGCTGCTGTCGCAATTAGCGTCTACCAGAGAACTATAGCACCTTGATCGGTTTTGGCGAGTTCAAACGTAGGTTTCGTTTTCGCTGGCTCCCTACGGTGGTTTTTGCCTTACCCGTACCTTTGCTGGTGTATCTCGGGCTGTGGCAGATTGATCGGGCGGCCCAAAAAAGCCATTTGGCAAAGGAACAAGTAGAACGGGCTCTGATGCCCCCCCTTGAACTGGATGGCCATAGCGTTTTCACTCCGGATATGAGTTTTCGCAAGGTCAAGGTACGCGGCGAGTTCGAAGCCAAGGGGCGGATATTTATCGAGAATCGAAAGCATGGTGACCAAACTGGGTTCCATGTGATCACTCCCCTTCGTTTGGATCAATCCCAGGTCCGTATCTTGGTCAATCAAGGCTGGATTCCTGCCACTAAGACTCAATCCATACCCGATGTGGAGACAGCCTCAGGGAGGATAGAAGTGGTCGGATGGCTGGAAAAACCTTCGCCACCCGCTTTTCCCATGCCCATCAAGGCTGAGGGATGGGGTAACAGGTGGCCCTATCTGACCGCAGAGCTATTCTCCTCCCGGGTACCTTATCAAATCTTTCCCTATGTAATATTGCAAGATCCGGATGGAGGCCAAGGCTTCGTAAGAAATTGGGCAAGGCCGGTTCCCTTCCCGGAGATGCATATCGGTTATGCCATTCAATGGTTTGCCTTTGCCGGTATGGCCTTGGTTCTCTATGTTCGGCTGAGTCTCGCCGATCGTCATCCAGAGACGCCGAACGCATGAACGAGTCTCCCATCCGCCCGCCGATACGGACTATGAAGCCTTTATGGCTATTGTTTCTGGTGTTTGCCGCTCCTGTTATGGCAGCCTGGTTTCTGTATCTGAATCCCCAATACCTTCCTTCGGGGCGTACCAATCGTGGGGAGCTGATAGAGTCTCTGGTATCGCTTCCCAGTCAAGTATTGATTCGTGACTCTATGGGGAGAGAGATTGATCGATCTTCCCATCTGGAGGGACGTTGGACATTGGTGGTACTGGCAAGATCTCCTTGCGACCAGTCATGTCGTGCCCAGCTGCAGCTCATCCGACAGGTCAGGCTGGCTCTGGGAGAAAGTAGGTTTAGTGTAGAGCGTCTGTTGATGCAGATTGGGGAAGAGAGCAATTTTGCCGCCAGTCTGAAGGACTCGCTGGCCGATCTCGATGGGGTCTACCTTGCCTCTATCCGGGGTCCTTTGGCTGAGACTTTTCTTTCGCAACTCGGCGATGAGGCCTCATCAGTTGGCAGAATTTATATTCTCGACCCAATGGGGCGTCTGATGATGCGTTACGCATTCAATGCACCTGCGAAGGATCTCCTCAAAGATATGGAGCGCCTGCTCAAAGCATCGAAAAATTGGATCAAAGGAGCCCAATATGGCCATCGTTGAGCTTGCCATGGCGAAAGCCCAGTCGATAACCTGGCGACACTATTATGAATTGACCAAGCCAAAAGTAGTGGCACTGATTCTCTTTACCACTTTGGTAGGGATGTTGCTTTCATCGGGAGAGATGGCCTGGAATACTTTGTTATTCGGGTTGGTGGGAATAGGTCTGGCCGCAGCGGCTGGAGCCGCGCTCAATCACGTAGTGGATCAACGGATAGACGCCTTGATGGAAAGAACCAAGGGGCGCCCATTACCTTCAGGCCATATGGATACACCCCATGCATTGGGATTTGCTCTTTTTCTCGCCGTCCTTTCCTTTCTTCTGTTGACCCTGCTGGTCAATCTTCTGACCGCCTTACTCACCTTCGGGGCTTTTATCGGTTATGCCGTTATCTACACTGTCTATCTCAAACGTAACACGCCACAGAACATTGTCTGGGGTGGATTGGCTGGAGCTATGCCACCTTTGCTTGGCTGGGTGGCGGTTACCGGTGAGATTCATGCCCACGCCTGGTTGCTGGTGTTGCTGATCTTTGTCTGGACGCCTCCCCATTTCTGGTCTTTGGCGATCAAAAGGCGAAACGAGTATGCTCAGGCCGGAATTCCAATGTTACCGGTCACTCATGGAGTCTTATTCACAAAACAGCAGATCCTGCTGTATAGCCTCATGCTGCTGGTGGTGTCCTTAATGCCCTTCAGTGTCGAAATGATGGGGCCTCTCTATCTGGTGGGGGCGGTGATCCTTGGTCTCGTGTTCGTTTATAGGGCGATACGCCTGCTTGTTTCCACAAGCGAGGCAGAGGCCATGAAGACCTTCGGTTATTCAATTCTTTATCTCAGTATGATGTTCGCTCTGATGTTGCTGGACCGCTATTGGCCTATCATTCCGACTTGAGATCGACTGTCCAGGCACTCTTCCAAAGGCGGTTTTTTCGTTAGGTTCGAATAGAGCTCGTATCTACTTAACGGGAGGCGCCATACAAGATCCTGACGCCCAGCCCGCTTGCAAGTAAGCCAGTGATTCGCAAAATATCAGTGATCGTTTCAGGCCGGAGAATCACGGGGTGGTAAAATGGGTCTCGAGCCAAGGAAATCTTCTGGGTATTGGCTGCTACTCGCCGCCGTCATAGCCCTGTTATCAGGTCTTTGGGCGGGAAGTCGTTTTATGTTCGTATCAAACCATACCGCCCTGTCAGGAATACGAGGGGGGACGCTGATACCCCAACCCCGATCGCTTGTCCCTTTCAATCTTCGGGATGACAGGGGGCAGATATTCAATCTGGACAGTCTTCGTGGGCATTGGACCTTCATCGCCATCGGTTATACTCACTGCCCGGATATTTGTCCGACCACACTGGCGAACTTCGCCAGGATCAAAAGGCTGGTCGATGAGGCTGGGAGTAACCCCAGGCTGGATTTCGTCTTCGTCTCAGTGGACCCTGAGAGAGATACCGAAACACGCCTGGGTCAATACATTCGGTATTTCCACCCGGGGTTGCTCGGGGTGACCGGCAGCCTCGCCGAATTACAGGGTTTTACCAAACAGCTGGGATTGGTGTTTGCCCGGGTGGAAAATCAGACTATGGCTAGCGCCGATTATCTGCTGGATCATTCGGCGACTATTCTTCTTATCGATCCTCTGGCCAGGCTGGCCGCTGTGTTTGGTGCCCCCCAAAATCCAGAGCTGATGGCGGAAGATTTTATCGCTATCGCCCGCTGATAAATTTCAGACATGAGCGACGAAATGTTTAAACACCAAAGGAGTTGAACTTCATGACCCAAACAGATACCTCTCTCCTCGAACATGAGGTGAATCTTCCCAGGATCAGGACCATTACCATGGATCACCCTTGGCAATGGCTCGCCAAGGGCTGGCGAGATCTCAGCACGGTACCCTCCTTTAGCCTCAGCTACGGAGCGATATTCGTCATCATTAGTTATTTGCTGGCCGCTGGGTTGATCAATGAAAACCTATTTTTCATCATCCCCCCGCTGTCAGCCGGATTCTTTCTGGTAGCTCCCCTGCTGGGGATTGGTCTCTATCAGATCAGTGCTTCTCTTGAACGGGGCGAGAAGGTCGAATTTTGCCAGGCCTGGAAGGCCTGGCAACGCAACGATGTCCATCTGGCCGCCATGGGCGTGGTGTTGCTGCTGCTTCTTATCGCCTGGATGTTGGCGGCCATCCTCGTATTTGCCTTGTTGTACACTAAGCCTATACCAACCTGGGAGAGATTCATTCCCGAGGTGTTTCTTTCCGGGGATAGTCCCTTGTTTCTGTTCACCGGTATCGGCGTGGGCGGATTGTTCGCCGCCTTTACCTTCAGTATCGCCGCTGTATCCACACCCCTCCTCATGGACCGCCAAATCGATGTGGTAAGCGCCATGAAAGTCAGCATGGAAGCCGTCAAGATGAATTGGAAACCGATGATGTTATGGGCGGCTTTGATCGCGATGTTTGTTGGGGTGGGTCTACTGAGCTTCTTCCTTGGTCTGTTTGTCACCATGCCATTGGTTGGTCATGCTACCTGGTACGCCTACAGGGATTTGATCGAGAGCGACAACTGAAAACCAGGCAAAACCTCTCCGGGTTTCCGCCGCTGGGTGGCCGACTGTGCCGGCCCGGAATTCGCCGATCAAAGCAAGGCGAGCAGGAATCGATATCGGCACTCAGCCATTCCGGGCATGGGCTGAAAATGGCTATTTTGCGTTCTTATTTGGAGAACAAATAGGCTAATAAAACAGAGATTGTTCTTTTATAGAGAACAAAAACTCAAGCCCAAAAGCCCGAGCCCGGGAGCGCCGACACGAGACTATAGCCATGACCACCGCTCTCTCGAGGCCAACCTCATAGGCGTTCTAAACCCATCTCATGGTTCAAGGATAAATGAGGTGAGGTTTGCTTCGCTCACCAACTCGTACGCACCACACACCGCCTCGGGTTCCGAAGGGGAGAGCGGATAAGGTTGCCAACCCCGCCGCTGCTGCTGAGGGAAACTCGAACAGGTGATCAGCCCACCCCGGCTCAGAGTACGAGATGGCGACCGGGAAGTTCGTCCAGCCAGAAGGGTTCGGAAATGTGGTACCCCTGGACGTAATCCACCCCGATATCCCGGAGGGTGTCGAAGACAATCTGATCGGATACGTGCTCGGCGACCGTCTTTTTACCTAGATATCGGGCCAGATCGGCAATGGATTTGACGATGGTCCAGTCGTTGGGTTCGTTGGCGATACGTTTGACAAAGCTGCCGTCGATCTTGATGTAATCGAAGGGCAGGTTCTGCAGGTATTGGAAAGAAGCGAAGCCGGTGCCGAAGTCGTCGAGATAAAAGGAGCAACCTCGATATTTGAGTTCTCGAAACAGTCGTTCTACCTCGGGGAGATAGGTAATGGAGGAGGTCTCGGTAACCTCCAGGCCGATTTTGTCGAGGGGGATATCGGGTTGTTGCAGTGAGTTGAGCAGATGAACGCGAAAGACCGGGTCGCTGAGGGAGGCTCCGGAAAGGTTGATCGAGAAGCCCCCGCAACCTTGCAGGAAATCGGAGTTGCTCTTGATCCAGTCGAGGACGGTCGCCAACACCCAGGTATCGATTTGGACCGCCCGCCCGAATTGTTCGGCCGCCCGAACGATTTCATAGGGGCCGGTGGGGGTTTCCATATCGATCATCCAACCGAGCAGGATCTCGTAATGGATCTGGGCCTCGGGAAGGCGCCCGGTGGGGGTGATGGGCTGACACCGCAGCCGGAATAAGCCTTCCTCCAATGCCTGATCGATCAGGGGCACCAGATCGATAGGCGTGAGGATTCTTGTCTCATTGTCGTTGATACCGCAAACGTGGGTGCGATTGCGACCATCCTTTTTCGCTTGGGCGCAAGCGCGGCTGGCGTTGCTCAACAAAGATTGGGTGTCGACCTTGGAGCTGGTAAAAGGCACTAATCCCAGACTGGCGCTGACGCCGAAACGACGGCCTTTGCACAGGACCTTCTGTCCTCCGATTTCCTGGCGCAACGCATCAGCGGTCAGGAATCCCCTATCGGTGTCACTGTTTGGCCAGACGATGAGAAACTCGTTGGCTCCCAATCGACCCAATACCCCCTTCTCGTCGGTCTTGGATCGTACCAGGTCGCCGACGCTACGCAGATAATCATCCCCCACCGTATAACCGCAGACATGATTGATGACCTCGAAGTGGTCGAGGTTGATCTGACAGAGGCAGTGTTGCTGCTCAGGGTGATCCAGCGTCTGCGTGAGGAAACGGTCGAGGCGTCGTTCGAGTTCAGTGCGATTCGGCAGACCGGTCAGGTCGTCATGGGTGGCCTGATGGGCGATCTGCTGCTGGATACGGGTCATGAGCTTGGTGGAGATGCGTTGGAACAGCGGTAGATCCAGATTGCCCAGATGGGTGATGGTCTTATTGCCCAGACCCTCGGCCAGGGCCGAGGAACTGAGTTCCATGAGGCGCAGGCCCTTGCGATTGGCCAGCACGTAGCGCTCGCGATCCGCCGAGATCCAAACCAGCTTGCCGACTTTGCGCTTCCCCTTGTCCATGCCGATCACGAACCAGTCGCCCGGTTTGATCTGTTGCAGCACCTGGGCATCTATCAGGGAGAGGCCGGAATTTTTGCCAGGCCCCGGCCTCGTCTTACAAACCGGGGCTTTGACTTCCTCCTCGGGGAAGGGGGTAACGGCCACTTCGGGGATCCTTTGTCCCTGGGAGCGTCTTTGCAAAGCCGTGTCCAGGGCGGCCAGGGTCTGATCTATGGTGGCCGCCGGTATACTCAGGTCGGCCATCTTGTCGCCGATCAGGGAAAGCAGCTTTTCCCGTCCGACTCTGGAACGTAATTCAGTGATATTGGAGGCCAGACGACAGGTGCTGATCAGTTGTTCGAGGAGGAGCGCCAGTTGTTGCCATTCGCTGCTGTCCCGACCGGAACGCAGGAAGACGAACTGCAAGAGTTCACGCCAGCCGTTGTTCCAGAGCAGGAGGACGGGCTCGGGAAGAGTGCCTTCGGGCGCCAAGCCGTCGAGCAGGGTATCGATAGCCGTTTGCGCCTCACGGCGTTGTTCCTGACCTTCGCAGGTGGCAATGAGTCGCTGTACATTGCTGGCGATAATGTTCTCTTGTCGCGTCGACAACCGGCGCAGGTCATCGAGTACCTGGGTAAACACGCTTTCGTCCCAGGGCGATTGACGTTGTATCCAATCCACCAGGTCATTGAGTCGTTCGACGATGGTGCGGTCGAAGGGCTGGGGTTCCTCGGCACAGATCGAGGCCAGACGCTCGACGGTGTTCAGCACCTCCTGCACCGGATGTTCGCTCTGATAGAGACATTGGTGATCGCTGATAGCCGCGCCAAGCACGGGCAACTGAAACTTCGGGAGCAACTGGGCGGCCAGGCCGGCGTCGGCGCGTTTGGCCTCCTCGGTCGCGGAGTCCATCAAGGATTCCACCAGGAGTAAGGTGTTGCGCTCTTGGGGACTGAGTTCCAGGGCGTTCGTCTGTTCCAGGCGGGCGCGGCGAAGGTTCATCGCCAGGGCCTGGGAGAGTCCTTGGGAAGCCTGGGCGATCTCCGCCGGCGGGATATTGAGACGCTCGTCCTGGAGCATGGTCACCGCGGTCAGAACATCCTTTTGCGAATAGTACTCGGGGGCTGGGCCGGTACGGGAAGCCGAAGGAAGATTGGTACAGCGGTCCAGTAGCTGGACCAGGCTGGCAATGGTGGTGCCCAGGATGTCTGGTGGGGCAACGCGCCCGATCGGGGCCGTTCTGGCCTCGGCCGTTGGAACAGCGGGAACTTGGCGGGGAGCAGAGGAGGTCGCTTGTTCAGGAAGATTGGCTGGAGCCTCTTTCTCCTTCGCCACGCCTTCCGGCGGCGTTTGAGTGGGAGACAAGTGTCGCCGGTCGATGGCCGGCAGGATGTCGAGTTCCACCAGAAGACGGGTCAGGGCGTTAAAAAAGGCTGGTAGCTTTTCCCCGGCGAGGCGTTCCAACAGGCCGATCAACAAGAGTCGGGGGGACAGAGCGATGGGGATAGCGTCGCCGATAATCCGTAGGGCCTGAACGATGGCATGGGGTCCAAGGGGATTGGTCTCGTGTCGGGCCTCGTAGCCGAGCAGATAGCTGAGGCGTTGCTCGACCTCGAACAGAATCGCCTGATTGTTGGCTTCCAAGCGGCTGACGATGCCGGCGTAGCTGACCCAGATCTCGAACTCCTCGCCGTCGACCAGGGTCAGCTCGGTCCCCTGATCCTTGTCCCGCGCTCGGGAGGGCTGAGGCGAAGGCGTCTGAGTGAGTCGTCCCAGCTTGTCGCGCAGCAGTCCATAGAGTCGGTCGCCGAACTCCGGCAAGTGTGGGCTCAGGGTCCGCAGGGCTTCGAGGCACTGCTGGCGTTCGAGATTGGACTTGGCCGTGTCGATTTTTTCCAGCAAGAAATCCGGTGTCTTGGTCGCCAGTTCGTTCCCCAGATCGGACAGGAACTGATGCAGCAGGGGATCGCAGCCCTGCACGAAGAGGTGGATTTTGGTCTCTCTTTGTGGTTGGTTTGCCGTACCTTGAACAGCCAATCCGGATGTGCTGGGGGTGTTGGCGGCCTCATGCAGTGCCCTTAGGGCGTTCGGGGCGATGTCGATGAAAGCGATGCCGATCCCGCCGGGGAAGGCACGGGCCACTTTGGCCAGAACCTCGAAATTTTTTTTCACGCCCTGGACTGGGGACGTAAAACTGATCCGGATTCGCTGTCCGACTTGGTAGCTCGGTTCTTTGGCGGTACCGGCACGTGGTAGTCCCAGC